>Ga0310122_10000121_pt1 | contig 48221 bp, 37 predicted proteins | sample CB6_Bottom_1051__FD_203503 | JGI IMG/M metagenome (GOLD analysis project Ga0310122, IMG submission 203503) | Marine microbial communities from Western Arctic Ocean, Canada - CB6_Bottom_1051 | ecosystem: Environmental > Aquatic > Marine > Oceanic | place: Canada: Western Arctic Ocean | collected... | reverse complement strand
CCACATTGCCAAAGTAACGTTGCTGAATTAAATGCCGAGCAAGTTCAACAACTTCAACGTGAGCAGCGAATTAAAAAGCAGCAAATGTTTATGAACCACTCCTTTTTAGCGCTGATCTTATTTTTAGGTGGCTTCTTTTGTTTGTACTTCCTACAACCTCAAGAAAAAACACTTCAGTGGTATGCGTATACCTCAGCGATAGGCATTGGCTGTATTTGGTACCTTATTAACCGTATTATTTTAGTGACTCTGAAAAAGAAAAAATGACATGAATATTGACAACTTAGTACAGAATATTACTCCAGAATTATTTGAGCGCCTACAATATGGTGCATCAACAGGAAAGTGGCCAGATGGCACACCTTTATCAGATGAACAAAAACAACAAACAGTGCAACTTGTGATGTTGTATCAAGCAAAAGTAGCACAATCAAACGAGCAGTTTACCATTGGTGCAGATGGAGAAATGATCCAAAAAACCAAAGCGCAACTACAAAAAGAATTTAAATCAGATAACGAAATAGCTAGGTTCAGTGAAAATGATCTTTAAACACCTTTTTACACCAAAATGGAAACACCCGAAGCAACAAGTTCGTTTAGATGCGATTGAAAAACTTGATGTAGCACGCGACGTAACAATTTTAAGCACCTTAGCGCTTGAAGACTCATCGGCTGAAATTCGTCGTAAAGCACTGCAAAAAGTAAACGATTTACCGCTTTGGTGGAAAGCTTACAAGCAAGATCAGGCATTAAAAGATGTGGCTGAGCAACAAATTTCGTCTGCTGTATTAAACAGTGAAAGTAGCTTATCGGCACAGATTAAAAATGAGTATATTGAACGCTTTGCACCGATTAAAACCCTTGAAAAACTAGCATTTGCAGAAAAAGAACTGCAAGTGAGAGTTAAGCTCTTAAAACGCCTAGCAAACCCTAAACTGATTGAAAAAGCCTTTAAAGAAGCCAATGAAGAGCTGCAAAAGCAGTTAGTTGATTTAGTGATTACTCAGCAGTTAACTAAAGCTTTGTTAAAGCATGCTCAAGGTGAAGCTAAAGTAGCGCTTGAAAGTCATCTTGAAAACGAGCGTTTAGCACTTGAAATGCCATCGCAAGTTGAAAACGCAACCCGTGTTATTTTAGCCAAGCTTAATGCATTGCGTGATAAAAATGACTACGCCATTGTTGACCCACAAGCCGCAGAGCTCATGGCACAATGGCAAGCTCTAGAATTAAAATGGCTAAGTGAAGAACATGTAAAAACCCTTGATGCTAAGTATATTTCAATTACCGATAAGCTTGATGCCCACATTGCCATACTAAAAGCGCAGCACGAAGTAGAGCAGCAACGTTTAGCGCAACAACAGCGCCAAGTGTTAGCGTTAGCTACGTTAGAAGCATTAAGTGAAGAAATTGAGAATGCATTACAGTTAGGTTTAGAAACGCCAGAGCAAATTCAGCAAGACTGGCTTAATGCAAAAGTAGCGCAAGCGAAAGACACGCTAGATAAAACGGAACTGGTGGCTGATCAGCAATCAAAACAAGTGATTAATAAGCTTGAGCAATTATTCTCACAAGTTGCTAAGTTGCCTGAGCTAACTGCGGCGATTAAAGAATATAAAATTGCCTACAATGCGCTTAGTGAAATAAAACCTGCAGAGCAACTTAGCGATTACGATCAACAGTTAACAGCATTCAATAATACCTTTAAAACTGCACGCAGCCACTTAAATTTACTTAGCGCTGATTTACAAACGTCATTTAAAGCTCAGCTTAATACGCATAAGAAGCAGTTTTTTGCTGCAATGAGCGAACTCACTAAGCCGCTAGAAAAAACTCAAAGCCAAGCTAAGCGAAAAGCGCGTGATGTTAAACGTTTAATTGAAGAAGGGCGCTTTAATGTTGCATTTGGTGTATTTAAAGGGTTCGAAGAGTTATTTAACGAATTGACCGAAAAATATCAACAACCGCTTGTTAATTTAAAAGCAGACCTAGAAGCGCAATTAGCCGATGCTAAAGATTGGCAAAAATATGCGGCCGCACCAAAACGTGCAGCACTTTTAGAAGAAGTAACAGCGTTAGTTGATGAGCCGTGTAACGATCCACAACAGCGTGCTGATCAAGTTAAAGTACTTCGCAAGCGTTGGAATGAACTTGGACGCCTTGATACAGAGCAAGAGAAACAAGAGGGCAACGAGTTTGATGAAAAAATTGAGCTTTTATTTGCCCCTTGTCGCAGCTACTTCGCTGAGCAAGAAGTGCAACGTGAAGCAGCAAAAGCAGAGCGCGAGCAATTGATTGCTGATATGAATGCACTGCATTTACAAGCAACTGATACGGCTGATTTAGATTGGAAACAACTAGAAAGCAACTATAACCGTTTGCAAAAAGCATGGCGAAGTGTGGGTAAAGTTGACCCGAAAACATACCGCGTATTAAACGAGCGTTATAAGGCAGAGCAGCAACAGGTTGTAGCGTCACTTAACGCGTTTCATAAAGGCAATGCCGCACTTAAAAATGAGCTCGTTGAACAAGCACAGCAATTATCACAAAGCGATAATTTAGCAGATGCTTGCCAACAGCTAAAGCAGTTACAGCAACAGTGGCAAACCATAGGGTTTGCAGGCTTAAAAGCTGAAAACGCATTGTGGCAAAAATTCCGTCAGTTTAATGATGCAACTTTCACTAAACGAAGCGAAGAGTTTGAACAGCAAAAGCGCGAACAAAGCGAGTCAGATAAGCTGGCAACAACTGTTCTGAATGAGCTTGAAGCAGCATTAAATAGTGTAGAAGGTAAAGCCCAATTACTTGATTTACAAACCAAAGTTAAAGGATATACACAGTTTAAATCGTTAACCCCTAAAGTGTCTGCTTTGTTATCAGCCATAGATGAAAAGCTGACAGGCTTAGCGGCTAAAAATGAGCAAGCTAATTTAGATGCTTTATTTGTTGCACTTGAGAACAACGAGCCAGTCCCGAGCCAATTTAATGGTGCAGTTAAAACAGCATTGAGCTGTGAGCAGCTGCTAACGCGCATGGAAATACTTGCGAGCGTAAGTTCGCAAAACTCAGCGCAAAGAATGGTAGAGCAAGTAGCCATGCTTGATGATAAGCACCGTGGCGAACACGCTGATTTAAATTATTATTTAAAGCAGTTATTAGCACTCAGCGAGGGTTCAGTCAAAGCTGACACACTAGCAAGGTTAAAAGTTATTTTTGCTGTAAATTAACTTTTATCAACTAAAATGAAAAAGCCGCTATTAAAGCGGCTTTTTATTATGGCTACTTACTGCCTATACGATTAACCAATAGGGTTTTGCATGAAAATTTTTGTTTTTATTTCACTACTATTTTTAACTGCCTGTAACAGTACGCAGGGTATTTCGGTTTATTCATTTACAAATTCAGAGGTTGAGTCGTTACTAAATAAAGAGTTACCTAAATTAAGTGAAAAAGTTAGCCTGATGGGCTTACCTGTGCAGTTTGATGTGAATGATTTAAGCGTTAATATTGGTCCCGACAACAGTGATTATGTTTTATTAGGTGCTGATTCGAGCGCCGAAATTAATGCCTTTGCATTAAAATACCCTGTGCGTTTAAAGTTACAAATACAAGGCACGCCTTTTTATGATAGTGAGAAAAAAGCCGTATTTTTACGTAATGTTAAGTTACGCGATTCAAGTATCGATGCAGGGGGTTTTAAAGGTAATTTAGAAGTGCTGGATAATGAGGCGATGGATGTCATGAATGCATTTTTAGCGGTTAACCCTGTTTATAAGTTAAATATGAACGACCCTAAAATGGCACTGTTAAGTAATTTACCCTTAGATTTAAAAGTAGTCGAAGGTGCGATTAAGCTAGTGCCTCGGTTATAATTTAGATCCAACAAGCGTAATAAAACGTACTAATTGACCTTATTATTAATAGATTAGGTTAATTATGGCTAATGAGCGATCCGTTCCCACCTCTCGACTTTCACGATTTGCAAAGTTAGGCTCATTGGCCACCGGCGTTGCCACAAATATGTTAGTGGGTGGTGCCAAAAGTGCGCTTAGTGGTAAAGGTTGGGATAATAAGAGCTTATTACTCCAGCCTAAAAATATTGAAAACTTAGCCACTCAGCTGTCGCATCTTCGCGGTGCGGCAATGAAGCTTGGGCAGTTACTTTCAATGGATGCTGGCGACTTATTAACTCCCGAGCTTGCGCAGTTACTGTCTTTGTTGCGTGCCGATGCCAACCCAATGCCACATAAGCAATTAGTGAGCGTGCTAAAAGAGCAATGGGGAGATGACTGGTTATCGCGTTTTTCTCATATTGAGCTAAGACCGTTTGCAGCTGCATCAATTGGGCAGGTTCATTTAGCTTATATAGAAAATGGTGCTCAATTAGCCGTTAAAATTCAATACCCAGGTATTGCTAAAAGTGTGGTAAGCGACGTAGATAATGTGATCACTTTACTTACTTTATCGCGATTATTACCTAAAGAATTGGATATAAAACTCTTAGTTGAAGAAGCGAAAGCGCAGTTACTAGCTGAGGCTGATTACACCCTAGAAGCACAGTATTTAGCACGCTATAAAAACTTACTATCGACTAACCCCCACTTTAAAGTGCCTAGTGTGTATGTAGAGCACAGCACTGCGCAGGTACTTACAATGGAGTATGTTGATGCCAAACCTATAGAAGGCATTTGTGATCTATCCGCTGCTGAGCGAAGTCATGTTGCAGAGCAACTAATTGATCTGTTTTTTAAAGAAATGTTTGAGTTTAAGTTAATTCAAACCGACCCCAACTTTGCTAATTTTCATTACCAACCAGAGTCACAAAAAATTGTGTTATTTGATTTTGGTGCCACCCGAGAAATTACAGCTACCCTAAGTGATGCCTATTTAGCTTTGTTTAAAGCTGGCAGTAATAATGATCGTGAAGGCGTGCTCAATGCTGCCACTGCTATTGGCTATTTTAAAGACGCTTTAAAAGATGACTATAAAGAAAGAGTGATTGATTTATTTTTAATGGCTTGCGAGCCACTTCGCTATAATGGCGAGTTTGATTTTAAAAACAGTGAACTTGCTAGCAACATCAAAGATGCCGGATTACAGTTAAGCGCACAGTCGCAGCAGTGGCATACTCCCCCTGTGGATGCATTGTTTATTCATCGCAAATTAGCTGGCTTATATTTAATTGCAGCGCGTTTAGAAGCCAAAATAAATATTAAGGCGTTATTTAGCCATTATTAAGTGCTAAAGCAGGATAAAATTGGCATAATGCTCGCGATATTTCGCGAGGTCTGCAATGATAAAAAACTTTTTAAACGATCCTACTTTATTACTTGATGCGGTAGGTGAGGGTATATACGGATTTGATTTGTCCGGTAATGCGGTATTTGTAAACCCAGCCGCAGAACGAATGACTGGGTGGACGGCCGATGAATTATTAGGAAAAAAAATACACCAATATCATCATCATAGCCATGCCGATGGCACTCCTTACCCTGCCGATGAGTGCCAAATTTATTGCACTATGTTTGATGGCAAACGCCGCGAAGTAAAAAACGAAGTATTTTGGCGCAAAGATGGCAGTGCCTTTGCTGTTGAGTATACCTCCACTCCCGTTTATAAAAATAACCAGCTCATTGGTGCTGTAGCAGTATTTCGCGATATATCAGCACAACAGCAAACGCAAACTCAGTTGCACGAAGCGTTAGCTCAAGTAAAGCACCTAAGCGAGCAGCTAAAAGATGAGAATGATTACCTTATTGCCGAGCTTAATGAGGATTGGCAAGATTCAGGACTGGTTGGCCACAGCGCTGTATTCCAACGCATGTTAGATCAAATACAGTTAGTGAGTGAAACCGACAGCACCGTACTCATTCTTGGTGAAAATGGCACTGGCAAAGAGTTGGTAGCGCGTAACTTACACCGTCTCAGTAAACGCAACGAACAAGCATTTATAAAAGTAAATTGTGCGGCATTCACTCCAAGTTTATTAGAGTCAGAACTTTTTGGGCATGAAAGGGGCTCGTTTACTGGCGCTAACGAGCGTCGTAAAGGACGTTTTGAACTTGCCGATCACGGCACCTTATTTTTAGATGAAGTCGCAGAGCTGCCGTTAGAGTCCCAAAGTAAGCTATTAAGGGTATTACAAGAGCGTGAATTTGAACGCGTTGGCGGTAGTCAAACCCTAAAGGTTGATATTCGTATCATTGCTGCAACCAATCGTAACTTGTGGGAAATGGTACAAGCAGGCCAATTCAGAATGGACTTATATTACCGTTTAAATGTGTTTCCTATTCATGTGCCAGCACTTAAAGAGCGAAAAGAAGACATTCCTTACTTGTGTCAAAACTTAATTGCACAAATAAACAAGCGCTTAGGTAAGCAATTGCAAGGGTTAAGTAAAAAAGCGATCAGGCAATTACAAGCCTATGACTGGCCAGGTAACATTAGAGAGCTACAAAATGTACTCGAACGAGAAGCTATTTTATCTAAACACTCTACATTACAGTTAAGTCAGTCGCTTAAAGCGGGCGATGATAACGCTATAAACCCAACGCTTACACTTGATGAAGCACAAAAACAGCATATAAGCAGCGTATTAGCACTGTGTAATTGGAAAATTGCAGGTGAACAAGGCGCGGCAAATAAGTTGGGCTTACCAGAGAGTACCTTACGCTCAAAAATGCAAAAGTTAGGACTGCGTCGTCAGAGCTAACTCGTGATATATCGCGGTAATCGCTAAATATCGCGATATTATAGTTCGGTTTTATTTTTAAAGTCATTTAATATCAATGCTTTAGTTTAACTTTCAGTGTGGTCTGAAAGTTGCAAATACTTGTTTAATACCCGTCACTATGAAGTAAGTAGCATGAAGTTTGATATTAAAGAAGAAGACATGATCATAAAGCCCTATAAAGAAGAGGGGCCAATTTATATACGCGAGCAAAAAGGTTTTTTTCAACGTATACGTCGCAATTTAGGCTGGTTGTTAATGCTGAGTTTTATTGCCATTCCGTGGGTTCAATATAACGGCCAGCAAGCGGTTTTATTGGATGTGGCCACCCAAAAATTTACTATTTTTGGCCTTACCTTGCTCCCTCAAGACTTTATGATTTTAGCCATGCTGTTTATGGTGGGAGCGTTTGCCCTATTTTTTGTTACCAACTGGCTTGGCAGAGTATGGTGTGGTTATACCTGCCCACAAACCATTTGGATGTTAATGTTTTCTTGGGTTGAGCAACGTATAGAGGGTACGCGTAACCAGCGTATTAAGCTTGATAAAAGCCCGTGGGATATTACCAAATGGCGAAAAAAAATCACTAAGCACAGTGCTTGGCTGGTTATTTCGGTACTCACGGCGACCTCATTTTTAGCGTATTTTATCCCCGCTAAAACCTTGTACCTCGAAATGTTAAATTTAGAGTGGTCTGGGATCACCAGTTTTTGGGTATTTTTATTTGCGTTTTGTACTTATGGAAATGCGGGCTTTTTACGTGAAAAAATGTGTACTGTGGCGTGTCCGTATTCTCGCTTTCAATCGGTGATGTTTGATAAAGATACGCTGGTGGTTACTTACGATAGTGAGCGGGGTGAAAATCGTGGCCCACGTAAACGCAAAGCTGAACCTAAAGCGCTTAATTTAGGTGATTGCGTAGACTGTAACTTATGTGTGGAGGTATGCCCTGCAGGGATTGATATTCGCAATGGCTTGCAATATGAATGTATTAACTGTGGTTTATGTATTGACGCTTGTGACGACACCATGGATAAGTTTGGCTACGAAAAAGGCTTAATTAAATACGCCAGTGAAAAGCAAATGGCAGGGCAAAAAACTAATCCATTTAGGCTTAAACTTGTAGGTTATGGGGCGTTAACTGCGCTATTAATTTTATCTATGTTTGCTTGGATGTTACAACGCACCCCTATAGAAGCTTCGGTGCTTAGAGATAGAAACGCATTGTATCGGGTAAATTACGAAGGCTTAGTTGAAAATCCTTACACACTTACTATTATCAATAAAACTCAGCAACCGCTGCATTATTCAATTTCAATTAGCGGTTTAGAGGGGGCTACATTGCAAAGCCCAAATGCTATATTAGTAGAGCCTGGGCTGATGAAAAGTGTGCCGGTAACGGTGACTGCAGACGGCTACGATTTAGCACGCAAAGTGAGCAAGCTGAGTTTTGTGATTACTTCGCAAGAGGATCCTGCAATTACTATTACCAAAGACAGCCAGTTTTATAAAAATTAATAAAGTATGAGTCCTAGCCAGTTAACAACCTGACTCGGCTAGGGCTAGCTGCTTAATTACAAATTTTTTGGCGCTTTGCAAATCATCAAACAAGCATTCTTGTAAATGAGCATCACGGCCAGAGCTGTGCATAATCCGCTGTAATTGCCTTATAGCAATAGGCGAGGTGAGGACAAACGCACTGATCAAACAGTTATTAATCCCCATTGTTTGGCTTACATCTATCATGTTTTTTTCAGCATCGGGGGTAGCAGCGATCACTTCGGGAGAGTGGCTAATATAACCCCAAGGCAAATGCTTAAATGGTTCAATGGTATTTAATAGAGCGGCTTTAAAATGGTTTAATAACTCAGGGTTTAAGTTACCTTTAAACTGCCCAATAACTATATTACCCTCAACGCGCAAGCTATAACTGCCGTAGTTATTTTCAAATTTCAATAGCCGCTCCTTTTATTTATTATCCAGTGTACCGATCACTTATTAATAATGTAGTCTAAGGCACCAGAAATTGCAGCAACTTGCGCTAATATGCACTCTTCAGGGTTAGCCGTTGCACTGTCGGGATACACCTCGGTGGTGGTGACATACGCAGCTTCAGAAAATCCCATACATAAGCTTAAATCACGGGCCGCGTAATTAATTACCCCAAATTGCGCTTGTGGTACACCAATTAATTGCTGATTTTCATCGCTAGGTGCAATATGCGTTACTTTTTCAACATGTTCAATAATTGCTTTTTGAAAATCGGGCTCAGGTTTGTTGCTATCAGCCACTAAATAAAAGCCATCAGGAATGTTCCAGTTGGTGTTTACTTTGCCTTCACGAGCCGCAAGTGCAGGTCTAAATTCACTGTTATCAGAATCTGTTGTTTCATGTAAATCGATATGCGCGATTAAACGCGTGTTTAACGATTGCACATAGTTCATTACTGCCGCTGACTCTTGTGCTGGGCTGCTTTCATAAAAAGAGCGATTAGGGTCGACCGCGTCTGGGTTCCAACGATTAATTGTTTCATAACCCCATGGGCTAATACAGGGGGTAATTACAATATTAAAGTGCTCAGCATACTGATTTGCCAGTGTTTTAGCGAATCTTAAAGCGCCATGTACACCACTGGTCTCGTAGCCATGTACGCCGCCAGTAATTAAAACAGTGGCTTTGTTTGTATCAAAATTAACAGTTTTTAACGCGTACAAAGGGTAGCTACCTGCGGCATAATTAAGCTCACCGTATTGCTGTACTTCTAGAGTGCTTTTAAGTTCATCAATTAAAGTGACGACGTCTTGTTGATAACTGCGCTTAATTTTTTGTGCCGCAAGCCATTGGATTTTATTATGGTTGTTCCACTTCTCACCAGGCGTACCAATTGGGTAACTACTGTTATTCATATTAAACCTTTACGTTGAATTATCTCTGCGGGCTATAGAGCACATAGACCATAATGACGAAAATAAAGCGTTAGCTTAACGCTGACCAAAATAGCGCGCAAGTATATGCGATAGTCTCTGCATTAGTTAATGGCTGAGCTTGAATGCGGATAGTGCCTTTGTTGCATAAAGTCTTCTAAAAACCATGCAGCAAACTCATGTCTGCCCTCTACATCCGCTTTACTGTAGATGTCTGAAGCTTGTTGGCGTACTGTTTTTTCTTTAGTGCTTCTAAGCGCGCTAATTTCTTTAAAGCTAAGCCCTTTGAGTAATAGCATGGCTACTTCCTGCTCGCTACGAGTGAGTGTCCACTGAGAAAACTGCGTTTGTATAACACCACTGTATTGATGGCGCGCGTCTTTCATTTCCTGCGATATGTTGTTTAGCTGAGTCACAGAGCTGTGTAATTCGCGCTTAAGGTTAATAATTTTTTTGGTTCGCGCGTTAATATCTTTAATTAAATACAGAGCACCCAAGCCAGAAATAATCACAATTAAGCTCTCAGTAAAAATATGCCACTGCGGCACCCCTAATTTTAAATCCATGATCACGTCAAAAAAATTTAACACCATGATCACCAATAGCGTTGCTGCGATTATTTTATCTCTCATTAAGTTCTCTACTATTAGTAAGTTAAGTTTGCAATGGACATATGTACTGTACTGCGAAAATCAGGGTTTATAAGCATATTAAGGCGTATGCCTGATGCGATAACCCCACAAAAAAGGCATGGTTATTCTATAAAATTAATCACATGCGAACAAACCAAATGCAGTTAAATTATACAAAAATACGATGTAATTTTGTTCATTACTTTAAAGCGTTATTATTTATCGCCGTGCTGGCTTATTTAGCTATTAACCGTGTGTTAGCCGCGCAAACGCTTGCTCCCATTCCGATTAGCGAGTTAAGCGGGTTTGATACTCAGTTTGCCACCACTCATGCTACTGACTTTATTGATGCTCAAAGTGTAATGGGGCAAGTAAGTTATAAGCCGGGTGTTAATTACACGGTATTGTTTGCATTTGATGTCGCGCAAATTAATTATTTATACGCTAATGGGAGCCATGTAAAAAAAGGCGCTATTGTGGCAACCATTCAAGGTAGTGACGTCCAGCACTTTTTAGACACTTACCAATCAGCAAAAGACATGCTTAATGTCGCTAAGAGCCATTATGATATAAACAAGGTGCACCTGAAAAATAAAATTATTAGAAGCTCTGAGTGGGTCACTATTACGCAAAGCTACTATGCAGCCAAACTAAGTTTTGAACATTTAAATCACCAAATGCGCTACCTGCAGATTGATGAACAAGAAAACGTAAGTTTGATCAGCCCAAAAGCAGGGATATTGCAATTTCCTACTCAAGCGGCAAATCGCATGTTAGGTGAACGAGTATTCGACATCCTCGACCCTAATAGTATTGAGGTTAAGTTTACTGTTCCTATTAGTTTGGGCAAAGGAGTGTCTTATTTCAGGGTTTCTGATCAGTGCCAACTCAATATTAAAAGCGTAGACAGTATTGCTAATAAGTACCATCAAACTATTTGGGCATCACCAAGCTCTGCACAATGTAACTTAACTATAGGGCAGAGTATTAAAGCGGTTCCGGTTAAAAAAATAACGGGTTACAGCGTTGCCAAATCGGCACTATTTGAGTTTGAAAATACCAATTATATTGCCATTAAAGCTGACGAACATCTTGAGTTTGTGCCTGTACAGTTAATTGGTTCACGTAATCAAGATTTTATTTTTAGCGCCAATATCCCCTTAAATAACCGACAAGTATTAATTAGCTCAGTAAGTGCATTGCAGGGAATGCTGTTGCATTTAGGGAGAGAATAAATGTTGAACCTGCTTATTAAGTTTTCACTAACGCAGCGATTGTTTGTTAGTATTTTTGCCATTATTGCTATGGTTATAGGGGCTCGCTCGTGGTTGAGTATTCCGGTGGATGCATTTCCTGAAATATCGCCTACCCAAGTAAAAATTGTTTATAAATTACCGGGTATGAACGCCCTTGAAATTGAATCCCAAGTAACGCGCATTATTGAAACCGAACTACTGGGCATTCCTGCTCAGCAAATGCTGCGCTCTACCACCAAGTATTCTATTACCGATATTACCATTGACTTTAAACAAGGTACTGACATTTACTGGGCGCGCCAACAGGTAAACGAGCGACTGTTAAATATTTTACCTAGCTTACCTGCCAATATTAGTGGGGGTATGGCACCAATGAGTACGCCGTTGTCTGAAGTGTTTATGTTTACCATAGAAAGCCCTAATTTATCGCTGATTGAAAAAAGAGAGTTACTTGATTGGCAAATACGCCCATTACTAAGAACCGTGAGTGGCGTAGCCGATGTAAATAGTTTAGGTGGGTATGCAAAAACGTTTGCTATTGCCCCTGATAACTTATTAATGCAGCAGCATCAAGTTAGCTTTTTACAACTGCGAGAGGCGATAGAGCAAACCAATCAGAATGGTGGCATAGGGCGCTTAGCAAAAGGCAACGATACATTAATTTTACGTACTGAGGGTAAATATAGCGATTTAGAGGCCATCAAAAATACAGTAATTAAATCAACCCAAAATAAGGTGATCCGCTTAAGCGATGTCGCCCATGTTGATGTAGGAAGTTTAACTCGTTATGGAGCAGTGACTAAAAATAGCGAAGAGGCTGTGCAAGGGTTAATTATTGCGCTTAAAAACAGCAACACAGCGCAAGTGGTCGCAGAGGTAAAAAGTAAGCTGCGCCAAATCGAAGCCTCATTGCCGCAGGGTACCAGCATTAATGTGTTTTACGACCGCTCAAACCTTATCAACACTGCAATTAGCACCATTACCAGCGCGTTGGGCCAAGCTATTATTTTAGTGATTGTATTATTGGCGTTGTTTTTAGGGGATATTCGCTCCTCTTTGGTAGTGTCGTTATCGTTACCTATGTCGGCGTTGTTAACTTTTATTATGATGAAACAGTTTAACTTATCAGCCAATCTAATGAGCTTAGGGGGCTTAGTGATAGCAATTGGTATGCTGGTGGATTCATCGGTTGTTATTGTTGAAAATATTTTAAACCGGCTGGCTAATAATCAACATTTACCTAGGCTGCATGTTATTTATCGTGCCTGTAAAGAGGTTGCTGCACCGGTTTTTTCAGGCACTATCATTATTATAATTGTATTTTCACCCCTGTTAATGCTCACCGGGCTTGAAGGTAAATTATTTACCCCTGTAGCGCTCACCATCGTATTTGCTATGTTAAGTGCGCTATTGTTATCGCTTACAGTTATTCCTATTTTAGCCTCGCTATTGTTGAAAAATGAGCCCGTAAAACAGCCTAAAATGGTGACTTTGTTACAAGGCTTTTATAGTAAAACACTTGCTAAGGCGATTAAAAAGCCAATGCTAATAAGTGTTACTTCAATAATGGTACTGATCCTCAGTGGCGTATTATTTCAAGGACTTGGTAAAAGCTTTATGCCTGTGCTAGATGAAGGTGACATTATTGTTCAGCTTGAAAAATCCCCCAGCATTTCATTGCAGGCCTCCCTTGATATAGACAAGCAAATTGAAGCCACGCTGTTAAAAAACACCCCAGAAATCGTACAAATTGTCGCACGTACCGGCTCCGATGAACTGGGGCTTGATCCGATGGGACTGAACGAAACCGATGTGTTTATGGAGCTGGCACCAAAGGAGCAGTGGCGCTTTGCTACTAAAGCACAACTAATAGATCATATCCGCCAAACGCTTGCGCAATTCCCAGGCGTTAATATTGGTTTTACTCAACCTATTCAAATGCGTGTATCAGAAATGCTCACCGGTGGCACTGGCGATATTTCAATTAAAGTGTTTGGTAACGACATTGCGACCTTGTCATCGCTTGCAGAAAAAATCACTGCGCTTGCCACCAATATTGACGGCGCAAGTGATGTGCAAATGGCGCTTATTGAAGGGGGCAAATACGTTAATATTAAGCTCAACGCTGAAGTTGCGAGCCAATTTGGTTTAACAACGCAAACATTAAGTGAGTATCTAAAGTCTCAGCTTGAGGGATTACAGGTATCTACGTTGCAAGAGGGCAATCGCGTTATTCCGATTGTATTTAATGGTGCTACAGCTAAAAACCAATTAGTGGATTTATCTTCTATTCAAGCGCTCAAAAACAGTCTTATTTTAATGCCAGATAACAGCCTAATGCCGCTTGAAGATATTGCTAGCATTGGCTTTAAAACAGGACCATTACTAATAGAGCGCGAAAAAGCTAAGCGCTTTGCTTCAGTTAGCGTCAACGTAGATAACCGCGATGTGGTGAGTTATGTGAATGAACTTGAAGCTAAAATTAGCAGCAACATAAAGTTACCCAGTGGGTTTACTTTATCTTTTGGTGGCGAGTTTGAAAGTCAGCAACGCGCAACGCAAAATTTATTAGTACTCATTCCTGTGGCGTTAATATTAATATTTATTATTTTATTTACTACCTTTAAATCGCTATCTAAATCAATGCTGATTATTGCCAATATCCCGTTTGCGCTGATGGGCGGGGTGATTGCTTTGTATATTAGTAATGAATATTTATCGGTGCCTGCATCGGTAGGGTTTGTTGCCCTATTGGGGGTAGCCGTACTCAATGGTATTGTGATGATCAGCTATTTTGAACAAACTAAAATGTTTGCTGCAAATGTAACACAGTGTATTTTAGATGGTGCTAGTAGGCGGCTACGCCCTGTATTAATGACCGCGACAACCGCTATGTTTGGTTTATTGCCGCTGGTGTTTGCAACAGGTCCAGGGGCTGAAATACAAAAGCCATTAGCTATTGTAGTTATTGGCGGGTTAATTACCTCCACTATTACAACACTTTATTTATTACCTATCTTTTATGGTTGGTTGGAGAAGAAACATGGCTGAACAGTTACTTTTTACCCTAAATGCACCCACAAATATAAAAGATGACGTAGTTGATATATTAATAGGCATAGACTGTATAACCGGCTTTAACTTAAAAAAAATTCAAGGCTATAGCAAAGAGCACAGCGAGTTTGATATTGCCGAGCAAGTAGAAGGGCATCGCAGTTTTTATCAATTTGAGGTGCATATTTTATTATCTGAACTTGCCATAGTAAAAACGGCGCTAAGTCCTGTTTGTAAGTACACGCCGTTAAAATATTGGGTAACCCCAATTTATGAAAGTGGGCACTTAGGATAACTCAATATCTAGCATTTTATGCTGCTGAGCATTCTCAGCAGCATTGCGTGTTACTCGAACACTCCTTTTATGACTGCATGGGTGTTTTGCACCATTAATGTGCCGTTAGCCCATACATACTCAGGGGTTAGGGTCTCTTTATCGAGGAGGACAACATCCGCGTCGCTTGTTGCTTTAAGGCGGCCTTTATCAACTCCTAAAATATCGGCAGGATTACTGGTTATGCTCATTAAAGCGTGCTCAATAGGGACGTTATATTCTTTGACTGCTTGCTGAAACGAGGTTAATAAAGATGCCTCTTTGCCCACCTCAAGCCCTAATAAATTAAAGTCTTTATCAAAAATAGGTAAACTGGCATGGCCATCTGAGCTCATAGTGAGTTGATTTGGTGCTACGCCTTGTTCTAAGCAGTAGGCAAGGGCATGGGCTGCTGCATATTCACCATGGGCTAAATCGTAGTCGGTGGTGCTGGTGGTAAAGTCGATAGTACCGCCCTGATCACAAAAGTGAATACCGGCATCAAGAAGTGCTTTATTGCGGTTCATATGCGTAGGATAAAACTGTTTAAGCTTAATATCACTTTGCTGAGCCACCTGATGCAAAATACTCAAGTGACTATCGACAGGGCCGACATGAATACTCACGGTGCCTTTTTTACCACTGAGCATACCGGCTACTTTGGCCTCGGCTGCCAATTCTGCTAATTGCTGGACCGTAGGTTGGCTACTGCGATGATCAGAAATAGCCACTTCGCCAACACCTATAAACTCCTCTATATACATGATGTCGTCAGTGATTGAGTGAGTAAGAGTTTTAGCGGGTAAATGATACGAACCGGTATGGCAAAATACATTCAGCCCTTGCTCTTTTAGGCCTTTTGCTTTGGCAACCAAATTGGTAAGCGTACGTGAGCTTGAGTCGGTACCCAGTGCGCCCACCACTGTGGTAGTGCCCGATAGGGTTGCATCGGTTAGGTTCATTTCAGGGGTGCGGCTGGCAAATCCAGCTTCGCCACCGCCACCGGTAATATGCACTAACGAGTCAACAAACCCCGGCGTAACAAGCTTATTTTTACCGTCAATTCGTTTGACGAGTACACTGCTGTCGAGGATTATATTTTCGTCAATAGCAATGATTTTACCACCGCCAATTAAAACATCTTGTGTGCCTAGGTAGGTAGGTGCATAAACGTTTGCACCTTGAATTAAAGTTAACATAACAAATTCTTTTTATTGATAATTAATAAAGTAAGCAAGAAATATAAAGCCGCTTGCTAATACAAAAAGTGCTAGAGCAAAGCGCCAAATAAACGCAGCCCATTCTCCCCAATCTAATTTCACCACACCTAAACAACCAATTAAACTAGCTGAGGTGGGAATTAAAATGTTGGTTAATCCATCACCTAATTGAAAGGCCAATACTACAATTTGCCTTGATACATTGAGCAAATCGCCAAGTGGAGACATCAGGGGCATAGTGATGGCAGCTTGGCCTGAACCCGATGAAACAAAAAAGTTAAATACACTTTGAAACACCAGCATTCCCCAAGCTGCAATGTAATCTGGCACACTGGCTATGCTGCTTGCACAGTAATAAAGCAGGGTGTTGAGGGTCGAGGGAGTGGTTAAATCACTACCGCCTAATAGTAATACAATGCCTTTAGCCAGTGCGACCAATAACGCCGCTGGTAATAACTCTTGCGCACCGTGTTTAAAGGCATCAGCGCACTCATTCGCGGTTAGCTTTTTAAACACGATGGCAATTATTGCACTGATAAGGCCAATACAAAAAAACTGTGCAGCAAGCTCAGGAATATAATATTGGCGCGCCATCACCCCCCATACGACCCAAGCTATGCCCAATACAAACACTAATAATGTGAGTGCATCGGCTAGGCTGAGTTTAATCGTTGGCTGATCACCCGTTTTTTGGGATCGTGTTTTTATCCGTTTTGCATAGCGCATAGTAAACACAAGGCCTACTAGGGTAAAACAAGCCCACGCTAACATACGAAAGCCCGCACCAGAAAACACTGGAATTTCAGCTATCGATTGCGCTATAGCAATGCTAAAAGGGTTCATCCATGAGGTGGCAAAGCCTATTTGCGTGGCCACGTAAGTTGTAAGTACAGTGACTTTAGCGTCGTAGCCAAGTTGTTGCATAATAGGGAGCAGCACAATACAAAATGCAATAGCCTCTTCGCCCATACCAAATACCGCGCCGCCTAACGAAAATAGTAAAAACAGTAAGGGAATAAACAGCCATTCAACCCGCTTGGTTTTATTAATAAGTGCCATAATGCCGTTATTAATCGCGCCGGTTTTCATAATAATGCCAAAGGCACCGCCAGTGATTAAAATAAACGCCATTACGCCAATAGCTGCACCATATTTATCACCCGACACTAAGCCTTCAAACAATACATTTGCTAAACCAATGTCGCCACCTTGTGCAAAAACAGGTGGTGATTGTTGGTCGTTAACGGCTTGATATTGTGAAAGCTGCACAGTGTGGCTACCAGATTCTGCATTAAATACCCCAGGGGTAATAAATACCGTGGCCATATAGGCAACCACTGCCACACACAGCAAAATGATGCTTGCATCTGGCATAGAAAATTGTTTTTGTTTCATAATTTCACTTTAATAAAAGGTCATTGTGTTGATGCGTAAATAAACGCTTAAACGTACTTTAGCACTTAATAGGCAGTGTCACTGTAGCCATGACCAGTAATAAAAGGAAGGCCGCAAAGCGTTTGCTTTGCGGCTAAGTGGTTAAAAACGGTAGCTAATACTTAATTTATAATTAGCACCTAGGGCATTATGATTAATTGAATCAAAGCCACGGCTTGAACCATAAAGTGTGGGTGGCTCTTTATCAAAAATATTATTGATGCGCGCGCGCAAAGTCAGCGATTTATTAACATAGTAACCTGCTGATAAATCCCAAACGAGCCAATCGTCAACCTGATGCTCACCTTTTGAGTCTAATACGCCAAGCGAATCTAGTTCATCAATTTCACGCCCACGCAGGCCTTCTATGTCATCTTCGTAGCTACTGGTGTAGTTTGCACCTAAGTTAAGGTAGTAACTTTGCGCTTCCCAGTCGATTGACATACGTGCAATGTTTTCAGGGTAACGATACGTTCCCACCAACTTCTCTAACGAGTCAGACCCAGGTTTATTACGTTCAAACTCAAGGTAATGAGTGCCGTCAAAGGCAAAGGTTAAATCACCGCTTGGTAATACAAACCTATGATCAAACTTAAAGTCTATGCCAGCTAATGTTTGTGTACCAGTGTTTTCAAGTTGAATGACGTGGTCACGGAATAAAGGTAAGTATTCTTCATCTTTACGTTGGGGAAACTTTTCAAGATAGTTATCTAAAATTTTAGTTAAATTAGCGCCATCTTGCTCGATTGTTAAGCCGCTACCATTTTCTCCATCGGTTATACCACATAAGTCATAATCGTAAGAGATACCTTGTTGACCTTCTGGCACAATGCCACAGTGACGAAGTGATGCATCAGTTATGGCGCGGTCGAGCACTGCGGTCATGTTGGTATCGATTACTTCTTCATGATCAAACTGCCAATAATCAATGGTTAAATTAGTATTAGCCGAGGGACTCCATGCAAAACCAACACTAATAGCCTCAGATTCTTCTGCATTTAGATTTGGGTTACCTAACTCTAACGAATTAACACTCACTTGGGTGCCATCACCCATACAGTATAAATCGGCTACAGCTTGGTTTGCACCACAGTCAAAAGTAGATTGTGTGGTTCTTAATTTAACGCCAGCCTGCGTTAATGATGGTGCTCTAAACGAGGTTGACCATGAACCACGAACAACCAACGAATCAGTTGGGCGATAGCTCAAACCTATTTTAGGATTAAAGGTGCCACCAAAATCATCGTAATGATCGTATCGACCTGCTGCTTGCAGCTCTATTTGCTCTGTGAGTGAAATACTTAATTCAGCAAACGCTGCATATTGAGTGCGATTGGCCTCTGACAAACTAGAGCCAAAGCCAAATACATCAACAAGATAGTCTTTATCTGCTTGAGCTTGTGAATCAAGCGAAGGAATGTCGCTTAGCTCTTCACGGCGTGCTTCTACCCCAAATGAGGCATAGGCAGGTAGGTCGTTAAAGGTAAATAGCTCACCATTAAAATTAGCATCCCAGCCGTAAACTGTACTTTCTCCGCTGCGTGTTGGGCGAGCTTGCGCTGTTGCCAAAACGGCATCATTAGCGGCGTCGCCTTGAAGGAAAGGGTTGTAAAAAGGCAGTAACTCTCCCGATGCACAATTTAGGTCAGTACCGTCAAAACTTGCCAATGTACCGTCTGAACAAAGCTCGCCAGTGATCGCGCCATGAAACTGGTAACGATTATATACCCCTGCAATCGCTTCTTGCTCTGAACGTGAGCGAGAAAGAGTAACACCAGACTCCCAGCCCCAATCACCAATTTCACCACTTAGACTACTTACTAAGCGAAAGTTTTTCGTTTCTACTTCCACTGTTCTTGGAGCATTAAAGCGGGCATCAAAACCAAAACCATACACTTCTCGGCCACTTTGAGTATCAAATGGATCAATGTAGAGTTGATCTAATAAATCATTACTACCATCGGCATTATCGTAAATAAATAAGGCGTCTTCTAAAATATACGGGCCGTCGTCGTCATTAATTTGGTTAATAGGTGAGGGCGATGAATACGCTTTTGCCTTGGTTTGGCTGTAAAAAAAGTCAGTGTGCCATTGTAGACCACCGAGCTCACTATTAAACATAAAGCCGGTTGAAAGGCTCTCAAATGGCGTTTCTAGGTAGTCATCTTGATTAGGGTAGTAAGCACAAATTTGTTCACCAAATTCAGTAGTCACTAATTCGGTTTTACAGTTTGGTGATGGAAGTTCGTTACCGTCTCGGCTGCTGAAATAATAAATATTCGGTGAGTTCTCCAGCTTAGGTAAATAGGAGTAACCATTAACTAATGAAGGTGAGGCGGTATAATCACGATCGGTCGCTTTAAAAGCGTTACGGTCGTATATATCTGCAAATACCGTTAAGTTACTCTCGCCTATTTTTGTACCATACACTAAGTTTAGCTGCTTTTTACTTTCGTCATGCTGATCAAAGCTATCGGCAAACGAAGTATTGATTTCAGCCCCTTCAAAATCATCTTTTAAAATGTAGTTAATAACACCCGCTACAGCATCGGCACCATAAACGGCTGATGCACCGGTGGCTAAAATATCAATACGTTCAATGGCCGCTAGCGGAATAGAGTTCACATCTACAAAGTTTTCAGTACCTGCAGCAAATGAACTAGGCGCAACTCTTCGCCCATTTATTAATGTCAGCGTTGCCGAAGGTCCCATGCCTCGTAAGCTCGCTGCTGATTGACCTGCTGGTGTAGAGGTAGACGTACCACCACTTTCAGAGGTTGAGAACGTACCGCTTCCGCCTTTAAATACAGATAAATCTTTGAGTAATTCATGAATGGTATTAGCACCAGAGCGTTTGATTGCATCTTGGTCTAACACGGTTAGTGGAATAGTGCCTTCCAGATCAACGCCTTTTAAGCGAGATCCTGTTACTTCTACTCGTTCAATGTTGGTATCAGTTTGAGTTTCTTGTGCATACACACAAGTGACAGGGCTCAGTAAAGCGCTTACTGTGGCCGCAATAGTTAGTTGACGAAACATTGTAGTACCTTTTGTCTTTTTAAGCGCGCAGAAATAGGTTTAATATTTCTTAAAGCTTTAATTATTATGGTTTTTTAGACAGGGCAGTGGTGAAATGACACGCTGAGCCCCTCACAGAAATTAGTGAGGTGGTGGGCTACTCGTCAAACCACTCCGAAAGGTAGTGTGGTGAGTAGAAATATGTTGTAAGCAATGTTGCTTTTTTAAACATAATTCTCGTTCCAAAAAGGTTTTTGACAAAGCTAGCAAATGGGTGCTAGCTTACTCGCGTTTTAAAGTTCCTTTTTTTATAGCAAGTGAGAGACGCTCTCGCAAGTTATTTCTTATAATTTTTTACATGAGTGTAACATAATGGAACGAATATATTTACCAAAAAAGCGACTAGTTAAATCGCGAACAATAACCGCTTTTTACTCAATTTTAATTGCTTTTTCGCTGCAGTTAAACGCAAAAGAGCCTAGTCAAACTCTCGTGTTAGTGGGGGGGGCTCTCACAACATGTGCCAGTTTAAGCCCTAAAAACTGTGAAAAAAATACTCAAATTTCGGGTAAAACGCATAATGTATTTGCGCTCTCTCACACTAAAATTAGTCAAATAAAGCAACAGTGGCCCAGTAAAAATAGCCAAGCTAAAAACAATACTATTAAAAATTTAGCAACAATGCAGGCTAAATCATCGCCCACGTTATCGAAAAAAGAGCTGTTATGGTTGTGGCGCGATATTGATAGCAAACAGCTCAATAGTTTATCGGATCAAGAATACAATTTTGTAATAGATATGCTTGAAGTAGCTCAAATAAAAAGCGACAACACGCGACTAAAAGAGCAGGTAAATACTGCGCTTAATAGCGAATCGGCAGCGACAGAGATTTTGCAGTTTATATCGGGAAGTTTAAAAGTTAATGATACTAACCCGAGTATGCTAGCCATTACCGCCTCAAGCAGAGACCCTTATGAATCTGCTGATTTTTACGAAGGATTACTAAGCTTCCCTAATGTAAATTCGCAATGGCTTGCATTAACCCCTGCGCTTGCTAAAGCAATAACCACCAACAAGTGTGATGATTTAACCACGCTTAGGCACTCCGAAATGGGGCTATATCAACGCGAACATATTTACCCTGATCGCACACAAGCTGAATATAAATTGTGTAAAAAAGGCACCGACGCTCTAGTGCAGCTAATAAAAAACAGTACCGGTGTGATGTTTAATGGTGGCGATCAAAGCCTAACTCGAAAAGTATTATTTGATGAAAATAACCAGCCTTACCCTTGGACAAAAGCATTACAGTCTCGCCCTGTTATTGTAGGTACAAGTGCAGGCACCGCAGTGCAAAGTGGCGGGCAAGGCAACGCCGAGAATGTGGTGATGATCACCAATGGCACCAGCTTGTCGGCATTGAAAGAAGGCGCACAAGCTATTGATGCCCCAAGTGAACGCTCAAACAGCGATGGTTTAACTTACAACCGCTTTGGGGGTTTAGGCACATTTAGTTACGGTGTACTCGATACACACTTTAGCGAGCGAAACCGTACATTAAGACTAGGCACTTTGCTCGACGACTTAAACGCAAACCAAGATCAGCCGACATTCGGTTTTGGTGTAGACGAAACCACCGCCTTAGTGGTGATTAAATCTGAAGCTGGCAATTTAATGACAGTAATTGGCAAAAATGGCGTGGTGATGGTTAAATCAACAGGGCAAACAGCAGCTAAAACTAAAACCTACAGTTATTCGTATTGGCCTGTGGGCAGTGTGATTGATATTAAAAATAACGATTTTACCCTAAGTCAGCGTAGTATTAGCCAAGCATTGCCAGCAATTAAAATACCGCCTTTACCGGTTCAGCGTTTTGGCAGTATTTTAATGGATGCCAAATTACGCTCTTTAACCCAAGCCATGTGCTTGAGCCAAGAACAAACGGCGGTTGGCCAGCAAGATGAATTTATTATTAGTTTATCTGCCACGCCTGAGTCTGGATATCACCGTATTAGTGCTGCGCAATATGGCTGTGCGGTGAGTAATTTAGAAATTGCAGTGAGTACCTTTTAATTTAATGCCACGCAAGCTAATTTAATTAAACACGCTGCTGAGTTGATTTTAACTTTAGCGGCCATACTATATTTAGAGCGTGTTTATTAAATCACAACAAAAGGAAGGTTCATGAGTAAAGTAGCGGTTATTTATTTTTCGGGATATGGCCATACCAAAAAAGTGGCTGAATTTGTAGCTGATGGAGCAAGCGCTCAACTTATTGCTATTGATGAAAATGGCGATATACAAGACGCCGATTGGGATACGTTAAACGACGCAGATGCCATTATATTTGGTGCACCTACCTATATGGCTTCTTACCCTTGGCAATTTAAAAAGTTTGTCGATGCTACCTCTAAAGTATGGTTTACCATGGGTTGGAAAGACAAAGTATTTGGCGGTTTTACTAATAGCGGCAGCCTAAATGGCGATAAACAAGTCACTCTAATCAGTATGCAAACATTGGCTTCGCAACATGGTGGAATTTGGGTAAGCCTAGGGTTACCACCGGCCAATAAACTGGAATCAACTCGTCAAGACATCAATAACTTAGGCGGTTCAGTTGGCGTATTAGTGCAATCACCTACTGATGCAGATGAATCTGCTATTCCATCAGGCGATTTAGAAACGGCTCGTTTATACGGCGAACGTGTAGCTGATGTAGCCAAGCGTTTAAAGTAAAAATCACTTTAGTTAGCTAATTTTAAAAAGCCACCTTGTGTGGCTTTTTTAGTTTGATAATTCCAATTTTTGTTGTTTGTGCTCTAGCTGGTATAAGCTTGAAAATTGACATTTATGAACTTCAAATAAATACGCTCTTAGCTGCTCTTTACCATGGTGAATGTGTTTAATTTTTGCTGCTATGCCACACTTACTCTGCCTAACTGGTTCTAGGTCTAATGATATCGCCGCTTCGTTAGGTAAAATAAATTGCATATTTTGCAAATCATCAAGCTCACTATGTATGGATGTGGGTTTTAAAAATATCCCTGTGCTGGATATAGATTCAATGCAAAAACCTTGGCTTTGAATATTTAATTCACTTAGCCGCCAGCTGCGTTGAACCCCTTTTGTATCAATCACTTCGGGAGCTTCTAACACAGTGCTGAAATGGCCTAATTCATCGGTTTTAAATTGAAGTGGAAACCATAGTTGGTAGTGAGCTACTTCAGCCAGTAAGGTTAATTTAGCTTGCCCAAGTAAATGCGCAATACCGTCTGGAATCGATGTTTGTACTGTAAGCTTTGTTTCAGTGTATAATGCGGTACTTTGGCTGGGTTCAAACAGCCCTGAAAGAAAGTTAATTTCTTCGTCAGATAAATCCATGTATTTTCCTTAATACTTAAATTATAGATTTTATTCCTTACAAGGTTACTGCCGAATGAATGAGCAGTTTATTATTTTGTAAGCTTCGCAATGTATGGCTTTGTTTTTATACACTTTGTAATTTCAACTTCCCTAGTGAAAATAATAAGTGATTGATTATATTGAGTCTTGTTTTAAATTTAACTAGGGCGATTTAATGATTGAGTTAAATTTTTTAGTATTTTAACCCCATTAGCACCAATAAGTTAAGTTATTAAGTGTACAAAATTAAGGCGTTTTACGATGTTTTTATATCAACAATGCGTAAATGAGACTTAGGTCTAGCTTACGAAGCATGCGGAAATACTTAGAATAGCGCCCAAATAATAATGGGGTTTAAGGGGTTCCAAATGCAATTAGAACGAATTCGTCGTAGCGACTTACACAACAAAGTGATGTCTGCAGAGCAGGCCAGTTTATTTATTAAAGACGGCATGACCGTGGGCATGAGCGGTTTTACTCGTGCCGGTGAAGCGAAAGCCGTACCACGTGCGCTTGCCGAGCGAGTACGTGAAAACCCAATGAAAATTAACCTAATGACGGGCGCGTCATTAGGTAACGACTTAGATAAGTTACTTACTGAGTCAGGTGCGTTAGCACGTCGTATGCCATTTCAAGTAGACAGCACATTACGTAAAGCGATTAATAACGGTGAGGTCATGTTTATTGACCAGCATTTATCTGAAACCGTTGAACAGTTACGTAATCACCAGCTAACTATGCCAGATGTAGCGGTTATTGAAGCCGTAGCTATTACAGAAGAAGGTCATATAGTACCTACAACGTCAGTGGGTAATTCAGCCAGCTTTGCTATTTTTGCCAAACAAGTAATTGTAGAAATTAATATGTTACACCAGCCAGAGCTTGAAGGGCTGCACGACATTTACATTCCATCTTACCGTCCTACACGTACACCAGTACCGCTAGTGAAAGTAGATGACCGTATTGGTAGCACTGCTATTCCAATCGATCCGGCTAAAATTGTGGGTATTGTATTTACCAATCAAAGTGACTCATTTTCAACTGTAACCGACCCAGATGCAGATACAGCCGCTATTGCACGTCACTTAGTTAACTTCTTTAAAGAAGAAGTAGCGCAAGAGCGTATGCCTGCAAACTTAGGACCATTACAAGCGGGTATTGGTAATATAGCCAATGCAGTAATGATGGGTTTACTAGACTCAGACTTTAAAGACCTCACTATGTACTCAGAGGTACTACAAGATTCTACCTTTGACTTAATTGATGCGGGTAAACTTGATTTTGCATCAGGGTGTTCAATTATTTTATCAGAGCGTTGTAACGCGCAAGTATTTAATAACCTTGAAAAGTACCGCGATAAATTAGTACTTCGCCCGCAAGAAATGTCGAACCACCCAGAAATTGTGCGTCGCTTGGGTATTATTGCAATTAACACCGCGCTTGAGTTTGATATTTACGGCAACGTTAACTCAACCCATGTGTGTGGTACTAAAATGATGAACGGCATTGGTGGCTCAGGCGACTTTGCACGTAATGCCCATGTATCGGTGTTTGTAACTAAATCAATTGCTAAAGGTGGCGCTATTTCAAGCGTTGTGCCTATGGTAAGCCATGTTGATCATACCGAGCACGATGTTGATATTTTAGTAACCGAGCAAGGCTTAGCTGATTTACGTGGTTTAGCACCACGCGAACGTGCAATTGAAGTCATTAAGCACTGTGTGCACCCAGATTACCGCAACGCCATGCTTGATTATTACGAGCGTGCTTGTGTACGTGGCGGCCATACGCCTCATATTTTAGAAGAAGCATTCAGCTGGCATACCCGCCTTGAACAACAAGGCACAATGAAGCAAAGCTAATACATAAACCCCGCATTTGCGGGGTTTTTAGTTTATGATGCTGATGCTTCATAGCGCGTTGTTATTGTTTTGCCATAAGGTGGTTTAAGTTTTTACTGTGTGCTGTAAAATAACTGTATATTATTTACAGACTCGCCGTGGCGAGCAACATACAGAGTAACCATAATGGAAAATAAACTAACCGCAATCGACACTCTCGCTGAACTTGAAAGCTTTTTACTGCAAGTGGAAAACGGCGGCTTAGGTTTAACTGGCGTAGCAGGCGTCGGCATGGCAACTAATAATGCCGACGGCAGCCGTTTTGTCGCGGTGTTTGATGACAAGCAACAACTTTTATTAGCCCGTGAAATTACCGAAGAGATTTTTCAAAACGGCCAAGAGATGGTGCGCAACGGCGTAGGGCGTAAGCATTAATACCTCTAGGGTCTGTTGACCTTTCAAGGTTAAATTTGCAGCAGTCTGTTTGGTATTTAGGCAAGGCAGCGCCTATGTGGTGTGGTTATTCCCCATAAATAGGCGATAACGCAGCATCAATGCCAAACAGGCGCTGCCCGAAGGGTTCTGCCTAGGGGCGATTTACTCTTTGTTGCTCGTTTTTGACTTAGCCCACTAGGTTACAAACCTCGCGCCGCGATTAAACCGCCCCTAGTTTGAACAGATTTTAATCCGCAAAGGTCAACAGACCCTAATCTAATAAGCGCCAAATGGCGCTTTTTTTGTGAGTTTGAATGTTTTTAACCAATTGTTAAATTTAAAATAAATTTACTCAAATGCCACGCTATGTAATGGTTCTACTATGTAAAAGCGAATAATCACTAAAGTGAAATTATGACTATTCAACAGTTAACAGGGGTTAGTTAGTATGGACTTTATTGCTATCGCACTTTTCTTTTTAGTTCTTCTAATAGCCTTCTCTATTGTTTGGGGTACGCTAAAAACGGGAATTTCACCGATGATGAGTTCAAGTAAAGCGCGCCAAGCTATGCTTGCTGAAATAAACATGGATGAAAAGGGCGCATTAATTGATTTAGGTTCAGGGTGGGGAACGCTTGTTATAGCGGTTGCCAAAAAACACCCTAAGAACCAGATTATTGGCTATGAGTTATCTTGGTTTCCTTGGATGATTTCAATTCTTTTTAAATATAGTTTGGGTTTAGATAACCTTACTCTCTATCGAAAAGACTTTAAAAGTGCCGATCTCAGTGCTGCGTCTACTTTGGTATGTTACTTGTTTCCAGATGGTATGCTAGCGCTTGAAGATAAGTTAAAACATGAATTGTTTAAAAACATCACTATTGTGAGTAACACTTTTGCTTTGCCTTCATATAAACCAACTAACGTGATCAAACTTAAAGATTTTTACCAAACGCCAATTTATGTATATCATTGGCAATCCAAATAGAGGGATATTATTTAGGGTCAGTGTTTAGTTGATGTCATATTTTTTATCCATAAGTTCATGTTATCTGCAGACATTGGTTTGGCAATATAATAGCCTTGTCCATGATAGCAACCCATGCCTATAAGCACTTTTTCGAGCTCTTGTGACTCTATCCCCTCTGCTACTAGGTTATACCCAAATGCTTTACTTAGCGCCACGATACAGGTAACGATAGACTTGTCTTCCTGGTCTGATAGGAGTTTTTTAACAAAGCTTTGGTCTATTTTTAGTGTATCTAAAGGTAATTTTTTTAAATAACTCAAAGAAGCGTAACCTGTGCCAAAGTCGTCTAAAGCAATACTCACCCCTAAATTTCGACAGCCATTGAGCACGTCGACTGCTTGGTCAACATTTCCAATTGTGGTGCTCTCTAAAATTTCCAACTCGAGTGTTTTTGGCTTTATATTATTGGTGCTGATGAGTAACTCTCTGAGGTTTTCAACAAAGCCTTCACTAAGTAAATGGGCTGGCGAGATATTTACACTCATACAAAGGTGATTTCTTGTCCAAATTTTATGTTGTTTTAGGGCTTCAGCGAGTACCCATTCGCCAATCAATATCCCAATGTGAGGGTGCTCTAATACCTCTGAAAAGTGACCAGGATAAAGTAAACCCAAAGTAGGGTGATTCCAGCGTATTAGGGCTTCAACGCCAATCAACTGGTGATCCATCAAATTGACCTTTGGTTGATAATGTAAAATAAATTCTTTACGGGCAATGCCTTTCTCGGCAGCCAATAATAAATCATGTTTTGCATGCCTTAGACTTTCTTCTTCCGGATCAAAAAACAGAATTCGGTTTGTCCCAGACCTTTTAGCTTGGTACATGGTTTGGTCGGCTCGGCGTAAAACGTCATCGCAGCTTAAGCCATCATTATTAGGAAGCGCAACGCCAACACTAGCTGAAATTTGAACAGAGCACGAAAACTCTGCTAATTTTATCGGATCGTTTACCTCAATCAGCACCTCTTGTAACAGAATCTCATATTCTTGTATCGTGTGCGCAGCCCCCCTTAATAAAAAGATAAACTCATCTCCGCCGATACGCGCGAGTGTATCTTCTTTACGTAATGTGCTTTGTAGCCTCTGGGCAATGGTTTTTAATACGAAATCACCGGTTTCATGACCGTATTTGTCATTAATGGGTTTAAAGTTATCTAAATCTAAATAGGCAACGGCGAGCTTTTGCTCAGATTTAATGGCTTGTTGAAGTTGATCAATTAAAATAGGGCGGCTTGCTAAGCCTGTTAGGCTATCGTAGTGTGCCATGTCATGAAGTTTTTTTTCTAAGCTTGCGCGTTGAATGGAGCTAGATATAGAGTGTATCAACTGATCGCTTTTTAATTGGTTTTTAAGTAAATAATCGCTTGCTCCTAGCCGCATAGCTTCTGCTGCTATTTTTTCATCTCCCAAGCCTGTGACCATAATCACAGCACAATGGTTATTAACAGACTTTCTAATATTATCTAGCAAGGTAAGCCCCGAGCCGATACCTAATCGGTAATCAACTATGACGCAATCAAATTCCCTATGCTCAAGGTAAGACATAGAGCTTTCAATAGAAGATGCTTCTGAAATTTTAGCCTGTATGTTAGAGCGAGATACCATACGGCGTATTTGCTCTCTATCAACCGCATCGTCATCAACAATGAGTAGTTTAATACTGTCGCAGGTTTCAAAGTGATCTATTGAAGTTATCATATCCATATCTCTTGCAAAATGGCTTATTCAAGCTCAACGGCATGTATATAAGCATCCATAAGTGTTGCTAATTTGGCAAACTGCGGGCCAATTGCATGTTTAACCATGTAACCTGCTACGTTGTTATGGTACGCGCGAGTACGATCGTTATCCTCATTGGAGGTCGTGAGTATAAATACAACAGTATCGTTTAATTCTTTATCTTTACGAATATGCTCTAAAAATTCAAACCCATTCATCACTGGCATATTCAGGTCTAGCAATACTAAGTAGGGCTCAGATATTTCTTTTTGTTGTGCTTTTTCTCGTAACGCATCGAGCGCAAGTTTTCCGTTTTCTTTCCAAATTATTTTAATTTTAGGATCAACTTTTCTTAAGCTTCTTGTTACGGCTTCTGCGGCAACATCGTCGTCCTCAACAAGCAGTATAGATAGATTTTTGATCATAAATTTTCTTTCCTTGCAAAGCGAGGCCACCATACATGAAATGTAGACCCTTTTTGCGGTTCATTTGAGCTTACTGAAATGCGTCCACCATGGGCTTGTGCAAGGCGCCGACTAATAGACAGCCCTATACCTGAACCCGACTTATCATCAGAGGTTGTTTGAAATAAGCTAAAAATACGCTCGTAAGCCTCTGGTGGTATACCGGGGCCATCATCAGTCACAGTGATATGGCAAAGCGTATTTTCTGCTACACAACGAATTTCTATAGTTCCCCCTTTAGTGTCGTGGTGTTTGATGGCATTACTTAATAAATTGCGGACCACGGTTTCAAGTGGCGTCCATGCAGTGACGATGGTATCTAATTGAATGTCTTTATAAAGCTTCATTCCAGCCGGTAAATCCAACAGTTCGGTAACGTTAGAAACTAACTTATGCATATCGATTACTTGAGTATCTAGAGTGGCTTTGCCTGCTCTTGCATAGGCCAATAAATTATCTATTAACGTCTCCATTTTATGAATACGATCATCAATACGTGTTAAGTTATATTCGACTTCAGGCGTGGTAGTGCCTAAATCTTCTTTTATCCATTCAATTAAGTTTGAAATGCCACGTAATGGAGAGCGTAAATCATGAGAGGCCACATAGGTAAACTCTTTCAGGCTTGTGTTGTTTTCTTTTAGCTCGGTTTCCATTCGTTTTCGTTCTGTTATATCCAACAACGACACAAACACCATATCTTCATCATTGGTATTTATAAAAGGGCTCAAGCCTACTTCAACTGGGAATTCTTTTCCGTCTTTGTGTAAGGCGGTTAGATCTCTGCCTACTCCCATACTTCTGACACTGGGCTCACGGTGAAATGAATGACGAAGGGCAGAGTGATGCCCTTGGTAGCGCTGGGGCAATAGCATTTCCATTTTTTTATCGAGTAGTTCTATTTCACTGTAACCAAAAGATTTACATAACGATTGATTTACCGCTTGTATAATGCCTGCTTGGTCAACTATTAACACACCATGTGGCGCAGCCTGAATAGATCGTTGAAACATATTATTTGCGCGCAGCCTTTGCGATATATTAACCAATGTAGCTAAAACTAATTCTTGTTGTCCGTGTATTGGGTTTAAACCTATTTCAATTGGGATTTGCTTACCACTTTTTTGACTCGCAAATAACTCACGGCCTTCACCCATTAAGCGTTTTCGAGGGTTAGCAAAAAACTGACTCATCAAGTGGGTATGATTGGCTTTAAATTGAGCTGGAAGTAAACTATCTATGTTCATCCCTATGAGTTCTGAATCCTCATAGCCCAGTATTTCAGACAGTTGATTATTGGCAAAAAGGATCTGAGCATCGGTATTAACTACCATTGCCCCCATGGGTAAACAATTAACTAGTTGAGTTAAAAATGCTTCATCCATATTTACAGTTAAACTTGGTGAGTTAGATTTTTTATTTACTTTTTTAAGGTCCATCAAGCATCCCGCAAGTAAATTTAGTTCCCATAATATAGTAATAGTCGAACAAGTAATGAACAGCAAATCTAGCGAAAGATCATGTTATTTAAATGCTCATTTTAATAGTTTTTTCTTATATTTTAGCGAGTCATCATGGTTGAAAAAGGTGCATTGATTTAGGATCGGGTTGGGAAATGTTGGTTATAGCGGTTGCCAAAAAGCATCCTGATAAACACGTTATTGACTATGAGTTATCTTGGCTTCCATGGATGGTTCCCAGAATAGTTTCAATGCTTTTTAAATATAGTTTGGGTTTAAATGACCTTACCCTCTATCGTAACGACTTCAAAAGTGCCGATTTTAGTACAGCGTCTACTCTGGTGTGTTAATTGTTTCCAAGTGGTATGGTAGCGCTTGAAGAAAAGTTAAAACAAAACGTGCTTAAAAACATCACTATTTCGAGTAACACCTTCGCTTTGCCTTCATATAAACCAATTAAAGTGATCAAACTTAAAGATTTTTACCAAACGCCTATTTATGTGTATCACTGGCAACCAAAGTAAACTGTGGCATTGTGAGGTATTGATAACGATGGTAATAGCTTTTTCGCCGTGTCGTATTACAAACAAAGTTTTAGTCTGTGAAATTATCAAAGGATTTTTTAAGTGCTATTTTGTTATCGTTTGGAAGATAGTTAAGAGCGATAAATGATCATTGATGGATTGTGATGTCTGAAGTCAAGATTTGACCCGTTTGCTTCTCTTCGCTTTAAGCTTCTAGGAATTAGAAACCTTATTCAAGGTTTGTCGCGCTGGCGACAGCAGCCAAAGAGGGGCTGCCGCTGGTCCCTCTCTGGACACTCTCAGCGCACCCGAGCATCACGCTGTTTCCTTCAAACCACAATTGATGTGAACGTAAACGCCATGAAAGCACATCCATGTGCAAGCATGGCTTTCATTTCATCCATGAAATGCATTACTCATCAATTGCTTATTTTCAGAGCGTGATGATGGGATAGGGTGTTAAACGTGAGATTGGAGTTTGGTCTTGGCAAGAAACAAGATCTGACCCTCTGTATTTGATCCTCTGTATTCATGTGATTAATTTGATTTAGGCCCCTGATGGTACGCCTAATGGCATCGGTTTTTCTCTTCGCTTTTTTAGGTCATTGAAGTAACTTTCTAAGCCTGTAAGGTCACTTTCAAGTTCATCAAAATCCGGGAAACTAACTCCAAACGCACTAGCAGTGTCATGAACATGCTTGCAGCATTTTGCATAAGCATCGCTAATGATTTTGTTGTCATTAGCATCAATGGTATCAATATATTTTAAATTCTGAGTTTTTACCCCATAACTAAAACGCTCAACGACACCTTTTAATAACCATTCTTCAACTAACCTTTCCCACGTTTTACGCATTTGATCATAAAAAGATTTGGCAGATAAAATATATTGCTGTTGATCTGGGTTATTAAATTGATTTTTAAGTTCAGGTAATTGGCTCTTCAGCTTTTTAATCCTCTTATTAGTATTAAATGCTTCCCAAGGTGGTTCAACCATAGGGTATCCAGCTAACTTTCCATGCCTTCGAATTGCACTAATACTAATAGGAAGCTGATGTTGATTTGCCACATCTTCAAGCATTTTTAAGAATGGTAAATCGTGGGTTAATACAACTACTTGTCTATTTTTGCTCTCTTCAATAATACGATTTGCAAATTTTTCACGCCATAGATGATCAAGCGAATTTACGGGATCATCAAACACAATCGCAGACTTACGGTTATCTACTATTAGCTCTGCCATAAAGCCAGCTAGTGCAATACACTTTTGCTCGCCTTCACTGGCAATTTCAGGTATTTTAGCTTCGCTATTGGCTAATTTAATCTCTAGCATAGATTGACCAGCTTTACCGCTAGTTGCAGTTTGGACTTCAAGGTGTTTGAAATTGAGTTTTTTGAGTTCCTGAACAAAGGTTTCTTGTAGTTTGCCAACACTACCTTGTTTTGCTATCTCGTTTACCTTTCTAGTAATAGAAGAAATTTTGGCACTTAGGCCTAAATTTTCTAACAAGTGCAATTGCTTTAAACGTTTAATTTCATTTTGTATTAAAGCTTTATTTGTCGTTATTTGGCTGCGATTTTCTATATCAGATATTTTATTTATCAGTAAAGTTATTGTGGTTTGTTTAGCTGCGTCATCTTTTACTTCTTGTTCTTTTTTCTTAAAGTTTTCACTTTGTAGTTTTAACCAAGTTAAGCCATTAAGCACTAACTCTTTAAACTGGAAAATAGCAGGTTTACCAATTATACCATTGACCCTTTTTTGAATATCAGCATTAAGGTTTCTTAAGCTATCCGCAACTCCTTTTTTGGAGCCTTCAATCCAACTTAAAACTCCTTCATGCGCTGTTAAGTCAAAGTTTAACCTTCCTAAGCAGTTAACTGCTTGGTCGAAATTTTTCTTAGCTGCAGCTGCTTCACTTTGTGTTTTGTCTTTTAAGTAATCATTAAACTTCTGTAATTGTTTGGCGGTTGTCTCTGTTATCGGCTGTAAACAAGTAGGGCAGCTTTCTCCAGCCACAGGTGGAAATGATTGACCTTGCCCGTTATGCTTAATAAACTCTTCAACATGTTGCCACATTGATTTCCATACTTGCGAACCAATACCTTCAACTGGCAATCCACCTAAAGCTTGATGTCTAGCGACCTCTGCCGCTGTTTCGGTTGTCTTATAAGTATCAAATAGCTTAGAAATAGTTAAAACAGCTTCATTACTTGTGGACTTTAATAGCCTATCAAAGTGATTTATTAGAGGATCAAGTCGCTGATATTGCTCTTTAAATTTTTTACGTAGGTCTTCAGGCGAACTCCTCTGCAATTCAGCCAACTCTTTTCTCAATTGGGTTAGGCTATCTACTTCAACTTGTGATGCACAATTTTGCTCTAACTCTTCAACAGTAGTGTTTTTATTGATTTTTTGAAGAAATATTGCACTTCGAGAACCTGTCGGAAGTTGAGGGAAAGTAGCCTGTTCTCCTAGTGCTCGAACGCTAGTAATACTAGCCTTAGCTACGTGATTACAGACTAGAATAAGCTCGTCCAACACTTTTAGAGCCGCAGGCTTATATTCAATATTACCTTTTTTAGCTAGATAATGATTAGCCGATTTACTATCAAAAACTCGAATTGATTTCAGCTCAGGTGATGATGCCTGATTTTTAACCCAAACATCTGCTTTGGGCTGTTTATCGCTTATCTGAATGTTAATTTCTGAGCTTGGTATTCCTTTCGTATTTTCATAAACATTAGAAATTACTTCAGGAGCATCACCTCTAGTTAAACATACATTTTTTAACACTTTGGCATAACTGGATTTGCCTGAGCCATTATTGCCATAAACAACAATCAAGTTAGTTTGTGCGTCAAATGCTAAATTTTGGTTTTGCACCAGTGATGCAACATTAGAAGTGTTGGAGATACCTAGCAAACGTACAGGCTCGCTTTCAACGTTATATCCAACATCTGATACAAGAGCTGTTTTAGTTGCAAAGAGAGCGTCTGGAGAGTTAATTAAATGCTCTGTTTTAGCTAACTCTAATAACACATTTCTGTGCTGTTCAGTCAAAGTTCCATTGTCTAAAATATCTTTAACTGCTGCTCGCCACCACAAAGGTTTACCTTCGGCGTTAATCCAATCAATTACAGTTTTTATCGACATTCCTTATCCTTTATAAAATCAATAGTTCCTAAAGAAAGAGTATCAATAAATACTGAAGACTTATAGTAATATAATTTTCAAAAAAACAGTGAATTCCCCCATATATTTCTTAGAGCCAAAGGGGTTATAGAGCCAAAGTGTAGGGGTCGAGCCAAAGAAACCAAAGGAAACCAAAGGGGTCAAGAAACCAAAGGGGTCAAATTTTGACTTCAGACATTACAGCTATTGGGAGCCTACTCATAACTGCATATCAATGACCTCAAACCAATACATCAATAATTAAAGCAGTTACGTGCTTCTTTATTATTTGAAAAGTATTTAAGTGAGGCGTCACATAATCTAAATACCTCTGAAATCAAAAAAGCAGAAAAACAGTCAATAAATTGGTTGGTGCGATAAATGTGCGATATTTTTTATTATTAAATTAGGTAGTACGACAGGAAAATAGTTTTAACTAGAGTAAAATAGAATTTAAAGAGGGATTAATTGGTCGGTATGGAGAGATTCGAACTCTCGACCCCTGCCACCCCATGACAGTGCGCTACCAAGCTGCGCCACATACCGACTTCGATAGCAATAGTACGTGTATTTATAAAAAAATCAATAAGCTTTTGTTTGTTTGGATGTTTATTGCGCAAGCGCTTAGTTTTAAGCGCTTGCGCAGAGTGTTTTACACGGCCTTAGTCTTTATTTAACCACTGGTTGATCGTGTTATACATTTCATCTCGTAGTATTGGTTGGGCAGTTTTGTTAGGGTGTAAGTTATCGTTTTGCATTAGCTCGCTTTTTCCTGCTACTTTAAGCACAAAAAACGGCATTAAATGCGAGTCGGTAGCTTCACTAACACTGGCAAAACTATCGGTAAACATTTTACTGTAACGCGGGCCATAGTTAGGTGGAATATATATTTCCATAAGTGCGGTTTGCGCATCTGCAGCTTGGCTTTTTTCAATTAAAGCCGTTAAGTTAGCCTGCATTTTAGTGATAGGAAAACCGCGTAGGCCATCATTAGCACCGAGCTCAATAAGTACGTGAGTGGGTTGATATTGCTCAAGTAGCGCGTCTAATCGGCGCAATGCACCGCCGGTGGTTTCGCCGCTAATACTGGCATTAACTAAGTTGATAGGGCGTTGCTTGGCATCGTATTTATCTTGTAACAATTGCACCCAGCCTTGTTCTTGTTTTAGGCCATAGGCTGCGCTTAAACTATCACCAAGTATTAAAATCGTGTTGTTAGCTGCCGCGTGTAGTGGGTTAATAACTAAAAATAAAATGAATACACAACGTAGGATTGAATGAGTCATATGTCAGCGCTTTCTCAATTAAATATAATTCAAGTAAATGGTCTATCTAAAGTGGTTTCCACCTTTGAAGGTGAGTTGTCCATCCTCAGCGACATCAGCTTTAATGTCAAGCATGGCGAGTCTGTTGCCGTAGTAGGCACCTCTGGTTCCGGTAAGTCTACATTATTGAGCTTGCTAGCAGGGCTTGATACCGCCAGCAGTGGCGAGGTAATGTTAGATGGTGAGCCTTTGCACAAGTTAGATGAAGAAGCGCGAGCAGCACTGAGAGCCGCTAAAGTTGGCTTTGTGTTTCAGTCTTTTATGTTGGTGCAAAGTTTAACCGCACTTGAAAATGTGATGCTACCCGCTGAGCTTGCTGGCGAACACGACGCTAAAGAGCAAGCGCTCGCGCTACTTGAAAAGGTTGGCTTGAGCCATCGTATTGATCATTACCCGTCGCAGTTATCTGGTGGTGAGCAACAACGTGTTGCCATTGCCCGTGCATTTGTGGGTTCACCTAAAATATTGTTTGCCGACGAGCCATCAGCTAACTTAGATAGCAAAAATGGCCATATGATTGAGTCGTTATTATTTGATTTAAATAAGCAAAATGGTACTACGCTTATTTTAGTTACCCACGATGAAGCACTGGCGCAAAAGTGTGAACGTATTATTCAGATTGAAGCCGGTGAGCTGGTACATAACTCAACTGAGGAAATGGCAAATGTGGGCTAAATTAGCACTTAAACTATTTTCTCGTGAGTTTCGCCGTGGTGAACTAACGGTTATAAGCGCAGCCATTGCTTTAGCGGTATTAACCGTGCTTACTTTATCTATGGTGACCGAGCGAATTGCACAAAGTATTGCCCAAAAAAGCAGTGCCTTTATCGCCGCTGATAGGGTATTGGCCAGTAACCACGCCATAGATACCGCTTTTATTACTCAAGCTGAGCAGCAAAACCTTGAAACAGCTCAAATGGTGTATTTTGACACTATGTTGTTTGCAAACGATGAAATGCAATTTAGCTCGGTAAAGGCTGCATCAAATAGTTACCCGCTTAAAGGTCAGTTAAAAGTTAAGGCGGGCTTAAACGCCGAAACAGAAGTTGCCCCGGGTGCGCCAACCCCAGGTAACGTGTGGCTAAGTGAATCGGTTTTTTACAGTTTAAACATAAATGTAGGCGACCAAGTTGAATTAGGCGCAGCGTTATTTAATGTTGAAAAGGTGATTGTAGAAGAACCTGATGCGCCGTTTAATGTGTTCTCTAGCAGCCGCAGGGTACTTATTAATATTGACGACGTACCAAAAACTGAAGTAATACAGCCCGGTAGCCGTGTATTTTACCGCCAGTTGTATGCAGGTGATGAAAGCGACATCAACAGTTTTTACGATTGGTTAAAACCCCAACTTAAAGAAAACCAAAATTGGTATGGTGTAAAAGATCGCCAATCGCCTATTTCAAATAGCTTAAACAGAGCTGAAAGCTTTTTGTTATTAGCCGGTTTGCTAGGGATTATTTTAGCCGCGGTTGCTATTGCAGTATCGGCTAAGCGCTATTGTGAGCGCCAATACGACCCAGTCGCAATGATGAAAACCTTAGGCGGCAGCCGCGATATGATCCGCAAAATTTACCTTATGCACTTATTATTAGTGTGTACCATGGCGGTGTTTGTTGGTCTAGCTATTGGCTATGGTTTGCAAGAGCTGGCTACCGGTTATTTAGCTAAAAGTATGGGCACCGAACTGCCCATGGCGGGCTTTAAACCGTGGCTGGTGGCGATTAGCACCGGTGTTATTTGTGCGGTTATGTTTTCTATTAAGCCATTGTTAGACTTATTTGATATTCCACCACTTAGAGTGCTTCGCCGTAATTTAGGCGATCGCCTTGCGGTAAGTAAAATTCATTTAGGGCTAAGTGCACTCACCGTGTTTTTATTAATGTGGTTATTTAGTAATAACATTAAAATTACCCTTATTTTGTTTGTCTCAACGCTTACGCTTATTTTGGTGTTATTTTTAATTTCTAAGTTAATATTTGGTGGTGGCCGCAAGCTTGGCTTAAAGCCGGGTAACAGCTGGTCGTTGGCTATTGCGTCTATTCAAAAGCGCGCCAATGTTAATGCAGTGCAGTTAATTAGTTTTTCGTTAGCGATTAAATTACTATTATTTTTAATTGTGCTTAAAAACGATATTATTTCTGATTGGCAGTCACAATTGCCAAGTGATGCGCCTAACGCTTTTTTAGTTAACATCACGCAAAATGAACTGGATCCAGTTAATGAATATTTAGCACAAAAGGGCATTCAGGTGTCGGAGTTTTATCCGACTATTCGTGGTCGCGTAAATGCCGTCAACGGTGAAGCGGTTGCGCGTGAAGTGTCACTGCAAGACAACGAGAAAAAAGACGAAGAAGCCCGCTCAGGCATTGGTCGTGAACTTAACTTAACCTGGCTTGATGACGTTCCTTCACAAAATGACATTATCGATGGCCAGTGGTTTGGCGATGACGCCGTAGCTGAGGCCTCACTTGAAGAGTCGATGATGCAGCGCCTAGATGTGAAAATGGGCGATACCCTCACGTTTTTAATTGGTGCGCAGTCGTTCGACGCTAAAATAACCAGTGTGCGAAAAGTAAATTGGGCTACCCTCAAGCCTAACTTTTTTATTATTTTAAGCCCTGATGTACTAAGCGACTTTCCGGCGACCTATATTTCATCGGTACGCATTGAGCCTGAGCAAAAGCGCGACTTTAGCCAGTTATTACGTACATATCCCACGATTACAGCAATTGATGTAGATAACTTTGTTAAGCAAATACAATCGACTATTGAACAAGTGTCGTTAGCCATTGGTTTTGTATTGGCTATTGTGGTGCTATGTGGTGCGTTAGTATTAATATCGCAGGTGCAAGCAAGCTTAGGTGAGCGCATGCAAGAAATTGTAATATTGCGTACGTTAGGCGCTAAAAGCCGATTAATAAAAAATGCCACCTTGTATGAGTTTTTATTACTGGGCGGTTTAGCCGGACTAGTCGCTGCATTTTTCAGTGATATAGCACTGTTAATAGTACAGCAGCAAATGTTTGATTTGGCAGGTAAGCTGCATCCTAATATTTGGATTATTGGCCCCGTTGCTGGTGGCGTGTTTGTAGCAGGGTTAGGCTATTTTATGATTGCTCGTACGCTCAAACAAAATACTCAAGGCTTAGTGCGCGCTTTAGCGTAAACTTTGCGGCCAAATAGCGTTTAAATGCCTACTTTTTAAGTAGGCATTTTTGTTTTGGCTTGGTACTGGTAATTTATACAGTGCTCTGGCATTATTAGCATTATTAATGAATAACAATAATGAGAGTGCTGTTTGGCCATTATTTTAGGGATCGATCCGGGCTCGCGTTTAACGGGTTACGGTGTGGTTGCGCACCAAGGTGCTAAGTTTACTTACTTAGGCAGTGGCTGTATTAAATTAGCCGATCACGACTTTCCCACCCGACTTAAAATGATCTACCAAGGTATTACGCAGCTTATAGAGCAGTTTTCGCCTGAAACATTCGCTATAGAAAAAGTATTTATGGCGCATAACCCTGATTCTGCTTTAAAACTTGGTCAAGCTCGTGGTGCTGCCATTGTCGGTGCCTCTATGGCCGACTTACCAGTGTTTGAATACTCAGCACGGCAAATAAAGCAAGCTGTAGTGGGTAACGGTGGTGCCGATAAATCGCAAGTACAACATATGGTTAAAAATATACTTAAACTGCCGGGTACGCCACAAGCCGATGCAGCAGATGCACTCGCGATTGCGATTTGCCATGCTCACTCTGAACAAAATTTAATAAAACTAGCGGGTAGCGCAAGCAAAACCGTTAGAGGACGTCTAAGGAAATAACAATGATAGGTCGCTTAAACGGCGTGTTAGTTGAAAAACAGCCCCCAGAAATATTATTAGAAGTGAGTGGTGTTGGCTACGAAGTACAGATGCCAATGACCTGTTTTTATGATTTACCCAAAGTCGGCGACAACGCCATTGTGTACACTCACTTTGTAGTACGCGAAGACGCACAGTTATTGTTTGGCTTTAATAATAAAACCGAACGAGCCTTATTTAGAGAGCTGTTAAAAGCCAATGGCGTAGGGCCAAAATTGGGTTTAGCTATTTTGTCTGGTATGTCGGCGCAGCAGTTTGTAAGTTGCGTAAATAATGAAGATGCTACCGCTTTGGTTAAATTGCCAGGTGTGGGTAAAAAAACCGCAGAGCGTTTAGTGCTCGAAATGAAAGACCGATTAAAAAATTGGGGCAACGATTTATTTACCCCGTTTAGCGATAGCGCCGTAATAGAGCCTGCGAGCGATGCAACTATAGCCAATAATGCGGCCGATGATGCGGTTTCGGCGTTAGTGGCGCTCGGTTATAAATTGCCACAAGCGCAAAAAGCAGTAAAATCAGTAAGCAAACCCGATATGTCGACTGAGGTTCTAATTAAAGAATCTTTGAAATCAATGCTGTGAGTAAATTATGATCGAAGCTGATCGCTTAATAGATGCTGCTGAAAAAACCAATGAAGACACCATAGACCGTGCTATTAGGCCTAAGTTACTGGCTGACTACCGTGGTCAGCCGCATGTTAAGCAACAAATGGAAATATTTATTGAAGCTGCGCGAAGCCGCAGCGAAGCGTTGGATCATTTATTAATATTTGGTCCGCCAGGCTTAGGTAAAACCACACTTGCTAATATTGTAGCCAATGAGCTAAATGTAAATATTAAAACCACCTCGGGCCCTGTGCTTGAAAAAGCCGGCGATTTGGCGGCATTGCTTACTAACCTTGAAGAGGGTGATGTACTATTTATTGATGAAATACATCGCTTAAGCCCGCAAGTAGAAGAAATACTCTACCCTGCAATGGAAGATTACCAGCTCGATATAATGATAGGTGAAGGGCCAGCAGCACGCTCTATTAAGCTTGATTTACCTGCATTTACTTTAATTGGCGCAACTACCCGTGCGGGGTCATTAACCTCACCACTGCGTGACCGCTTTGGTATTGTACAGCGTTTAGAGTTTTATTCTGTGGAAGACTTATCGCATATTGTGGGGCGCTCAGCGCATTACCTTGATTTAGTAATGTGTGACGATGGCGCCGCCGAAATAGCCAAGCGCTCTCGTGGCACGCCGCGTATTGCAAACCGTTTATTGCGCCGTGTGCGCGATTACACCCAAGTTAAATCAGATGGTACGGTTAATGCTGAGGTTGCTCAACAAGCCCTCGATATGATTGATGTTGATAAAAGTGGTTTTGATTACATGGACCGCAAATATTTACTCGCCATTATTGAAAAATTTATGGGTGGCCCCGTTGGTCTTGATAACCTAGCCGCGGCCATAGGCGAAGAAAAAGAAACCATAGAAGATGTGATTGAGCCGTTTTTAATTCAACAAGGGTTTATTCAGCGCACGCCACGCGGACGAATTGTGTCGGATAATGCGTACCATCATTTTGGTTTGTTACCTAAAAAAGATTAAAGATTAATTAGATTCTTTCTAAAGCCACTGTCATTTTATCGACAGTGGCTTTTTAGTATGGGCAAAGATAAATTGAGACGTATTTTACTTTGCCAATAATTCACTGAGCGTTAAGACATATCAGGCTATTGTTCGCCTACTGTGACAGTGTTTAGGCCGAATTTAGATGGTTTGCTAAATTGCAGGCAAAAAAAAGCCCGCAAAAAATGCGGGCAAACAACAAGTTTAAGGAAGTAATCTAGGGAACTACGTTTTACTTGTTGAGGTCATACCCCAAGAAGTAAAAAAGTAATACGAAATAAATCATATTACGAGGAACTGGATTCAATGAAATAGCTTTCATTTAATGCGCTAGCTCGGTATGGGAGAATAATACCGAAGCGACACAATTTGTTCAAACTAGAAAATTTATATTTTCAGATAAAAAAAACTAATAGCAGCGGTTTTTTGTTTTAGCTTATTGTTGCATGTTAATTAATCATTAATTCTATAAGTTAATGAAATGATTTGTTTATGTATATTAACATATTAACGTTCGGTATTAGTTTTACTATTACGTTAAGGTAAGGATGTGGTAATTATGAGTGCTTATGCATTAATTTTGAATAAACAGCGTGTTTTTGTAACTCTTTAGTGAATCTAAGCGCGCTAATATATAGCCTTGTTGTTATTTATTTATACAGTAGAACAAGAGTTAAATAGTAAATATTGAGTAAAGCTGTTTTTTTAACGTTTTTTGTTGTCTATTCACAGCAATATCGTTGTCAGCAGGAAATACACTAGATACACTAGCAAAACTTTAATGGTGGCTAATGTATTGCTAAGTTACCTTACTCAAATAAATCAATTTGATGTTTTTAATTATTTAGGAGTTTAACGTGGGATCAGGGCTTAATTTTTTAGATCTAATTCTAGAAGCCAGTTTGCTTGTGCAATTAGTAATGCTAGCGTTGGTTGCTATGTCGGTTATGTCGTGGGCTATTATTTTTCAACGTAAAAAAGCCATCTCTGACGCCTTAGCAAATGCCAAAAAATTTGAGCAACGTTTTTGGTCTGGTGTTGACCTAAGTAAACTATATAACGAAATTTCATCACGCGGTGGCCAATCAGCTGGCATTGAAGCGTTATTCACTTCAGGCTTTAAAGAGTTTGCACGTCATAAAAAAAATACCTTTCAAAGTGCGGGCATTGTAATGGAAGGCACACACCGTTCGATGCGGGTTGCGCTTTCTCGTGAAATAGAAAAACTAGAATCAAGCTTATCGTTTTTAGCAACAGTGGGTTCAATTAGCCCATACATCGGCTTATTTGGTACGGTGTGGGGTATTATGAATGCCTTTATCGCTCTAGGTGAAGTAAAGCAAGCAACCTTACAAATGGTTGCACCCGGTATCGCAGAGGCACTAATTGCTACAGCAATGGGTTTGTTTGCGGCAATTCCAGCTGTTATTGCTTACAACCGATTTGCTAATAAAGTTGAAAAGTTAGAATCTCACTACATTAACTTTATGGAAGAATTTGCCAATATCTTACACCGTCAAGCAGCTACCCAAATAGAGGCTCAAGCGAATGTACCAGCGTAAAAAGCGTCGCCCAGTCGCAGAAATTAATGTAGTACCATACATTGATGTAATGTTGGTGCTGCTTATTATATTTATGGCCACTGCGCCGTTAATTACTCATGGTGTAAAAGTAGACCTGCCAAAAATGGAAGAGTCGGACTTAGTCGATACCAAGGACACGCCACCCATTATTGCCTCTATTGATGCCGATGGTAAGTATTACGTAAGTGTAGGTACTGATCCTGAAGAGCCAATGGAAGCATTAGATGTAGCTGCAGTAATTAAACTACAACTAATGAAAAACCCGGATGTACCTGTGATGATAAAAGGCTCGGGTAAAGTGTCGTATCAGGAAGTGTTACTGTTAATGGACTTTTTAAAAAATGCAGGTGTACCGTCGGTCGGGTTAATGACCGAATCCTTTGAGGGGACCAAGTAACTGTATGAGTAGTTCATTAATTAAATCAGTATTGCTGCATTTAGCGTTAGGTGGGTTTTTGTATGCGTCAGCAAACATTCATCCTCCTAAACCTAAAGTAATGGAAGTGACGCTTAATGCGGCTATTCCTGAACCAGAGAAAGCGGTTTCGGCGGTTACGGTTGATCAAAAGCAAGTTGAGCAAAAAATAGCTGAGCTTAAAAAGAAAGAAGATGATAAAAAGCGTGCTGAAGATAAACGCATTCGCGATTTAGAACGCAGAGCAGCCGATGCACGTAAACAGCGTGAAGCTGAAGCAAGGCGCATTAAAAAGCTTGAACAGCAGCGCAGAGCGAAAGAAAAAGAAACCGCAGAAGCGCAAGCACAAGCTAAAAAAGCCCGAGAAATAGAACAGCGCGAGCGAGCAAAAGCGAAGCAAGCCGAAAAGCAAAAGCAAGAAGCTGAAAACGCGGCAAAAGCAGCTGCCGATAAACGCAAAGCGGAAGAAGCGGCACTTAAAAAAGCTGAAGAAGAGCGTAAAAAACGCGCTGAAGAAGCAGAACGTAAACGTCAGCAAGCATTGCAAGAACAAATGCTGCAAGAGCAACTTGCCAAAGAGCAGGCGGCTCGTAATAAAATACGTCAACAGCAAGTAGTCAGTGAAGTTGATAAATTCCGCGCTCTAATTATGGCGCGTATTCAACAAAACTTACTAATTGATGAAAAAATGAAAAACCAGCAATGCCGAATTAATATCCGTCTTGGATTTAATGGGCTAGTAACGCAGGTAAAATCGTTAGGCGGTGATAAGTTAGTGTGTGAGGCTGCATTAAGAGCCGTTCGCATGGCCGACACATTACCGGTATCTAAAGACAAAGACGTATTCGAGCAACTAAAGAATATTAATATAACCATCGCGCCAGAGTTTTAAGGGATGACATGTTTAACAAAATTAAAATAGCCTGTTTAGTTTTAATATTAGGATTTCAAAGTGTGGCACATGCAGCACTTGAAATTGTTATTACTGAAGGTATAGACGGCGCAAGACCGATTGCGATTGTGCCATTTAAATACCAAGGTATTGGTCCTATTCCAGAGCAGCTAAGTGATGTAATTGCTGCCGATTTAATGCGCAGCGGTAAGTTTAAGCCTGTGAGTGTGTCGCAAATGCCGCAACAACCTCACAAAGATGCGGATATTGATTACAGTGCTTGGGTAAACCAAGGTGTAGAGGCTGTATTGGTTGGTGAAGTAGAGCAGCAAACCAACGGACGCTATTTAGTGCGATATGAGCTGGTTGATGTTATTCGCGGCCAAATCACTGGCGGTGAAACACAAATGATGAGCAGCGGTAAGCTGATTCAAAGCCAAGATCATATTTTAGAAGCGCGTCAAAGCGTGATTGGTGAAACTGGCTTTCGTCGTTACTCGCACCGCATCAGTGATGTAATTTATGAAAAACTTACCGGTGAAAAAGGCGCGTTTTTAACAAAAATAGCCTATGTTATTGTTCGTGATACTGATGAAAAGCCTTATCAGTTAGTAGTTGCTGACTACGATGGCTTTAATGAACAAGTATTATTGCGCTCAAAAGAGCCATTAATGTCGCCAGTATGGTCACCAGATGGTACAAAATTAGCGTATGTAACGTTTGAAAATCGCCAGAGCCAAATATTTATTCAAGACATTTATACCGGTAAACGTGAATTGATCACCAGCTATAAAGGAATTAACGGTGCGCCGCAGTTCTCGCCAGATGGTAAAAAGCTACTGTTGGTGCTGTCAAAAGATAAAACTGGTGCAACTGAGGTTTACTTATTAGACTTACTAACACGTAAAGAGACACGATTAACTCGCCATCGCAGTATAGATACCGAACCTTCGTGGTACCCAAATGGTCAAGATATAGTATTTACGTCGGAAAGGGGTGGTAATGCTCAGATTTATAAGTTAAATTTAAAAACTGGCAGATCTCAAAGATTAACCTTTGACGGTGACATGAACCTAGCGGGTTCTATTTCGCCAGACGGAAAAGAATTAGTGATGGTAAACCGTACTAACGGACAGTATCATCTTGCTAAGAAAGAGTTGGCTACAGGTGCGTTCCAAGTTTTAACCCGAACTCGCCTTGATGAATCGCCGAGCATAGCGCCAAATGGCTCGATGATTATATATAGCACGCTCCATAATAATAAACAGGTACTTGCGCTAGTATCGATGGACGGCCGTTTTAAAGCACGCTTACCTGTGCTTGATGGACAAGTAAAGGCACCGGCTTGGTCGCCATATTTACAGTAATAATTGCTGGTTTACTCAAAATAGGAATCTACTCAATGCAACTTAACAAAATACTTAAAGGCCTGCTAATTGCTGTGCCAGTAATGACACTAGCAGCTTGTAGCTCATCTTCAGATATCGATGAAAATGCAGCTACCCAGTCAAATCAAGCAACTGTTGAACAAACAACTGATACAGTTGAAGTAGCAACAATGACGCCAGAGCAACAAGCTGAAGAGCAACTTCGTCAAAAGTACGAAGCGCTTCGTCAAGAGCAAATCATTTACTTTGGTTTTGACACTGCAACGATTCAAGGTCAATACGGCGAGCTACTTCGTGCACACGCTGAGTTTTTAGTTAAAAACCCTTCAGTTAAAGTATTAATCGAAGGCCACGCAGATGAGCGCGGTACGCCAGAGTACAACATTGCACTGGGTGAGCACCGTGGACAAGCAGTTGAAAAATACCTACAAAGTTTAGGTGTTTCTGAAAGCCAAATTTCAGTAGTTAGCTACGGCGAAGAGAAGCCAATGGTTAAATCTCGCACTGAAGAAGCTTTCGCTAAAAACCGCCGTGCGGTACTAGTTTACTAAGATAAGAGATATTATGAAGCCGAAAATTATTTTGGCAGCCATGATATTGAGCGGGAGCACCCAGTTAATGGCTGCTCCCGCTCCTGTTTCAGAAGCTGCAAGTTCACAGTCGAGCATTGAAAAGCGTTTAGCGACGCTTGAAAAGATGATGCAACAGCGTAACTTCTTACAAGTAGAGTTACAGCAACAGCTTAACTTACTGCAAGATGAAGTGAGTCAAATTCGCGGTGTTACCGAAGAGCAAAGCTATAAACTAGAAAAAGTATTGCAGCGCCAACGCGAGCTTTATCAAGAAATAGAAAACCGTGTTAGCCAAGCATATGCTAAACCGGCCACTCAAGCGCCTACAACAGACTACACGCAACCAGGTAGTGATCAAAGCTACAGCAGTGATTTATCTGAAAACGAAGCCTACGAGCGTGCTGTTGCGCTTATAATGAAAGATAAGCGCTATGATCAAGCTATTCCAGAATTTCAAGCGTTCTTAACAACGTATCCAAATTCAGTGTACACCTCGAACGCACATTATTGGCTTGGGCAATTATTAACGATTAAAAATGACGGTGTAAAAGCAGCCGAGCATTTCAAAGTAGTTGTTAACGAATTTCCAAACTCAAATAAGCGCCCAGATGCAATGTTAAAGCTTGGTACACTTTTACAAGAGCAAGGGTTAAAGGCTGAAGCGCAAAAAATACTGAATGAGCTCATCAATCAGTACCCAAGTACAACTGCTGCTAAATTAGCCACAGATCGCTTATCAAAATAAATGTTGATGCTTGATTAGACTGCTTTTTGTCATAAGCGGTCTAAATTTGCTCAACTAGACATAAAAACTTAAAAAAAGAGACAATTTCGGTTGCACTCATTTTATAAATAAGTATTATAAGCGCCCGCAGCAAACGAATGGTACCCCCACTCGAAATGCGACAAAAAGAGCGGGTCATTAGCTCAGTTGGTAGAGCAGTGGACTTTTAATCCATTGGTCGATGGTTCAAGTCCATCATGACCCACCATTCTTTATTGTTAATAAAGTTTGGTCTTTAATCGGCGGATTTACGCAATGTGTTAACAAACACACAGAGCGGGTCATTAGCTCAGTTGGTAGAGCAGTGGACTTTTAATCCATTGGTCGATGGTTCAAGTCCATCATGACCCACCATTCTTTACTGAATGGTTATAATCGGCGGATTTACGCAGCCTTACTTTTTTATAAGTAAACCAGAGCGGGTCATTAGCTCAGTTGGTAGAGCAGTGGACTTTTAATCCATTGGTCGATGGTTCAAGTCCATCATGACCCACCATTCTTTATTGAATGGCTATAATCGGCGGATTTACGCAGCCTTACTTTTTATAAGTAAACCAGAGCGGGTCATTAGCTCAGTTGGGTGAATAAGAACCGAAACGAAGTTTCGCAGTCTTATGAACGCTAGTCAGGACGACGAGCCGGTCCCACGCTTCAGGATGAATTAATGGCAGTTAGACACAGAGCGGGTCATTAGCTCAGTTGGTAGAGCAGTGGACTTTTAATCCATTGGTCGATGGTTCAAGTCCATCATGACCCACCATTCTTAATTGAATGGCTATAATCGGCGGATTTACGCAGCCTTACTTTTTATAAGTAAACCAGAGCGGGTCATTAGCTCAGTTGGTAGAGCAGTGGACTTTTAATCCATTGGTCGATGGTTCAAGTCCATCATGACCCACCATTCTTTACTGAATGGTTATAATAGGCGGATTTACGCAGCCTTACTTTTTTATAAGTAAACCAGAGCGGGTCATTAGCTCAGTTGGGTGAATAAGAACCGAAACGAAGTTTCGCAGTCTTATGAACGCGAGTCAGGACGACGAGCCGGTCCCACGCTTCAGGATGAATTAATGGCAGTTAGACACAGAGCGGGTCATTAGCTCAGTTGGTAGAGCAGTGGACTTTTAATCCATTGGTCGATGGTTCAAGTCCATCA
>Ga0310122_10000120_pt1 | contig 48230 bp, 64 predicted proteins | sample CB6_Bottom_1051__FD_203503 | JGI IMG/M metagenome (GOLD analysis project Ga0310122, IMG submission 203503) | Marine microbial communities from Western Arctic Ocean, Canada - CB6_Bottom_1051 | ecosystem: Environmental > Aquatic > Marine > Oceanic | place: Canada: Western Arctic Ocean | collected... | reverse complement strand
CCATGCCAAAAAGAAAACCCCCTTTTTACAGGGGGTTCTCAGGTTTCATCTACTCTAACATTACATATGGGGGATTATTCCCCGTTCGGGGTGGGAGCTATTTCCCAAATTAATTTATTTCACAATTTCCTCCAGCGCAAGCTAGCACATCTTGAAGATGCGTGTCGTCGTGAATTTCCTCAAGCAACGAGTAATCCATAGGAGCCATAGAAGAAGCTAACCTATTGAAAATCTTTTCGTCATTTTCGGACGTTACGTTTTCCATAGGAGCTTGCTTGAAGTCTTTGTCTCCAGTTGCGGCTAGTAGAGATACGGCCGCAAAAAAATCTCTATTATCGTAAAGATATTGAGCTACTTTATCCCATTCTCCATCTTCGACTACAACTGTACAGCTTACCGAATGCGTGGTTTTCTTTTTGTTGTATTTTGTCGTGCCCGGGAGAACCCAGTTTTCTTGGGTGGATTTTATATAATTCAAATGTTTGAAAGTATCTAAATCTGCTTTAGTCAGAGCGCCGTTAGTTATGTTTATTGGAAAAGTGACAACATCATCCGTTTTATTGGCGCTCCAGACGCTTTCTTCACATAATTTATCATTAAACATCTTAAAGAACTGATAAACAGAATCTATTTTGTTACATTGGACTCTACGAAAGTATCTTCGACTATGGTGGGGATGGATTCCGGAGGAGGACCCCAAGATAAGGCTCGAGGTTCCCTCTGGTTTGACACAAGTAACTCTTGCGGCAGGCTTTATCTTGAGTTTTTTAGCCCATTCTTCATTAGTTTTTACTGCTATTTCAGCGCATTCCTTTTGATGCTTGGAGTTAAGCAGCGTTTTGGGGTTATCCATTATCCCGGTTATTGACACTCCAAGTAAAGCTTCTTCCTCAGTAAGCTCTTTAGAAGCGTTTCTCAAATAGTGGAAATTAGTATATCCAGCCTGAAGAGTCCCTATCAAAGCTGCTCCCCAAGAATGGTCTCGAAACTCTTTCGAAGTGTGTGTTTGTGAACCATTGATAGATGTTAAATTACAAAATTGCACGCCGCATCTGCCGTCTTTAGTAACGGGAACAAACCCAATCTCGCGACATGGATTAGAGAGGGTATCTTCGTGATCTGCGAAAATGAATCCGGGTTCTCCGAATTCTCTAGATCTAGTTAAGACTTGCTTAAAGTTCTCTTCGGTAACCTTTTTTCTTAGAAAGAGGACTGAATTATTGCTTCTCGCTCTTTGAGGATTTTCTTCAATCCAATTCCCTGTTTTGGCGTTCATCATTTCTTCGTCGTCAGAGTCAAAAACGACAGAAGTAGCTGCTCTCCTAATTCCGCCACTTAAAACGGCGTCGGCACAATGCATTAAAATATCATAAGCGTTTATTGGGGCCATTCTAGTTTGGGTCTTGTTTTCTATGAGCTCATCTAGAAGGTTCTTAATTTTAGCGTGCGCTGCCTTAAGCCCGCTGTATCCCGGTGCTTTTCCTCCTCCGGTTTTCAGCTTCGCGCCTTTTCTGCGTATCTTAGAGTAGTCAAAAACAACTTTCCTACCCGTGAATGGTGTTTGCTTGAAAAAGCTGTCGAGAAGAACTTCTACGCTGTCAGCCCAACCTTCTATGCTGTCCTCTACGGCGTAAGTTACGACAATACCTGTTTTGTTCTCGGCTCCGACGAGGTCTGGAAGTCTATTGAGGTATTTCTTGGTGATTCCAAAATCAACTCCACATCCGCAAAGAAGCAAATAAAAACATTCAGAAAACGATCTTATTGAGTCCATATGCCTACAAGAACAATTAAAAATTCTTGCGTTATGAGCGAATACGGCTTCACCCCCAAACTGCATTGACCTCATGGAGGGAACTATCTTTTTTTCTCTTACTAAATCGAACGCTTCGTTTATTTTAGCCTTGTCCTCATCTGGGAGAAAGTCGTATCTGCTAAGATGCATTTCTTCTACTCTGGAAACCGCTTCTTCCCATGTTTCTCGTCTTTTATTCTTCTCGCTGTATCTAGCGTACTTGCTGGTAAATATGAATTTTGAAATCTCTTCTAATCCGTTGGCTTTAGTCTCTATTTTGCTCATTTCAGTAAGTTCTATTATTAATTACAGGCCCTGCGCCAATAGGGAAAGACTTTCATTTAAAACCTTTTTAGGGCTTTTATGGTGGGTCAATTTTACCCTCGAAGTGCTTTCCGAACGCCGTTTTTAGGGTATCAAACTCTTTGGGGGGAGTCAAGCTTATTTGGAGAAAGAAATACTGTCTATTTTATCCTCTAGCTTGTCGAACCTTTCGTGGATAACGGTTATTGCGTGGGAGAGATCAGTTTTTGTCACATATTCCTTTGGCAATTCTATGGCAATTTTGGTGAGTCGACTCGTCATTTCATCGTGTTTTCTCCATAACTCGTCTATACTGTGAAACAGCCTCTTAATAGTCCACCCAATAAAAATTGCTGCGCAGGCAAAGGCTATGTCTATGATTTGATGGGTTTCAACCATGTTTCCTGCATCCATAATTATCTAAAAGTCATTTTACTTAGGTCTGCGACCTCAATGTCGTAGTTTTCGTGATCGCCCACAAACCCTTCCTTGAGAAGGTACCAAAACATATTTACACCAATTTTTTGGTTATTGAGTCCTTTATCGTTAAGGATGATGATTTTGTTTTTACGTAGAGATATTTTAGTGTCTAGGACCTTGAAAAAATCAATTTTATTGGATATCATGATGGAGATCTTAAGTCGAAAATATCAACCTTCTTACCCATTCCTTGGTTTTTTATCACATGAAAGGTGGATTCATCAAGCACGCCGCTGACTATCCCCGTCCAATTATCTGATGGGTCTAATACTGTTACGGTTTTCCCTATCATTCTTTTATTTGCTTCTATTTTTTCTTCGTTATTTGTCATTTAAGGTTAGTTGCTTTAAATAGGTTCGGCAATTTCCCGCCAATCCTTCTGTTATAATGATATTTGTTATGATTGTTTCGGTTTCTTTAGGGTCAGTTTCCTTTTCCAGTTTTGATTGTAGCAGTTTAACCTGTTCTTCGTATTCGGCTAAGCTTTGATTTTGGGTTTCTATCGTGTCTTCTAGTGACATATGAATGCCGCCTTCGGCTATTTTCGTTATATCAATAAAATTAGTTTTGCCAACTCTCTCTTTTATTTGGTCTACGATTGATAAGTTTTTTAATTTAGGTATGTTGTCCATTACTTTCTATTGTTAAAAGTTCTTTTTTCTCGTTGTTTATTTTGGCGCAAAATTTAATGGAGTTTTTGTTAGTTAATGGGATCATATATTTCTTAATTTTTTCGATGCTTTCTTTGGGGGTGGCGGGGATAGAGGCTTGATACATCCTTTCTAAAAGCTGGAGCCTTGCTTCTTTTTGGTTTCCGCAGCAAGTAGAGGTTTTTTGGGCCGAGTTCCAAACCTTTATTAAGATTTGATATTCCGGAAAATGCTTGTATAACCCTTCATTTTCACTTAGAAACTCAATAAATGCGCTAGCAGAAGAAAAAGTGAAACAATTATCTGGCATATTTTTCTAAAATCAAATATATATTATAGATAAACAGGGTCAAGATTACGACTAACGGGAAATATAGCGGCATAATGAATACGACAGCTACGCTCATCCAAAAGGTTAAGCAAATAGGGCATGATACTAATTTTGAAAAAAAGTCATCGTTCGTAATTGACAGAAACTCAGAGTAATTTACACTAACTTTAGCTTGATTAACAAAATTTTCGTATTCTTCCAAGTTAAAAAGCTCTTTGATTATCCTTATTTTATCGAGCTTTAATACTTTTATATATTCATAAAAAACATTAGTTTTAAGCCAAATTATAAGGACTAGAGAATAAACAAATGGAAGCAAGATTATAGCCCCGTTATCCATCTTTTGTATTGCAAAAAGACACAATCACATATCTTGTGCCGCTGGTGGTAGGTCTAGCTCCATGCTTATGAGTTATATTACCGGGATGCATAACCACTTCTCCAATGTCGTTTTGGACGAGTATTTTTTGCCTTCTAAAATATGTTCCGCTCCCTTCAAAATCCCTTCCACGTTGATTTAGGTTAGCTAGAAAGGTCAGCTTCGAATAGTCGTGGTGAAGCGATAGGTGCGACTGCTTGGATGGTATATATTTTATAATGAAGTTTTCCCCCGTTAAGGATGCCCAGTTTGAGCCTTCCAGCGCGTATAGAAATTCAGCGGCAGGGTAGCAGTGCTTCTTCAAAACTTGTTCATATACATTATTGATTCCCACTGTATCTAATAACATGTCAGTTGTAGGATAAAATTCATGCCTTTTCTCTGTCCACTCCCCCTCGGTTTCGCATAAATCAATCATTTCTTTACAGAAAATTTCATTGAAAAGGGGCCATTTGAAAATGTTTGAGTATCCGGGTTCTCCCAATTCATCTGCCATCAATTCCCATTCGTGGGAGCGAGCCTCTATTCTCAGGTATTTTTCTTCCCAAGCTTTTGGGTCTTTGTCGTAGTCTCTTATCGACAAGTCTCCTTCCGTTGGCTGACCTTGTGGGCTGTCGAATCTAGATGCTATATTTCCTTTTAAGGGTTCTATTTTTTTTGTCTTGATTGGCTTAAATTCTTCGTAGCCGAAGTCTTCTTTCCCTGACTCCCCCTTTTTGGTCACCTCCTTGCTTATGGTGACGCCGGGTACTGGGGAAATGAGAGGCTGTGAAAATTTAGACTTCTCTCCATCTGCTCTTATGAAAGCTACCAATGTTAGTCTTCCGTCATACAAATCATTACCAAAGTATTCGTCAGACTTGTGAAAGAAGAGAGGGTTGTAGATCATACATCTGTTATATACGTTTTCTACTGTTTCTCTTACGTCATACCATTTTGGATCTCCATCTGATTCTTTATATTCTTTAGACTTTTTATTTGCGCTTTCTTTTAAGTCGTAAATTATAGTGCCTGAATTGGGCTTTGGGTCAGGAGTAAGGTAAATTAAAGCAACATGAGTGAAGTCTTGATCCATCTTGTCGTCATGAACCCAGCTATCCCCGTCTTTTGAAGTACACAATTGAAACATTACCTCAAAATAAGACTCTTTACCTTGCGGCCAGCCCATAACTTCGTATATTCTCCCAGTAAACTCATAATAAAGTTTTTCGCTGAGAGTATGATAAAAAGGGGTTCTAGTTCCGGGCCAATTGCCCCCAGATGGATGAGTTTCTTTTGGAAAAAACTTCTGAGAAAGGGCGAACTTCCTTACTTTATCAGGATCTGGGAAAAAATTTTCGAATACAAGCTCTTTGTCACTCATGATCTGTTATATTTTTACTAATTCGACACCATAAAAATCTAATATTTCTTTAGCTTTCAGGTCTTGATCATATTCTTCAGAGTATATTACTTGTGGTATTTTGTATGCAGCTATTAGCGTGGCACAGTGAGAACATGGTAATAGAGTCACGGCTAGTATACTAGCTTGACCTTTATTGAATAGAGACATACAGTTGGCTTCTGCGTGTATCATATACTTCCTTCTTTCGTCTCTGTCGAGCCAGAATTCCGCGTCCACCTTTTTTTTAGGAGCTAACCCGTTGTAACCGACTCCTAGGATCATCCTGTCTCGGTCTAAGGCGCAAGCTCCCACTTTTCTATGAGGATCTTCGCTTCTTTTAGAAGCTGTTTTAGCTATTTCAAGGGCGTATTCTTGCCAGCTAAGCCTTTCTTTAATATCAGTTCCTAGAATATATTCCACAACAAAGGAGCTTATTTTATGAATTACTTTGGCAGTGGTCAAGGAAAATAAAAAGAGTTGACAAACAAAAAGGTGTCGAATATTATTTGTTAATTGCTTTTCGCGGCAAGTAGCCTAGCGAGGATATCTCGCTTCAACACGTAAGAGACAACAGGCCCGTAAAAAGACGCCAATCAAGAAGGCTAATAACCTTCACGCTATTTCGGGAAAAGGCGGCGTTTGAGATTGGAAAAGCTGTTAACTTGGGCGACCCCTCTGGGGGAAGGAAGAAGTTAAAGTGTCAAAAAACAAGTCCTGCCGCTTAATGTTAAGCAATGTACATAGCTGAATTTGGTTGTGAGCTAGGCTGAAGCATGGCCGACGCGTAGGACTGAAACGGGTAAATTCAGACCATTTTTTAGGTAATGTCATGATTTTCACTTGACGGTTACCAAGTTGACTGCTATTCCTTAGGCTCCTCCTCGGAGGAAGGAAGAAGTTAAAACTTCTTCTTATGCGTTCTGCGAACGCTAATTTTTTAAACATATGGATAGCCAAGTAACCGTTTCTGATTTAGAGTTAGTCGATGAAATAAGAGAGTTTAAGTGCTCCGACAGTCTTGTAGCGTTGACTGGTAGGCATGTCGGGATCCTAAATAAAGTCTTCAAAAGATATTCGGGGGCCTTAGTTTCTATTGGGTATTCCTATGATTCCTTTAAAGGTGATTTTAATTTAGTTACTTTTAAAGCTTGCACATCATTTAGAATAGAAGGCGGGTCTAAGTTTTCGACTTGGCTATGTAATCACGCAAGATACCACTGTTTGAATCAAATAAATAAAAAAAATAAAATTAAAGATTTAAGTATCGAAGATGAGCAATATTTAGAATTCTTAGCGCAAAGCCAAAGCCTGCCCAACTCCTTCAAGCTCGAAATAGATTACGTCTTTAAAATCCTGTCAGACATGAAAGACAAAAGGATTTCCAAAGTTTTTAATATGAGATATTTCGGAGAAATTGGAAAAAATGGATGCCCTTGGTCTAAAATAGGTGAAGAACTTGGGATAAGCACCCAGACGGCGATAAATTTACATGAAAAAGGAGCTAAATTAATCAGAAACAAGCTTAAAAGCCCAAACCCGACTGACAAAATCTAGACTTGACAAAGGGGAAAGGGTAACTTAATATAAATTTTCTTATGGCTGATAACAAGTCGAAAAGCACAGAAGTAGGGGCTCTCTGGAAAAGGGTAGCTAAGAACTCAGGTAAGACTTATCTGGCTGGTCACATCGCAATTGAAGATCTCGGAGCAATGGCTCTAGAGAAGAAAGTTAAGATAGTGGTCTTCTCCAACAATAAAGAAGGGCAATCTGAAAATGCTCCAGATTTTAGGATGTATTTATCCAAAGTCATAGAGCAGAGGAAAGAAGAGTCTTCGACGGCGACTCCTCAGCCTGAAGCCGAGGTGGTTTCCGCTTCGCCTGAAGATGGAGATCTCATTTAACTTACCTATTAACTCAGTCTCTTTCGGGCAAGTTTCTTTAGCTTTACTCAGGGAGGCTTTCAACAGAAAGCTTCAGCCTTCTCTTGTTCCGATAGGGGAGGTTGATCTTTCTTCACAGTCAGGCGTAACTGACGAGTTTAAATCTTGGTTAGACTCCTGCCTCAAAAAGGGAAGGACCGAACACAGCAGGGAAGTCCCATGCTTGAAGCTTTGGCACCTTAACGGAGGCATGGAATCTATTAGCAACAAACCTAATTTGCTAACGTTTTACGAACTAGACGAACCGACTAAAACCGAGATTAACGTAGCAAGAAACAATAAAGTAATATTTACTTCATCTTATACGAAAAATATCTTCGAAAGAGAAGACATAGATTGCGGTTCAATCCCTCTAGGATTTGATTTGTATAATTTTCATAAAATAAAACCTACTGACAAACGTTTTCCCGACGACAGGATAACCTTCAACTTAGTTGGTAAATTCGAGAGGAGGAAGCACCACGAAAAAGTAGTTAATGCTTGGCTAAAGAAATTCGGAAACAACAGGAAATATCTCCTTCAGTGTGCTATATATAATCCGTTCTTTTCGGAATCCGATAACGAGAAAGTCTGGGATTCTCTTGGCAGAAAGTCGGGTTTTTTCAATTTAAGTTTTTTAGGATTCATGAAGAGGAACTCTATCTATAATGATTTTCTGAATTCTGGAGATGTTGTAATCGGAATGTCAGGAGGAGAAGGCTGGGGCCTCCCCGAATTTCAGTCCGTTTGTTTGGGGAAACATGCTGTTATATTAAACGCTTCAGCATATAAAGATTGGGCCAACGAAGATTGTTGCGTTATGGTTGAGCCTTCTGGAAAAATCCCCGCTTATGATGGAATATTTTTTAAAGAGGGTGGGGACTATAACCAAGGGAGCATTTTTGATTTCTCTGAAGATGATTTTATTTCCGGCTGCGAAGAAGCGATTAAAAGAGTAGAGGCTTCCAAAGATAAAAATAACGAAGAGGGAGAACACCTTAAGGATAAATTTTCCATCTCTAATTCATTCGACAAAATATTAGATTGTATATATGCCTGAATATACATATGAGAATCCGGAGACAGGAGAAACTGTAAACGTCTTCCAAAAAATAGACGACGATCATGAATACTCAAAAGACGGACTACAATACAACAGAGTCTTCACGGTCCCTAACGCTTCCATAGACTCGGACCTGTCCTCCCTTTCCGAAGAAGCCTTCGTTAGAGCTACGGCCAAGAAGAAAGGTACCTTGGGTGATTTATGGGATGCTTCAAAAGAAGCCAGTCTAAAGAGGGAGAAAACTTACGGGAAAGATCCCGTTAAGGAGAAATATTTCAAAAAATATAGCGAAAAAAGAAAAGGAGCTAAGCATAAAGATGACCCGTCCAGATGAAATAACTTTCGTCGTAATATCTAACGGCAACAATCACGAAAAGCTAAAGAGGCTTTTGACAAGCATAGAGCATAACGGCGAACACCACCTAAAGTCTTATGAAATAAACCTATGTGGCGAAGCTGGAGACTTCGAGCTTCCTGCTATTGTAAATTATTTTCATTTGCCAGAGGACGCCTCTAACGCTCGACTTGGGGACATGAGAAACGTTGGGTGCGAAAACGCGACTAAAGAAACAATTTGCATTTTAGATGACGATTTTATTTTGGCTCCTGATTGGGTAGAAAATATTCCTCATAATTATTTCGACATTATGACTTCTCAGGTTAGAGTTCCTGATGGAGGCAGATATTGGGATCACGCATGCTACATGAGTCCCACTAAAGGTCACGTAATTCTTATGCCAGACGAAAAGGATGACTGTTTGTATATGTCTGGAGGATGCGCTTGGATGATGAAGAGGAAAGTGTGGGAAAAAGTTAAGTGGGACTCTTCTGGGATTTACAACATGAGCAGTCTGGAGGAGTACAAAGAAGGAAAGCATAATGAAGACACTCACTTTTCTTTAAGGTGTAGGGAAAATAAGTTTTTATTAATCCATAACCACGACTCCATTTCTTTCCATGACGACGATTCCTATACTAATGTCGGCAGGATCTGCAACAGAAGAAGAGACGACAGAAGCTATTCTTGGGTTTTGGACTTGAGCTTATCTTTTTCTCCGTCAGTGTTATGCGACTTTGCTGTTTCCCTCTTTTCGAACGGCTTTCTTCCTGAATCGGCTGATATACTTAGGTATGGACTGATTAACTTTCCATCAAATTATGATCTACAAAAGACATTTGAATCCACAATAGTTAAACACTCTGGAGTTTTAGAAGACTCTAGATACTCTCCCAATGGTGACCCTTTATATTTAGAGTTTAAGTCTTTTTATGACGACGACTCAGATGACGACTCCGAACTCGAGGGACTAACCCAAGAGCAAATGAATATCCTCTGATATGAGAATAGGCCCAATTCAAAGTTTATGGATAGGAGACGAGCTTTCTGATTTGGAGGTTTTATGCATAAATTCCTTCTTGAAAAATGGATATGATTTTCATCTTTACACGTACGGAACTATAAAAAACGCGCCTAAAGATTGCGTCATATTAGACGGCAACGAGTTTCTAGAAGAATCGGAGGTTTTCTCCTACAAAGTAGGAGTAGGGAAGGGCAGCTTTTCAGCCTTCTCTAACCTCTTTAGATACAAAATGCTTTATGATATTGGCGGGATCTGGTGCGACACTGACGTAATAAATTTAAACCCCATCCCGAACATGGAATATCTTTTCGCGTCAGAGAAAGATGGCGACGAAATAGTCTGCGCTTCTTGTTTCATAAAAGCTCCTAAGGGTTCTGCTTTCGCCAAGTATTGTTACGATAAGGCCTCTTCTGTAGACAGAGAGAAGCTTGAATGGGGCCAGATAGGTCCTAAGTTAGTAGGGGAAGCGGTTAAGACTTACGGTCTTAGCGACTTTATTGTTCCCTTCAAAAAATTCAACCACGTTCCTTGGTATAGCGCTGAACTCTTTTTTTACGATGATCCAGAAAATATGGGCGAGATGCTTTATGAGAGCATAGCCAGCGAAGCGTATTGCATTCATATGTGGAACGAAGTTTGGAGAAGATTAGGTTTGGATAAGAGCGCGGAGTTTCCGAAAGGCTGTTTCTACGAGGTGTTAAAGTCCAAAATAAAAGTATGAAGAAAATATATTTAAATGATTTCTTTCAGGAAAGTGGTTATGATTGGGAGAACGACGCACCCATGATGAAAGAAATTTGCAAGCTCAGCAAAACTAGACACATGGAAAACCCTCCGAAAGAGTTTCAATTTACTTACGGAATGGAGCAGCCATTTTTTATCAAGGCTTTTTTGGAAAACGTATATTGTGAGAAGTTTTTTGAGATTGGAACGGGAAGGGGAACTTGTTCCATGGCGGCTTCTTTATGTAAAGACATGAGAAAGGTAGATAGTTTTGACATTCTTGTTCCGGACGAGAAGAGAGATAACGTAATAAATTTCAGAAAGGAGGAAGCGTCTAATATGGATATTCTGGAGAGATTTAGGACTAAGGCTGCTAAGATTACAAACTTCGTTGCTCAAGCGTACCCTAGTGAAATTAAATTTAATCATGTTTCAGGGTACGCGAAGTTTATTGACGACCCAGATAATAAAGACTATAGCGTCTGTTTCATAGACGGAGACCACGATAATGCTGAAACAATTTTAAAAGACTATCTAATATGCAACAAAGTGATGGAGAAATCTAAAGAGGCTTATATTATTTGGGACGATTACTATCCAGATAAGTTCGCCGTTAAGGAAGTTGTAGATAAAATCACGGAAGTAGACGGAAGGGAGTGCACTCTAGTTCCTTTCAGAGGCCATTTATTTGATAGCGACGATAAAGCCAGAGAGGAAGACTCTGGCGAAATAATAATGAAAATGACATGAAGATAGCGTATTTATGCGATAGAGACACCTATCTACATAAAATGTCTAGGGTTAGGTTTCACGGCATTCAAGCCATATCGGAAACGAATGAAGTTAAATGGCTAGGGAGAGGATGGAACAATGACGCTCAATTAGGATTTGGGTGGAACGGCTCCCTAACCGTAGACGAAAACTTTAAAAGATTAGATTTTTATCCTGATTTAATAATTGGATATAAACCTTTAGATATTCTAGGCTTTTGTGACTCTAAAATCAAGAAGTGCATTAGATACAATGAAATGTACGACGTAGAATGGACGATAAGAGAAATCGTCGAGAGTAACGCTGACATAGTCATTTGCCACCACCAAAATGATTATGAAGAATACGTTTCTAATTATCAAGTTTCGGAAGACCACAAAGTTGGCCTTAGTAGCGTAACTTTCGTTAACATCCCCCATTGTGCTGAAAAGACAGTTTTCAAAGACTATGGTCTCGCCAAAGAAACAGACTTACTCTTAGTTGGCGCTACCTTCGCTCAGAGTACCCTAGGTCAGCATTATCCCTTGAGAGACAGAATGGCAAGTGACATCTTACCAAAACTTTCGCTTAAATATAATTGCAAGATATATGAGCACCCCGGATACAGCATGGGAGACGCACACACCAACATATACGCCCAAAACTTTGCGAGAGCCATAAACTCAGCCAAAATAGCTATAACCTGTTCCGGCTTGCCCAGAAGTAGATTTGGTAAATATGTAGAAATTCCCATGTGCAGAACAGCCATTGCTGCCGACATGCCCGGCGAAATGCAAGACTTTTTTAAGGAATTTTTAATTAACATAGACATGAGTCACTCCGACGCTCAAATAATGGCCTTGTTGGAGAATAACCTAAAAGAGCCCCACAGGATACAACAGAAGGCAGACAGAGGATATGAGATGAGCAAGAAATTCGACCAAGAATATTACGCCGAATTATTTAACGAAAAAGTCTTGAGCTTGTTATGAAAGTCCTACCCATTCACGGAAACGAGAACTGGCTCTGCGATAGATACGCGCAGGAGTGGAAGGATCTCAACACTTTCCACGCTTGTCCCTACAACAACTCTAATGATGCGGATGTTCTTTGGTTGCTTGCTCCTTGGGAATGGAAACAGATACCCAAAGCGTATTTAGAGACAAAGAAAGTCGTTTGCACTATTCACCACATGGTTCCAGACAAAACCGACGAGTCTACTTGGAAAGAATTCGAAGAAAGAGATAAGTATATTGACGCTTACCATACCCCCTGCTTTCCCTCTTACGCTCAGTTCGGCCCCAGAATAGGCCACAAGCCGTTCTTAATTAATCCTTTTTGGTGCAATAATGAAATCTTTAAACCAATAGACGACAAAATTGGATTGAGGGAGAAATACGGAATAAAGCAAAAAGCCCATTTAATGGGCTCGTTCCAAAGAGACACAGAAGGCTCTGACCTCTCTTCCCCAAAACTGGAAAAAGGTCCGGATGTTTTTTGTGACATTATTGAGAAAGAGAAGGAAAAGAACCCCGACGTTGAGGTTCTATTAGCTGGATGGAGAAGGCAGTATGTTATAAATAGATTAAACAAGGCCGGGATAAAGTATTATTATTTTGAACTACCTTCAATTAAAACGATTAATGAGCTGTATAACTGTTTGGACCTTTATGTTGTAGCTGCCAGATACGAGGGAGGGCCTCAGTCTATTCCGGAATGTATTATGACCAATACCCCCATTGTATCTACTCCCGTTGGATTATCCAGCAAACTGCTTCACCCCAAAAGTATATTTTCCTCTTCTTCTAATTTTAATAGAGCTTCTCCTGACTTGTCTTGGGGAGAAAGAGCTATTGCGCCTTATATAATTCCAGAAGGCTTCAAACCATTCAATGATTTTTTCGATAGCTTATGAATTCACTTAATTTTTCCACTTTGATTAGGTGGCTGATAACTATTCAAGACTCGGGGTATCCTTGGACTTTGCAAAAAAACCCAAAGGGGGTAGACAGGTGCCTTCTTTCGTCAGCTAGCCTTTTTTGTAAGCTCTCTAAAATTTACGAAAATTATTTTCAACCCGACAAAGAAGAATTGAAAAAAATTATTTTATCCTTCACTAGAAAAAAGGATGGCATGCTGGAAGACATATCCGGCAAACAGAATATCATATCAGAGACGAGGCAGGCTTTTTCGGGCTTGAAAAATATAGGAGAAAAACTTCCTCCTTTTGACCCTTCTGAATATTTTCAAGAGCCTCTTTATTTTCTACAAGACGACGAGTGGGACAACCCTTGGGGCGCTGGAGCGCATCTTTCTCATTATTTGTTTTTCATGAAACAAACAGGACAAACCTCGAAAATTAGCGAGGCCTTAGATAGGATTAAAATATATGAACACGAAGACGGCTGGTATAGAAACAAGCCCGACGATCACACTTTAGTTAATGGGATCATGAAAGTCATGACGGCTTACGACGCTGCCAAAGTAGAAATTCCCGCTAGTTTAAAGGAAACTATATTAGACTACGTTTTTAAATATGCTTGCGAAGGTGGCGGTTGTGGAATTTACGACTTCGTCTATGTTGTGGATAAATGTATGGACTTGGGGCTTCACACCGACAAATGTGAGAAATCTTTAAAGAACTGTTTTGAATTCATATTGAAGCACCAAAAGAAAGATGGAGGGTTTTCTTATAACCTTAATCAGTGTCAAACAAGCTTTTACGGTAGGCGCATAGCCGATCCGTTTGCGTGTGGGGACGTTCATGGAACGACTTTACTTAGCATGGCTTTAGTGAGAATTGATAGTGGTTTAAATTTAGATTATAATCTGTCTTTCGCGGTTACATGAATAAGATAGTTGGAATTTGTTTATTCAAAGACGAAGAGATATACGCTGAAACCGTTATACATAATATAATTGACTTTTGCGACAAGATTATTATCATAGATAACAATTCCACCGACAAGACCTTCGATATAGTAAGAAAACGCTTCTCGTCTAGTCCCAAGGTGACTATGTTAAAAATGGAAGACCATTTAGCTTCGGGAAGAATGACGTATTCTTTTTTCGGATCAAAAACTTTTCTTTTTGCGGTAGATGGTGACGAAATATACGATAGAGACGGGTTAAAAGCTATGAGACAAAGAATTAAAAATGGATTTTTCGACAAAGTTTGGAAAATCAGCGGAACCTCTTTCCACGTTAACGATGTCTCCTCTACTTGCGTTTCAGGTTTTTCCTGCCCTCCCAATAAGCATGTGACGAAACTTTACAATTTTAACGTTATAAATTCTTGGGATCAAGGCGAAAGACTACATGGGGTTGGCTTAAATCCACAGCCATATTATAAAGAGAGTCTTATTGATGTAAAATTCGCAAATGAAAGAGGCTTGGAAGAGTCTAATCAAGTAGATTGGAGATTCTCTGAATTTAGGTGCCTGCATATGTGTTTTGTTCGAAGATCCCAACGAGACTCCGAGGATTCAAATTTTCGGTGTGAAGCTGGCTTCTATAGACCAGCCCCAATAGGGCACGATTTTAATTATAAAGCTATAAAATACGGGCTAGGGCCTACTCTAAAAATAAAAAGATCCACCTTGAAGCCTTTCCATTTGCCGTGATAGACGAACTCCCCAAAGATAAAACTTTCGTTTTCGGCATGTGCCCTAATAGACACTCTGCCGGAGGCGGGGGCACGAAGTTTGTTAATTATTTTAGCGAAAAGCTTGTTGGGAGAGCTTCGTTTTTTATTAACTCCAATGAGCCTGACCCTGATTACATTCTGCTTTTCGATCCTAGACATTTAGATTTTTCAGGCAATTGGCTTAGTCTCGATGTTCTAAAAGAGATCAAAGCTAGAGGCATAAAGAGTAAAATCATCCACAGAATAAACGACATAGGATACCCTAAGAATAGACCACCAGAGTATGTTGACGCTGTAATAGAAATGGCTAATTTATCCGATAAGGTAATTTATGTTTCTGATTTTGTTAGAGATTATTATGGAGACAGGATAAAGACGGAGTACGAAGTCATACCAAACGGCGTAGACGAAAGGATCTTCACTTTTAAGGAATATTCTTTTGATAAACTTAGGTTCGTTACACACCACTGGTCTTCTGATCCCATGAAAGGCAAGGTTCTATACGATTTCATAGACGAAATGTTGTCGGATTTAGAGGGGGAGGCTGAGTTCACCTATATTGGGAACCCTCCCAAGGGGTCAAATTTCAGAAGAACCAACGTGATAAAACCCCTTTACGGAGAAGAGCTGGCTAATGAAATTAAAAAGCATAACATTTATGTTTCTGGTTCCCAGCATGAACCCTGCGGCATGCATAAACTAGAAGGAGTTGCCTGCGGACTTCCCATAATGTACAATGTAGACAGCGGAGATTCGTACCTTACGTCAGATTATGGAGTCGGCATAGAATATAACGGTTTTCCCAAATTTGGTATTGCTTTAGCTGAAATGATGGGAAACCATAAGCGTTTTTATGATAAAATAGTTAATAATTTTGATTTATATTTAGAAAATAGATGCGTTAAGTATTTAGAATTTATAACGAAATGAAATATTTAGTTACAGGAGGTTTCGGGTTCATAGGCTCCCACTTAGCCGTTAAGCTTATTAGAGACGGCCATCACGTTACAATCATAGACGACTGTTCCTCTGACAGCGTCTCATCCCCCCCTTGGCATGATAATTGTGACTTCATCAATTGCGACATCATCAACACCCAGTTCTATGAAAAATTTTTGAATGGTGTTGACGTAGTGTTTCATTTAGCCGCTAAAGCTAGGGTTCAGCCCTCTATAGCTGATCCTGTTTATTTCGATTATACCAATGTTCATGGTACAGTTAACCTATTCAAAGCGTGCGTCGACGCTGGAGTCAGAAAAATTGTTTTTAGTTCGTCCTCTTCGGTTTACGGGGACGCTGAAATGCCTACTTCAGAAAATCATCGGCTTTCCCCCCAAAGTCCTTATGGTTTACAAAAGAAGATAGGGGAGGAGTATCTCGAACTTTTCACCAAGATTTACGACATAAAGGGGGTTTCTTTGAGATATTTTAATGTTTACGGAGAAGGAATGCCCCTTGGAGGGGGTTACGCAACCGCCATTGGCATCTTTTTAAATCAAAGAAGGAATGATAAAAAAATCACCATATTTGGAGACGGAGAACAGACTAGAGATTTTACTCATGTAAACGACGTTATCCAAGCTAATATATTAGCGGCTACGGCTACCACAGAGGGACTTGAAAATTATGAAGTTTTCAATGTGGGGAACGGGGACAATGTTAGCGTGAACGAAGTAGCTAAATTAATAGGAGGAGACATACAGTATCTAGCGCCTAAAATTGAACCCAAAGCTACACTTGCGGACAACTCAAAAATTAAAGAAAAACTAAAATGGGCTCCTACCGGAAATTTGCATAAATGGATCCCCGAATACAAGAAAATCGCAAACATACAATAAAATGCAAATATTAAACATAACTACAGCTAGACAAATTAGAAATAAAATGGATCCGAACGAAAAGTGCGTTGTCATCACTGGCGTCACAGGCCAAGACGGAAGTAATATGGTTGATTATCTACTTGATACGTCTCATTCCATATGGGATAATGGCTTACATGTATACGGCGGAGCCAGAAGATTAAGCCTCGACAACCATACAAATATTGAACATTTAAAAGATAACGAGAATTTCTCTTTAATAAACCTAGATATTACCGACACTACTTGCGTTAATAGAGTCATAAAAGATCTGCAGCCAGATTATTTTATTAATTTTGCGGCGCAAAGCTTTGTCGGGAGTAGCTGGGACCTTCCCAAGCAAACTTTCGCTGTTAACGCTACTGCTGTTTTGGATATGCTTGAGGCTATTAGACTCTATGCTCCTCTTTGTAGATTTTACCAAGCGGGTTCTAGCGAAGAGTTTGGAGATGTCGCCTACGCTCCACAGGACGAGAAGCATCCCTCAAGACCAGTTAGCCCTTACGGAGCCTCTAAGGTTGCCGCTAGGGCTTTAGTTAAGGTTTATAGAGACTCTTATAATCTATATGCTTGCGCTGGCTTCCTTTTTAATCACGAAGGAGTTCGTAGAGGCGAGGAATTCGTAACCAGAAAGATTACTAAGGGGGTAGCTCGGATAAAACAAGCTATGATAAATGGGGAAAAATTCGAACCAATACAATTAGGCAACGTGAACTCCAAAAGAGATTGGTCTGATTCGGAAGATTTCGTGCACGGCGTTTGGCTTATGCTTAATCAAGATAAGCCGGGAGAATATGTTTTATCTAGCGACGAAACTCACGAAATAAAGGAGTTCGTTTCTCTAGCTTTTAACGCGGCTGGGATCGATGGACACTGGCAGGACGAAGGCATGGATGAAAAATTTGTAACTGATTTACATAATTATATTCTTTCTGAAGTCAATGAAAAGTTCTACAGGCCAGCGGAAATTGATTTGCTTTACGGAGACTCTTCCAAGGCAAGAAAAGAGCTAAAGTGGGTTCCTAGGGTGTCTTTTCCTCAGCTTGTTCGCAAAATGGTTTCTAATGATTTGAGCTTGTTGGGAATTGATGACATTTCTTCTTGACTCCGCTGAAAGCGTTTGGTACTTTCCTCGGGTGACTGATTCTGGAAAATATAAGTATTTGATAGAAAATTTCTTATTCGATCATAAAAAGTGCAATTTCTTTCATCAGCGCAAACAGGCTAAAAAGTTGATCTCATTTTTCCCAGACATAGAATTTTGGAAATGGCTAAAGAACAATTACAAGGATTATCAAGTTTATACGCTTGTATCTTATTTGAAACCGGACAAGCTTGCGTTTTTAAGGAAGCAATTAAAGGTGATGGGTTTCAAGTTCAAGGAAAAACGAACATACGTTCTCTCTGATGAAAAATTCGGGAAAGATAAAGAGATGCGCCCACGAAGGTTTAGCACTTTAGATTTTTTAAGATATGGGAAGAAAGAAGAAGGTTAATACAACCGGAGGCAATGAGCCTTGGGAGCAGATCAAGCAATACCTTTCGGATAACGAAGAGTATCACAATGATTTCGACGAGGAGATTGATTACACTGTTTCTAGTGGTAGTCTTTTGTTAGACATGGAGATGTCAGGAGGGCTTAGGCCCTCTGTTATAAGGGCTTCTGGCGTCGCAGAAGGGGGGAAGACTTCATGCGCTCTATCTTTCGCTAGGAACTTTCAGAAAATGGATAATAGCATGGTGGTGTTCGTAAAAGCCGAGGGAAGATTATCCAAAGAAATGATAGAAAGAGCAGGGGTAGACACTTCGGAAGAAAAATGGTGCGTCAGAAGGACGAACATTTACGAACATGTTTTAAATTTCCTGAGGTATTTAGTCCAAGATAACCCGAAGGGATGCAAATATCTATTTATTATAGATTCGATGGACGCTTTAGTGAGGCATTCTGATTTAGATAGGCCCTTTGAGGAGTCCAACAAAGTTGCCGGAGGATCTACTCTTAGTTCTGACTTCTTAAGAAAGATTGCACTTAGTCTTAGCGTAGGTGGTCACATTTTGTTTCTGATCAGTCAAGTCAGAAGTAAGGTTTCCATAAATCCCTACGACAAAGGAGATCCTAGGCTTACAAATGCTTCGGGAGGAAACGCGCTTCTTCATTATAGCGATTGGATTTTAGAATTTCAACCCAGATATAGCGCCGACTTTATCAAGGAAAAAGACGAGCAAGGGAAGGAGGTTATAGTTGGCCACTTTTGCAGAGTCATCTTGAGAAAAACTCCCAATGAAAAGACTGGTTCTTTGGTTAGATACCCCATCAAACATTTCAGGAAACATGGCGAAAGCATTTGGGTAGAACAGGAGCTTATTATGATGATGACCGCTTTCCATTGTATATCCACTAAAGGCCCTTGGATTACCTTCTCCGACGAAATGTGCGCAGACTTCGATAAAAATAAAATTGAGTATGAAAAACAGCACCAAGGGATGGAGAAATTTAGAAAATATCTGACGTCAAATAAAAAACTTTCTAAGTATTTATATGATTATATTTTAGGAGCTTTTTCCAAGTAAAATGAAAATAAGAATAAAAAGATTAGTCCCGCAGGCCACAATCCCCACAAGAGCTAATGATAGCGACGCTGGGTATGACCTATACGCATCATCGAGCATTAGAATAGATGGTAAATGTAGGGGAATTGTAAACACTGGAATATCCATAGCCATTCCCGAGGGCTACTATGGAAGAGTTGCCCCTCGCTCTGGCTTAGCCATTAAGAGCGGAATAGATGTTTTAGCGGGGGTCATAGACTCTGGTTACAGGGGAGAAGTTGGGGTTGTTTTGCAAAACCTTGGGCTAATGGATTTTGATTGCAAGGAGGGAGACAGGGTCGCCCAACTAATCATAGAGAAATGTCACGACGTTGAATGGCGAGAAGTTGACGAAGTCGGTGATTTAGATGATTCAGATAGAGGAGAAGACGGATTTGGAAGTTCTGGAAGTTAACATCCCTTGAAGCTATACAACGTAAACGGAAGAATCGTAGGCAAGGATGTAGTTAAGTATAGAATCAAGTGGAATAAAAAATGCAGGTCGAAAATCCAATACAAAGTAAAACAATTCCTGAAGCCTTACTGGAAGAACCACATATGCTTCGAGGAGTTCCCTGTTTTCGGGACTAGGCTGAAAGTAGACATGATTAACTTTACCAGAAAAGTAGCCATAGAAGTTCAAGGAAACCAACATTACTCCTTCAATAAATTTTTTCATTCTAATTCTAGATTAAAATACTTGGAGTCAATTAGAAGAGACAATCAAAAACAAAACTGGTTAGAGCTTAATAAGATAAAGTTAATAGAAATTTTAGAAAATGAAGTCGACAATTTGTCTAAAAAGTTTTTTTATGAAAAGTTCAACCTTAAGTTATAAGGGGTGTAACCATAATCATGGCGGGATTTAAGTTCCCAACTTCGGTCTTGAACCAAATAGACGAATGCTCCAAAGGGGGATTCATTCTCTTCACCATAAACGGTGAAGGAGATCCCGTTGTGTTCAGTAAATTTGACGATTCTACTTCCGCCTTAGCCTTGCAGTACTACGCAAAGAACTGGACGGAAGTCATTCATGAGATCAACAACAAAGCGACTTTCTCCAACATAGCTAGCACCATGGAAGAACAAGAACGGGAACAAGAAGAGGAAGACGAGAAGACTGACGACTCGTTCATCGACTCAGACGAAGACGAAGACGATGACGGCTTTTTGATTTAGTTTGACTTTCAAGAAAGCGTCTGTTACCATTCCTTTTCAATGGAGATCTACTCTCTTCAAATAGAGAAGCATGTTTTAGGTGGGCTGATTAAAAATCCCAAGTTTTTTTATGAAATAGATCGCTTTGTCAACGAGGACGACTTCTACCAGCCGACTCACGGCACAATATTTTCCGTCGTTAAGAGTCTGATTCTATCGGGAGGCAATGTGGATAAAATTGTTGTTTCTGAGAAGATTAAGAATTTGGGGATATCTTTTAAGGATGATATTAATATTTATGACTATATAGAAAATTTATCTTTCACTCAAATTACCAGCAAAGGCTTAATGGAATCCTGTCGAGAGCTTGTGAAGCTTAGAGTCAGGAGAGAATTAATAAGCACATGCGATAAAATTAAAGATTACGTTAAAGGGTCGGGATCGGACAACGTAGAGGAGATAATATCACAAGTTGACAAAATTCATTCTGAGAAAATAGATAGTTATTCTTTTTCTGATGAGCCGGTAAATTTATTTGACGGAGCGGAAGATTTAATTGAGGAAATAGGTAGGAATCCTGTCGAAGAATCGGGGCTTCAAACGCCATATCCAGAGTTTAATAGACTTTTTGGTGGCTTAAAAAAAGCTAACGTGTATGCAATAGTTTCCAGACCAGCTCAAGGCAAAACGACATGGATTAACGACATGGCTTTTAAAATCTCCGTTGATAGCGAAGTCAGTACTTTGGTTCTTGATACGGAAATGAGCACTCAAGAGATGCAGTTTAGGATGGTAGCATCATTGTCAGGTGTTCCTGTTTGGTATTTGGAGACTGGCAAATGGAGACATAATCAAGAGATGGAGGTCAAAGTGAGAGCGGCCTTCAAAAAGGTTAAATCCTATAAATATTTTCACTACCACGTGGGGAATAAAACAATTGATGAGGTATGCTCTATAATTAGAAGGTGGTATTACTCCAAAGTCGGAAGAGGGGAAAAATGTTTAATCGCTTATGACTATGTTAAACTTACTGGCGAGAAAGTCTCTTATAATTGGGCTGAGCACCAAGCCATTGGAGAGAAAATAGATAAGTTAAAAAGAATATCTGAAGAAATATCTTGTCCTATTTTAACCGCCATGCAAATGAATAGATCCGGGGAAAGCTTTAACAGAAATTCAAGCGGCTTGGTAGACGATGCGTCGGCAATATCTCTGTCAGACAGGCTTCAGTGGTTCGCTAGTTTCGTCGCTATATTTAGACGAAAAACCATAGATGAAATTGCCCTAGACGGGGACGAATTTGGCACACATAAACTAATACCCTTAAAGACCAGATTCCAAGGCAGGGACGCCGCCGGTCACCATGATCTTATATTGAGGGAGATGGAAGATGGGTCGGAAAAATATACAAACAATTATTTAAATTTTGATGTTCAAAATTTTGACGTTGAAGAGAAGGGATCCCTCAGGAATGTTGTAGACGCGCAAAGAGAACAACACACCCTTGACGATGTTAGCACTTCAGATGGAGAATTAATATGATCGACAAAGTTAGAGAAGTTTTAGAGGAAATAGGATACACTAACATAAAGGATCTTGGCATGGAGTTTAGGATGAGACCCATATATCGAGATTCCGATAATGATACCGTATTAAGAGTTAAAAAGGACACAGGATTTTTCGTTGACTTTAAAGAGTCGATATCAGGTTCGTTGGAGGACCTAGTCAAAATCACTTTAAATCTAAAAGACTTAAGCGAAGCTAAGGTTTGGATGAAAGACAAAACCAACTTCCAAGTAACTCGCGCCCAGACGAAGTCCAAGCTGAAGGAGCCTAGAACTTTCCCAGAAGACACTCTTGACGCAATGGTCAAAGATCACTCTTATTGGATTTCTAGGGGCATAAGCGAAGACAATTTAAAACTATTCGGAGGAGGCGTAATCAAAACTGGTCGAATGAAAGACAGATACGTTTTTCCAATTAGAAACTACAAATCACAAATAGTAGGATTAGCGGGGAGAGATTTAATAAACAATAAAGACAACAAATTAAGACCTAAATGGAAACTCGTTGGAGATAAATCTACTTGGAGATATCCTTTCCAGTTTAACCACAGATATATCACGAAGTCTAAACGCGTAATAGTGGTGGAGAGCATAGGCGACATGTTGGCACTATGGAGCTCTGGTGTAAAGATTACATTAGTTTCTTTTGGGTTGGATTTAAGTATACCATGCTTGAATGCTTTGCTTAAAATCGATCCTCGCAAAATATTCATTTGTTTTAATAACGATTCTTCTGGCGCTGGAGACGCAGCTTCGACTAAACTCAGAAAGAAGCTTTTAAAATATTTTGATCCAAACCAAGTAGAAATTAAGCTACCTTCTGGATATAATGACTTTGGGGAGATGTCAATAGACGAAATAAAAACATTCTTTGAATCATGAGTCTCTCTTTCGGGATAGAACAACAAGAGAAAGAAAAAGAGTTACTAACCTACTATTGGTTTGAAAACGGTTTTTCGCCGAGTCAATGCAAACAAATTATCGAGCTAGGAAGACGGTATCCCCGACTCGATGCCCAAGTTTTCGCGGATGATGGCGGGAAAAAAGGCGCTAGCTCCTCCGACACTAGAAATAGCACCGTAAGGTGGATAGATATATATGACCCCAGTGCGGAATGGATAATACGTGAATTGGGTCGAATGGCTATAGAAGCTAACGAGGCGTTGTTCAAATTAGATTTGTATGGTTTTACTGAAAATTTGCAGTTCACAGAATACGAAGGAAAAGGAACGCATTATAATTGGCATCCCGATATTGGTCCCAAACAAAATAAAAGAAAGTTAAGTATAGTTATTCAGCTGAGCGACGAAAAAGATTACGATGGAGGGGAACTGATTATAAACACAGGAAACTTAGTGACCCCGAACAAAAGACAAGGGAACGTGATATTTTTTCCATCTTTTCTACTTCATAAAGTAGAGCCTTTGAAGTCTGGGAATAGATACTCTTTAGTTTGTTGGATTAGTGGTAACGCTTGGAGATGAATAAGAAAGAAAGAATTTTATCGGCGTCGAGAATTAAGACCTTGGAGACTTGCACTTGGTCTTATTGGTGCAACTATCACCTCAAGCTTCCCCAAAGACAGAATGAGGGAGCGTTAAGGGGCACAATATGTCATTTAGTGTTCGAACTTCTTTTGAAGCCCAGACATAAGCGTCATTATGATGATATAGTATTAGGGGGAAGCATAACCTGTTCTCCTGCGGTTGCTGGGTTAGTTTTGAAAAATCTTAAGCGCGATAGAATCAAACACGACTTGCCTATGGATAGCGATCAAAACTTTTCTTTGATGGATAAAATGATTTTAGTTGGTTTATCGCACGACTACACCTGCAAAGGAGGTACGATAGATAAGCCGGAATATGAGTTTTTACTAGAGAGCGACTCTCCCAAATATAAGATAAGAGGCTTCATTGATAAGCCTGCCGTTTACGACAAAAATAAGGTTGTAAAAATTATAGATTACAAGAGCAGTAAAAACAGATTTCCCCAGAAAGAGCTACCCTCCAATATTCAAGCCATGGCGTATTCCTTAGCGGCTAAAAAAGAATGGCCAGATTATACCCCTGTCGTTGAATTTTTGTTTTTGAGACATCCTAGAAAGCCCACCCAAACAATAGAGATTTCCGACGAACAACTAGAAGGCTTCGAGTATTATTTAGAGCACTGCTATTCTATAATTAACAACTATTCTGAAGAGACGGCCACTTCAAGGTACGCGGCCGATTACGACGAAGATAAATGGATGTGTAAAATAGGTTCTTGGAAGTGTCCTTACCTCGAGCCTTTTGATTATTTTTGTTTATTAGACGAGCAAGGAGAGGTCTTGGAGAAAAGCCTGAAGGATGATTTTAAAGCCGAAGTTGGACAGACGGTAGTTAAAGAGAAATACAACGGTTGCCCCAGACACTTTATCCAAAGGCAAAGTAGAGTGGATCCTTTTTCTGGCATATCGGAACCGAACGCTATAGGCTCCAATGATCCATTCGACTTCTAAAACATTTATAGAAATAGGGTCTAATTGTTTTGACACCTTAAACTTCTTGGGAGGTGAAGGTTGGAGTGGGGTAATCATTGAGCCTGTTGAATACTATTTAAATAAAATTTCTCCCAAATATGAAAACATAGTTTATGAAAACTTTGCGGTATCTGACATTAACGAAAAAAAAGATTTTGTTTACTTCGATCCGGAAAAGCTAGACTCAATAGAAGACTATAGGGAGAGCTTCGCTTCTTTCGATCGCTCTGATTTAGGAAAGTGGGTTAGCGGCGCAGGTTCTTTGGATGAATCTGGCATCTCTACTGCCTTTGATAATTTTCCCGAAGAATTCATGATAAAGAAAAAGGTGGATTGTTTTACTTTAGATTACGTTATTGAAAAACATAAATTGGATAGGGTAGACGCCCTTAAAATAGACGCCGAAGGACAAGAGTGGAGGATACTACGCTTATTTAGCTTTAGGGTCAGACCGTTTTGGATCAAATTCGAAACGGACCATTTTAAGAAATCCGAAAAGGGCAGGCGCAATTTGCGATATATTTATAGTAAGCTCATGTCCTTGGGTTACTCAATCAGAAAGCTTAAACATGATTGCATTTGCATCCATTCTTCCACATACATTTCCAGCCCGACCCTCTCAACAGACGACGCCATTAAGCGTTACAAGAAAGATTTTCAGCATCTAAAAACTCTTGACGAGCTGGAAAGCGTCGTTTAGACTAGCTTCGGTGATGATTCCTCTTTTTAAGAGCCACTATTCCATAGGTAGAAGCATCCTGAGCCTTTCTCCCGAAGGTTCTTCTGGAGATTCTATTATTTCCATATGCAAGGAGGCGGAGATAGAGGACTTGTTCCTTGTGGAGGATTCTATGAGCGGGTTTTTAGAGGCTTATGTGAATAGTTTGGAAGCCAAGATCAAGTTGATATTTGGGCTAAGAATTACATTATGTTCTGACGCAAAACAAAAAAATGAAGAATCTAGGTTGGGGAGCAGCAAAGTAGTAGTTTTCTGTAAAAACGCCAAAGGGTACAAGAGGCTTGTCAAAATATATGGGATAGCAGCTAAGGATGGCTTTTATTATGAGCCTAGAGTTGACTTAAATTTATTGAAGGAGTTTTGGAAAGATTCCGAGTTGATGTTGTGTGTTCCGTTCTATGATTCTTTCTTATATAGCAATTTTTTAAATGGGGGCAACTTTGTTCCAGACTTCAGCTTCTGTGAGCCTGTGTTTTTTATTGAGGACAACGAGCTCCCGTTTGACGGCATACTTGCAGACAAAGTAAAGGATTATTGCGGAAGCTCATTAGAGATGAAGAGGTCAAAGAGTATTTTTTATAAGGACAGAAAGGATTTTATAAGTTATCTTACTTTTAAATGTATCAACAAAAGGAAGACTCTCAACAAGCCCAATTTAGATCACATGTGCTCTGAAGAGTTCTGCTTAGAAAGCTGGCAAGATGGACGAACACTTACTAAGGTATAATAAGAATAAAGAATTAGTGTTTATAGATTGCGAGACTCTTAATCTATGCTTGAACGAGTGCTATAATCTTCCTTGGCAGATAGCTATGCTAAAAGTTAAGGGGTCGAAAATAATTGATTCGAAAGACTTGTATATCAAATGGGATACAGATTTAAAAATTTCGAAAGAGGCCGCTGAGATAACTAAATATAATCCCCAAAAAGTCGAAGACATGGGCGTATCTCCTAAATCCGCCTTTGAGCAAGTCAAGGACTGGCTTGATAAAAGCGACAGAATAGTCGGGCACAATATTCTCGGGTTCGACATATATCTTTTAAGAATTTTGTATAAGAAATTTGGAGAAATTGAAGGCTACAAAAAATTAGTCTACAAAATAATAGACACAAACGCCATAGCCAAGGGTATAAAATTTGGCACACCATATTCTCCCAAGGAAGATTTCTTGCCGTATCAATACAGAATGCACCATACAATCAAAAGAGGGGTTAAGACAAACCTCACCGCTCTTGGAAAAGAGAACAAGATAGATCATGATTACGGGAACCTTCACGACGCTTTGGTTGACCTTGAGTTGAATTTAAAAGTTTGGGATATATTAAAATGGCAAGTGGAAATATAATAACAAGTTTCGATCAGTTTGATTTTGAGGCCCTTAAAAGCTTTGATAAGATTATCGTCTCTGGCCCTCAAAGATCAGGAACAAATTTAGCTTGTCAGTATCTTGACAGCGTTTTAGGCTACAATTATATAGACGAGCTGGAATTTAACTTTTTTTTAGAGACTCATTTTTTAGAAAAAATTAAAGGACACAAGAAACTGATAATGCAGGCTCCGACAATGAGCCATGTACTGCACTTGATAGAAGAGCCTAAGACTTGCGTCTTTTTTCTTTTTAGAAACCCCTCTGAAATAATTAGGTCTCAAAATAGAGTTAGATGGGCAGCCGAAAGACATGAGCGGAAAAATTACACTAGGAAGGAATATGAGTTTTTACCTATCTCAATTGCTAAATATTCAGAATGGTGTTTTCATCAAAGAAAACTAATGAAGGTCCCTTTCTTTGAGTTAGACTTCGAAGCTCTTCGTAGCTCTCCCATTTGGTCTTCGGATTTTGGGTCTAGTAGTGATTACCAACCAGATACCTCTTGGAAACCAGACAGCGCTAAAGATGATGGTGGCAGATGGGCTTTTGTAGACACAGGGAAAGGGAAGAACAGATCGCTTAAAGTAGTAGAGTATTGGTTTGAGACAGATGAGGCTATTGAAAAATGCAGGATACCAAGAAAATAAAAAGTTTCTCTAAGAGCTTTTCCAAGCTGTCCCTTGATACGCATGGGGTAAGACTACCTGATTTTGAGATAGAATCCAAGTCGCGAAAAGCCTATGGAGTTAGCGAAGATAAGAGTAACCATTATTTCCTTAGGTCTTTGTCTTACGCTGGCTACGAGGACAAACTGAAACTTCATAAAATAGACCCCAAGGATGCAGATAAATACGTGGAGAGAGCCAAGTACGAACTAGACACTATATTAGATTTGGGGTTTGTGGATTATATTTTACTTGTCTGGGACGTGATCAACTTTTGCAAGAGGAATGACGTCCCCATAGGGTTAGGCAGAGGATCTGCCGCTGGCAGTTTGATTCTTTATTTGATTGGAGTTACTGGTATAGACCCAATAAAACATGAATTATTTTTTGAGAGATTTATATCTAAAACCAGAGCAAAGAAAAAAGTTGTTAATGGGGTGACGTATCTTGATGGTTCGTTAATGTGTGATGTAGATTTGGACATATGTTATTACAAAAGACAAGCTGTGTTGGATTTTTTAGAAAATAAATTTAAAAATAGAACAGCTAAGATATTGACCCTCAACACTTTAAGCGGAAAGCTTCTAATAAAAGAGTGCGGCAAAGTGGTATACGAGAAGTCTGAAACAGAAATGAATACTGTTAGCAGCATGATACCCAAAGTTTTCGGCAAGGTGCACGACATAGAAGACGCCTATAAAGAAGTCCAAGATTTTAGAGAATGGTGCGACGCTAATCCCAAAGCCTATGAAATAGCATTGAAGTTGAGGGGCTTAATTAAAAATAAAGGCGTCCATCCTTCTGGCGTTTTACTTTCTTATGGCTTGCTCGAAGATTCTTGTCCGACAGAATTATCATCTGACAAAGCTACGGTTTCGTCTTTCGACATGAACTGGGCCTCTCTGTCTAATGTGAAATTAGATATCCTTGGACTTAGAAGTGTTTCTGTCGTCGATCAGACCTGCAAGGAGGTCGGCATAAAGCTTGCGGAGATCGATATTGAGCAACCAGAAATATACCAGAATTTACAGGATCTTAGATGTCCACATGGATTGTTTCAAATTGAAGCTGAAACTAATTATAAAGTTTGCCAAAAGGTTAAGCCGAAAGACTTACAGGAGCTTAGCGCCGTATTGGCTCTCGCTAGGCCCGGAGCTTTAGCTTACGTTGACCAGTATGCTAATTATACTAATACAGGGGCTTACGATGTTATCCATCCTTTTTTCGATGACATTTTGTCATCAACAGGTGGCGTCTGTCTATACCAAGAGCAGATGATGAAAATGGCCAACAAGGTAGGGTTCACGTTAGACGAAGCCGAGATTTTGAGGCGGATCGTCGGGAAGAAGAAAACTAAAGAAGTTAGGCAATGGAAGAAGAAGATTAGAGAAAAGATTAAGGAGAATAGGCTCAATAGCGAGTGGATGGGCGACAAAGGTAATGTTGACATAGGAGATGTGTTGTGGGGCGTATTAGAAGATTCTTCCAATTATTCTTTTAATAAATCTCACTCAATAGCTTATGCGGCGCTTTCAGCTTCTACCATATACCTTAAGTTTAATTATCCCAAAGAGTTCTTTTTGTCGCTTCTTAAAATGACTAGATATGAACCAGACCCTATAGGCGAGATATCTAAGATAGAAAAAGAATTGTCGTATTTTGATATCAGGCTGCTTCCTCCGCACATAACGAAGTCAGATATGGACTTTAGCATTGAGGGGGGCGACATAAGATTTGGATTATTATCCATTAAGGGAATATCAGATAAGTCGATAGAGAAACTCGCTAATTTTAAAAGCGCATACTCCAATAAGTTTGAAATATTTGAGGGAGCTAAAGAATCTGGATTAGGCATAGGGATCTTGTGCGCGTTAATACAAGCTGGAGCGCTGGAGGGATTTAAGGTCTCTAGGAGTAAGATAGTTTACGAGGCCCAGCTTTGGAACATCCTTACTAAAAAAGAAAAAATTGTCGCTATGAAATTAGGAGAAAGCTTCCAGTATGACTTGGTTGAAACCGTCAGGAAGCTTTCTAACTTTCAGGATGATGAAGGGAAGCTGGTGATAAAAGAATCAAGAATGAACACAATTAAAAAACATTCTGAGCCATACAAACAAATTTACAGTCAAAATAAAAAATCTGAAAGCTTTGCCAACTGGTGGTATGAGAGGAGCCTGTTGGGCTATACTCACAATAAATCCTTAAAGGAGATATTTTCAGAAAAGAGACCCGACCTACTCTCAATAAGAGAAGTATCAGAACAGGCAGAAAGAGTTCCAGTAGTTTTTGTTGGATATGTAAACGACAAACCCTACAAAGGCAAATCAAGAAGAGGCACTGATTATTTAAGATTGGAAGTCGCAGACGAGACTGGTCTTACAAAGGTGATGCTTTTCAGTGAAAGAGTAAATAAATGTAAGAGAGACAATAATGGAGCCTATCCACAAAAAGACAGTATTGTAATTGTTAAAGCTAATACGGCTGATGACGCTGTTTTTGCTGATATGGTTGTCGTTCAAAACAACAAGGTATTCACCAAACTATCTGACTTAAAAGACAACTAGCGGTCCCTTGAATATTCTAGGTATAAATATAAGTCACGACGCCTCCCTTGCCTTAGTGCGGAGCGGCAGACTAGTCGGTGCTACCAGCATAGAGAGGTATTCAAGAATCAAAAAAGATTCTAACATAAGACGGGAGCATATAGATAGATTTTTGGCTGACTTTGGTTTGGAGCTAACAGATATTGACACTATAGCTCTTTCTTTTTATATTAGGGGATGCATTCCTTTCATGTCTTTATACAGTCCTGAGGACCAAGTCTATCCTTTCTGCACCTACGGGTCACATCGTGAAGACACAAAGATATTAAGTATCCTAAAACCAACACTAATAGAAGGTAAAGGTTATACCATCGCCGATTTCGTCACAAGATTAAGACCACCGTATTCTGGCGATACAATATCTGGCACCTTTTCTTTCAAAGTAAATGTTAAATTTGATGGGGTAGATAAATTATTTGATGGATATTTGGTAGATCACCAAGCGGCTCATGCCGCTTCTGTGTTTTATACTTCGAAATTTGACAGGTCTATGGTTTTTACGGCCGACGCTTCCATGCATGATGCTACTGCTTGTTCGATGTGGTGGTATGGGTTTGATAATTTTGTTCAGCCTTTCAGATGTCCCGGTTATATGATGGGTAATTTTTATGATGTAGCTACTGAATTCTGCGGAATTGGCCCGGGCACGTTTAAAGCCGGATCTCTAATGGGGCTATCTTCCTATGGAAGAGTCAGCGAAAAGACTATTGCCAATTGGAAAGAATGGACAAAGCCATATGGAGAAAGGGAGGAAAAAGAGGATCACATATATTGTGATTGGTTGTTTTCTCAAATATCTGGAAAATTTCCCACTATTGGAACCGCCATTCCTGAAATAGTGAACGAACTTGGTTACCACGAAAGTTACACTAGGAGATTCCAACAAGTCTTCTCCAAAGAAGAGAGCGATAAAGGGGAGTGTATGAATGTAGCTGCCTCCATACAATATATAACCGAACGATCCCTCGTCAAATATACCCAACAACTATACGACGAATCAGAAGAATTCAACGAAGGCAATTTGTGTTTGTCTGGTGGATTATTCTTGAACTGCAACGCCAACTATAAAATTCTAAAAGAAACTCCTTTTGAAAACCTTCACATTTTTCCCGCATGCGGAGATGATGGCGTATCTGTTGGGGCAGCTTTATATGTTTATCATCATATATTTGAGAACAGAAGAGAATCTTATGATAATTCAGAGTTGATGTATACCGGTAGTCGCCAAAAATTTCGCCCGATCCAACCTCATCAATATGATTTTCTATGCCGGGAAATCTCGCAAGGTAAAATAGTTTGCTGGCACCAAGGTAGATCTGAATTTGGCCCAAGAGCTTTGGGGCATCGTTCGTTTATAGCTGACGCTAGAAACGAAAAAATGAAAGACACGCTTAATCATAGAGTAAAATTTAGAGAATGGTATCGGCCTTTTGCTCCAGCGGTTTTGGTTGAAGACGCACACGAATGGTTTGACTTGGAAATTCCCTCTCCCTTCATGCTTTATACCGTTCCCTGTAAAAAACCAAAACAAATCCCTTCCGCAGTTCATGTAGACAATACTTCCAGAGTTCAAACAGTGGATCGAAAAGATAACCCTGAGTTCTATGATTTAATTCATCATTTTAAAAAATTAACAGGAGTTCCGGTATTGTTAAACACATCGTTAAATATTAAAGGAGAGCCTATTGTCGAGACGGAAGAAGACTCTATTAAACTTTTCAAGGAGTCAGACGCAGATATACTCGTTCTGAACGGTAAAATAGTAGAAAAAAAACCTCCTTCAAGACCGTTTTTAAACTGAAGAAAATGACTCTAGATCAGCCAGAACTATTCGGTGATTTTTTTGAAGTTAGAGCTTCGTTAGGAGATATTCCAGATAAATTTGACATAACTGAGATTCCTTTTTTTGATGGCGGCATTGGGACAGCTTTCGACAACGCTAATAAAAAGATCGCCAAAACAAGATCCTTGCCCCCAAAGGTCTACTACGTATACAAAGAAGGACACCCGCTATTCCCTGCTCTGCCTTTCATCAAAAACGAAAGAACGGGAGTTATATACAGCATAACCGACACTAAACACTCTTACCCTATAGTATCACTGAACAAGAAGGCAGACGTGTGGTGGGACGTGCACAAGCTAGTAGGACATGCTTTCATTAAAAACCCTGACCCCTCACGCAAATATCAAATAGACCATATTAACGAAGACAATTTAGAGTTTTGTCTAGAAGTCATAAAGGTTTTCGGCTACGCAAGAGCAGCCCCCCACATGGTAGATTTTAGACCCCAAAATTTACGTTGGGTCACAAACTCAGAGAACCTCCGAGCAATGCATCGCAGCAAAAGACTTAATTCGCAAACCCTTGAGACTTAACGGTTTACAGTAAAAAAAGTTTGTTTCCGTAAACCCTTGGCGCTTAGTAACTTACGTTTTTAATAATAATTATTTTTTAAGTTGTTGGTGATTAAAGACTTACGATTTCTAGAAAAAACATATTGACAAGTCCGAAAGTAACATGTAGGATAATTTCCAGTTATGAGTGATTCATTAGCATTCTTCAAACCTAATACAAAAGTTACAGGACATCTCTGTAGCTTCAAATATAGTCAGCTTGACAACTCATTTATGGCCGAACTTGTCAAGCAGTCGAGTTGGAACGCCGAAACGCATCAAGGTTCGTTTGCGGGCAAAGACCCATCTAAGAAAGTTAGCGTCAAGCTTAGCGAAACTGAAGTGGGCCAAATTTTAGCCTGCATCAAAAAGAATATTGATGTTTGTGGAAGTAAATCGTGGTATCATTCAAGCAAAAACCAAATTACCCGTCTTAAATTTGAGCCTTGGTTTCAAATGAGTAAAAACGGTAATGAATGGGTAAAATCTGGCCCCCAATTGGGATACGCTTTTAAGGTTCAAAAGGAGAGCAAGGAGGATTCTTCCCAGAAGAGTAATTTTCAAATTACATTAGATTATGGCGAAGCCGAAATTCTATTATCTTATTTAGAAGTTGCTCTTACCGATTTCAACGAAGGAAGACTCGAAAGGTATTCCAAAAAGCAAAAGGAATGGATCAACAAAGCTAAAAAGGCTAAATCGGAAGCGGCAGAGTCAGGATCATCTAATGATGATTTCGCCGACATCGAAAGCTCGTCAAATTCTGGAGACGGCTCCATTGAAGTGGAACCATGGTGAAAAAGAAAAAGGTATTCTTTCATACCGATTTTGCGCTAGCAAAGACGGGCTTTGGCAGAAACGCCAAGGCCCTTCTTACTTACTTATATAAAACTGGCAAATACGATATAATTAATTTCGCCTGTGGAATGGCTAGCGGTCATGAGGACTTCGCTAAAGCTCCTTGGAAAACTATAGGAGCTATAACAAGCGATGAATCCAAACTCCAAGAAATAAATTCTTCTACGGACCAAAAGAGACTTAGAGACGTAGCTTACGGATCAGAAGAAATAAACGAAATAATAAAGAAAGAGAAACCGGACGTATATATTGGAGCGCAAGATTTTTGGGGTGTAGACTTTTCGATTAGATCGACTTGGTTTAAAAAAATACCTTCCGCTATTTGGGTTACTCTAGATTCACTTCCCATCTTCGAAGCCGCGATTAAAAGCGCTGAAAAAATAGATAATTATTGGGTTTGGAGCAGCTTCGCCGAGAAAGAGCTTCATAGGCTGGGCTTTGATCATGTCAAAACCGTACACGGCATCGTAGACGAAACTCATTTCAAGAGGCTGAAAGAAAACGAAAGATTATTAATTAGAGCTAAACATGATATTGATCCCGATATTTTTATGATTGGATTTGTATTTAGGAATCAGCTTAGAAAGTCTGTGCCAAATTTGCTCGAAGGCTACAAGAAGTTTCGAGACGCTTTTCCCTCAGAGAAGGCTGGCCTATTGCTCCACACTCATTACGCGGAAGGGTGGGGAATACCGAAGCTGATAAAAGAATATGAAATAAACGAAAAGGAAATATTTACAACTTATCATTGTCGCGAATGCGGGGAATATAAAATAGCGAACTTCACTGGCCAAGACTTGAACTGCCCATTTTGCGAATCGAAAAAAACCTTCAACACTACGAACGTAAATCATGGCGTTACCGAAGACCAGTTGAACGAAGTTTATAATGTAATGGACGCATATTGCCACCCATTCACCAGTGGAGGTCAAGAGATACCTATTCAAGAAGCAAAGCTTACCGAACTCATTACTCTTGTCACTAATTATAGCTGTGGAGAAGAATGCTGCGAAGACGGCGCTTATTCCTTGCCTCTCGATTGGGCTGAATACAGAGAACATGGAACTCAATTCAAAAAAGCTTCAACTTTGCCTCAATCTATATGCGACCAATTATCCAAAGTCTTTTCGATGGACGAATCCGACAGGAAGGAATGGGGGGAAAAGGCTAGAGAATGGGTTCTATCTAAATTTTCCACTAAAGTCGTCGGCGGATTCATTGAGGATTTTATAGATTCTCAGCCAGAACACGGCTTTGACTTCGTAGAGTCCGAAAATGATAAAAAAGATCCAAACGCGCAAATCCCCAATATAGAAAATGACAAAGAGTGGATAAATGCTCTTTATAAAAACATACTCAAGAGAGACGTTGACCCCACATATGAAGGACATATGTATTGGGTTGACGAGTTAACCAAGGGGTCTGAAAGAAGCGATATAGAAAGATATTTCAGGAACGTAGCCTCCAAGGAGATAGAAAAAGAAAAACGACAAACTTACGACATAGAAGACTCCTTGGATAAAGACGACGAAGGTAAGAGAATAGCGTTTATTCTGCCAAGTAATGAAAGGGATATCTTTCTTAGCACCAGTTTACTGAAGTCGCTTAAAGATACATATCCAGAATATAACATTTACTACGCCACGAAACCTGAATACTTTTGTATTCTGGAAGGAAATCCTAATATCCATAAGATCATAGAGTTTAACCCTCAAATGGAAAAACCCTTTTTCCTAGAAGGGCGATCTGACCAAAAAGGTTATTTTGAAATAGCTTTCACTCCCTATTTTTGTACCTTACAAGCTATCAATTATACTCACAACGCAAAAGATAAAATCAGTTTCAATTTACATTACTAGAAACAAATGCATTTAATAGAAAAGTATAGCTTGGAAACCGGAGCCCTGATCGGCAACCCTGAAATTTATGAGAAGTATTACCCATGCCCAATCGAAGGCGACTATATAACTAATTTTGTTGATCAAAGCGTGTCGTCCATGCAATACGATTACTGGGAGGATGTTGTGTCTTTAATAAATCCGACCCTAATCGAAAACAACATCAAAATACTTAATTTAAATCCTTCTAAAGTAAAAGATTTAGCGAACCTCACTCAAATAGACGAAAAAATAGAAGCGGGTCAAGTTTCCTATTTGATTCGTAATTCTCTTTTGCATTTTGGAGAAACTAGTTTTTGCACAGACTTAGCTTCCATGCATGACGTTAAAATAGTTTCATTATACTCAATGGCACACAAAGAGTGCGTTAAGCCTTATTGGGGTTCTCCGTCTCGTCAAATACTCCTAGACGGCCTTGGCCTAAAGGAAGGTAGAAAGCCCTGTTACTCCAACTTCGAGAGCCCCAAGGCAATTAATTCCATCTCGCCAGAAGAGATAGCTAGAAGCATTCTCTCTTTGTTGGGGTTTGAGTTCAACTGTGAATATGAGACGATTTTCACTGGAGATCTTTACCAAAAAAAATCTGTCGAAGTAATACCCAATTCTGTTGCGAACGTTAATTTCTATCCCTTGAGCGTCAGAATGGATTATGCGTTTAATGAGAAAAATTTAGCAGAACAGATAAATGTTTCAGAGCATCCCGTTAGCATAGTCACCGACAAACCAATTAATGAAAACTTACTTAGAGAACTTTCCTCTAAAATAGAAGTTGTATTTTACATAATTAAAGAAAAGGATAATCCACTTTTCGTCGAAAAGCTAAAAAGATTAAAAATACCTTTTAAGATGTTGTCTTATTTAGAGGAGGAAGACGTTAATGATAAGAAATTAAACTATATGGATCTTGGCCCAATCTACAGACAGAAGTCGGCGAACTTCAAAGAAATGGACGAACTCAAGGATCAAAAATTAGAAGATTTATATTATTATTCAAACAAGAGACTTTTAGACAACGGCACAGTTTATTTAAGCAAAGCCGGACATGAGGCCAAACAAGCCCACGACACGCCGGACGACCCTAAGAAACTAATTGACAGTGAAGCTTTTTGGAAAGAGCTAGATTGCTTTAGGGTAGTTAGAAAAATTACTTGACTCAATTAAAAGCGTAAGTTAATATCACTTTATGGCGGCGAAAAAAAAGGAATATGGAGTACCTCCCAAGGAGGCTACTAAAGGCGTTAGGAACGTGCACGGTTTAATCTCTGATGGCACCGTCGATTATGTTTTTGATGAAAATGGTTTAGTTGACTGGCGTAAAATGGTCAAGCAGGAGTTTTTAGTAGCTAATCGCCAGAGGACAAAAGAATCTGACATTTCGAAACTCGAAGATAGGGATCTTTTGATTTTATTGGGAGGCATAAAGGATTTAGCTCAGATGAGGGGTTTTTCAAAGGTGGAATACAAAGTATATTCTGCTGCTCCGGATTATGTTTTAGCTTCTTGTGGCGTAACTTGGATACCTAACTACGAAACGGAAGATAAAGAAATTTATTTCGAAGCTCTAGCTGATGCCTCATTGAGCAACACCAAAAGTTTTGCTAGAAATTTTTTAGCTGCGATAGCTGAAAATAGAGCTTTTGTCAGGTGTGTGAGAAACTTTTTAAGAATCAATGTAGTTGGGCAAGATGAGATGGGCGACGCAAACCTCCTTAACGATTCCTCTCCCACTACTGCTGTCACCGCGGCCGCTGATCCCCATTCTCTTCTCGCTAGTGTTATGCAAGAGAAGGGAGTCTCCTTTGAGGACATAAAGAAAAGGCTTGCGGCGGAGGGGAGTGATTCGGCTGACAAATTCAAGACGATAAACGACATTCCTAAAAACCAGATCTTGGTTCTCGTCAAGAGGCTAAAAACAATTAAAGGGGGGCAATGAATGAAAAGAGCTATTTAGCCACCCTAAAAGTTGTAGACGCCATCAAGCCCACTAGAAGAACTGCCGATTCTGGCGTTAATTTTCTTTTTAGGGGGGACGGCTTTGTCTGGACTAAGCTTTTTTCCGCTCAATCTAGGGGAGAGGCTGTCAAAAAAGCTTCTAGTTGGTTTTTCTTATTGAAACGCAGCAAACACGCCAAATCAAACATTCCTCATGTAACCATTAAGAGCTTAGTCGTAGACGATCCTCGCAAGGAAGTTTTTTTCTATAAGAAGTTCAGATGCTTCGGCAACAACAACAGGCTATTAGAAGAAGAAGCTATTGAACGCCTCTTGAAAGAATCACAAGGAAAGTTGAGAAGAGCTAAATTGAATAGAAAAAAATTCGCAGTTAGGTCTTCGGTTGAGTGGAATAGGAACAGGAATATTAAACGCCTTTCTTATCTTGGCCCTGTTCTGAAATGGACAGGGTTTCCTTGTTTGCATCTGGAACCAGATTCTGGCGTCTTCATCTATATGATAAAGAAGCAGCCCCAAAAAACGGTTGGAATAAAATACGAGTTTAACGAAAACGTCCCAAGAACACCAATGCCGAGGAAACTCAAAAGTGGCAGAAAAGACGGTAGAACAGTATGGGCGGGGAAAGTCATAAAGATAACAGCAGGCAAAAAAGTTCAAGGCATACTGTACAAAGTTATCCGGCTGAAGGCTAAGGACTTAGCTGCCGCGAAAATAGAGGCTCTATTGATCCGTGATGGGAAAAAAATGGCCTAAAAGACCAGAGCTTTTTAAGCCTTTGGATTTAAATTTCGTTTCTGGCAATCTTCCAGAGGGAAATGTAATATTTAATTCCTGCGACTCTAAATTCTTTAACGAATACGGATGGGGGTTACTTTGTTCTTCTATCAAACATGGAAATAAAATACATTTCAATATCCATCTTGACCCTAATAATCCATTATTTAAAAGTCCCGAAAGTATATGTGAAATTTCCCCCGACTTAATAACAATATCTACATGCGGTTTCCTTCCTGACGAATTAAAAGATCCAGATGAGCATGATTTAAGAATTTATCTTTCTTGTAGTAGGCTTTTAGCGGTAGAGCAGCTCCTTAAAAAAACTTCTGCTAATTTTATTATTTTAGATGCTGACAGCTTAGTTAAGGGAAAGCTGCCCATGCCGCCAACGCCTATGGGTTTACATTACAGGATGCCTAATTGGCGAAAGTATACTTGTTATTTTGAGAAAATCGCAGAAGGAAAGTTAACGAAACATAAACAGCGAATAACTTTGGACGAAGGATCTGACTACGACGCCAACGATAGATATATTTTTGATAGACACCAATGGCAAATATTGATGACCCCCACCTACCTGTCAAACAGTGAAGATTCTAGACGTTTCGTGTCTCTATGGATTAACGAGATAAAAAATAATCCATTTTTATGGGGCTTGGTACAAGGGTCAGGATACAGGGCTTGGATTAGGTTTCTGTGGAAATTTTGGAAGGAATATGGAACCAGAGCGCATGGTTACGTTCTCTCTGACTATGGGCCGTTCGGAGACGTTAGCATACCCGATGACCCCGAAATAGCTTTCGAATTTATAGATTTTGATTACGCCAAAAAGACTTTCTACAACTTCAATCACCCTTACGTTTTAGATCGCACGCGTCTCCCCGAGCTTAAATGCAAACCAATAAATAACTTGCCTAACGATTGGTATTTGCCGAACGTAAACATTGATACCGAAGACGGCTATAAATATAATGATACGTGTTTTGAGGACTTTTCAGAGGAAGCTCTTATTTGGGATGGGAAAGGAATTAATAAAGAAGTGTCAGATAAATATAAGGAATATTTTAATGAGTTGACTTCTGGGGTTGGGCCACCCCGCTATAGCTTCTCTTTAAACACAACTCCCCCTAGACTTGCGGAGGAAAAATGTCTCCGAAAAACTATTGAAAGTCTGCTTAACCAATCGTTCCCTCCAGATAAGATTTTTTTATGTATACCTTATGCTTATAAAAGGTTCGTAGATCGAATTCCGACTTGGAGCCTCCCAAGTTGGCTGAAGGAACTACCGAAGGTGGAAGTCTTAAGGGGCGAGGATCATGGACCAGCCTCAAGATATGTTTATGTTCAGGGGCATGATGGTTTAATTTGCTCTGCTGACGACGATGTAATTTATGAAAAAGACGCATTCGAAAAGCTCATTAATTTCAAGATCTTAAATAAACTAGATGCCGCTTGTCACTGGTCTTATTTTTGGTGGGACTCCCCCGCTCCCGAGGAAGGCGGTGGCAATGCCAGTCTTGCAGTAGATACGTCCATTAAATATCTGCAAGGAGTCGATATGATTCTTTTCGACTCTAATATATTAGGTGGGCGGGTGGATGCATCTACCATCTCACCCCTAATGAACTCTTTTGAGAGCTTTGTTAAAACATGTCATGAAGTTTATGAGGACTCTTTTCTATTGGACGATTTAACTATATCTTATTATTTGCAGTATAAGGGCTTTAAAGTAGATTCCATCTCGAAAGGCGAGTCGACTCCAGTACACGAAGAGCAATCCACCAGCAAAGATGAATTTAGGCTTACTGATACGGTTGGAAGAGGGAAAAGGTACTTTAAAACATTCGGAATCATTTGGTATTTAAAGAAAAATTACCCCATAAAAAAACTAAGTATTTAAATTCTTGACACTATTTTTATTTCGTCGATTATCCTTCTGGAGTTTTCTATAACTATCCTTTCCGCCACTATTGTTCTGGGGTAGTTTAATTCTGCATCCAACCTTATTCCATCCTCCCTTTCTTCTGGAGTTATCAAGTACTCCACGAAGTCCATCATCCCTCTAGGTCTCAAAAAATACCAATATGAATCTTTCATAAAACCAGCGCACTCGATAAGCACATCTAAGTTTACGTTGATTTTCGACGCCATCGTCACATCCCTAAACGACATCGGCTCGGTTGGGGGTTCTGATAGCTCTGCTTTGATTATCAGAATCATCCCATATAGTTACACAAAAACCTCCCGCCCATTTCTGCGCGGGAGGTCGAAGTTATTAAGCTTAGCTAATTACTTTTTCTTTGTTGCGGACTTTTTCTTCTTGGATGCACGAGCCTTCTTAATGCCAGAGGTTGTCACATGAACCTTTGCACCCTTGACCCCCACAGTAAGAGTTGGGGATCTAACTCCAATCTTCATGAAAGGTAGGGCAATCCTTGCTCCTCCAGAGGAAACGCTTCCCCTTACCGATGTTCCGGCTTCAGCGCCGAGAACGACGCTAGGAATAGGGACGGTTAAAGTTTGACCGAACAGGGTTACACTGGGCTCTGTACCAAACGAGGCACCAAACCATCCAGCATTAGCTTTCTCGCTACAACACATAAAAACAGCAGCAGCTAATATCATTACAGTAATCTTTTTCATAATTTATTAAAGTTACACGCAACTTTGCGCGTAAAAAGAATCTTACACAAAAAAATCTCACATGGTCAAGTTTTTTCTTGCTATTTTTCCAAGTATGACGTAATATTTATTAGTGAGTGAAATTCTGGGCATATCTGGTTATGCCGGTTGCGGCAAAGACCTTTTCTTTCGTCTCTTCAAGGAGGAAATGAAAAAAATTAACAATAAAACCGTTTCCAGAGTTGCCATTGCTGATACGCTCAAGTACGAAGTCAGAAGTAGCATGTTGGAGCTTAAGGGGATAGACCCCACCGAATGCAGTCCAGAGCAGAAGGAGGAAATAAGAGATTTTCTTATTTTTTATGGACTTCAGAGAAGAAGTGAAACTTTAGGTAGATATTGGGTCGAAAAAATAAGTAAGATCATAAAGCACCACATAAACTCTGATTTTATTTGCGTTACAGACATAAGGTTCAACTTTTATCCACATGATGAGGTGTATTGGTTGAAGAACGAAATGGGGGGCAAGTTGCTGGTCATCAAGCAGTTCGTTTACCAACCTTTCAAGATAGGAACAGCCAAACCGATTAAAGATTATCAGCTTCCTCCCAATGCGATAGAAGAGAAAAACATGGAGCAGATCGAAAAAGACGCTGACTATTTTATTGAATGGCCATTTTGCTTCTGGAAAGAGAATAAGGATCATATTAATGAAAATCTTAGACCAGCAGTCAAAGAGTTCATATTAAAAAACTATGAAAATAAAAACTAATAGCAGATTCGTTCGGGCTTTGGTGGCGAAATACGAGGCCGAGATAGAAGAAGCGAAGGCGACATTGGAGGTGTATTTCAATTCCCCAGTTGGAATTGGAGAGCATTCCGATCTCCTTACGGAACATGACAAGTGGGCCGAAAAGCTAGCTAACGCTATTGATAAACTCTCAGCTATCGAAGCACATTTTTCGAATACGGAGAAAGGAGGTGATAATTTATAATGTTTAATTTTTTCAGAAGGTGGAGACGGTCTAGAATGGGTAAGTGCTTGTTTTGCGAGCATGAAGCTCCTCTAAGGGACTTTTCCGAAGAATACAGAGAGGAACATGGTTCATCTTTCTCGAGCGGTGCAAAGAGAAATACGGGCAAAGGCTCAAAAGGTTCTGGTTCGAAGGGCTATGGTTCGAAGGGCTATGGTTCGAAGGGCTATGGTTCGAAGGGCTATGGTTCGAAAGGCTCTAGCCGAAGAAGCTATGGCACTCCGAAGAGAAAGCCTACTCCCGAACCTAAAGCTACATCAGCATATGGTGAAATGGGAACCAAAGGTTTTTCCAAAGCAACTCCTAAGAAGAAGAGACCTGTTTCCAAGCCTAGGGATACATCAACATATGATGAGATGGGGACTAAGGGCTTTTCTAATTATGACGAAATGGGAACCAAAGGTTTTTCCAAAGTAACTCCTAAGAAGAAGAGGCCTGCTCCTAAGTCTAGGAGGCGAACGCAGGCAGATGCATACGATGAAATGGGAACCAAAGGCTATGTCGATTGGGCCGACTATAGAGGCTCAAAAGGTTATAGGCCAAAAGGCTCGGGGCCAAAAGGCTCGGGGCCAAAAGGCGCGTAATTGAGACGAATAGTCTCTCTATACTAGAGCTAAGTCATTAGCGTTCTGGGGCATAGTGTCCCAGTTCGCTTTTTTGTTAAGGAAATATAGTGTTTTGGTCCCTAACGGAGCAGCCAAAGGAACAGTGACGGCTACGATGGAAAATGGATTGCTGACTATATCTTTAACCAAGGAAGAATACGCAAAAACCTCAATAATTAAAGTAACTTAAGCTATTTATTCTCAATGTGATGGCGTGGCACAATTAAGTTCCATGCCTTTTTTTTCGTCTTTAGTCTTGTGACGGTGTAAACTATTTTGAGATGGAGCAAGAAGCGATTCAACAGGCAGCTCAAGGGTGGATTGGGGAATATGGTTGGCTTTTTATAGCGGGCGCGGTGACTATAATTTTCAAGGATATTATTTCCCAGTTTGCTGCTGGATTAACCATATGGTTTAGCAAAGACTACACTCCAGATGATATAGTTTTAATTGGCGGAAGAAAGGCTCGAATAGTTAGAGTAGGTATGAAGAATACCACTTTTTATTTTCCAGACGCGAACACAAAAAAGACCGTGGCAAATTCAGCCTTTGTCGGTCTAGATATAGAAAGGAAGATAAAAGATTGGGATGACAATCCAAAGCAAGGAAAGTAACAAAATTATAGATCGAGCTTCATCTCTTTTAGAACAGATTATCGAGAAGGCTCATATCGAAGATTCACAACACAAAGCAAAGATGATCAAGGCACACAAAGGATCTCAAGCTGTAGGGGAAAGTTGGATGTGTTTTCATTTGAAGATTTTAAAGCAAATTTTAAAAGGAGAAAATTAATATGTGGATAGCGTTAATATTAAGCGTCTGTCTTAACTGCACTTTAGGCTACTGGGTCTTCAGTTTGAAGCGGCCAGCTTTCGCCAAGGCCGCTATGGAGATCAGAGAGGCCGCGGAAGCAGTTAAAGACATTGCTGATGAAAAGAGGTAAAAAGGATAGCTTTCATGCGATTCGAGGAGAGCAAATAGATCGAGCTGTTTCGTTATCAGAAAGCGTATCTCTCTGTCAATCTTCCATCTCTTGGCTCGAAGATCAAATAGATAGGATCTTTGAAGAGTTAGACGATCTCGGGGCTCTGGAAAGAGAGGCTCTAGGATTCCTAGAAAGAGAAGCTAGAGTGGACCAACTTAGCTACCAAATGAGAGTATTTCTAAGGAAAAACCAAATAGAACAAAAAATACTTGACAAGCTTGAAAGGCAGATGTATTCTCTCCATCAGGAAATCGAAGGTCTGAATAGTGCCGAAGAAGAAGGAAAATGATAAGTTTTACGTCGTAGTTTCTAGAGGTAAAAACTACAGGCATGGTGCTTTTCCGCACTCCGATAAGGGGCTCGAAGACGCCAAGAAGTACGCCCGAAAAATTTCCAAGTCCTCAAAGGAAAAACTTGAAATAATAGTATCATGAGTAACATCTCAGAGTTTGAACGAAACAAGCCCAGAAAAACCTACCTAGAGATAAAAAAAGTTATTGAAAAATATAAGAAAATAGTCAAAGAAACTGAAATAATGGACGACGAAGATTGCGTTAGGGTAGAAGCAGCTAATGATTTCGTCCGAGACTTGGAGAAAATAATGAAAGTTTTTAAATCTGGAGAGTGATGGCTAAAATTACTCTAGTAACCTGTCTCTGCACCATACAGGTTACCAGCGCAAATGAATACGAAGCTCTGAATGAAGTAGAGAAAATGGTGAAAAGGGAATATCCCCTGCCAAATAGCGTCACATTAATAGTAGATGAAATAATACACACGACCACAAACTGTTGTGGCGTAGAATACAAAAAAGAAAAAGATGGGAATGTTCGACGAGATAATTGTTCCGAAGTCATATCTAAGGAATTTGTTGGCGAAGGGAAACGAGAAGCTGTTGCATAAAAAGCATGTCTTTCAAACGAAAGACTTTGATAATGTTTTAGGTGTTTATAAAATTCATCGACAGCAGCTTTATAAACGTGACGGCTCAGGATTTGAGCTAATAGAAGCTGAACATACCACTTTAACGGACAAGTGGGACAAAGTTTACGATAGTAAAGCTGTAATCTTTTATGACCAAATTGAAGATGACGAAGGGAACGAATGGGAGTTTAATTTTGAGTTCACCTTTAGCTATGGCAAGTTGGACAAAAAGAAACTTATTTCGTGCAAGATAGTAGTCACGAAAAAAGAAAGAGACGAGATAGATAAGATGTGGGACACGGAGCAAGAAATATTTAATGAATACAGAAAATGTTTCAAATATTGTTTCTTCGCCAAGCTTGAAAAAACTTTTCTAAAATTGACAAATTGGGCAAGAAAAAAACACCAATTACCTCTTCAACTTCGCAGAGGAGCCTACGAAAAATCCGGCAGACTAAATAAAGATCCGAAAGCTTTAGATCTTTATATGGACATTTGACCAAACCCCGTGAAGGACAATAACAATTCAAGTTCTCCTTCCTCGAAGGATAATCAGTGGATAAAGGTTAATAAAGATAATCTTATGGAGTTCATTAACTTCGCTAATGAATGTTGTGCGATAATGGACGATGAATATGTCGCAGAATGGCTTACCACAAAAAACTCTAATTTAAACATGGAAACCCCTATTGATGTTTTCCATAGAGATGGAATGGAACAATTGTATAGATTGTTGTTTTTCATAGAGAGAGACGAGGCGGACTTGGTATAATCCCTATATGGACGGAAGATTTGACTTTAAAGTCGTTAACTGTAAAGAGAATCCAGATGGATCTGCCTCTTTCGAATTCGAGTATAGCAATGAGTTTGCTAAATTTTACGAAGAGACAACGGGCAAGGAAGTGGACGAAGAGGGCTTCCAAGAGTTTATGACTAAGGCTCTCGAACAACTGCAAAAGGATAAATCGAATATAATTCCGATGAAAAAAGTGTTTGACTCCCCCGAAAGTAAATCTTAACCTTTCGCTTTGAGGCTATGAATTGGGCCAATAGACATAAAGAGAAGTGGAACACTGGAGCCACCAAAGAACGAAACGAAAGAAGTAAAAAATTGATCACCTTAAGAAACGTTGGCTTTAAAGGCCGATACGGTGATCCTATGACAAATAGGATGGATAGGTTGATTTACTTATGTAAGGGAGAAAAAAAGTGGCTCCATAAATACAGAATAAGAAGCGATAGCAGGGTTTCCTCGGTAGCTATAAAACTCGAAAAGGAGTCTACGCTTGTTAAATATAATAAAAATTGGATGGCTTCCTTCATGCAGAATGATGGGACTTTCAACCCAGCTTTAGCCATCGATGAAGTCGTAAAGGTCATTGACTTGGCCGAAATAGACTTCCGTAATAAAAGGAGAAGAAAATGCAAAGTAAGTCAGGATTAGATTGTCTCACGCCAGTAGGGAAAAAGTTCATCGAAAAGCAAAAAGAAACTGGCTTTATAATAGAGAATCTTCTTAATGTAAACGTTATACACACCGAGGACGATGCAGAAGAGTTTGATTGTTTTCTTTATGATTGGGGCAGTTCTTCTCACGACTCTGAACTAATGGGCGTTGGCGAAATAAAGGTGCGCCTCGAATTCAGCAGAGATCGAAAAGAAATTTGCACATTAAAGAAGCTGAAAAAATGGGGAACTTACTTAATATCGGCAACTAAGCCTGACACTTTACAGAAACAAAGCCTAATACATAAAGTGCCTTCTTATCTCTTCGTCAACCTTCCCAACGATAGAAAGCTTTTAGTGTTTAAAATGACAGATAAAAATGGAATTTTCTTTTTTAAATTCGAAAAGGAATGGCGAAGGACTAGGTTCAGCAGTAACGACTATAAAGGCGACAAGTTCGAACTGTGCGCCATGCTACCAATAGTAGGAAACAAACATTTTAAAAGCTTCGATTATTAATTTTATTATGGAAAACATAACTCCAGTTCAGTTGTCGCTGGCGATTGGTTCGCTAGTGTGTCTTATTTTAGTTGTCAAAGATATGTTTGCCGAGGGCAAAACAGGGCTAGGCATAGCATGTATAGTTCTGACTTTTGTTTGCGGTATTGGAAGCCTTATTGCTTTTGTTTGGGGCTGGATGAATACGGGGGGTAAAGTTATGATTATTTGGACTGCACTTTGGATAGCTGGCCTTGTAGCGTCAGTAGTTGGTTTATGAACAGTTTGCCCCGATAGCTCAATTGGATAGAGCATCTGCCTTCTAAGCAGGGGGTTACAGGTTCGATCCCTGTTCGGGGTACCAATTTTTTTAGTTACGAACAGAAAAATGAAATATATTAATAAACTTTTATTGTTGTCGGCGATAGCACTGCCACCGATTTTTCCACACGCAGAAACGATGACGCCGTCATCAATGATCGAAAAATATGAGGGCTTGCTCATGCAAATGTCCAAGGCGACGCCTGACATATATTATCTTCTTTTACGAGGGGAAACATATGAGGAGAAAATCGAAGATAGAGAGAAGCTAAATGATAAAGATTTTACTTTGGCTATACAAGAGACGGAAGGTAGACGGATTTACGAACTAAGAGCAAGGAATGGGGCTCTTTCCCACATGGCGATAGACAGCCTCAATGGCCAGATAGAATTAAGGAAATTAAACCTAGCCGGAAATAGAACAATCGACGACGAAGCATGCAAAAAAATCGCCGCGTATCTTCCTCGATTACAATCCTTGAATTTGTATGGGACTAGCGTTTCGGATAAGGGATTGATCTATCTCCTTGATTTGCGAGAACTTAGGTCGCTACATGTTTTCGACACCAAGGTGACTTGGAACGGCGCAAATGAGTTTAGAGCGAAGATGGAATCAATTTCGGGTAACGATGATTTAGAAATCACGGTAGGCCACGGAACCCCACCTCTTGGCAGCATTAAACACGGAGCGTTTTTAAGGGCAACCTATCAAAAGAACGTCGAACTAGGGAGATTAGATCCTAATTACATTGACAAGTACCCCTTGGCCAAAGCGGAGACCAGTGACGAGAAAAAATATGAGGAAGATTTGAAAAATGAAGCTGTAGAACCTATATTTAAGGAAGAAGATAATGAAGTCCCCTAAAAAAGAGCTTCCCCTTGACGACCTCTTTCTGCAAATAACCAAATGGAGGGTAGAAGCAGCGAGCTCTCATAATGACGGGTGGACTCGGCAACACTACCAAAGAATGCTGGACGAAGTTAAACGGGACTTAAACAAATCCTTACGAGAGATAGAAGAGGCGGAAATGTTGGATAATTATGACTAAAAGAAAAAATTACGACATTCTTCCCGAGCCCGTCGAAGAAGATTATATTGTTTGGTTTTGGTGATGGAAGTGTTGAACTTCAGGACCTTGCTGGGAAAACCTAGTGAAACAGTTGTAATATCTCTAAAAGAAAGATCCGACAGGAGGGAAATCTTCGATTCCAAATGGAAGAATTTATGTAAATATAGGTATTATTTAGCCGAAAGAATGACAAAGGAGAAGGCTGGAGCCTTTCTCAAAAACTTCAACGGACACGATTTTCCGGATAATGTAGATGAAGGGACACCCTCTAGATGGGGGTGTTTTTTGTCTCATTTTGATTGTATTGTTTCGGCTAAATCTAGAAATCTTGATTCCATTCTCATATTAGAGGACGATGCAGCGCCTAATTTAGATCTTCTTGAAGAGGAGTTTGTTTTGCCTCCCGATTGGGATGTAATTTATTTGGGGGCAGATGGGCCAGACGTACTTTGTGAATTTTCCACAAAAAATATAAGATCAGACTTAACTTGGATAGATGACGATGTTAGATTTAACTTCTCCGGTTGGAAGAAAATTAAAACTTGGGGAACTTGGGCGATGCTCATAAGAAACACCGTCTATGATAGCTTAATATCTGAGCTGCATTCATTTACGTTTTGTAAGGAGGACATAGACTCTTTAAGATTAGACGGAGTTTATTATCATTATCTCTGGAAAAAGTTCAGTTTCTACTACAAAGATGATTTTGTTTTGCATGATTACGACGCCAAATCTGACATAAAACATGTTGGAAATAACTAGTATATTAGTGTAAAGTTATTATGAGTAGTTTTTATGTACATAAAGACCCTGACTGCGGCTTCGAGGAGGGCAACCAGAGGGTTCACGCTGATTGAACTTCTGGTTGTTATAGCCATTATTGCGATCCTAGCCGTTCTTCTCCTTCCTGCGTTAAGCTCAGCCAAACAAACCGGATGGCAGGCTGCATGCATCAACAATCAACGCCAACTTAATATCGCTTACGTAGAGTTCGC
>Ga0310122_10000119_pt1 | contig 48743 bp, 71 predicted proteins | sample CB6_Bottom_1051__FD_203503 | JGI IMG/M metagenome (GOLD analysis project Ga0310122, IMG submission 203503) | Marine microbial communities from Western Arctic Ocean, Canada - CB6_Bottom_1051 | ecosystem: Environmental > Aquatic > Marine > Oceanic | place: Canada: Western Arctic Ocean | collected... | reverse complement strand
CCCACCCTCCCTCCTTTTTTTCTTTGATATCCTCACAAAGAGCTTTCTGGACCTCTACGGCTTTTTTCGCAGCATCCGCTTTTTCATTTGCAGCTTTTGATGCATCTAAATACTTTTGACATACTTTAGGTTCTTCTGGTGAATCTCCACCAGGTGCCGCCTGACCCAACTCTCCCTCACCAGCAACCTTCTCAACAGGAGCCTTGAAAAATACTCCCCAGACTAGTGCAATTAATAGAACAACGACTATAATTAAAATAACAGTATTAGTATCAATCCCTTTTTTATTTGCCATTTACACTCTTTTTCTTTTTATTAACTAGTTTTTATAATTTATAAATGTTTTTACTAACTTCTCAACAATCTATCAACTTCATCTAATAAATCTCCAGCACTTTTTTCTACTTCAATACTCTCCATTCCACAAAACCTACATTCATCTGCATTTTCTGCATTAAAATTATAATTGCAATTTTTACATATGTATTTTGCCATTTTGACCTCAAAACAAAACTGGAGTAATAAACACCTCAATTAATGCAGCAATAACTAATAATACAACAGCCAATATAATTAAATTTAAGGAATCTTGCAAGATTGTCCAGAATTTTTCTGATCTTATATCATGTTTAATAACAGCTATACTTATTATTCCTCCAGCCAAAATACCTGCAAAGTAACTAGCTATTTCAGGCAAACCATGAATCATATATCTAGCAAGCCCTAAAGGCAATTTAGACAAATCTGATTTGGAAAAAATACCAATGGCAGCGCTAATTACACTGGCATTCCAGGCCAATATAAATATAGCTCCCGCCCCAAATATCAAGGAAAATATTAAGGTAAAAATCAAAACATAAATATTATTTATAAAAATACTGACTAGTCTCTGATTAGAAGTCGAGAAAGCTGTCGTCTTACTGCTTTCTATCCCATAATCGGCCACACATCTATCAAAATTAGTAGGCCTATTTATCATGCAATAAGTCTCAATCTGAGCTTTAAAACTATCATTTCCATCTTCAAAAACAATATACCAAAATGAAAAAGCAACCACAAATCCCAAAAATAAAAACATAAAATAAGTTAATGCCTTTCCATGCTCTTTTATTAATCTCATAAAACCATCTGCCTGTAAATCTTTTTCTTCTTCATTTTTGATTGCAAAATACAAAAATGGAATTGTAAACATAACACAAAAAGTAACTAACAATATTCCTGTATACTTAGATAATACTGGGTCTCCTGAAAATATCCACTTGACCAAAAAAAGTGAAGCAGTTGCATAAAAAGCTCCTATGAAAAACATTTCCCAAGGTCTTTTCTCAGCCTTCTTAGGATTTATTAACATTTCTAACATATTTAATCACCTTACTTGTCTATTAATCATAACAAACTAGAGTTTTTAAAGATTTTACTATTAACAATATTTTTATACTAATAAAACATATTAATTAGATGGATAAGAAAAAGAGGTTTAATCAAGTCTGCAAAGATATTAAGTCTATTAAAATCCAGGGAGCGAGAAATATAGCAAAAGCAGGTTTGCAAGCTTACAGGCTCTTCCCAACTCCTGCCTCAAAGAAAAAACTTCTATCCCTTCGTCTAACAGAACCAATGTTAGAAAATGTATTAAATATGGCTGATGAGACTCCTTATCCTAGATTATTATTTCATTTCGGTCAAGCCCAAGATGAAATAAATAAACATGTTCTTGGATTAATTAAAACAAAGGATATAATTTATACTCATTGCCATTCTACAAACGTAAGCAATGCACTAATCTACGCAAAAAAGAAAGGAAAAAAGTTTGAAGTTTATAATACTGAAACTAGACCTCTTATGCAGGGAAGAAGAACTGCCAAAGAATTAAGAAGTGCAGGTATTAAAGTTACAATGTTTGTTGATTCGGCAGTAGATATCGCATTATCAGGAAAACAAAAGAATAAGAAAGCCGACAAAATCTTCCTAGGAGCCGATGCTTTAACAAAACAAGGTATTGTTAATAAGGTTGGAAGTGGAACTATAGCAAAACTAGCAATGATAAATAAAATACCCCTTTACATAATTGCAGATTCTTGGAAATACACAAAACACAAAGTCCCTATGGAATCAAGAGGATTAAATGAAGTTTGGAACCAAGCTCCTAAAAATATAAAAATTAAAAATCCCAGTTTTGAGTTTGTCCCCAAAAAATATATCACAAAAATAATAACCGAACATGGAAGTTTAAGCTACAATCAATTCTTAAAAAAAGTAAGTTGAGAAGATTAATAATCTAAAAAGAAAAACTTTCTAAAAATCAGGCTGATATGGAGCACCTGGTACTACTTCCACAGCCCCACTGCATTTAAAAGTTCCTTTACAGATTTCATCATGATACTGATACATCTTGTCCCAGGAAACTAAACGTTGATAAGCACTAAAAATTTTAGCTATCAATTCCATAGCAGTTGAATCTAGTTCAGATAAATCACAGCCTGAAATTGTAATAGAGATTGATTCCGCAATAGGCAGACCACAATTATCCCAAGCTTTTACCTCCTCCAATATCTTGCAAGGAGCATAACTTCCTTCAAACCTATCCTTTAAGTCTTCAAATTTTTCTTTAGCTCTAGCTCTTCCGGCAGTTAGTCCGTTATTGGAGTTATCATTTATAATATCGCACGAACCCTGCTTATCAATTTCCCCTGCAATGATTTCTCCACCTTCTACTATTCCAATACCTACAATCCATCCAACATCTGTTGCTAATAATATCCATCCAACCCCAGGAATAAATCTCGCAATAACTTTCCCCCCACCTTTAATTATTCCCTTTGCAAGGCCTTTCTCAGCAGCTTCTTGAGCAATTTTCTCTGCAAGTTCTTTAGCAGCCTTTTCCGCAGCCTCTTTAGCAGCCTTTTCCGCAGCCTCTTGAGCAGCCTTTCTCGCAGCCTTTTCCGCAGCCTTTTTACCTGCTTTTTTTAATTTATCATAATTTTCCATAGACTGCTCATATAATTCCTTCTTAGCCTTCTGGAGTTGGTGTTTATATTTTTCTGCTAATTCGTGAAGATTATCTATTTTCATCCCGTTAGGTTTTCCATGACTATTCAAAACATCTTGTGCCTTTTTCCCAATTTTTATAATTTCATCATCTGTATATTTACCAGAATTCTTAATAGTATCTAAATATTTTTTAAGATCATCAATATCCTCGTAGGTAGATAAACGATTCAATACTGCCGCATCATACTTATATGTAATAACCTTCATAGCATCATCATAAATACCTGCCTTTTTAGAGCCATCAATAATTTCTTCCACTGTACCAACAGTAAAATATTTAGAAGTTATGTCAATAACATTTCCTGGAGGACTTGGTAGCTGATACAAACTCCCTCCTTCCAACAAAGGAGACTTCACAAAAACAGTTTTCTTATAACCCTGAGAAACCATCACCCAAATAAATAAACCAATTAATATAACAACAACTGCAATAACAACAGTCTTAGTATCCAATCCCTTTTTCTTAAAAGTTTTCCTCTTAACCATCTTACACTCTTTTTATTAATTACAACAATAATTAACTATTTATAAATGCTTCTGAATTAAGTACAAGTAGCTGAGGTCCAACTACAAATTTTTGTCCCTTCCCATTTACAAAGAAGGTCATTTCTTTTACATGTAGCTTCTGTATTATCTGCACATATTCTATTATTTAATACACTTCCATCATTTGCCAAACACTTTTTATCTATTTCTGCATTCCCACATGAATTTTTTGTATTATTAGCACAAAAATTATTATACTTATCACTCACTCCCGGCTTTATCTCACATTTTCCTGCCACATATGTACATTTTGCAATTCTACAATCTTCCTTTCCATTATCTTTCCATCCCGCAGGAGGACATCTACTCCCTTCTCCTTCTCCAGCATCCCCTCCACCTTCCTTTTTAGTGCAAGTAGCATCTTTTTCCTTTTCCCATACACATCCAAAAGTATTAAGCTGCTTATTACAATTTCTACTATTTTTAAATTTAAAACACTCATCCTTATATTTTCCACCGCAAATACTTACTTCATCAGTCCAATCACATCCTGCAGGACTTATTTCACAAGCCACTTTCCCCTTTTCAATCGAAGGACACTCACCAGCACCACCACGCCCAAAAACTGTACCCAAACCTTCTTCATCTCTAGTAGTCTTCTGAGAAAACGCCACCCAAGCAAATATAGCAATTAATAGAACAACGACTATAATTAAAATAACAGTATTAGTATCAATCCCTTTTTTCTTTGCCATTTACACTCTTTCTTTTTATTAACTAGTTTTTTGTATTTATAAATGTTACTTCCCCTCGTGACCTTCATCATCTTCAGATGATGAACCTACCATCCTCTCTATACTCCCTTCTTTTTCTTTACCGGCAGATTTCATCTGCTCTTTTTGCATATTCATAATCATTCCATTCATTTCATTCTGCAAACCTTCTAATCTTTCCATAATTTGCCCTTTTCCTTCCATCAATTTTCCAGTTTCTCTTTCAACAATCTCTTTAGTCTCACTAATTGATTTCTTAACAAAATTTTCCTTCCCTACATCAACAATTAACTTATCTTCTTTAATTTCAACAGGAATATAAATTCTCTTACCTAAATTTGCCATAATCTCTTTATTAATCCCAATTTCATCTAAACTTGCCATTAACTCACCCATCTCTGCAATATTCTGTTCTATTAATTGCAGTTGCTGATTCAATTGATTAACTTCTTGTTCCATCATTTGAATTTGTATTATTTGTTGTTGATCCATTTTTATCTTTATTGTTTAAAAATGGATTACTTGAAAATTTTAATTTTCATTGTGATCCATTGTATAAAATAGCCTAACTATAAGCCCTTTTAAACTTTACTATAACAATCTTTATAACATTTTAATTACTAACAACAAAAAGATGATAAGCTGGTTTGAAAAAAATAGGAATTTATCTTGGCTAATAACTATAATAACAGCTTTCCTTATATTTCATATATCCTCTCTGACATTTCAAGCATCTGGAGGAACAGCTAGCCCCTTAAGTTATGTCTATCATTTTACAGCCTTTTCATACTTAGCTTTATTTTTATTGATAAGCTTAACAGGGGGAAAAATAAAAAATTCAAAACTAATAATCCTTGGAGTAATATTGGCAATACTCTACAGCATCTCAGATGAAATCCATCAATATTTTGTTCCTGGAAGAGAATCAACAGTTAGAGATATTTTATTAAATTCAATAGGAATTTTTATAACAAGTATAGCATATATCAAATATAAAAATCATTGAAGCCCAAAACTCTTACTTAAAAATATACTAAAAATTATCGAACTACCTATGTACCACCATAACCAAGTATCTGCAATTGCAGTTCCAACATAAACCGCCCTCATCCATCCAAAAACAAGTAATATGGGAATTAAAGTGATCAACATTGGTTTGAAAGACATCTTCATTTGTTCTGGCATATCTTCCAGCATCTTTTTATTTATCTCCATCATTTTCTCTGGATGGTCTCTATATTGTTTCATTTCTTTTCTCAATTCTTTCTGCTTGGCTTTAATCTCTTTCATCCTCTCTCTATCAGTCATGTAATATCTAACCACTGTAATAAAAATAGTAACAATTAAAGAAATAATAATTATGGATGTTCTTGGATTTGTTTGAATAAGTTCTATTATTACCATTTTTATAAAATAATTAATTAAAAAGAGTTTTTAAAACTTCATACTTATTTTAAGTTGAAGTTCTAGGAATTTTAATTCCTTAATATAAGTCTTAAACCCCCATCATCTTTTTCATTGCAGGATTCATATCCATTGCATGTTGCTGTGCAATATTCTGGTAAAATTGGAATGTAATCATAATTCCTAAAAGCAAGGCTGTTCCAGCAACTAAGGTTCCAAGAACATCAGCTAAAGCTGCCAACAAACCAATAGCCATCCCCCCCATTATAGTGAGGGGCATAACATATCTCGCTAAAATCGATTCTAATATCCTCTGATCTTTCCTAAAACCTGGAATCTGCAATCCTGATTTTAAAATATTCTTAGCTTGAGCACTTGCATCCATTCCACTTGTCTTAACCCAAAATACTGAAAACAATGAACAAAAAAACATAAAGAAAACAATATGTCCCAATGTTTGCCCCACTAAACTAAGCTCCCAACTTCCAGTGATTATCCTTCCAACAACATCAGTACTGCCTACCCAATACAAAAATCCACTTACTGGCTGTCCATTAACAACATTTCCTAAAAAACTAGGTCTTCCTAACCAATTTTGTAATAAACCTCCAAACAATTGCATATTGGCTATCAATGCCGAAGTCAATATAACTGGTATAACTGAAGCATAAAAAAACTGCAAAGGCCATTTCAAACTATAACCTCTTAATCTGTCGTAACTTAAAGGAATCTCAATTTTCAAACTTTGTGCCCAAACAACAACTAAAAACAAGATAATAGTAGCAGCAATTGCGGCAAAAGCTAACATGGCCCCTTGACTATCTGCATTCATTAAACTAATTATTAAAGTTATTACTCTTCCAGATGGCTGGAAATTTCCTTCAGGCCCTAAAAATCCAAAACTAGCCGTAATTAATTGCCAACCAACTCCTGCAGCTATAAACAAACTAACTCCAGACCCAAACCCCCACTTTTGACAAACTTCATCCATAAATAATATGACCAAGCCTCCTAAGATCAATTGAAAAATAACTATAAATGTGAAACCACTTGCCGCCCTTATTCCACCCATAGAAACATAAATTATAGCTTCAAATAATATGAAAAAGAAAACTAATAACTTCTGCAAACCTTGGAAAAATTTCTTACCTTCTGAAGTTGAAGTGTCAATATTTAATATTTGACTCCCAACTAATAATTGTAAAATTATACTAGCCATAACTATCGGACCAATTCCCAACGAAATTATGCTTCCAAAATTTGTTGCTAATATAAGCGAGAGGAATTCAAATTGTTGTAAAAATCCGGGATCAGCACCATAAAGTGCAACATTTGACATAATAAAAAAAGAAACTAAAATAATCATAGTCCATTTCAACTTAAGGTTAAAACTCAACCTCTTCTCAGTAGGGCTTCTAACTTCTGGAAGATATTTTAAAATATCTCTAAGTGCCATCTTTTTCCTCTTCTCCAGTTTCTTTTTTTTCAGTTTTAGTCTTAGTATCTTCTACAGGTTCAGGCTTACCCTCCTCACTCTCTTCAGGCTTACTCTCGCTTACTTTATCATCCCCCCTAGACTTCTCTATCTTATCCTGTTTTAAGTTACCAATATTTTCTTTTTTAACTCTCACTATCTTCAAAACTTCAACCTCTCCTCCAGCTTTCTCAATAATATCTCTGGCTTTCTTACTAACATCTAAAGCTCTTATCTTAATTTTCTTACTTAACTCTCCTTCTCCCAATATTTTATAATCAGTAAGATCCAACCAACCATTTTTTTCAACGAACTTACCAGGATTCCTCTCAATATCTTTCAAATTGACCTTCTTAACTCTTTTCTTTCCAGTACTCTTGCTGGTTATCCCTTTTTTCCCAAAATATTTATTTCCATATAGTTTATTAATAAGAGTTTTTTTATGATCTGCCCTTTTTCCAGTTCCAGCCATCCCTGTTCCTCCCCTATGCCCTCTACCCTTATGCTTTTTTCTAGCTCCCCAACCATGTCTTGTATCTCCCCTCTGACGTACAGATTTTTTCTTTTTCTTTAGTTTTATTACCATCACAACATCCTCTCTATCAATTTACCTATATCCTTCTTATTATTTCCTAAAACTCCCTTAGGATATTGCAACTTACTCTTTATCCCTTTTCTTGGAGGGTGCAATCTAAAAAAGGGTTTTAATCCAAGGTCAGAAAGTTTCTTACCTTCCTTTAATCCAGAAACAACTTCTGAAGCATTAATTTTAATTTCCTTTTTCCGACCTTCAACTGATTTCCCTCTCTCCTTAATCAACTTCTCCAAAGTAGCATCATCTATCTCACCATAAGCAACATAATACTTTACTTTTTTCAACATTCCAATTAAATTTTCATTATTACCATCAATAATAACACAAGCATATTTTCTCCTTAATCTTAATCTATCCAAAGCATTCTCTATCTTTTCTCTAACTTTAACCATTCCAGAAATTCTAATTATAGCTATCAGTTTTCCAGTTCCAACTGGTTTTTCTTCTTTCTTATTTTCTTCCTTTTGAGATTCCATTTTCTAATATCATCATTCTCTCTTATTTGCACCTTCAACAAGTTCAAGCTATTTCAATGCTATCTTCGGAAAATCCAAGTTTTACCAAAGCTTTTTTGGCATTTCTCGGATGATTTCCTTGGAGTTCAACAGTATTATCTTTTACTGTTCCCCCACATGCTAAGTCATGCTTGAGGTTTTTTGCAAGGGTCTTCAAATCAACATCTTGAAACCCAGAGATAATTGTTATTATCTTTCCGAACTTTTTCTTATCCGTTGTTATCTGGATCCGTTGTTCTGTTTTTGCAATTTCCTCACAAACACAAGCTTGCAAAGGCAATCCACACTTAGGACATATATCCATGTTATTTATTTTCAACAGATTCATTTAATCTATTGAATGTATGTAATCTTGCAATTGTCTTCTTAATCTCATTAATCTTAGTCTTCCCGCCCTTACCTAAATTAACTTTCTCTTTAATCAATTCCATTTTCAAATCATCAATCCTATCCCCTCTTTCCTTATTAGACATTCTCGAAATATCTTTTGTTTTTAATATTGCCATTTTATTATTTTTCTTCCTCCTCCTCGTGTCTTACATCATCTTCAGATGCTGTACTTACTTTAGTATCTTCTTCTTTAATATTCTTTTCCTCTTTCTCAACTTCTTCAACTGCCTTTTTATCTTCTTCACTAACTCCTTCTTCAATCTCTTCTTCTATTTTCATAGCAGTTCCATCTTCTTCAGGTTTAATATCAGGAGATTCTTTAATAACTTCAGTCTTAGTATCTCCTACAGGCTCAGGACTACTCTCGCTTTTAGACTCAACCTTATTATCCCTTTCAGGGTTATCAATATCCTTCTTAGATTTATCAACTTTCTTCCTAACCTTCTTTTTCTTTTTAGATTTCTTTCCAACAGGTCCAATCTCCTCAACCTCTTCAACAACATCACGATTAATTTGATCTTTCATCGCTTGATCAATATCTATTCTGTCATAAATCCTAGCTTCAGGGGGCATAATAGCTACTTTAATTCCAATAATTCCTGTCTTTGTCAAGGCAGTTGCTTGAGCCCTATCAATTTCCTTACTAGGCTCACCAGCTTTTTTCAAATAACCTTCAGCAAATCTCCATGATCTAGCCCTCTCACTTGGCAACTTACCACTCAACCTCAACTCACATCCCAAAGCACCTTCCCTCATTATCTCCTGCAATTTTCTATAAGCAATTACCTTAAATCTCAAATTACCCATTCTTTCTAAAGCTAATGCTATCTCATCAGCAACTATCTGAGAATCAAATAAAGGCTTTTCAATCTCGCTTATTTCAATATGGGGATTTTCAAGTTTGAATCTTCTTTTCAAGACTTCTGTCAACTCTTGAATTTTCTCTCCTCTTCTTCCAATAACTAACCCTGGTTTACTAGTTGAAATAATTATTTTCTCACCAACAGGAGTATATTCAATATCTAAGTTACTAATCTTTCCTTTACCAAGGTTCCTCTTAATATATTCTTTAATTCCAAATTCTTCCTTCTTAAGTCTTATGAATTTTCTTTCTTCCATTTTAATCTACGTCCTCCACTTTGGCCCATTCTCCAAAATCAAAAATATATACTTTTTCTCTAGTTGGGGACCATATTCCATTAATGCCATCAGCATCTTCAGTTAAGAACCCTAATTCTTGTGCTTTTTTCACTTCTTCATCATATATCTTTATTCGTAATTCATAATCCTCTTCTATATTCACTATTATTTCTCCAGGGACATATTCCATTACAAATCCTGGATAATTTGTTCCGCGCTCTGCTAAAACATAGGGTTCTCTTCCCATATGAATACTGAAAATTCCTTCAGGTCTCGGAACACAAACCCCTCCATCAAAAAGCTCTCTTGCTATTTCATATTCATGTACAATCTCTTCAATAGCCGATTCATCATTCCTTAACCAAACATCATTATTCTCTAAAAAATCATATTTGTCATGAGGTATTTTTGCTACATGATTTTCTGATATTCTATAAACAAAAGCACGAATGCCTCTCCCAACCTCTTGAGGTTCCTGCTGAAGAGGATATGCCTCTAAATTTTGAAGTGTTAATTGCTGATCCATCTTCTACATCTCCGTTGTCTTCCTCAAAGCTTCCATACATGCCTTGGCTAAATTTAATGTTGTTCTAATCTTCCCATTTGTAACACTATAAACATCTTTGACTCCAGCAACTTTTAAAATCTTCTTGCATTCATCTCCAATAACCAAATTAGTCCCTTGAGCTGCAGGCAATAGCTTCACTTTACAACTCCCTACCTTTCCTTCAACAATAAATGGTACAGAATGAGCCTCCCCACAATTACAATCAAAACTTCCGCAAGCTTTTTTGATTTTCATAATATTAAGCTTGGCTTTCCTTATTGCCTTTGATCTAGCTGGTAAGGTTTCTTTTGCTCTCCCATAACCAAGACCAACATAACCATTACCATCTCCAACAACAGCCATGCAAGAAAAAGTTGGAACATTCCCTTCCTTAGTTTTTCTTTGAGTTTGTCTCCACGCCCTTCTCTTTCCACCACCAAACTTACCTTTTGCCTGCCCAATATTAAGAATTTCAGTTTTTAACTTTACTAAAGAATCGACAATCTCTGCTTCAAGTATTCTATGTTTCAATGCTTCATCAAGATTCTTGATCTTGCCACTCTTAACCAACTTACCTAACTTTGTCTTAGGCTTCCACTCTTCTAACTCTCTAGCTTGCTGTTCCTTCATTCTCTCTTCTCTCATCTTCGCAATTTCTTCCTTTGACCTAGGTTTCTGATCTCTTCTGTACATTTGTCTTCTTTCTACCATTATTTCAAACCTTCCTTAACTTTACTTACAAAATCATATTTATTAATCATTTCATCGCTTGGAACAATTTTTTCATCAAAAGGAATTTTAATTCCAGAATCTGCAACCCCTTTAACAGATGCATAAACTCTTGAAGCCTTCGTACTTGGAATCAATCCAGAATCTAAAATAATTCTACCCTTGATATCACTAGCTTTCTTACCAATCAACAATCCAGCCAAATAAGCAGCACTTAGAGATTTTAAACTACCAACCTTATCGGCAGGCCATCCATGCTTCAAAAGATCTTTTGTACTAACAGTATGCAAAACTTTATCCTGAGCTCTAACACTTTCAACAATTTGCAATATAATATATTTGTTACTTTTTCTAACAACTAACCTTGGACAACCTGCCTTAAGCAAAATCAGTCTTTTGGTATAATTTGTCTTACCTTCTTGCCTTCTTCGTTTATCTAGTCGTTTCATTTTCCTTCCCCCTTAATTTTAGCTTTAGTATGTTTTTTCACTTTTTTAGGTTTACTAATTTTCTCTTCCTTCCTCTCAACAACCTTATCAAAATCAACCTCAGCACCTTTCAAATAATCTTTCAAACTAGCTTTACTTCTAAAATCTCTCATTCTTATTTTTTTCCTTAAACTCCAATATAATTCTCTATCAAGAACTCCCCTATTTCTCAATTCCATTACATATTTCCTTAACTTTCTAGTTATTTTTACATAAACTTGCTTCCTCTTATTAATTTTCTTTTTAATCTTTCCAGGACCCCTTCTAGTCTTCCTTCTTACAACCTTTCTCCTACCTTTAACGGGTTTAATTGAAATTATTCCTTCACTATGTAAACTTCTAATATCCTGCCTTGTAATCGCTTCCTTTATTTCACTTAAATTTTCCATTTTAAAGATCAATCTATTTTTTCCTACTCTGAGGGCCTTTGAAGCAAGTTCTTTCTTCTTAGTTAGGTTCATTTTCTTGTTCTCCTTTCAATTTTTCTTCAACATAAATAAATCCTGCATTAAATAATACGTCTAAGCTCTTTCCTAAACCTTTTTTTATTTCTGAACACTTTTCTGAAAGATATTTATTAAAATATTCTTGATAAAGAATATGATTCCATTCAATTAATCCATTAATATCTCTTACTTTGTAAAGTTTATCTAATGCCCTTACAGCAGTTCCTTCTCTAATTGGTGAATACTTTCCTATTCTATTTATCATTTTCCTTCCTCCTTATGTGCCTCAGCTCCTTCCATTAATGTTTCTAAATTTTCTTTAATTATTTCAATCTTGCTATCCAAATCCGATATTAAATTACCTAGATCTATTTCCTCTCTACGTTGTAGTACATTTTTCTTAATATCTAGAAGATTTCTATATCTCAAATATTCACTTCCATAAATTAAATGATTAACTTTCAAAGCTTCTTCATAATCTCCCATAACTAAAGCATTTTCATAATCTATGCCTGCCTGGGTTAATTGTTCTTTATCCATTATACTCATTTTCCTTCCTCCTTACTTTTAGTTTCAGTCTTAGTTTCTTCCTTTTTAGTTTCTTTCTTAGTATCTTCCAAATCTTTAGAGCTTGACTTACTATCTTCTTGAGACTCACTCTTCTTATCTTGTTTAAGATTATCAGTATCCTTCTCACTTTCTTTCTTCTCCTCAACTTTCTCCTCTAATTTATCTTCACCCTTCTTATCTTCCTTTTCTTTTTTCTTCTCAGCTTCTTTCTTTTCTTTATCTTCTTTCTCTTTAGATTTTTTATCTCTAACTTTCTTTTTCTTTTCCCTTTCAACCTTCTCATCCTTAGTTTTATTCATCTTATCTTCAAGAGCTTTCAAAAATTTCTCAGCATTAAGATTTAATAACTTAATTTTATCCTTGACAACTCTCTCAGCGATATCTTTCTTTTTCTTGTTGCCAATTTTTCCAACTAAGCCAATCATTTTCTCCTTGATTTTCTTCAAATCTTCAATATTATAAACCATAACAACTTCCATTTCATTAATCAAACCTCTGCCTTTTTTCTCATTCTTAAAACCAATTTTAACTTTTCTTGGCCTGTGTCTTCTACTCAATCTTATCTTGTTGTCAATACCTTTAGCCTTCCTATAAACTTGCTTTTTCTTCCTTCGGACTCCAAGTTTTGAATACTTATGCCCATCTGTTCGCCTAAAACTTACCTTTCTTGCCATCCTACATAAACTCCCTCCTTGGTTTAGATACTAAAAATATGCCATCCTGGAAAATTCTTCTGTCTTTATTTCTAACTCTGGTCCCTTTTTCAATATTAGTTGCAGTCTGCCCAGCTTTCTCAATATCAAAACTATTTAGTTCAATAACTTCATTATCTATTTTGACATCAACATCATCAACTAATTTTATCCTTCTATCTTTCTTCTCCCCTAAAAAATTCTTAACAACAAGTTCATTATTTTCTTTATCATGGCTAACATTCATTGGGAAGTGAACATTTGCTATCTGTAATTTATAAGTAAAACCTTCTGTCAAACCTTTAATCATATTATTAATATGAGATTTAAAAGTTCCGAAAAGTTTTCTTTCAATTCTTCTATTCCTGTTAGCTGTTAACACAATTTTATTACCTTCAACTTTAACATCAATCAAAGCATGCAATCCCCTTTTAATCTCTTTATTTTCTTTTTTCATAATCAACTTGTCATCATCAACACTAACCATAATCCCCTCAGGAACTTCAATTTCTTCAGATAATTTATCATCTTTGACTTTTTTCTTCTTAATTTCAGTTTTAGTATCTTCTTTTTCAATCTTAGTATCTTCCAATATTTCTGGTTTACTCTCATTAACTTTCTCAGTTACTTCTTGTTTTACTTCCATTTGTTCTTCCATCAGTACATATATGCAATCAAGCATCCTCCCAAGTTTTTCTCTTCAGCTTCATAATGTTTAACTAATCCCTTATTAGTACTTACTACAACAAATCCAAAATCCTTTGCGGGCAAGAACCTTCTAACATAGAAATTTATTTTCTTAACGGGAACAGTAAACCTCGGTTTAATCGCCCTGATAGCATTTAAATCTCTTATTTTAATCTTAATCTCATTACCATCAACTTCATATTCCAAAAACCCAGCATCTCTTGCAATATCTAAGATATTTCTCAATAATTTTGAATGCTTTCTCAATACTAATTCTTTCTTTTTTGCTCTCTTAGCATTCATTATTTGATTCAACCCATCGACTACTATATCTTGACTCATTTTAGTTAACTCCTATGAATATTTTTTAAATCCTAGATCCTCCGCAATTTCTCTAAAGCAATGCCTGCATAAATTTAATCCATAACTATTTATCATTGCTCCAAATCTTCCACATCTTTCACATTTCTTTCTTGCTATTCCTGTTGTTCTATCCTTTGGCTTGTTATGTTTTATGTATTTGGTCCTAATTGCTGGCTTTCTTCTAAATTGCTTCAACATTTTTCTCCAATCACTTGCTGTCATTTTTCTTCAACCTCCAAATCAAAATTTTTAATTAGAAATTCAACAATTTCTTCTTTACTAATCAATTGTTTCTTAGGGACACTCCCTCTCTTTATCTTCCTAATTCCAACTCTCTTCCCCTTTCTCTTAAAAACAACCATAACTTCAAAACCTGAAATTCCAATATCCCTATCATACTCTAATCCAGGAACTTCAATATATTCATGAATACCAAAACAAAACTGATTCTCAGTTACTTGTTTTTTCTTTATTGTATCATCCAAAGATGAAAAGAACCTTTTCAACAAATCATTTATCTTATCCTTGTCTCTAATTGTAATTTTACATCCACTCTGCTTACCTGGACTAATTCCAAAAGCAGGAATTCTTTTAGTTGATTTTACAATATAAATTTTCTTACTATTTGTGATAGTTTTTAATAACTTAATGGATTTTTCCAATTTATCCTCTGTTCCGCCACAATGCAAAACCATTTTTTCGATTTCAATCTCTCGCATTGGATTTTTTTGATGGGGTTTATTAGTATCTTCCCCCGGTTCAGGACTACTCTCACTCTCTCCAGCTCCGCTCTCGCTATCTTGAGACTCGCTAGGCCCCTCTAATGTAGCATTATCAGTAGGTCCATCAACTTTCTTCTCTTCCACTTTAACTGTCTCAATTTCTTGTTCCATTTTACATATCCATCACAATTACATTCTTGACCCAAACATTTACCTTGCCATCCTTACCATCAATAACAATAAGTTTCTTCCCTCCCCTCTCAACAACATCTTCTATCTTACCCCTTTTACCTGTATGCTTCCCTTTAAGAACGAAAACTTGGTTCCCTTTCTCTAACTTAACAATCTTTTCAATTTTATTCTCATTAAAATTAAAAACAGCGGAATCATCAACATTAGCTTTCTCTTTTGTCAAAACATTTCTTCCATTTACTAAATTCAATTGAATTTTATCCTTCCCTAAAACTTTCTTTCCAATAATTTTAAATGTTCTTCTTACAGCTTCATTATCGGGAACTTCTTCAAAAACAATCTTCTTATTATCCCCTAAACTAGCCCTATAATTTTTCTTCAAACTTTCTATAGAAATAATGTCAAAAAAACCAATCGGGTAATTAGTATCTCTAATCTCCTTCCCATTAATTTTAATTTCCTTTTTATTAATCACAAGTTTCAATTCCTTTTTAGTCCTAACTAATTTAAGAATATCTCTCATTACAACAATTAATGGAATAGAACTTTTCTGATTATGTGAGCTTACAGCTAAATATTTTGTTCCCTTTCTCGGTATTGGCCAAAATTTTCCTATGTTTTGTCTATTTACATGCATTTTATTCTTTACCCCCCATTTTTTCTTTAGTTTCAGTTTTAGTATCTTCCTTCTTAACTTCTTCCTTCTTGTGACCTACAGCATCTTTAGATGCCGTACCTGCTGTCTCCTTCTTCTTAGCTTTACTTCCAGCTTTTCTTTCCAAAGCATCTCTTCTCTTTTTGTCATCTAAATTTAGTTCTTTTATCTGTAAATTAGAAGGGTCAAAATAAACACTAACCTTTGTTCCGTCTTTCTTAGTTCTATAGATCCCTTCAACTTCAACTTTCATTTTTTTCAAATTAACTACTTCAATCTTTCCAACTTTCCTTTTAAATTCTCCTTTCATAATCCTAACATTATCTCCCTTTCTAATTGGAAAATTTCTCTTTTCATGCCTTTTTCTTAATTCTTTTGATAAATTTGCACTTACCATTTTATGCCTAATATGCAACGGAGCATTAGCTCTAAACTTTCTTTGTTTTCTGGCTTGTTTACTTGCCTTCCACTTGATTGAAAATTTTTGTTTCATTTTATTTTAGTTTTACAACACAAACCTCGCAATTTTATTTACAAAAGGCCACCTTTCTCCGGTCTCCTTTGCGATAGGCCCTTTAATTTGAGTTCCTTTTGGATTTCCTTTATCATCTTTTAACAAAGCAACAGCATTATCCATGAATGCAACTCTTTCTCCAGTTAACCTTCTATATGGTTTTCTTTGTCTTATTATAACGGCATCAAAAACCTCTCCCTTCATTTCAGGATTTCCCTTTCGAACTGAGACTTTAACCCAATCTCCTATTTTAGCATATTGCTGTCTCCCTCTCCTAGTTTTCCCACCTTTAACACTAACTATTCTTACAATTCTTGCTCCACTATTATCACTTGCTAAAACCAAGCTTCCAATATTCAATCCCCTAGTTGCCTTTGCTGCAAATCCTTTCATATTTTATTTTCCTCGAAATTTAAATGCTTGAAAATTTTAATTTTCATTGTTTTCCTTCCTCCTTGCCATCAACTTTTCTAACAACAACAAAATGAATTATCTTACTGATGGGCCTACATTCTTTAATTTCAACATAATCTCCAACATTAATATCTCCTGACATACAATCAGGAAGTCTTGCATGAAGCTTTGTCTTCCTTTTAGCATATCTCTCATACTTCTTTATGAAAATAGTTCTCTCAAATTCAATTGCAATTCTCTTTGGAAATTTACTTATTATAATTCCCTTAAAACTCCTTCCTCTAAGACTAATATTTCCATGTTTTGGACATGCAAAATCATTACATTCTATTTTTTTATTTTCAGTTTCTTCTGCCATCATTTCTTCCCTCCAATTGGTATTAATTTAATTTGAACATGGCTCCTTTTGTGTTTTCCCTGCCCAAACCTTCTAGAGGGTCTTGAAGCAACATTTGCTTTGCAAAAAATCTTAACTTTCTCCAACTCCAATTCATTAACTATAGCATTAGATTTTACACTTTTTAATAATGTTAAAAATGCATTAACAGCATTTATCGGGTATCTTCCTGACATAATCCCTTTCTTATGTGGTATCTCTCCCCTCATGGGTATTGGTTTTTTCATCTTACTAACTTCTTCTAAATTTAAAATAGCTTTATCAACATTTTTATCTCTGATAAAATTGCAAACAGCAATAGAATGCTTCGTTGAAATTCTTAAACTCCTCCCATTAACAACAGCTTCTGTTTTCTTTGGACCTTTTGGAGATTCTAGCTTCTTTTCAGCAGGTTTCTTAATTTCTTTCTTAGTTTCAGTCTTGGTATCTCCTAACCCTTCTGGTTTGCTCTCGCTAGCTTTTGCAGGGCTCTTACTTACTTGTTCTTCACTCTTCTTATCCCTTTCAGAGCTATCTTTATCTTCTTTTGGAGCTTCATCTACTTTTACTTCTTCCTTAACTTCTTCAACAGGTTTATCTATTTTCTTCTCTTCCAATTTTTCATCTTTCTCTTGAAAATCTCTATTTACCATCTTAAGCTACCCTCCTTTGTATATAAGGCTCTAACATCTGTTCTACTTTAGATATCTGATTTGAAAAATTTGCAATAAGAACAGCCTTAGATCCAACCAAATTTTCTATACCAGTTAAAGCCCTAGATATTTCAGGATGCTCATGGTAATTCTCTACTGTTCCAGGAGGATTTCCCTCTAGGACTCTTCTTAAATTTTCAACTGCAGCATCCATAACCTTTCCATATATTTCTACATATTGTTTGTCTATCATTTTAATTTTTATTTAACAGCCTTCGAAGCACTACCCCTTGTAGCACCAACACCAGCTGAACCGTGTTTAACTTTAGTTCGAGTAACTGAAAATTCTCCTAGCCTATGTCCCAACATTTCATTCTCTATTTGCACTTGGACAAATTTCTGACCATTATAAACTTGAATTTTCATTCCAATCATTCTAGGGGCAACAACTAAATGCCTTGAATGGGTTTTTATTTGCTTATTCTTATCAATTTTCTTATTACATCTTAAAATAAATTTTTGTAATTCATCAGATTGTCTTAAAGTAGTCCTTTTCTCATTTGATTTCAAAAGATTTGCAAATTCCCTAATACCCAGTTCTTTCAACTCTTCAATAGTTTTGCCTCTAAAAGTGAATTCTTTCTTTCTTATTCTTTCAATTTGTTCTGCCATTTTGGTTTTTACCTTTTCCTCCCAGTTTTGCTAGGTCTAATATGGCCTACTTTTTTCCCTGGTGAAGCATTTCTTTTAGCTATTTTACTTTTAATTCTCTTCCCTCTTCCACCACCAAAAGGATGATCTATAGCATTAACCTTAACAGGTGAAGTTCTATGCCATTTTCTTCCAACAGCCTTCATCCTATGATGCTGTTTTCCAGCTTTAATCAATGGCTTTGTTAGTCTCCCTTCTCCAGCAGCTTGGCCAACAACAGTTCTGCAATTTTCATGCAGCTTAATCTTCCTTCTTCTAATCTGTATCTCAGCTTTTCCATTTTCTACAATCATCATTACAGCAGAACTTCCAGCACTTCTAAAATATTTTCCCCCTTTCCCAGGGTTAGATTCAACATTAAAAACTTTTGTCCCTTGTTTGATATATTTTAATTTTAAAATATCTCCAATCTCTGAATCTTTATTCTCGGGTCTTTGGCCAACATAAATTTCCTGCCCTTCATAAACTCCATTTGCAGCAGGAACTATAAATCTCTGTTTTTCTTTATCATTAACAGTAATCTCAATCTCAACAAGAGGAGAACTATGCCCTCCCGAGTTAAACAATTTAATTATCTTTCCTTTACCTTCAAAACTGGCAGAAGGATAACTAATCTTATGCCTATAAGCTCTAGGTCTAACTTGAAATGTCAAACTTCCTTTTCCTCGTGCCTGTTGTGTTATTCGTTTTCCCATTTTATCTTAATTCCAATATTAAATCATCCCCAAACTAGTTGCAACATCAATTGCAGGGTTCTTAGCATTTAATTTAGCATAAACATACTTCTTATTCTTTCTAATCAAACTATTAATACTATCAACCTTAACTTTAAAACTATCCTCAATTTCTTTTTTAATTTCAGTCCTATTTTTTCTTCTATCAACTTGAAAAACTAGAGTATTATTAAGTTCAATTAATCTAACTGCTTTCTCTGAGGATACTGCTCTAAGCATTTTCTTTTATCTCCTTAGATTTAACTTTAGTCTTCTCAACTTTTTCTTTCTTCTTACCTTCCATCAATCTTTCCAATTCTTCAATAGCTTTCTCACTAAACAAAGTTAGTCTAGCACCATTTGAAGCTAAATCACTAACACTTAATTCTTGGACATTAACAATCTCAATACCTTTAAACTTCCCATCTTCCTTACTTCCAATAACAAATAACAACCCAGCATTTTTCTTATACTTCCTTCCCCTCCTCGTTCCTTTACCAGCCCGAATGCTCTTCTTCTGAATAGCAATTTCATATAAATCCCCTAATATCTTTCTCAAACTTTCCAAAAATTCTTTTGTTTTCAACTTAAAAATCTTATCATCTACAACTAAAGGCAAATTACTATCAACTTCTTTATCATTCAAAGAATGATATTTCTTATTTAGTTCATTACTGTCTGTAACATAACTTAATGCAGACAATAAAGCCTTTCTTAATTCTTTTTTATTTATCTTCTTCAAATTCACACTTCCTTTTGGTGGATGTGCCCTTCTACCCCCTTTAGTACTTGGAATAATAGCTCCTTCCCATGAAAATTGAGTCCCCCTCCTCCAAAATGTTTTCCTAGGTATTCTAGTAAGTCCCCTTCCCCTATCTGATTTCCAGGCGTTTTTTGCATGTCCTACATTACCACTTGCTGAGCTATCCATTCCGGCTCTATATCTAGGAGAATATGGTTGCCCAATTTTCTCAGATTCAACAACCTTGCTTATTATATCTATTCTTATCGGTTCTTCGAATAACTTTGTCTCTACTTCTTTGACTTTCTTGCCTTCAATATTTAGTATTTGTATTTTCCTTGCCATCATCTTAACTCCAAAAACTCATAATCTTTTTTAATTTGTTTTTTAGAAGGTCTTGAGCTAACAGTAACTATCAACTGTCTTTTTGAAGGTCCTTGTATACTCCCATAAACTATAGCATAATCATTCTTAATCTTACCATATTTCTTAAACCCTTCCTTGAAATTAATATCCTTATCCTTAATATCCGCAACCAAAATAATTTTATTATTAAAAGTTGTTCTAGTAAAATTACCAATTTGTCCTGCCATTGGTTGTGTAAAATCAACTCTTGCAGGATGCCACGGACCACCGCTTCCAGGACCTCTCACTCCTTTTTCTGATTTATGGAATCTTAATTTTAATCCAAATCTTTTTGTTGGACCTTGAAAACCCTTACCTCTAGTAAGCCCTTTAATATCTACTAGACTTTCTTTCAAACCTTCATTTAAAAAATCTTTAACACTAATTTCTTTAGTCAAATTTTCCTTCACAAAACTTAACTTACTATCTTTATCTCCAGATAATCCAATTTCAGCAATATCTGGCTTTTTCTTAATTCCTGTCTTTTTAACTTGAGAATATACAACAACTTTTACATTATCATAATCCTCTTTAAAGTCTTCAACCTTTTTATTAAACTCCTTAGGAATCTTTAATTTCCTTTTCAACTCTTTATCTAAATTCTGATTCAAAACCTCTCCAACTAATTTGCTACCTTTATAAAATCTAACACTTAATATCTTCATGGTAGGGAACTCAATGATTGTAACAGGAATAGTAACTCTCTGACCTTTAGTCAATGAACTTCCCAGATTGTCCTTAACATAAGCTGATTTCATTCCAACTTTATATCCGATAAATCCTAACAACCCAACATCATTTCTTTTATCAGAAAGAGAACTCCATTTAACTCTAGGTAAGATTTTCCTCGCTTTTACTCGAGGATAAAACTGCAAGCTTCCATGTCTTATATGTCCACGTTTTGGCATTCTTCAATTTCCCAAAAGTTAATTTTAATACGAACACAACCTCCACATCTTAATAACAATAGAATTAACCAGGATTGGACCTGTTAGTGAAAACCAACTGTTATCAAAACTATTTGCTGATTCTCATGAATCAGTAATTAACTTAAAATACCAAGAAAAGAAGGGTTTTTAAAGCTTTTGAAATTTTTAATTTCGAAAGATCAAAGATTTTTAATCTTTGAAGTTGCGGGATAACCTAATAATATTTAAAAAATTAAAAACTAAGTTATAAGATGAAACTAAAACAAACAGGGAAAATTTATAGCCTACCAGAATATATTCAAGAATCTAAAAAACAGAGAGATTTTTTATTTGAATCTTTAAGGGGGGGCGGTTATATGGTTAAGGGAGACAAATTTGCTAACTATCATATAACAAGAGAGAAGATTTTTGTAGGTGAAATCTGCTTTAAACAAATTAGAACATACAAATGTCGTGAATTAGAGAAATTTATTTCAAGCTTAGATTTTCCAGAACTCACACTTCAAACTAAGCCGCAAACTCCTTCTCCTTAACAACTTCTTTACCATCAATATCTAAATTCCTAACAATTTTACCTTTCCTAACAGCCTTTTCTTTTATCATAGCATAATCATCTCCAGCAAGTTCCTTCAATTCATCACTTACAACAATTTCATCAATAATAAAATCATGACTTATTTCAACTTGTTTAAAACCTCCGGCCTCTTCATCAAAAACCAAATTATTAACCAATTCCAAATCATTAGTTTTAACTTTACAAAAATCAACTTTAATTTTGTCCTTACTTTTATTACTAGGCCTGCTTGATTTAGGGGCTTTTGGCTTAATCTTTAACTCACTATCCCCCACTTTAAAAGAGAATCCAATGAAACAATTAGGATATTTATCACATAATTCTAAAATTCCATTTCCTGTCATCTCTCTGTCAAAAATATATTTTCTAATTCCAATAGCCAGTTTTTTATCATCAAAATCTAATTCATCATCAAGCTTTACAGTTGTAATAATTACTCCATTTACATGAGCACTATTATCGCCCAACTTCTCAGCAAAAAATCTAACAAAATTATTAGCGTATTCGGCAGTTGTGCTAATACTATATCTCCCCTTTGCTTGTTGTTTTACAACAACCATTGCCTTATTTTTAAACTCTCCTCTGCTAAACTTCTGGAACTGCAAATGAATTTTATCATCTGTTTCTCCATCAAAAATCTTATTAATAAAAAATTTCATAATATAAATCCTTAATCTATATTTATAAATCTTGTCCCTTTTCCACTTCTCAACAAAAACTTATTAAACAACCCCCGACTAGATTAAATATGATTAACAAAGACAACTTCAGAGAAGTGTTAAGATATATATTAGTGGTTGCACTATTCATACTGGCTTTTTTAGTCATAAAACCAATTATCTTTCCAATAATTTATGGCTTATTATTAGCATACATACTTTATCCTATCTACAAATACTTTTTAACTAAACTAAAAAATAAAAATCTATCAGCAGTTTTAATATGTATAGGGTTATTTGTAATTTTATTGATATTATTTAGTTTAATACTTGGAACTATTTTTAACCAATTGATAAATTTTTATCTATCTTTGCAAGAAATTGACACAATCAGTGTCATAAAAGCATCTCTTCCAGGAATAATCTCCCCAGAAATCTCAACAAATATAGCTAATTCAATAGAAACATCTTTATCGTCGCTACTTGCTAAAACCACTAATTACATTGGAGACTTTATTTTAAACCTTCCAACCCTTTTATTGCAAATTTTAGTAGTTTTCTTAATTTTGTTTTTCGCTTTAAGAGATGGTGAAGAAGCTTTTGATTATTTTAAATCTCTATCTCCTTTACAAAAAGAAACCCAAGCTAAATTTTTTAAACATTTTAAGGGGATAACAGAATCTGTTTTAATTGGACAGATAGTGATTGGAGTTATTCAGGGATTAATTGCAGGAATAGGTTATTTTATTTTTGGAGTCCCTAATGCACTTTTACTTACAGCTTTAACGGTAATAATAGGGATAATACCAATAATAGGACCTTGGTTTGTCTGGATCCCGGTAGATATTTATTTATTTGTTAGTGGCAGACCTGGAGCAGGTATTGGACTTTTTATTTATGGTTTGATTTTAATTAATTGGGTCGACACAATAATAAGGCCAATGATAGTTTCAAGAAAAACTCAGATAAACCCCGCAATAGTCTTAATAGGAATGATTGGAGGAATTTTTGTCTTTGGTCTTATAGGATTAATAATCGGACCTTTAATATTAGCTTATGTTTTATTAGTATTAGAACTTTATAGAAAAGAATCTTTCGGAGAAAACATAATTTTCAAAAAAATGAAAGATTTTAGCGTTTTTAAATAACCCATCAACAACTTTTTATATCCTTTTCTCTTATCCTAATCATCAAAAAGAAGTGTTAAAATGTTACTAAAAGTAAAAAAATTAAAATTTCTTGCCGGCAGACCTGTTTGTATGATTCATGAACTTACCGCAAAGGATCTTAGTCTTCATGTTGGAAACAGAGTTTCAATTAAGAAGAAAAACAAAGAAATAATATCAATAGTGGATACTGTATCTGGAATAATAACCAAGGATGAAATAGCAGTTTCAGATTCAATAATAAAAAGCCTTAGTTTAAAACCAAAAGAAATTGTTGATGTTGAAATAATAAAAAAGCCCCCAAGTATAAACTTAATCAAGAAAAAACTTAATGGAAAGAGGTTAAATGAAAAAGAAATCTATGAAATAATAAAAAACATAGCAAATAATTCTTTAACAGAAGTTGAAATAGCTTTCTTTGTTTCTGCAGTTTATACAAGGGGCATGTCTTCTTCAGAAACAAAAAATTTAACTAAAGCAATGGCAGATATTGGATATAAACTAAGGTTAAAAGGAAAGGTTTATGACAAGCATAGCATCGGGGGGGTAGCTGGAAACAGAACAACTCCAATTGTAATAGCTATTTGTTCTGCTGCAGGACTAAAAATGCCAAAAACTTCTTCACGTGCCATCACTAGCGCAGCAGGAACGGTAGATGTAATGGAAACGGTAGCAAAAGTTGACTTTACTATTGACCAAATAAAAAAAATAATCAGTAAAACAAATGCTTGCTTGGTTTGGGGGGGAGCTTTAGGATTGGCTCCTACCGACGATAAAATAATCAAAATAGAACGTATTGTCAATATAGATTCAACTTCTCAAATGTTAGCAAGTATTTTATCAAAAAAAATTTCTGTTGGAAGCAAATATGTTTTAATTGACATACCTTGCGGCAAATCTGCAAAAGTTTCAAAGAACCAAGCCCATAAACTTAGACTTGATTTCCTAAATCTTGCAAAAAAATTCAACCTTAGCATGAAAGTTATATTGACAGATGGAAGTGAGCCAATTGGAAATGGAATCGGCCCCATTTTAGAGATGAAAGACATTATTAAAGTTTTAAAAAATGATAATCCTCCAAAAGATTTAGAGAAAAAATCTCTCTTACTATCTGCAGAACTGCTAAGACTCGCAGGAAAAAAACAACCACTCAAACTTGCAAATAATATTCTAAAATCTGGACAAGCTTACAAAAAATTTCTAGAAATAATAAAAGCTCAACAAGGAAATATCAACAAATTAAATAACCCTAAACCAAAATACTCTCATATCATAAAAGCAAAAACCAAAACAAAAATAAAACATATTGATAATAAATTAATAAACAGATTAGCAAGACATGCGGGATGTCCTGAAGATAAAGCAGCTGGAATTTACATCCATGAGAAAAAAGGCCAAATTGTTGAAAAAGGTAAACCTATCCTAACAATTTATACAGAATCAAAAGAAAAACTCAATCATGCAATTAATTTTTATAAAAAATTTAAGGGTAAGATGGTTGAGTTTGGTTAATCGCTAAATCTATCTTAAAGTAGGGTTGCATCTATGGAACCTTGGTTCCCTGGATTTACCACAACAACCTATGAACGGAATTAAGATACTTCTTATGAACATTCTTTAATCTAGATATCTCTCCTCTGCCTTTCTTAGCTTTTCTAATAACATCACTTGCTTTCTCTCCAGAAATAAATTTAGGCAAAATAACGTAATCAGCTCCTTGCGTATACAATTCTGTTGCCTCACTTATTCTTTCTGCAACAATTATAATAACAGCTTTAGGATTCTCCCCTCTTATCTTTCTAATCAAACTTATATTATCATCAAAATCAGGAATAGTGCTTACAAAAATCTTAGAATTCTTAAGATTCACTTTATCCAAAACCTCTTGGTGCATATAATCTCCATAAATACAAGGAACTTTCTTGTCCATCAAAGACCTGATTATCTGAGGATTATAATCAACAATCAAAACATCATTCTTATGCCCCTCAAACTCTTTTAAAATCAAGCTCCCAATTCTATGACAACCAAAAATTACTATCTCCTTGTCATTACCCTTAACAAATTCAAGTTCCTCTTCCTTAGACTTTATACCTTCAAGAATATTCAACGGCCATGACAACCAATTAACTAATTTTTTTTCATAAGATATAAAGTAAGTTGTAAATGACATTGTTAATATTGTCAACAATATTAGAGTGCTAAATAACTCTGCACTTATATGCCCCATAGTAAATCCTAATGTAACAATAATAAACGAAAACTCACTTGTTTGTGCTAAAGCATTCCCAGTTAAAAATGCAGTTCTTTTCTTATATCCAAAAAGTCTAACTAAAAACATGATTAACAGAGGCTTAACAATAATCACTAAACCAAACAAGATCAAAAACAAAGTAACAAACCCTCTTGAAATCAAGTTTAACTGCATTCCTAATGCAACGAAGAATATCACTGCAAAAAACTCTCTTAAAGGACCAATATTGCCTTGTATCTCTGTCTTATAATCAGAATTTGCCAATGCCACTCCCGCAAAAAAAGCCCCTATAACCAAAGATAAACCGGCAAAAGAAGCTCCAATAGTAAACAAAAATAAAAATGAAATAGAAACTAACAACAATAATTCCTTACTATCGGCCGCCTTTCTAAAAATAGGATTCCCAATTTTTGACAAAACAATTGCAAAAACCCCGAACAATAAAGCTTTCCCTAAAACAATTGCAATACTCCCCATTGATAAATCACTTGACAAAACAGCTAAAGCAATTATAGCAGCGATATCTTGAATTAATAAAAATCCTATTATAATTCTTCCATGCAAACTATTTATCTCTTTTTTTTCAGCTAACAAAGCTATAACAATCATGGTACTGCTTAATGCTACTACTAACCCAATATAAGTTGGAGCCATCCCACTAAAACCAAGCCAACTCGCTACCAAAAAAGCAAGAAAGAACAAAGTCACTACCTGAATAGTACCTCCAATAGAAGAAACCTTCCCAACCTCTCTTAATTTTTTTAATTTGATCTCAATACCAGCAGTAAAAATCAAAAAAGCAACTCCTATTTGCGACAAACTTGTTATTAATTCTGTATCTTTTATCAATCCCAAAAACAAAGGACCAATAAGTATACCTGTTAAAATATATGCAGGAATCAAAGGCTGCTTTGACATTTTAACTATAAAAGCTAAAAAAGTCGCAATAATAATCATAACTCCTATCTCTGTTAAGATAATTAATTCTGGAGGAACTCCGGTCATAAAATTCTGCAAAAATTGAAACAATACCATTTTATATCTCTCTTCAAAGAAAATGGTAAGGGAAGTATAAAAAGATTTCTTATTCCTCAATGGAAAATTCTTTAGAATTGTACAGGCAAAGAATTTTAATAAATTCTTTGTACACCACAAATTTTTAAAAACAATCTAAATTTTAATTATCTATGAAAACACACATAGAACAACTAACAGATCACATTAAAAAGAACATAAAGAAGGGCTATACTCCGGATGCATTAAAATTCTCTCTGATTGATCAAGGATATACAAGGATTTCTGTTGAAAATGCCTTAGAACTTGCTAACAAACAACTTGCAGAAGAAATTCCTGAAATGAAAGAAAAACCTCAAATAACTTATAGGGTTATTGAGGAAAACGAAGATTGATAATTAATTAGAAGGGGGATCAGGATTAGATTGCTCAGGCATATATTTAGGAATCTCTTTAGGTCTCACTTTATAAAGATCAATCATAAGTTTTCTTTCTTCTGCGCCCGGAATTATATCTTCTGAATCAGGCATACCTGTATATTGAATAATTTGTCCGGGTATCTCTCTTCTATCATAAACAATGCATCTATATGCATTAACATTAATCAAGTCAATACCTTCTTTCTGTTTTACTTCATCATGAATGTCAACAATTAATTCGAATAATAATTGGTCTAAATCAGGAAAATTACCCTCTTCAGCTCCTACTGTCAACCCTAAACCCATAAAAACTTGAGTTGCATTTACTTCTACCTTACCAACATAAAATTTACCACTTTCAGTTCTTAAGGAATGCATTGTAATTTTCAAACCAAAAGACCATTTATAAGTATTTCTATAATTAGAATTGCCAAGCTATCACTAGCCTTACTCTGTTCCTAAAATTAAAAACAAAAATTATCCGAACAGAGCACTTAAACCTTCTGCAGCAGCTTCTTTCTTCTCTTCTTTTGGCTCTTCTGCAGCAGCTTCTTCCTTACTAGCTTCACCAGCAGCAGGAGCAGCACTTGCAACAACAGCTTTCTCAAGTTCTTTGTCTATATCGACATCTTTCAAACTGATAACAAGGCTTTTCACTTTACTTTCATCTACCTTGCTTTCCGCAGCCTGAAGAACTTTATTCAAGTTTTCTTCATTAACTTCTTTGCCTGATTTATGAAGCAAAAGTGCACCATATATAGCTTCCATTATTTTTCCTCCTTGGATTTTAATTTAGTTAGAATTTGTTCGTATTCTTCTATTAGACGTCCCAACTTATGATTTGCCCTTATTCTAGGTCCCTTAGGAGATATGGGAACATGACTTATTAACCTAGTTTCAGCTTCAATAACAATCTCAGCTAACTCCGAAGCCCCTATATCATCTCCACCATCCATATCTTCATATTTTCTATCAGTAACTTCCGAACTTAATTTTCTCAGATTGTATTCTATAAGATCTTCTTCCAATAAATGCTTTAGTCCATACACACTTAGATGTTCATACATTTTTATTTCCCTCCACTTTATATAATTGAGGATAAATATGCCTTTTAGCATCTATTATTATCTTTTTTAAAATTATTATGTCAAGTCCTTTAATTCTTCCAGTAGAGATTCTTGATGCTTTATAACCAGCTTCATATGCAATGTTATTTAAATTTTCAGCTCCCACGTAATCTCCATTATTCATAAGTTCGCCTTCCATCTCCCTTGCATCTTCACGTAATCTTGTTAGTTGATACCAATTAACTGCTTTATCCAATTCAGCCCTTAATAATTCTTCTCTAGTTCTAAGATCCATTTTTCTTTTCCTCCTTGTTTTCTTCTTGAGTTTCTTCAGCTTCTTTATTAATATCCTCTGCAGGTTCGGGCTTGCTCTCTCCCTCTCTAGTTCCACTCTCACTTTCTGCAGATTTTTCCTCACTTGCTTGCTCAGTAGGCTCCTCTTGTTTAGCATTATCAGTACCAGAAGAATTTATTGATTCTTCGGAGCCAGAAATCTCTGATTTCTGAGCGTCTTCTTTAACCTCTTCTTTTTTCTCTTCAATCTTCTCTTCAACTTTATCCTCAGGAACCAACTTACTCAAACTTCCACCCTCAGCATTAGCCTTCGCCAAGAAATAACCAATAGTTTCCTTGCAATAGTAAACAATCTTTTGTGCAAAACCAAGAGATTTCCCATAAGCTTTCTTCAATTCTTCCAAATAGAATTCAGGATCAATCTTAACATCAGTATAAATCTTCCCACTTTCTACATCATAAACCGCTAAAATCTCCAATCCAACTGTAAAAGGCTGGATATTTAATTTCTGGAACAAGGAAGCAGCATTCTCATTAATAGTTTGTCCTTCCCTTATAACAACTTTAGTTTTTTTAATACTTATCTTACCTTCCTCAACAGCAACTTGCAATCCTAATTCTCCTAACTCACTAATCGCAGGCCCTGGAACCAAATCAGTAGGGCCCCCTTTAACTTCAATATCTTCAAGAGCTATCTGCCCAGCTTTTGCAAAAACAGGGGTTTTCTTCTTAGCCAAAACTCCAGCCAATTCAAATCCTTCAAGATCAGAAATAACAAAAGCACAGTCTGCTTTGATATGTTCTTCTAATGGCAAAATACTTTCCTTACCAACAGCTTTAATTGATCTTAACATAATATTTTTCTTTGCAACTTGAACAGAAGCATGTTCTCTTATTGTTTTCTTAATTTCCTGAAATTGTTTTGAAGGCAGACCTTTAATACTTGCTATCACCAAGGTCTTTGATCCAGAAATCTGCTCAGCTAAATCTTTAACTTGTTTTTCTTTCAAATTAATAGGGCTTAATTTTCCTACCATATTTGAATTTCTCTGAAATTTAAATGCTTGAAAATTTTAATTTTCATTGTCTTACTTCAACTCCACATCAACAGGCTTACCCATTGTAAGTTTAATTTTAATATTTCTAATATTATCTCTCTCCTTAGGAAGAGTTTCTAAAATTCTTTTGTAAACAGTAACAACATTGTCAACAATCTCCTCATTATCTAAACTTTCTTTTGCAACCCCTACTTTAATGCTGGGTTCTTTAACAATTATCTTCACACTAGAATTAATTTTATCAATAACAGCCTTAATAGCATCATCATCTTCATTACTTATTATTCCCAACTGAGGGCTTGGCATTTTACCAACAGGACCCAAAACTCTACCAAAACTTGTTGCAACGGCTGGCATTAACTTAGCATTAGCAACAAAAAAATCATAATTCTTAATCAATTTTTTAATATCTTTTTTCTCTTTATACTTTCCGAAATCATCTTTTTTAACAACATCAATTAATTTATTATCTTTTTCAAAAAATCCAGCAACCTTTTTATCTTTAATTTTATGTGGAACCTGCACAACTAAATTAAAAGAATTTTTTCTAACATCAAATTCTTTCAGATTTACAATTAAATCTATTGTCTGATCAAAATTTACTTTCTTGTTTCGTTTCCCTTCAGCTTCTTTAATCTTTTTTACAGCTTCAAGAAAATTACTTTCAATTTCTGCCATTTAATTCTCTTAGTCTCCAATATCTACTACCTATGCGCATAAACTCCTAGAATATTAGAGCTATACGATGTAGTCTATGATAAATTATCTACAATATCTCCCCTTTTAAACCTTGCCCCAAAACATATTTAAACTATTACCACTTAACATAAACATGCCATTCAACATCGAAGCTACAATCTGGTACTTATTACTTGTAGATAGTTTAGGAGCAACTATAACATCTTTTTGTTGTGCTAATTGGTATAAAAAGAAATTCAAAGGAATAACTAAACATTTTCCTGCAACAAAAGGCTGGTGTATTTGGTATTTAATCTTAGTCATCTGGATTGGATCAATACTTTATAGATTAGGCGTTCTGCCTTGGTAAAAACTAATAATTATTTATCTAATTCTTCGAGATAATCTTTAACTCTCTCAATTATTTGAGGAACCACAAACCTCTCAATATTATTTTCAAAAATTTCTTTTAGACTTAAATGCTCATTTAAGAAATAATCATTTCCCAATTTATCTACCAACATCATATCCCTTAACCTTTTCAATTGCCTACGAATATTACTCTCAGCCAAACCTTTTGTCTCCAAACTATATTTTTTTCTAACATCAAGAACTCTTTTCCCTATTTCAATACTACTCATTCTTTCTTTTTTATTATTAGCATCTATTAAAACCATTAAAATATCAACAATAACATCCCTAGAATCTCCTAATTGCAACAACCCTAAAGACAAACTTATTTTTCTAATCAATTCTCTTTTCTCCAATCCAACAGGTTTCTCATATTTCCTTAAAGTTATTTCAGATAATGGCAGATCTTTCATAATTAATAACACCTTCTTACATTCATTATACAATATATAAACTTATAAATTTATCCAAATTAATTAAAATATGGAACTAATAGCACTTTTGGGTAAGGGAGAAGGAACCTGGGGGCAAGTTACTGGGGTAATCAATCATGGAGATTGGGATAAAATTATCTTGTTTGGAGACGATTTTTCAAAAAAGTTTACTAGTAAAAAAGATTTTGAATTTATAGAAATAGATGGCAACTTATCAATAACAGAATTAAAAGATGAAATTTCTAAAAAACTAAAGGGAAAAATCAAAGGAACTGAAGTAGCTCTTTCAATCGCAAGCGGAGAAGGAAAACAACACATGGCATTAATCTCAGCCCTACTTTCATTACCTGCTGGAATAAGATTTTCTGTTCTAACCAAAGATGGTTTGGTTTTTATGTGACTAAAATATAGCTACAAACCAACCTAACATTAACAAAGCTAAGGCTCCTAAAATTAAATAAGTCATGAATTTGAAAGCTGACATAGCAAATTTCTCACTCCCCGTTATTGCCCATATTGTTAACATAAAAAACCTTCCCCCATCAAAAATTGCAACAGGCCACATATTAACTAAGGCAACACTTAAATTAATCAAAGCCAGCCACCAAATTAAATTATAAATAAACAAGACAAAATCAGCATTAAATCTTGGCTCATAATTTGTCCCAGCTTTCTTAAAGAAATTAAAAAACTCAGTAATTTGCCCCAGCATTCTTCCTTCAAAATTCATCAATCCTATACCAAGAACTGCCCTTCCAGGTTGATTTGGATCTTCTCCTAAAATAAGATCATACTCCAAAATCTCTCCATCTTCTTTAGTAACAATTTTAATGTTATCTCCAACTTCAAAACCATCCATTACTTTAGCCAAATCTTCATAGTCCTTAATCTTATTATCTTGAATCTTAATAATTGCCCCTCTTAATCCAACCTCAATGGCTGGAAGATTTTCAAAAACAGCAACAATCTCATTATCCTTTTCCAATTGACCCTTAAAACTATCAATATTTGTATAATAGATTTTATCATTAGCTTTAATCTTAGTTAACTTCAATTCATTTCCATTACTGCCCAAAATCAAATCATCTTTCAAACCATTATCTTCAATTAATTTTAACAGCCCTGAACCACTCGCGTCACTAACTATTTTTCCTCCAATCATAGCAATAGAACTTACTTCAATTAATCCGGGAGTGTAAGTATTGAACATCGCACCGGCTGGAATATAGGTAAGAACGAAAAATACTGATAATAACAAAAAGAAGAGGATAGCAAGAACAAGATTAGTAAAAACCCCTGCAGATAAAACAGCTAACTGTTCATATTTTGGCTTCTTCTCCATTACTTTTTCATCTGGCTCAACAAAAGCAGCCAAAAAAGGCCCTAAAAATCCAAACCCTGTTGTCAAAATAGGGATATCATATCTCTTAGCAATAATCCCATGAGCAAATTCGTGAAATAAAGCAATAACAGCTATTGAAATTATCCAATAAGTAAAATAAAACGGGGGTAAAAAACTTATCTTAAATGCCTCTGGCAAATAAGGAATTAAAGGCATTAAAGGAGGAATCTTTATTGCTCTAACAAGATCTGGAACAAACAAATAAATGTAAAGCAATTTATACAAAAACCACATCATCGCAGCCATCAACAGATAACCTGTAACAATTCCAATAAAACCTAAAACACTTAGTGTTCTCTTATATTTCCCTCCAACATAATTAATAAATCTTATCCCTACCCTTGTTCGATAAAGATACATTATCCCCTCTTTCTTCAAATTATGCCTTTTTTTATAAAGAAAAAGACCAACTAACAAACTAAATATAACCAAAAAACTTATATCATAAATATAAAACGACATTTTTATTCTCCAAACTCACTTATTATTTTTATCATTCTCTTTCACTCTCATTTCTTTCTTATAGGTCTAAATTCTCTTTTCAAACATTTCCTACATCTTATTTTTTTTTCTAAAATCTTTCTTGGATCTGCTCGTATCTTTGCCTTGCACTTCTTACAAACAAACATGTTCTTAAATAATCTTGCTTGAGCAGCTGGTAATTTTGTTGCCATCTTTCTACATCTTCCTCTTGATTATTTTCTCACCTTCAATATCCCAATATTCAACTTGATCTTCTCCTTTAATCTCTCCCTTCAACTCCTCTATCATGGGAACTTCAATTGTTTCATAACTTTCCAAGTCCATAATACTTGCTTTATCTTCCATAACACTCAGAACCTGGGCTCTACGTTTATCAATAAGAGGAACTTCTAATTTATCATGCCCTCCGCAAATAAAAACTCTTTTCTTTCCATCAATGATCCCGATAGCTTCAATTCTACATTTAGCATGACCATGCCTTCCAGTTTTGCTAATATCATTTGTCCTAATGTTACAAGGAACACCATCAACTAAAATAACTGAACCAGATCTAGCTTCTGTCCCGCCAATTAATTTTAAAACCATATTAAATTAATCAATAAAAGTGTTTATAAATCTTATGTAACAATATTTATTCAGGAAACTTTAAATACCCCTCAAAAATATAGTTAATATGCACCCAGAGATAGAGTCCGAAATAAGAAAAAATGCAGAGGATTTCATTGAAGATATGAGAAAATTTAATCATCCCTACGCTTTAGCAGAGAAAGTGGGATGTATAACAAATGATGATCTCTATTTCTTAGGAATTGTTGATGGATCTGGCTTGATTGCATTTACAGGCCTTGTTGATACAGGAAATACACCTGAACCAGTAAGAGACCTAGAATCTGGATCTGAATTTGTGATGCTGGATGACGCAGATTTTAAAGCCAATATATCAGAGAGACAATATAAGCTTGTTTCTCAATTATATGATTGTAATCCTGATGAAGCTAGAGATAGATGGGATATGATACATACAAAAATTGATGAAAACTATCATGGTAGGGGGAATTAATAATGACAAAAATAAAGAAAAATGATTTTGTAGAAATAGAATTTACTGGAAAGGATTCTAATGATAATATCTTTGACACAACAAACCCAAAAGAGGCAGAGGAGATGGGATTGCAAAATCCAAATGTCAAACCCCTAGTAATCTCAATTGGAAATCAAATGGTTTTGAAAGGACTTGATGAAGATTTGGAAGGAAAAGAACTAAACAAACAATATTCTATTCATCTTCAGCCAGAGCAAGCATTTGGCAAAAGAGATCCTAGTTTAATGAGGACTTACTCCTTAGGACATTTCAAAAAACAAAATATCAATCCTTATCCAGGAATGGCACTCCAATTAGATAATACCATTGCAAAAGTAATCTCAGTTTCAGGGGGAAGAGTAACAATGGACTTTAACAATCCCTTAGCTGGCAAACCTGTTGACTACAATTTTAAAATCACCAAAATAATAACTAACAACAACGAAAAAATCAATGCCCTACAAGATTTCTTTTTCAAAAGTAGATTTAAATTTATTATAGATGAAAAATCTAAAAAAGTTACTTTCAAGGATCCTATCGAACCTTTTATAGAAATGTTCGGGAAAAAATTCAAGGACATGACGGGTTTTGAATTTGAGGTTAAGCAGGAAGTTAAGAAGGAAGAGAAAATTGATAATACTAATAACCTTAAACAAGATAAGGATAGCAAGTCTCAAGAAGGCAGTAAGTCTAGTTCTATAGAAGACACTAAGAAAGAAACTAAGAAAGAAACTAAGAAAGAAACTAAATAATACAACACGACAATAAAACCGCAATAATCTTTAAATAGAGATTTACTTATTTTCTTTAATGGAAGATGATTTTGAAAGAGAGGAATTTCCAAAAGAGGATTTCCAACCCGACAGCAGTTTTAGTGAACCTATTAATGAACCTGATAATGATTTTGATACTCCAAATCCTAGTTTTCAAACCCCGAGTCCAGAACCTGCCCCATCAACATCCACTCCAACACCCACTCCAACACCCACTCCAACACCCACTCCAACACCCGCTCCAACACCCACTCCAACTTTGGAAACTCCAAGTTCATTAGAAATGGGCAAATCATCTGAACTCTCTGAAATTGACAGGGAATTAGAAGAACTACTTAAAAAACAACATTCAAAGGTAAAGGTTTTTGGTTTAGGGGGGGCAGGTGGAAACACAATCAGTAGGATGAAAGAAATTGGAATTAAGGGCGGAGAATTTATAGCTATTAACACAGATGCTCAAGATTTATTATATTCAAACGCAGATCATAAAATTCTTATTGGAAAAGAACTAACAATGGGCCTTGGAGCAGGCAGTGATCCAAAAGTCGGTGAAGAAGCTGCCCATGAATCAGAACAAGAAATCAAAAAGAAAATGCAAGGATGTGATATGGTTTTTGTAACTTGTGGTTTGGGGGGAGGAACAGGCACTGGAGCCGCACCAGTCGTAGCAAGGTTAGCAAAAAAACAAGGTGCATTAACTATTGGAGTTGTAACAATGCCATTTACAATAGAAGGTAAGAAAAGACTCGAAAATGCAGAATATGGTTTAGAAAATTTAGAATCTGCTGTAGATACCTTAATTGTAATTCCCAATGACAAACTATTAGAAATAGCTCCAGAACTTCCTTTACAAACTGCATTTAAAGTTGCAGATGAAATTCTAACTAATGCAGTTAAAGGAACAACAGAACTAGTAACCAAATCAGGTTTAGTCAATCTTGATTTTGCAGATGTTAAAGCTGTTATGGCAAACGGGGGAGTTTCTTTAATGGGGATGGGAGAATCAGACTCAGCTAATAGGGCTCAAGAAGCAGTTGAAAAAGCTCTAACAAATCCATTAATAGATGTTGATGTTTCAAATGCAACAGGAGCTTTAGTTAACATAATCGGTGGAAATGATATGTCATTAGATGAAGCAAGAGCCATTATATCCACAGTTGGAGATCAGCTAAGTCCAGATGCAAGAATGATTTGGGGGGCTCAAATCAGTCCCGAAATGGAAAAATCCATTAGAGTTATGATTATAATAACCGGAGTAAAATCGACTCAAATTATGGGATCTGAACTTCCTAAAGAAATCCAAAAACAAGTTCAAATGGAAGATGAACTTGGGATAGAGTTTTTGGAGTAAACCCAAAACTTTTTTAAATCTTTAAAATCTCTAATAACATGTTTAAAAAATATGGTGTTATTGGGATAATCCTTATTATCTTAGTTGAAATCAATTTTTTCTTAAAAATACAACCTTTTGCAAATTGGTATTTCCCAATTATTTGGTTCTCTTATATTCTTGTAATAGATGCTCTTGTCTATCAAATAAGAAAAAAATCTCTGATAAATGATCATATTTATTATTTCATAGGGCTTTTTTTCATATCAGCTTTTTTCTGGTATATTTTTGAATTTTTTAATATATTTACACAAAATTGGCAATATATTGGAACAGAATGGTTCAGTAATGAAAATGTCAAGAGAATCTTCACTTTCCTTTCTTTTTCAACAGTTCTCCCAGCTCTATTTGAAACAACATCTCTAATAAAATCAATTCATTTGTTTGATAAAGTAAAATTAAAAATAAAGTATAAAATAACAAAAACTTTTCTTTATACTATGATCTTATTGGGATTAATCTTTTTCTTCCTCCCATTTTTTCTTCCTAAATTTACATTTCCTTTAGTATGGTTATCTTTCTTTCTTATTTTAGATCCAATTAATTATATTAATAATCAACCCAGCATAATTGGGCATATTAAAAATAGAAAACTTGCAGTTCCATTATCTCTTCTTTTGGCAGGAATAATTCTTGGATTTTTATGGGAATTTTGGAATTACTGGGCAATATCAAAATGGATATATGATATCCCCTTTGTTGGTTTTTTTAAAATATTTGAAATGCCAATATTGGGTTATTTGGGATATTTTCCTTTTGCATTTGAACTTTATGCAATGTATTGGTTTGTAAGAAGTCTTTTTATCTACAAAAATAAATCTTTAATTTAATCTCCCAAATTTAAAAAAATCCAAAACTTTTTTAAACCCAACTAATTCTCTAATAACATGTTCAACTTAAAATCATTCGTAAAACAATCAATAAGAGTCTGGCGTCTTTTGAAAAAACCAGACAGCCAAGAATTTACAACAATTTCAAAAGTCTCTGCAATTGGCTTAGGTTTAGTAGGCCTGATTGGATTTATAATTGCTATGTTAATGGGATTTTTTGGGTTTGCCTGAACAACACAAAATTTATAAAGCCTTAATATCAATTAATAATATCTGCTTCTTAAATAATTAAGATGTAGTTTAGCTTGGAAAAGCTTATAAAGATATAATAAAACAAAATAACAAACAAAATGGCAATATTCATAATAAAAGTAACAACAAACAAGGAAGATAGAGCATTAGAGTTAATCTCCGATAAAGTTCATAAAAAAGAACTAAATGTATATTCATTAGCAAGACCTCATGGTTTAAGAGGTTATATTTTCTTAGAAGCAGAAGATAGAGAGAGTGCAGAAGAAGCTGCTTACAACTTGCCTTATGTAAAAGGAATTATTGGGAAGACAGTTACTTACGAAGAAATAAAAAATATGATAGAACCCGTATTAGAAGAAATTAACATAGAGAAAGGAGACATAGTAGAAATTATCGGAGAACCTTTTAAGAAAGAAAAAGCAAAAGTGGCTAGGATTGATAAGAATAAAGGGGAAGCAGTTGTTACCCTATTGGCCGCAGTAGTCCCAATTCCAGTTACAGTTAAGTTAGATAATGTTAAGGTAATTAGGAGAGAAAAAGAAGAGGGTGAGGAAGATGAGGAACCTGCGGATGGAGAGCCTATCGAAAAGAAAGATGAAGTAGAAGCAGAAACTCCATTAGGAGATGCTCCAGAAATAAAACAAGAGGATGAAGGATCTTCCGGACTTTTAATACCAGAAGATTATTAGTTAAATTTAAATAACCAATTAAATCTAAAATAATTAACATGAAAATAAAATTATTAATTGAAGGTGGAGACATGAAACCAGGACCAGCTGTGGCTCAGCAATTAGGTCCGATGGGAGTAAACATGGGAAAGGTCATTTCAGATGTAAATCAGGCAACCCAGGAATTCAAAGGTATGAAGGTTCCAGTTGAATTAGACATTGATGAAAAAACAAAAGACTTTATTGTAATAACAAGCTCTCCCCCAACTTCAGAATTAATAAAAAAAGAACTTAACTTAGAAAAAGGTTCAGCTAAACATGCTGAAATTAAAATGGGCAATGCCTCAATTGAAGATATAATTAAAATAGCTAAAGTAAAACATCCAAACATGCTGGAAAAAGATTTGAAAGCAGCAATTAGATCAGTTTTAGGAACTTGCGCTTCTGTAGGAATTTTAGTTGAAAATGAAAATCCTAATGAATTAATTCATAAAATTAATGATGGAAAATTTGCTGAAGAAATAGAAAAAGAATTAACAGAAACTTCTCCAGAAAAAAGACAAAAAATGGAAAATCAGTTTAAGGTAGTTGCAGAAGCTCAAGAAGCTAAGATAGCTGCTGAGAAAGCAGAAGCTGAAGAAGAAGCTGCCAAAGCAGCTGAAGCTGCAGAAGCAGGAGAAGCTCCAGCAGAAGGAGAGGCAGAACCTGGAGAAGCACCAGTAGAAGGAGAAGCTCCAGCAGAAAAACCAACCGAATCTGAAGAAAAGAAAGAATAAGTTCTATCAACGTCTTTATAAATCTTCAAAAACTTCAACTTTGTTGAAGGATTAGATATTTTAATCTCTAAGTCTCCGATTTTGAATGAGTTAAAAATTACAAAGATTTTTAAACACATCATTTCTATTAATTTTACAAGGGGTAGTGGTCCAGCTTGGTTAGGATTGGAGGTTTGGGACTTCCCGGCCCAGGTTCAAATCCTGGCTACCCCATTTAATTCCTAAATAATTAGGATTTGCAAAGCTTTTTAAACCCCAATTTACACGTATTTTTACATAAAATGGAAAACTTAAGAAAAACAATTGAGAATATATCATTAGGAATAGCTTGCGGTTCAGCTGCACTAGCGGGACTTACAGAAATAATTGAAATAGATCATTTCACTAATACGCCCTTTTGGTATGTTGCATCCGGAGCAGCAGCAGCATATTTACTTACTGTAGGTAGTGACCCAGAACCTAGGTTTAATGATCCAAGTCCAAAACCGGAATACCAATCTACATTAGAAAGACCAGGCCTAAAAGCCTATAATCCAGAAGGAAAATGAGAACAAAAAAGGTAAAAGCAGCAGGAAGATTCGGAGCACGATACGGAACTCGTGTCAGAAAAAAGATAGCAGAAATAGAATCTGTTCAAAGAAAAAAACAAAACTGTATCTTCTGCAATGGAATTGTAAAAAGGCTTTCAACAGGAATCTGGCAATGCAAAAAATGCAATAAAAAGTTTGCAGGACATGCTTATTATATTAAGAAAGAGGAATAAACCCAAAAAACTTAAAAACCCCCATATTACCTATAATATATAATAAAACAAAATGGTAACATACAAATGCTTCAAATGCGGAAAGAAAATAACTTCTGCAGCTTTAGAAAAGAGATTTCTTTGTCCTCATTGCAGATATAAGATTTTTTACAAACCTAGAAAACATGTAGTGAAAGTTAAGGCTATTTAATTTAATTAATTCTATAAAATTTACCAATAACTTTAAATACTATTAATATGAACCAATAAAATACAAAATGGAACTAGATAAACAAACACAAGAAAAAATACAAGAATTACAAGGTTATGAACAAAACATTCATGGATTGTTAATGCAAAAACAAGCCTTTCAAATGGAGTTAACAGAAACAGATAATGCTTTGTCAGAAATTACAAAATCAACAGATGACATCTTCAAACTTGTAGGAAATATAATGATAAAAACAGCTAAAAAACCAATTGAAGATGATCTAAAAAAGAAAAAAGACTTACTTTCTTTAAGATTAAAGTCAATAGAAACTCAAGAATCTGATTTAACAAAACAAGCTGAAGAACTAAAAAAAGAAGTAATGAAGAAGATAAAATAATCTCTTTTTAATTGAATCCTATTGCAAATAAACCACCACAGAAATCTTTATAAACTTCTCAACTATTTCTTATTCATGGTTTTTGATACTATAAAAAGAGCTTTCGGTGAAGACGAACCGGAATATATTGAGATTGACCTTGGTAGAGAAGTTAAAAAATCAAAAGTAGTAGTCAGACCATTTATATTAAAAAGTTTTGAAGATGTTAACGCAATTTTAAACTCTCTAAGGGAAGGCTATACTATTGCAGTTATTGATATCAAACCATTAAGATCTAAAGACATAATTGAACTTAAACGATCTATCTCAAAAATCAAAAAAACAGCAGATGCTCTAGAAGGAAGTATTGCGGGCTTTGGAGAAAACATAATTATTGTAACACCTCAATTTGCAGATATTCATAAACATATTGAAAAAAGTTCTTCTGATCCTGCTAAGGAATAAAACCTCTCATTATAAAGTTCTCTTATCTTATTATAAAATCTCTAGCCATAAAATCTCCCTATTATATATAAGGGATTTAAAATAATAATTAATAAATTAAAAAAACAACCATAAAAAAACAAAATTCCCACTATAAAAGTTAATAAAAAACTTCAACAAAAATACAACAAATTTCAAAAAAAATGAACAAAAAATCCCAAAAACAAAATTCAAAAAACAAAAATCCAACTCCAAAAAATCATCTTGTCGTCGATAAAATGTCAAAAAAGCCCCCTATTACCCCACAAAGTAATATATTTTTAAAAACAATAAAGCTTAAAAAGGTGTTATAACTCCAAAATTGTAACATGATGAAAACAAAAATATTATCTGTATTTTTATTGACAGTAATTCTTTCTTTAGTAATGGTTAGTGCGGCTGTAACTTATGTTAATCCAACGGATGGTACTACTGTATTAACTAAACTTGAAGCAACAGGAAATCATAATACTGCAGTTACTGTTTCATTCAAAATATTGAATGATGCTGTTGCAGAGCTAACAGATATTGTTCTTACAAAACCAGCAGAATTAATTTCTACTACTGATAATACTAAAAAAATACTTGTTACTCAATTATCTTTATCACCATCTACTATTCCAAATATTCTAACAAGTGGAACTAGCAGCATTATAACCTTAACAGTAAATATTCCTGAAAGTTTAGCACCTGGAATATATGAAGCTGATTTAGTTGGGGATGGAAAACAGGGCGGATCAGCTGTATCTCCATTTAACAAAAAAATCTCAATAACAGTAAACCCAGACCTTTCATTAAAAGTCTCAGATAAAACAATCACTAGTTTAGATCCATCAGCAACTGTAACAGTTACAAACGATGGAAATCAAAATTTCAATAATGTTGCTTTAGAAGTATTACAATTTAATGGAGTAACATTGGTTCCTAGTATTCCTTTAATATCACCTTCAACTGCAGGAAATTCTGTAACAAATGTTGTTGTAACTATAGCAGACATTTTATCAAAATTAAATGTAGGTTTAAATTTATTAACATTAAAGGCAACTGCTGATGATACTGCTAAAACTAGTGCAACAGGAACAATAACAATAGAAAAAACTTTCTGTAAATTAGGAGAACAAGGAGGAACAGACCTTGAAATTTCAGATATAAGAATAGATAATAGTGATGGAGATGATGAAGAATGGAGTCCTTTGGATAAAATTGAAATATTAGTTGAAGTAACAAACAACAGAGATAAAGATCATGTTAATGCAAAAATGAAAGATGTTCATGTTGAAATAGCATTATACAATAGTGAAGGAAAAAATGTTATGAATCAAATGCAAGACTTAAACAGTGATGAAATTGATTTAAGAAGTGTTAAAGCTGGAGATGAAGATACAGCTGTATTCACTTTCAAAATACCCTCAAAGTTCGATGATGATAATTACAGGCTTGCTATAAAAGCATTCAGCAAAGATGAAAAAGAAGAAAAACTTTGTGTTTCAAAATCATCTGACCTTGATAAAGAATTTTACCATGAAATTGAAGGTACAAGAATCAAAGAGGATGATGAACATATAATATTAGATAACATAAAAGTTTCTCCAAGCCCAGCACAATGTGGTGAAAGAATTCAAGTTAGTGCAGAAGTGGTTAATGTTGGAGATGATGATTATGAAGATCAAGTAAAAATAACTATCGCTAATAAAGATTTTGTTCTTAACTTAGAAAAAGTAATAAGAAAGAATTTTGATATTGGAGATGATGAAAATGTTGAATTTGAGTTTGATATCCCTGAAGGAACAGAAGAAAAATTACACACTCTAGAATTCAAAACTTATTATGGTTATGATGAAGATGAAGATGAATATGATGAAACATCTAAGGACACATTCATCACAACAATTAGAGTAGCAGGAAATTGCCAGCAAGCTGGAGAAGTAGAAATAGATGCAGATTTTGATTCAGAAACACCTGAAGCAGTTGCAGGAAAACAAGTTATAATTAATGCAGTTATAAAGAATGTTGGAGATGAAGAAGCAACTTATACTGTTTCCGTTTCTGGAAACAGTGCATGGTCAAGCCTAATTTCAGTAGATCCTCAAACTGTTACAATAGCTCCTGGAGAATCTAAGGAAGTTAGTTTAGTATTTAGCGTAAATGAAGATGCTGAAGGAACCAAAAGATTTACTATAAAGACATCATCTAATGGAGTTCAAGTGGGAGAAAAAATAGTTACTCTTCCAGTATCAGCTAGTCAGCAACAACTAACACCATTTGTTGAGAATGTAAGGTCAAACTGGTTCATCTACCTGATAATACTAGTTAATGTGATATTAATCATAGCAATAATTTTAGTGATTAGAAGCATGGTTTCACCAAGAGGCCTTTAGTTTTTATTTTTTAACTAAATTTTTTTAGTATAATAATTTTTTAACATTAAATATATAAAATCTCTTTTTCTACCTATTCTATGAAAAAGAGAACACCTAAATCTTATCTAATCCTAATAAGATACTTAATACTATTAGCTATAACGGCTCTAACTCTCCCTCTAATCTACAAAATATTCACCCCTTTGACATTCTATCCTTCAGCATATTTATTAAAACTTTCCTATAATATAGCAATTAACAATGATATTATAATAATAAATGCTAAAACTTTTATTCAAATAATTCCTGCATGCATTGCAGGCTCAGCATACCTATTATTATTAATTCTTAATCTAACTATTCCAATGAAATTAGAAAAAAGAATAAAAGCAATTCTTTTATCATTCCTTATCCTATTAGTATTAAACATCTTAAGAATTTTCTTCCTAGCGACCTTATATCACAATGGCTTTACTTATTTTGATTTCACTCATAAGCTATTCTGGTACGTTCTAAGCACCGTTTTTGTAGTTTTCATATGGTTATTGATAGTAAAAATCTACAAGATAAAAGAAATCCCAGTTTATACTGATTTCAAATATCTGCTAAAGAAAGCTGGTTAGTTTTCCTTATTTTTTTACTATTCCTATCTTTTCTCCTTCCTAACCAACAAATAAATTAATACAACAACTAAAACAAAGAATAGCAATAACCAACTAATAGTGCTAAGATTCTGCTCAATGACAGCCATATTCTCTCCAAATAAATAACCTAAGCCAATTAAAATAGCTGTCCAAATACCTGCACCTAAACTAGTATAAAAACAAAACTTACCAAGAGGCATTTTACTAAAACCAGCTGGAATAGATATCAACTGCCTAACAACAGGAATCAGTCTCCCAACAAAAGTAGTTATTTCTCCATGCTTATTGAAAAACTTATCACTTTTCTCTAAACTATCTTCTCCAATAAAAAAAATCTTTCCATATTTTTTAATCAATCTATCAACACCCCTTCTACCTAAATGGAAAGCAATAGCATAATTAATCAAAGCTCCAGCCAAACTACCAAAAACCCCCATTAAAAACACAAAAAGAAAACTCATCTCCCCCCTTTGAACCAAAACTCCGGCAGGAATTAAAATAATCTCGCTAGGAAAAGGGATAAATGAACTTTCTATTGTCATTAAAATAAAAATCCCAAAATAATCCAAACTACCAATTAAACTAACCAAACTCTCTACTATCTGATTAAAAATTTCCCTTACCATTTCTAAAAGAATAAAAGTTAATTTAAATTGTTTGTCATTTAAAACTAACTCTTTTCAAACCTTCTAGCATACTCTTCAAGAACACTTAATATAAACCTTTCAGCACCTTCTAATATCCTACAATCATTAAAGACTATTTCATAACAATTAGGAGCAATTTCATTTATAACAGTTTCATTCCCATCTGTAATAATTATAACTGTATCAAAACCTGAATTGTGACACCATCTTTGAACTAGGTTATTTTCCTTTGCATAGTTTTTATCAGTAACAGCAGACTTAACATCTAATCCAGAATCCCTTAGAAAACCAGACAATTCTAACAAAGCAATACCACTATCCTCACAAGCCTCCATACGCGGATCAAGTGAAATATAAACTGGACCATACTTATTTTTATTTTCCAATGTAAAGTCAATTCTATCGCTTCTGAGATTTACAGGGATATCTTCCAAATCTCTGGGATCATTTCTAAAGTTTACAGCATAATTCCCAATAACATTTCCCGTTATACTAAGAACAGGAAATCTAGATGAATAAAAAATAAGATCCCCTAACTGAGTTTTCTGAAAAATCAGCCCTTTGTACTCAAATTTATCAACAAAATTAGTTTTAACAAAAGGAACTACAATTATTAACAAAATAATACCCGCCATCAAAATTACTGCCCATTTTATCTGTTTATTCTGTATTTCTTCAATATCATTGTCATCTTTAGCCTCTTTATTAGTATCTTCTACAGTACTGGGACTACTCTTCTCGTCCTCATTAGCGGGACTCCTCTTATCCCGTGTAACATTATCAGTACCCCCTTCTTTCTCTCCAAAAATACTATCCTCAAATCCACTAGCCTTTTCATCGCCCCCTTCACCAATTTCCTTAGTATCTTCTACATCTTTAGAACTACTATCCTCGCTTTCTATAGGCTCATCTTCCTTATCTTGTGCATGGTTATCAGCACTATTTCTATCAGTATCCTCTACCTTCTCATCTTTTTCATTCATCTAAAGAGAAGAAAAAACCCATTTTTAAACTTTTTCAAGGTGGATAATATACAATTGAACCTATTTAATGCCCAATATCTCAAACAAAAACTTGTCAGCATATCTAACCTGATTAGAAAAACTTGCAACTATGTAAACACAATTATCTTCTTGATAAATTCTTTCATCTCCCCCTTCATCGGCTTCCTTGAGAACAATAACATTATCAACTTTGCAGTCTTTAACAGGAAAATCTCCTTGACAATCATCTCCAGGTAAACAAGCACTACTAACTCTTTGGATAAAAGGATTCAAGTTTCTAACAATTTCTGACAAATGTTCCCCTTGTTCGCCAACAAAATACAAAGGTTTATTGGAATAAATACCAAGAGTCAAATAATTCAAACTTGCAATATCCGTAGTTTCCTTAGGGTTATACAAAGTTAAAAAATCATTTCCATTAACATTAAAACTCCAATAACCATTACTTCCTCTAACAAATTTTACTCCCTTATATTCAACTTCTTCAACACCACCATTATTACTAATTTTGTTACTGAAGGCAAAACCTAAGGTACTAAAAACCATCAACCCTATAAGTACAACCCCCATAATAAGCTGATTTCTTTTAACTGTCTTATCTCTCGCGTCCCGGGTAATTATTTTTCTCATCATAATAGAAATAATATTTTTTGTTTATATAACTTTCTTAACTCTCTCAAATTACTCCATCCCCAAAATCTCAGGATTATTCGGAGCATCTTTAAAAAAAAGCAAATCAGACTTTGATGGAAATCCATTAGGATAATAAGTTGTTCCTATCTGAATAAACCCACTAAAACCATGTTCCTCTAATATTTTTATACACTTACTCATCATTCCCTTATCCTCACTTTTAGTAATGTGTATCTGCTCCAACATTACAAAATCTATCTCATCAAGTAAATCTCCCATACCCTCCAACACCCTATCTTCAGCCCCCTCAACATCTAACTTAACAAAACAAGGACTCTTTATCTTAATTGGAAGTTTGTCAAATCTCCTGACTTCAATTTCCTTCTCTTCAACATCACTTTCAATATCATTATCATCCAACTTTATTGGTTTCAAAAAAGAACTCTCATAATCATCTTTCATTGTATGATAAAATTTTTTCTTCATATTTTCATTCCACAAACCACAGTTGAAAATAGTTATATTAGAATATTTTTCTAAAGCCTTACAATGTTTTTTAATTGGCTCAATTGCATAAACATAACAATTTGGAAAAACAGATCTGCAAGCCTCAATTAACTTTCCTTGGTTAGCACCAATATCAATGTAAGTATTAATCTTATTAGTAAACTTTCTTACAGTAAGAAAATAGTACTTATGTATTGGTCTTATTCCAGTAATCAAATCATTTATCCCAGACGGTTGCTCCAAAAACCTAATCAGCTTATGCCTTATACCCATCTTTTAATACTATAATCTTTATTTAAATAATTTATTGTACCAATAAATATTGGTTTATAAGTTACCAGTAAAATCGAATTAACAGCATTACCATTATCCGAAATTTTCTTTGAAAATGAGGATTTGAAAATCTGATGATTTTCAATAATCAATCAAAAAAAATAAAAAAATAAAAAAATAAAAAATCTACTTAAGCAGCAACCATTGGATATACCGTTTCAGTTCCAGCGTCTGTTGTCAAACCACCTTCTAATGCTTTCGCAACAGCGCTAGTAGTATCAGCAGCATCGTATCCTGCAACTAACATAGCAACAGTAGCATCGTTCAAAGGTGAAACAACAGTCTTAATAATGTACTGTCCAGCACCAACACCAGTAGCATCAGTAAAGTCTGATGTACATAATGGGGAATCACTTCCCAAGATACTAGCAGCAACTGTATTAATACAGCTTCCACCAACAACAACTAAGTTTTTACTAGCAACAGAACTAACTTCTGAGTCTTTTACAACCAAAACTTGTCCTCCGCCTCCTGTCGTAGTCGATCCAGGAGTAATAACAGTAGCAACATCAGCTACGAATAAATCCACTGAAGTTTCAGAATCCCCTGTTGGGTAATATACTTCTGCAGTGTCTTCATCTGGCTGTGTATAGTGTAAAAGCCTTGGCGCAACATCATCTAATACATACGTTTCGTAGATATTAGTTTCTGCTTGTTCTAGACCCGTTCCACCACCAGTTCCACTACCTGCACCATTAGTACCTGTAGTATTAAGGTTTTGGACTTGTAACTTATTATCACTATTATCATTAATAGTGTAAGTAAATCCAACACCAGCAGCAATGTTATCGTCTTTGTCTTCTCCATCCATTGACAAATACCATGAATCCGAGTCATGTCCCACCATTCCAGTTCCAACAGTAGCATTGTCTGAGAAATTTATAGAACCTGCAAGCGTTGTATCATTAATTGATGCAAACGGCAAGTAAATTCTCAAACCACCAGTTGTATAAATTGTGTCAAAATTGACACTAGTACCTGCTGTAAGGCTAACATTCTCTTCACTACTTGTTTGCTTAAATCCAATCTGAGTAATAGTAAGTTGAACATCTCCAATATCACAAGTATCACCAGCGATTTTGTCTTCACAAACAAGCTGTCCTGTAACTATATTTTCGATGTCTACTTCTTTTCTATCATCAGTTGTGTCATTTCTAACTTTAGCTCTTAACAAGTAAGATTCTGCTTCTGTACCTGTAGCATAAGTTGCAACAAATGCTCTGTGGAAATCATCTCCACTAGCGTTTTTCTCAAAATAAACAAGTGTCTGACTACTACCATTAATAGTAGCTAATCTGTCATCATGAGCCTTTCCAATACCTAGGAATTCTCCACTATTATTAGTGAATAAAAGATTAATAGAAGCAAGTCCGTCTTTAATAGGAACTTTTAGTTCTATACTTGTATCTCCATCTGGCTGAATAATTACTTTTTCCTCTGGGCTTCTAACTAAGCCTCCCATCGATAACTTAACAGCCTTAAATCCAGGCATTACAAGTTCGCTAAGAGGAGTAAGAAATTCTTCATCATCAGTTTTCCATTCAATAGTTATTTTACTAAGTTTTTCATCAGGCGACGAATAACTTCCTTTCACAAGAAAAGCTCTCAAGTTAGGGATACTAACATCATTAAACTTAACATCACTTCCGTGAACTAACTCTAATTTTCCTGATCCAACACTAAAACTAGCACTACCAATCTCACCAGAGACTTCTAACTTGCTGATGTCTCTTACACCAACATA
>Ga0310122_10000118_pt1 | contig 48753 bp, 36 predicted proteins | sample CB6_Bottom_1051__FD_203503 | JGI IMG/M metagenome (GOLD analysis project Ga0310122, IMG submission 203503) | Marine microbial communities from Western Arctic Ocean, Canada - CB6_Bottom_1051 | ecosystem: Environmental > Aquatic > Marine > Oceanic | place: Canada: Western Arctic Ocean | collected... | reverse complement strand
AAGAGCCGCCCATTGTACACCGCCAAATCCTTTTGTCAAAATTATTTTTTCAGAAAGTTGATGTTAAATAAACTTCAAATCCCCAGAAAATCAAATCTTCGCCGCATCCTGCGCCCTTTCGAAATTAGCAACAACTCCGAAAGAAGTGCGCATTCTACAGCAATACAGACTTTCGTCAACCGCTAATTTCTACCCGGGCAAATTTTCTTTTTCCTACCTGATAGACCTGACGAGTGCCTGCCTCAATCATTAACTTGGGATCGCTAATCTTTTCTCCGTCAATCTTTACCGCCCCTTGCTTAATCATCCTCATGGCATCAGAAGTACTCTTGGTCAAGCCAGCTGCTTTTAATAGATTGGCGATTGCCATAGCATTATCCTCAGCGACCAAGCACACTTCATCCATCTCCTCCGGCATTGCACCCCGCTGAAACCTCGCATCAAAACTCTCCAATGCTTTTTTAGCGGCAGCAGCATCATGAAATCTTTCAATAATCTCCTGCGCCAGACTGACTTTATAATTTCTTGGGTTAGCCCCCTCATTACACGCCTGTTTCCACAGTTTTATTTCAGTCATTGGCCTGAAACTGAGTAGTTCAAAATATCGCCACATCAATTCATCTGATATTGACATGATTTTGCCAAACATTTCATCCGCAGTATCTGCGATACCTATATAGTTGTTGAGTGATTTTGACATTTTCTGCACGCCATCCAATCCCTCTAAAATAGGCATCGTAATCACAGTCTGTGGTTTTTGCCCATAAATTTCCTGTAACTGTCTCCCCACCAATAAATTGAATTTCTGATCCGTCCCGCCCAGCTCAATATCCGCTTTCATAGCCACAGAATCATAGCCCTGAATTAACGGGTATAAAAACTCATGAATCGAAATCGGCTGCCCCCCTTTGAAACGCTTGCTAAAATCATCACGCTCCAGCATTCTTGCTACCGTGTGCTTTGCTGCCAATTGAATTAAATCAGCGGATGACAGTTTATCCATCCAGGTGGAATTAAAAACAATCTTGGTTTTTTCAGGATCCAGTATTTTAAACACTTGCTCCTGATAGGTTTTTGAATTCTCCAACACATCTTCTTTCGACAGCGCTTTACGGGTAACATTTTTCCCCGTGGGGTCACCGATCATCCCGGTAAAATCACCTATAAGAAACTGTACCTGATGTCCCAGATCCTGAAACTGTTTTAATTTATTTATTAAGACAGTATGCCCCAAGTGCAAATCGGGGGCCGTTGGGTCAAAACCTGCCTTGACAATCAGCGGTCTATTTTCCTCAAGTTTTTTAACCAACTCAGACTCAAGCAGAATCTCATCAACTCCTCTCCCAATCTGTTCCAGTACTTCTTCTTGCACAATCTTCTCCAAATCAATATTTAATTTTTAGCTATTATAAATTCATTTAAACGATTCCTATGAAAAAAATATCCCTTTAACTTATAATCGCTAGCTCAGGCTTCAGTCCATCCTGGTTTTTTTGCACATATTTTAAGGTCGAGTTAATTTGTGATCACCAATAAGTTCAGGTCTTTATTTTTAGGCATAACCGTTATCGTTACCCTCGGTGCATCTTATGCTTTTACTTCACCCGACGCTTCTGATCTGCAACCTACTGTTAGCCAGCTCAGCCTCCCTGTTATTCAGCCAGCCATGACAACTCCGTCCGTGGCTATACCACAGCGCAAGAATTTCAAAATACTGAGCCATCAGATTAAAGCAGGTGAAAGCATCTCCAGTATTTTTTCTGCTCTTGATGTGAGCAGAACCGATTTACATAAAATCATCCACGCGAATAAGCTCGGCGAGCAATTTGCATCTATTGCTCCGGGAAAAACCCTCCAACTTTCCATTGATGCTAGCGGTCAACTGCAACAGTTAACTTATCATAAGAATGCAATAGATACCCTGAAAGCAGAACTGATTCATAATAAATTTAATGTTGAACTGGTCAGCAAACCCATTGAAACCAGAATTGCCAGCACGCAGGCCATTATCAATGCCTCATTATTCCTTGATGGTCAGGCGGCCGGACTTTCCGATAAGCTTATTATGCAACTTGCTGATATATTTGCCTGGGATATTGATTTTGCTTTAAGTTTGCGTAAAGGCGATATGTTTACGGTGGTTTACGAAAAAATCTTTGTTGGAAATAAAGAAATTGATAGCGGCAACATCCTTTCTGCCGAGTTTATCAACCGAGGACACACATATACTGCTGTCCGGTTTGAAGATAAAGACGGTACTGCGGATTATTTCACCCCCGAGGGCAAAAGTATGCGCAAAGCCTTTTTACGCACCCCGGTGGATTTTGCCCGCATCAGCTCCCGTTTCAATCTTAAAAGAAAACACCCGGTGTTAAATAGAATCCGTGCGCATAAAGGTGTTGATTATGCTGCTCGCTCAGGAACGCCTATCAAAACCACTGGTGATGGAAAAATCATATACCGTGGTCGCAAAGGGGGTTATGGCCGCGTTGTCATCGTTCAGCACGGACAAAAATACAGTTCTCTCTATGCTCACATGTCTCGCTATAAAAAAGGACAAAAAGTCGGGAGCCATGTAAAGCAGGGTCAGATTATTGGTTATGTCGGCAAATCGGGCTTAGCCACGGGAGCCCATCTGCATTATGAGTTTCGCATCAATGGCGTTCACAGAAATCCGCTCACGGTGAAACTACCCGCAGCCAAACCCATTAAAAAGTCATTATTCAGCGCCTTCAAAAAACAAACCCGTGTACACCTTGCACATCTTAATACGCTCAAAAGCCCCCCTCTGATTGCTCAAAACTATCCCTGAACATCATGTCTGAGCTATACATAGGATTAATGTCAGGAACCAGTCTGGATGGTATTGATGCCGCGCTAGTCAATTTTGATGGCGACGCCATTGAACTGGTTGATTTTTTATACGCCCCTTTTTCAGACCCTATAAAAAAAAGCATCAAAAATATTTCTCAGGCCGATCGGCCCATACTGTTAAGCCAGTATGGTTCACTTGATACTCAACTCGGCGAACTGTTTGCCAAATCCGCTCAACAATTACTTAACAAAGCCGCTACCCCCCATTCCGCTGTGACGGCAATTGGTAGCCATGGACAAACGGTTTATCACGCACCCAACCTTACATCGCCTTTTTCATTACAAATTGGCGACCCTAATATTATTGCTGAATTAACGGGGATTACCACGGTTGCTGACTTCCGCAGAAGAGATGTTGCCGCCAAGGGACAAGGCGCACCTTTAGTACCGGCTTTCCATCAGGCTATTTTCTCCGGAATATTCGATTTATCCCAACAGTCTGTCAGCATCGTTAATATTGGTGGCATTGCCAATATTAGCCATTTAACTGAACATAATGTGCTGGGTTTTGATACCGGTCCCGGCAATACCTTGATGGATGAGTGGACGCAAAAGCATATGAACCAGAGTTACGATGAACGTGGAGCCTGGGCAAAATCAGGTAATGCAGATTCCAGACTTGTTAAACACTTTAAGAATGATCCCTATTTCACATCGGAACCCCCTAAGAGCACAGGGAAAGAATATTTTTCTATGGGCTGGCTGGAAAGTAAATTAGTGGATTTTCATCAATGCACCGCAAAAGATATTCAAGCCAGTCTGTGTCAATTAACCGCTGATACCATCAGTCAAGCAATTCAAAGTCATGCTCCTTTAACGGAACATACCGTGATTTGTGGCGGCGGCGTGCACAATGAACATTTAATGCAGTTAATCAGCAACACGCTACAACACCCCGTCAGCTCAACCGCAGAATACGGCATTAACCCTGATCATGTTGAGGCAATCGCTTTTGCCTGGTTAGCCAGACAAACCCTGCACAATTTACCCGGCAACCTGACTCAAGTAACAGGAGCCAGAAAACCGGTTATTCTTGGCGGTATTTATCCTGGAGAAAAAGGATATTGAGAATTGTTAGCTACATCGCTAACTTAATGAAACTACATGGAAAATGAAGATCCACAGCCACAAGTCGTGCTTGCATTGGGGTTTCTAATGACAAATTGAGCGCCTGACAAATCTTCCTTAAAATCAATCTCCGCCCCACTTAAATAACCAATACTCATGGCATCTATTAACACGGTCACGCCTCCATTTTCGACCCGTGTATCATCCTCATTGACTTCTTCATCAAAAGTAAAGCCATACTGAAAACCTGAACAGCCTCCACCCGAAACATAAACTCTAAGTTTTAAGTTATCATTTTCTTCTTCCGCAATTAAAGTACTGACTTTCTTTGCAGCGTTATCTGTAAAAATAATAGGATTAGTCATTCATTTGTTCTAACAAGTAATAAAGTCTTGATTATGTCAATACCTAGTATCTTAGTCAAGATTTCACAGCAATTTATTCTCAGACACGCTTGCAAAAACCTCGTCCATTTTCCGCTATTACATGATCTAAATACTTTAAAGTCACTAAAAACACCTGTTAGTGCAGAAACATTGGTATGAATAGCTCGGGATATTTGAATGGATACAGTTTTAGCCTTCCTCGCGTTCAGGCAATAGTAGCTTTGACAGGGCAAGCAGACATTCACCCTGTCCTTGAGAGCTCAGCAGGCACGGTTAATATAAGATCCGTACTCTGGATATATGACCCAATCGATGATTTAAAAAAAAGGGGGGCACTGAGATACCCTTGTAAACTCAGGGGTAAAGGGCCACTGTTTCCAAGCCCTGATTTTCTTCGAATCCAAACATCAGATTCATATTTTGTACAGCCTGTCCGGCAGCCCCTTTCACCAGATTATCTATTACCGATAAAACCACCAGAGTATCACCGCCTTGTGGTTGATGTAGCGCTATCTGACATTTATTACTGCCTCGCACATTTCGGGTATCAGGATGCGCACCCATCGGGAGTACATCGACAAAGGGCTCATGTTGGTAACGCTGTTCAAATAATACCTGTACATCCCGAGCATCACCGATCAGCTGTCCATACAAAGTAGCATGTATTCCTCTAATCATGGGCGTTAAATGCGGTACAAACGTCAATGCTACAGATTGCTTTGCTGCAACTTCCAATCCTTGCCTGATTTCCGGTAAATGCCGATGACCCGCCACTGCATAAGCTTTGAAACTTTCTCCGGTTTCACTCATCAGTGCGGATACCTGTGCTTTTCTACCCGCGCCACTCACGCCTGATTTAACATCGGCTATCAAATGCGCAGGGTCAATGAGCTTGTTTTCCAGCAAAGGTAAAAAACCTAATTGTACAGCGGTAGGGTAACAGCCTGGACATGCGATAAGCTGGGCTGCTTTAATCGCCTCTCGATTAACTTCAGGTAAACCATAAACTGCCTGCGCAATTAAATCAGGGCACGCATGCGCCATGCCATACCATGCTGCCCATTCCTTTTCATCTTTGATTCTAAAATCGGCAGATAAATCAATGACTTTCACTTGGCGTGACAATAATTCTTCAGCCATAAGCATTGCTGTGCCATTGGGCGTTGCAAAAAACACCACATCACAGGCTGCCAGCGTCTCTACATCAGGTTCGGAAAAAAGTACATCACACAAACCATGTAAACTGGGGTATAGCATTGCCACTGACTGCCCTGCATCCGAGCGAGACGTGACCACAGTAATTTCCACTTCCTTATGTAAAACCAGAATACGCAATAATTCAACACCTGTATATCCTGTACCCCCCACTATACCTACTCGAACCATCTCATTTTTAACCTGTATTAAAGTAATTAATAATGCATATAATACGCGTAATCATTTGCAATCTTATATTTTTTTAGCGCCCTCAACTCTTCATGCTTGCCATTGAAATAAAAAACACGACTCTACAGTCAACACAACGCCCTATTCCCAAACCGCTGGAGTCAGAGGTTTTAATCAAAATTGCGGCAGCCGGTATTAACCGACCTGATATCATGCAGCGTCAAGGTTTATATCCACCACCGCTGGGAGCATCTGATATACCTGGCCTGGAAATTGCCGGTACGGTCATCGCCATGGGCAAACAAGTCAGCCACCTTAATCTTGGCGATAAAGTATGTGCTTTAGTCACAGCAGGAGGCTATGCTGAATATTGTTTAGCAAGTGCGGTTTTATGTCTCCCCATTCCGGCAAACCTTGATTTTGTTCAAGCCGCAGCACTGCCTGAAACATTTTTCACCGTCTGGAGTAATCTGTTTGACCGCGCCCAGTTACAAGCCAACGAAACCCTGCTCATTCATGGTGGCAGTAGCGGTATTGGCACAACAGCGATTCAATTAGCAAAAGCCTTCGGTGCCACTGTCATTATCACCGCAGGGTCTGATAAAAAGTGTTCCTCTTGTAAAACATTGGGTGCTGATTTTACGATTAATTACCAGACTCAGGACTTTGTCACGGAGGTCAATAGAATTACTGACCAGCAAGGCGTTGATGTGATTTTAGATATGATAGGGGGAGATTATTTTCCTGCAAATATAAACTGCATGGCCATTGAAGGCAGGTTGGTGCAGATAGCCATTCAAAACGGGCCAAAAACAGAAATCAATCTGTTACCAATTATGCTTAAAAGATTATCCATTACAGGGTCTACCCTCAGAGCCAGAAATGATGCCTTTAAAAGTGCCATTGCCAAACAATTGTTGCATAAAGTCTGGCCTCTGCTGGAAACCAACGCCATTAAGCCAATTATTTATAAAACATTCCCCTTGCACCAGGCAGGCGCTGCACATCAACTGATGGAAAGCAGTCAGCATATAGGTAAAATAGTCTTAACGGTCTAATATCCTTAGAAAACCTCCCTTTTCTATACGATAGTACACCACCTCAGAACCTGAAAAGAAACATAGCATTTAACATACTGGCTCATCGCTATCAGCTAGACTTAAAAACAAAGAATCCTCAACATTAACCCTGCTGAACGGTGCTTTGACATCCAGCAAGGACGAGGGTTCGGGGGAAATACAGTGTCAGATTATTATCCGCATGATCATTAATCGCCCTAGGGTTGGCTTTGATCACACTAAAGCCATTGCATCCTGCCAAAATGCTTGCTACTCACTTAAGCAGCATTCGCAACCCTTTCCAGCCCTTTTCTATAACTTTCACAGGCTTTCTCTTGATCACCTTTTTCAATTAACACATCACCCAGCATTTGATAAGCCGCCACGCTAGGATCAATCGCCACGCTTTTGGTTAAATATTGTTCAGCTTTTTCAAATTGAAAACATTTGATGCTTATTTTACCTAATACTCTTAACAAAACAGCACTTCTAGAATGTACAGATAACCATTGTTCAGCGGTTTGCAACTGATTTTTATGATCTGCTGTCTCAATATCGGCATATAACACCAGTAAAGTTTCGTCCCAGCTTTGCAAAATAGACTTTACAATGTTGTCTTTCACTTTTAGGCCTGAACCCGCTTCAATCATCGCTGTATAATAAATATGCGTCATCCTTTGCATGGTTTGAACATGCTCAGGAATACTCAGCCATAGAACTTCTATTTCATTGATATCGCCTTTTTCGGCTGCCACGCTTAAGAGGTGCTCTAAAGTTTCAGCCTCCAATAAGTGGACTTCGGCTTCCATCAAAATTTTATGCTCATGTAAAGCAGGAATGAGCTTGTATAGGGCATCCCAGTCCCCGACGCGTTCATACACCTGATGCAACATTTTGAGCACGCTGGCATGACCTGAGTCAATAGACTGCAATTTAATTAAAATTTCTAACGCCTTATCAAACTGATTCGATGATAAATGCATTTCAGCCTGCGTCAAACCCACTGCCAAACCAGAGTCTCCTGCTTCTTCAGTGGCAGCTCTAAGGTATTCATCCCTTTTCTCAATAGCGCCTCGTGATTGAGCCGCTTTGGCTGCCGTTAAATAATGTAACAAGGGCGCACCACTATTGGAGGCATGTTTAATTAATGTTTTTTCTGATTTTTCCCAACTGCCTTCTGCCAAGTCTACTAACCCTGAAATCAATGCTTCCTGAGAACGATTAAACTTGATTTTTTTCCCTTTGCTTTGTATTTTGCTGGGTAACCGAATTAAAACACCGAACAACCTAAAAAACACATACATCAAAAAAAATAAAACAATCTGACCGATACCAAAGATAAACACAGAAGTCTCCAGAGACCAATGACCCATGCCCATCAAAACATAGCCAGGATTATCATATTCACCTAACCATTGCTGAATTAAAAAAGCAGCAAGAATAGCAACACAAAGCGAACCAAGAAAATAGAAAATATTTTTCATAACCATACTCTGTTAAAGATCACTCGGTGCAATAATAGCTTGCTCTGTTGTCGTTTCATTAGTTGTTGCTGACGGCAACAACGCTTTATCCACTTCAAGACGTAGTTTGATAATATCTTTTAACATTTTGAATGACTGACTGATATCAGGAAACTCACGTTGCAATTGCATGCTATTGATCTCATCTAAATCCACCAAAAACCGTTGCGCTTTGGCATTCAAAGTATAGTTATCATTCAACCACTGTTTCGTATCGGCAATACTGGTTTGATACAATTTATTATGCTGCTGAACCAAAGCAACTTTAATCATCTCTAGTTTTACATTCAGTTGCTGCCTGATAAAAGCCACTTCTTCTTCCGTTAAAATCTGGGTAACCGGTTGACTCGAATGCCTGACCGTGACATAGCCTTCCAATAAATTCAACGCGGACGCCAAAACACCATGTCCCGATCCTTCTGTGTCTTCATGCGCATGAATTTCAGTTGATTCAGTCAATGGCTTACCGGCATAAGGTAACCTCACGGCCAGTTGCCTTGAAGTATCTTTTAACAGTTGTATTTCAGAATAAATGCCTACCACATCAGGTAAAGTCACGGCACCCAGGGCCGCAATTTCTTTCGCTATTTGCACCCTGATCTTATAGACAGCAGCATCACCACTTTCCCGCAATCGCTGATCAGCCGCTTCCAAGGCCATACTGGAGGTTTTAACATCTCCCACTAAATGCAAGCGCTGATTAGCAACACTCAGCAAATATTCAGCATCCGCAACCAGCCAATCCCCTCGCGTTTTACCTAGTTGACGTCTAATCTGCTCAACCGCCGCCGTTAATTCATTTTTCGTCAGCACCATTTTTTCTGAATGCAACTGTGAGAAGTCAGCGAGTGTCTTGGTAAAATGGCTGTCTTTTCCGGCAATATCTTCGGCAAAGATCACAATTTGGGACTGCATACTGCCTAATTGCGATTGAAAAGCATTCAGCTGCTTACTCACTTCAATCTCTCTCATATCGTCTTTACTAATTTCATCGCCTTGAGACAATTGCTTATCTTTCAACTCTTGTAGCAAAAAAAAGAAACCTCCCGCCAGCACCAAAATAAGTAGCAGATTGATTGCGCCAAAAATAAGCCAGCCATGTGACTTTAGGGTGACATCATTTGCAGGCTGAATTTCAATGATTTCATCACTGATCTGCAATGCTTCAGCCCCCATTTCAAGTGCTACCGGCGTCTGCTCTACCACTTTTTGTTCGGCTTCTTTTTGAATATCATCAACCACTTTCTTCCCCGTTAGTTTATTGGTGAGCCCATGCTCAATATTACTGCATCAGTTATTGCGTAATCTTCCGGACTCTTGGCTACCGCAATATGTTTAAAGCCCATTTCTTTTGCCATTTCTTTGAGCCTTTTGCTAATCACAATGATGGGTACTAAATACAAAGTATCATGCAATTCCAGATCAATCATTGCCAATAAATTGTTTAAAGCTTCTCCACTGGTCATGGTAATCGCATTGACCCCTCCAGTCTTTAACAGACGCATAACTGATCGATCAGAATACCGCGGCCTTTGTCTGGAATAAACTTCCAAATAATCCACTTGAGCACCACGCATTCGCAGACAATTTGCCAAAGTTTCTCGCCCGCCCTTACCGCGAATAATCAAACAGGACTTAGCTGTTACATTATTCATTTCCGGTGTGTCTAACAAACCCTCCGTATTAAACCGGGATGCCGGAACCAACTGAACTGCCAGACCACTTCTGCTTAAGGCTTTCTCAGTGGCTTTGCCCACAGCAGCAATGGAACAATACTTAAAAGCATCTATTCTGCCATTATTCGCACTCAGAGCAAAATTTACTGCATTAGCACTGATAAAAATAAGCCAGTGATATTGCTTTAACATCGCCAGTTGTTGCTGGATCCCCCCGTGATCAAACGCCACAATTTCCAGCGTTGGAAATCGAATGGCCTGCAAGCCTTGTTGCTCAAGCAACTGGCATAGGTTTTCTGCCTGACGCTTGGGTCGCGTCACCAACACACTGTAATTATTCAACTCAGCTTTGCTTTGCACCATTGCATTATCAACCTGGATCAATACCGGATCAATAGAGTGCCTGCAAAATCTTATCCGCCCCCTGGGCTAATAAATCATCCGCTATAGCGATACCTATTTCTTCTGCCTGAGAAAAACCGCCTTGTCTGTGCGCCCGATATAACACCGAACCATCCGGCGCTCCCACCAAACCCCGCATCACAATCTGATCCCCCTGAATTTCAGCAAAACCGGCAATAGGCACCTGACAGCCACCATTCAAACGTGCATTCATGGCTCTTTCTGCCCGCACCCGGAGGGTGGTTTCCTCATCACGCAGGACTCGTAATAAATCGTTAGTTTCAACATCATCACTTCGACATTCAACCCCTACAGCGCCCTGCCCGATAGCGGGTAAACTGATTGTGGTATCCAGACGCTGGGTGATTCGATCCGCCATCCCTAAGCGTTTTAAACCCGCAGAGGCTAAAATAATGGCATCGTACTCACCTGCATCTAACTTAGCCAGACGCGTATTGACATTACCTCTTAGGGATAAAATCTCAGCATCCGGAAATTTCTCTTTTATTTGACATTGTCTACGTAGACTTGATGTGCCAATTTTTGCATTAGCCGGTAAATCTTGCAAGGAAGCATAATGATTAGAGACAAAAGCATCCGTGGGGTCTTCACGATTCAAAATAGCCGACAAATGTAGACCCGCAGGAAATTCAACCGGCACATCTTTCATTGAATGCACGGCAATATCGGCAATACCATCCAGCATACCCTGCTCAAGTTCTTTTACAAACAAGCCTTTACCGCCAATTTTGGCTAAAGGCGCATCAAGAATTTTGTCGCCTTTTGTCACCATTTTAACTAATTCCGTTTTTATTCCAGGAAAGGCCTTTTCCAATCTTGCTGCAACATGTTCAGCTTGCCACAACGCCAATGGGCTTTTGCGTGTGGCTATGCGAATTATTTTTTTTGTCAAAACCTGTCCTAATCACTATCAATATTTTTGCTTATTGTAAGCTTATTCACACTTAAAATCCTCAATCCTCGAAAATACCGCGCAATCGGACTTAAAAAACGCCATTGGTGGCTATATTCTCCTGTTTATTTTTAATTTTCTGACAGTACCATATTATAAGGTATCAGGAAATAACCCCGCCTTAAGACCACCGCACTCTAGGCTGATACAAATGCAAGCCGAGGATTGCCTTAAACACTCTGAACTAGAACATCGGCTATTTTAAATCCATTATTTTTGAGTTTAGCGGTATAATTTCTTCTTTTTCATTGAATTTAATAATGGCTACAGTTAATACCGATAAGCTTTCCAGTGCCCGATTTGCGCAAGCAACCGATGCTTTTGTTGAAATTTTTACCGCATCTGTTGGTTTTGATCAACGCATGGCTAGTCAAGATATCGAAGGCTCTCTAGCACACGCCAAAATGCTCTGTAAAATAGGCATCCTCAGCAATACAGAGCTGGATGACATTATCAATGGTCTTGCCACTATTACGCAAGAAATTGAGCAAGGTGAATTTAACTGGTCTGTACCCCAGGAAGATGTTCATATGAACATCGAAGCTCGTTTAACCGAATTAATCGGTATCGCCGGTAAAAAACTACATACCGGTCGCTCCAGAAATGATCAGGTTGCCACCGATATTCGTCTCTATTTACGCAATGAAATTGGCAACATAGATACACAATTAGAACGCCTGCAACAGGCAATTCTGGATTTGGCAGAAAAAGAAGCCGACACTATCATGCCTGGTTTCACCCATTTACAAGTCGCTCAACCAGTGACTTTTGGCCATCATTTAATGGCCTGGTTTGAAATGCTTGTCCGTGACCGGGAGCGTCTGCAAGACTGTTGCAAACGTATCAATATCATGCCACTCGGTGCAGCGGCTTTAGCTGGCACTAGCTATCCTATTGACAGGCATATGACGGCTGAATTATTAGGCTTCTCACGCCCCTCAAATAATTCTCTGGATTCCGTCAGTGATAGAGACTTTGCTATCGAATTTACCGCGGCAGGCAGTTTGATCATGATGCATTTATCCCGTTTTTCTGAAGAATTAGTCATATGGGCCAGTGCACAATTTGATTTTATTGATATACCCGATGCCTTCTGCACAGGCTCATCCATTATGCCGCAAAAGAAAAACCCCGATGTCCCCGAATTGATCCGTGGTAAATCAGGTCGCGTGACCGGCCATTTGGTTTCGCTGCTGATGTTAATGAAAGGCCAACCGTTAGCCTATAATAAAGACAATCAGGAAGATAAAGAACCCCTTTTTGATACTGCAGATACTCTGATCAATTCCTTACGTGCTTTTGCCGATATGGTGCCGCACCTGGGTGCAAAACGCGAGAATATGTATCATGCCGCCAAGCAAGGTTTTGCAACAGCAACTGATTTAGCGGATTATCTGGTTCGTAAAGGCATGGCATTTCGTGATGCGCATGAAGTGGTAGGGCTGGCAGTCAGACTCGGCATTGAATCCCGTCGCGATTTATCCGAGATTTCTCTGCAGGAATTACAACAGTTCTCCTCGACAATAAGTGCTGACGTATTTGATATTTTAAGCTTAGAGGGTTCCGTGGCTTCCAGAAAGCATATCGGCGGAACAGCACCTGATACGGTGAGAGCCGCAATAAAATCAGCGAGAGAACAATTAAATTAACTCACCGCTGGCACGGCAATTATTTTTCTTTATGACGTTCTCATCCCCGCCTTCTCCCTCTGCAGAAGGCGGGCGGAAATAAACCCGGATTTTGCTTACTGATACTAATATAACAACGCTTGATTTTCTTCGTCATGGCGCCACAACTGGTGGCTCCTATTACCGGGGAAGTACCGACGATCCACTCAGCAAACTGGGTTGGCAACAAATGAGTACGGCTGTTGCCAACCGAAACTGGGATTTAATTATCAGTTCACCGCTACTGCGCTGTCTTGACTTTGCGCAACACCTGAACCGCCACGCCAACACCCCTTTTTGCGTAGAACCGGTCTGGCAAGAGATTCATTTTGGTGACTGGGAAGGCAAAACCGCAGACCAGATTGACCCGGCTGAATTACAACGTTTCTATCAAGACCCTCTGCAACATACGCCTAAACATGCTAAAAACTTTTCAGTATTTCTCGCCCGCATCAATCAAGCCTGGGCAGATTTAATCAAACAACACTCTGGCAAACGGATTCTAATCATTACCCATGCCGGTGTGATTCGCGCTCTGTTCCCGATACTACTCAACCTGCCTATTAATAAACTATTCCACTTGCAGGTGGATCATGCCAGCTTAACCCGCTTTCAATGTTTTCAGGACGGCACAGACCCTTTCATACAGCTGCAATTCCATAATTTATCCAGCCTCAAATAAGGTTGGTCGACATCAGGTCTGGACAGGTGACATCACTTATTTGCACACAGCAGGAGGCTGGGTGAGTTTATCTTCACGCCGAATCATCGGTTGGCATATTAATAACCACAAACCGTAGCTCTTATCGCAAAAGCACCAGACAAGCTGTGGTTTTCGCACCTCCATCAAAGATGGTTGGGAGCTATTACGGCAGGGCAATAGTTGAACGCTTTTTTGGCAGATTACAGCACGATTGGATTGTTAAAGTGTATCCGCCAACACCTGAGTTTATATCACTGGATATAACGAGTTACATAAAATATTACAACTTAGATCGGCTGCATACTGCCAATGGCGATATGTGTCCGGTTTAGCTTGACCAGGTCAATCGGTTTTTTCAGGCGAGAAAACAGCTGTGCTATACCGCAATTATTGAACTCCACCCGTCACTCATGTGCAGCATTGACAGACACGCTAAACAATTAAGGCTTACTGAATTATAAGCTCTTAATACAACTCAAATTCCCACGATAATTTGGCTCACTAAAAAAATGCTTATTATTTTCTATCATCTGCCGTCATCAATCGTACCGCCAGTTCATGATCAGAATAAGTTTCTAGTGGGCGCCCCATTTTACGACAGGAGCCACCATCACGATCATAGTTTGCACAGAATTCATCAATAAAATTCATGATGGAATGGTCAATCAAGTAACCCTGAGAAAAATCAAAAGTAATTTTCTTACCTTTCTCTATATTATCAACTGCTTTTTTAAGCGGTAAGAAATTAGAAAATAAAGCAGAACCAATGATTTGCACAATAACATTGTCGCCATGTTCTCTAATAGTAAAATGGATTTTAAATAGATTATTTAGCCATACACCTCGTGAGATATGCAGTATAAGCTTAATAAATACTCCGAAAAACACCCCGACTAATAAATTCGTCGCTAACACAGCTAATATAGTGACGATAAAGAGAAAAAGCTGGTCTTTCCCGATAGCCAAAACCTGTGCAAAAACTTTTGGGGTGGCTCGACGATAACCCACATAAACTAATAAAGCGGCTAAAGATGCATGAGGAATGTTATGAATAAAGTGCGGAAATAAAACCACGAATATCAACAATATCAAACCATGAAAGAAATTAGCCCAACCTGTTTGCGCGCCATTTTCCACATTGGCAGAACTTCGCACAAACTCAGCGATCATAGGCAGGCCCCCTAAAAAACCTGAAATCACATTACCGAATCCAACAGCAGATAAATCACGATCTAAGTCAGTTGGCCTTTTATAAGGATCTATTTTTTCAGCAGCTGTCGCACTTAAGACGCTTTCTAAACTAGCAACCAAACAAATAGTCATCGTTGCCATCCAAAATTCAAAGGTTAATATTTTAGAAAAATCGGGCAAATAAAAATATTCAGTGAAGTCATCAGGAATTTCCACTAAAAAAGGTGGTGAAATAAGATGCTCATGTAATTCGGCCTGTCCAAAATGAATATGTTCATGCTGAATACCAAAAAACTGTGCTAACACCATGCCCACCAATAGCACCATTAGAGGCGCAGGAATTCTACTTAACTTAACCTCTTTCTTCTTTAAAAAAGGCCATACAAATAAAATGGCAAGAGAGATTAAACCGATGATCGCAATCTCTGTAGTTGAATTTAAGAAACTATGAGGAATTTGACCTATTAAAGAATAAAGACCGCCAGGTTCAGGGGTAACGCCCAACATAACATGAGTCTGTTTGGCCATAATACTTATGCCCATTGCAGCCAGCATGCCATGCACCACAGGCGTAGGGAAAAAAGCACTTAAGCTACCCATTTTATAGCGGCCCATAATCACTTGAAAAAAACCTGCAATCATAATTGCCGCCAGCGTATACCGATAACCTGACATCAAGTCGCCATCACTGAGCGACTCTACCGCAGCCAGCATAACCACAATCAAGCCACCTGCCGGGCCATTAATAACGATAAATGAACCATTCACACGTGAAACTAATAAACCGCCCACAATGGCAGTGATAATACCGGCAGATGGCGGGAAACCAGACCCTATCGCAATCCCCAAACATAAAGGTAAGGCAATTAGAAAAACAAAAAAACCCGCTTGCAAATCACTCCGCCAATTTTCTTTTAGACCTTCAATACCTTCTTTAGGAAGTACTAAGTATTTATTCATCATGCTCAAGTTTTTCTTAATCATTCTTAATATTAACTATTTAACCTTATCAATGCAGCCGAGTATTCTACAATGCCTCCACTTTTCTGTTGAAAAAAATTTTAAGGGATGGATAGGCATTCCAAACCACAAATTCAAATTAAATTGAGATATCACAAGACATTTCAAAAAACTGAGGGGCAGAGCCACATTTATTTCTCATTAAGATTTCAATGCCCAGGGCTTGCTGGTTTTTTTGACGTAAGGCCTTGATTAATCAATTCTGCTATTTGGGATGTGAACTAGTCGTTTCCAGGCGCGAACCCTTAATCAATCATACCGAGGGTTAAAAACTCAAAACCCTGGTATTGTGAAACCACCTTGATGATTTTGATTGCTTAATCAAATAAAAACATAGCATCGCCATAACTGAAAAAACGATACTGTTGCTTTATGGCATGTTGATAGGCTTGCATCACATGCTCGTACTTCGAAAATGCTGAGATCAGCATTAATAAGGTGGACTCTGGCAAATGAAAATTCGTTAACATCGCATCCACTGTTTTAAAACGATAGCCAGGGGTAATAAACAAATCAGTATCCCCTAGCCCCGCTTCTAGCTGGCCTGATCTTGACGCTGACTCTAATGCTCTGACTGCTGTAGTTCCAATGGCAATCACGCGACCGCCTTTGGCTTTGGCTCGCTGGATAGCATCTACCGTGCTTTGCGTCACTGCATAAAATTCCTTATGCATAATATGTTCAGATAAGTCATCCACTCTGACGGGCTGAAAGGTGCCACTACCCACATGCAATGTCACAAAGGCTTTGGAAACCCCTTTTTGTGCTATTTTATTGATCGTTGCCTGATCAAAATGCAAACCTGCAGTGGGTGCTGCAACGGCACCGGGTTGTTTTGCAAAGACTGTCTGATAGCGGGTGAAATCGTCGGCGTCATCTGCCCGGGTAATGTAAGGTGGTAAAGGGATATGGCCGACTTGCCCGAGAATTTCTAAAACAGATTGCGGGCCTTTAAACCGCAGCTTAAACAAATCATAATCCCTGCCGATCACTTCGCATACAAAGCCATTATCCAGCATTATCAATGAATTCGCTTTAGGTGATTTACTGGCACGAATATGGGCGACAGCATATTCCGCATCAATCACTCGTTCTATCAAGAGTTCAACCTTGCCCCCTGTTTGCTTTTTACCAAATAATCTGGCGGGAATCACTTTGGTATCATTCAGTATCAATAAATCATTCTCATTGAGCAAATCTACAAAATCAACAAAGTTCTGGTCGGTTAGGACACCGGTGGATTTGCTCATACATAGCAAACGACTAGCCACTCGATCAGCCAATGGTTTCTGGGCAATTAAATGCTCAGGCAGAAGATAATTAAAATCACTTTTTTGCATAATTCATACTATTTTTGTGTCGCTCAAACTGTGTTATAAAAAAATTCAATTAGCAGGGTCACATCATTTAGCTCGCCAATGACCCGCAAAGAGCGACAAACTTAATGTGCTTCTGTTCAACAATGCGGGCCCAGACTTACTAAAGAACTCGATTTCCCATGCAAAATATCATCTTGCCGCTTCCAAGTATTTTGGTAATTGTTTGTTTCCCTTCGTCTTGGCAATGGCTTGAATGATATGAGCGCCCTTGCAGTCTTAAGCAAAAAAAAGACCAGAGCGGCAATATTAAGGTTAAGCCATGAACTTGAGACCAACGACTGACAAACATTACTGATATTACCTATACTGCCTGTGACTACGTCTTTTATTTCCTTGGTTTTATTGAAATAAAAGACCTTAAAATTTGAGTTAATCTCACTTTTAAGCCGTTTCCCCGCTAATATAAGCGAGGCATTCTTCTTTTACAGAAGCTTTTTTGGGGTCGCATCATTCCATTAGGTAAATTCTATCATGACCGAGTCACCTGCTTTTAACCAAGTACTCGTCATCAAAATTTTGAGATTCAGCCCAAGTAATGAAACATGCCTTGTTTCACCCTCAAGAACATCAATCACGTCTCAGTCCGTTTTATGATAAAGGAGACCTGATGATAATCCACATCCAGTTCGGGCCATGTTGCCTGGTTTCCCTCTAAATTTGTTGATATTCAGCAAACTCAATCTGCTTGAACAAACCAGAAATATCTAAAACATAAGTGCTGATATACAGTTTAAAAAACTCATCGACAAAAGATGCATGATTTTGATTCCTATCATGCGGAAAACATTGCACAGTGTCTTTTCGTTGCCGTTCCTCAGTAAAAACCATTTTACGATTCCGAGTTAACAGTACGTGCCACTGCGGCTTGCTCATCAGCCAACAGATCAGATGCAAAAAAGAAGTTGGGGAATAATCTGGCTTGGGCTCATATTGAATCTGTCCGCCCTCATCCCTGACATACAGAGGAATAGGCCAATTTAGCTGGACAGGCTAATGTATGGCTGAATAACATTCACCGTAAACCAAGCTCTTGTTTACTTTGTGTAGCAAAAGAAATGGCATGGCTAGCTGCTGTAGATAAATACGCGCGTTGTATTTGCAATTCATCACTCAATAAAACAGGATAGGCTACATAATCACGGTAAAGACGCTGATAAAATCCGTCATAATCTTTTCTTCTCCTGATTTTATTGCTCTAAACACAGCCCGGAGATGAAGTAGTGTGCCACTATTGCCGCGGATAAAAACAGGCTTAAAAGGATAAGTGCGCAATACGCTGCCTGTCTTTATGCTTATTAATTACACGCACTCGCCTGCTAATGGACCATAGCTCTTTTTCTAGATTTTAAGCGTTGCAAAATCATCCACTTCGATTGCCAGACTCCGTGTTCTTTCTGCCTCATCAATTAATCTGCGTTCTTCAGTTGTAATGATTTTTTTCTCGACAGCCTGACTTAATAATGCATCACCCAGACGCTTCGTTAGCAACAAACCGCTCTTCTGAGCTTGTCGGATTTTCTTCTCAACCGGTATCGCTGCAAGCACAGCCTTAAAGGCACATTCAATACGCCCTGTTGCATCGCCTTCTATTTCATTAATATAAATTCCCTGCGTTAAACGGTCTCGTGTTGCCGTATCATTTAATAAAATAGTCGCTGTTTGGTGAATTAATTGATCGCCCGGTGAACAATAGGGTTTGCCAAGCGGAAAAATGATTATTCTGTTAACACACCAGGCCATAGCGCTAAAAGGTAATACTCGCATAATCTCAACCAAAGCTTGTTGTGTCTGATAAATAGTCTGCTGACAGGCCCAATGCATTAACGGTAAATCATCTTCTGGACAGCCTTGATCTTCAAATTGTTTTAACACAGTAGAGCATAAGTACAAGTTACTGATGGCATCCGCAAATCGACCGGATATGCGTTCTTTTCTTTTTAATGCGCCGCCCAAAGTAATGATGGCATAATCAGAAAGCAAGGCAAACCCCGCGCTCAACCGGGCAATGGCTTGATAATAAGACCGGGTCTGATGATTGCCCGGTGTCTTGACAAATTTTGCCTGCGTTATTGCCAGCCAGAAACTGCTTACTTTATTGCGCATTATCAAGCCTAGATGCTTAAAGATAAGCCCATCAAACTGTTGTAATGCCTGCGCCTTATCCTCCATGTAAAGTGTTGTCATTTCCTTATAAATCAAGGGGTGACAGCGTACAACACCTTGCCCGAAAATCATCATGGTGCGAGTCAGAATATTCGCCCCTTCCACGGTAATACAAACCGGAATGACCTGATATAAACGGCCTAAATAATTTTTAGGTCCCAGACAAATACCTGAGCCCCCCTGTATATCCATACCATCGTTGACTACCCGACGCATACGTTCTGTTAATTCATATTTGATAATGGCTGAAATAACGGAAGGCTTATGCCCTTGATCTAAAGCAGCCGCGGTCACTGTTCTAGCAGCATTGATAATATAAGTTTCTCCTGCCATCCGCGCCAAAGGTTCTTCTATCCCTTCAAACTCGCCAATAGAAAGATTAAACTGTTTACGTATACGGGAATACGCACCGGTATTTCGACAAGTAAATTTGGCAGTGCCGGCACTGAGAGCTGGCAAAGAAATGGAACGACCGGTGGCCAGTGACTGCATTAACATTTTCCAGCCATTTCCAACTTGTTCAAGCCCCCCTAGAATCCAGTCCAAGGGAATAAAAACATCTTTCCCCCAGTTGGGACCATTTTGAAAGGCGGCATTAAGCGGGAAGTGTCTATGACCAATACTAATTCCCGGGGTATTGGCCGGAATTAATGCCACCGTAATCCCGATATTTTCTTTATCGCCAATTAAATGTTCTGGATCATACAATTTAAATGCCAATCCGATAACGGTGGCTACTGGCCCTAGCGTAATATACCGTTTTTCCCAATTTAAACGAACACCTAACACCTGATCCTTACCCTCATGCGAGCCATAACACACAATTCCCGTGTCGGGAATAGACCCAGCGTCACTTCCTGCATTCGGTCCTGTCAAGGCAAAGCAGGGAATTTCCTGCCCCCTCGCCAAGCGAGGTAGATAATAGTCTTTTTGTTCTGCTGTGCCACAAGCGAGTAATAATTTTGCAGGCCCCAGAGAATTTGGCACCATGACGGTGACCGCCGCACTCGAACAGCGTGAAGCAATTTTCATCACAACTTCTGAATGCGCAAAATGCGAAAAATCCAGGCCGCCATATTTTTTGGGAATAATCATGCCACAAAACTTATGCAATTTAATATAATCCCAGACCGGTTCCGGTAAATCTTGTAACTGATGCGTAATTTCCCAGTCATCCAGCATGGCACACAAGGTTTCTACGGGGCCATCGATAAATGCTTGCTCTTCTTCGGATAACCGGGGCGCTCGCAAGGTCAGCAAAACATCCCACTGGGGTTTTCCAGAAAACAATTCTGCATCCCACCAAGTACCTCCTGCATCCAATGCTTCCTGTTCGGTTTGGGAAATTTCTGGCAAAGCAGACTGCATCCAGTTAAATGCAGGTTGACTGATTAAGCGACGACGAATCATGGGCAGATTAATTATCATAGCGATCAGTAAAAAAACAATCCACACCCACAAATTAAAATTTTGCAGGCTGTAAGTCATTAAAACGGCCGTCAAAATGGCTGTGCTTTGCAGTAGTGCTATCTGATAATAAACAAGCACTGCGCACGCGATGATGAATATTCCTAACCAAATCATGGCATTTTCTCCTGATAGACTTTGTCTTGCCGGATTACGCTATCGCTTACCCAGCCCACTCAACTTTAATTTCTTAATGGTCTCCCTGTTTTCAGCATATGATCCAGTCTTGCCAATGTACCTGGCTGTTTTACAATTTCCGTGAAAACCTGACATTCCAGATTCAGCATCTCATTTTCAGTCAACGGCGCCGATATATCGCAATCTCCACCGCTCAGTACCGTCGCTAACCGACTCGCCACTTGCACATCATATTCAGTGACTTTACCAACCAGTCTGAAACCTTTAACTGTCATATCCAGCAACACTTTGGCCGTTTTTCCAGGTAATCTATATTCAATGGCATCCGGCACCGCGTAGTCTCGACTCATCGCTAAGGCCTTGGCTTTTGCATCCGCTAATAAACGACTCTTGTTCATGGTAATGCCATCTGTTTTAGCAAGTATCAATAGTTCTTGCGCTTCTACGGCTGAGCTTGAAACCTTTGCCATCGCAATGGTTTCAAATGCCCTAACCACAGGAGGAATAGGTCCACCTAGGGTTTTCAACTGCAGACAGCGGCGGAGATACTCTTTACACCCTCCCCAGCCAGGGACTAAACCTACCCCCACTTCTACCAAGCCGGTATACAATTCGGCATGAGCCTGAATGCCATCACAATGCAATAAAATTTCACAGCCACCTCCGAGTGCTAACCCGGTAGGCGCTGCGATCACCGGAAAAGGCGCATATTTAACCGCCATAAAGGTTTGCTGACCTTGCTTGATCAAACTTTCGACACTGTCCCAATCGCCTTGATGGATGGCCGTCATTAATAAACCCAGATTGGCTCCGGCAGAAAAATTATCTGCCTCATTATGTATCACCAAGGCTTTAAAATCAGTTTCAACTCTTTTCAAACTATCCCGCAACAAACTCAAAATAGCCATATCAAAAGTATTCATTTTGCTATGGAATTCAAAACAGGCAACACCATCGCCTATATCCCATAAACTAGCTGATGCATTTTCCAGGATGGCCGGTTTTTGTAATTTAAGATCAGCAAGTAATAAAACCCCCTCTGGCCTTTGTATCGCTTGATAGCCAGATGATAGGGTTCGGTACTCAGGTTTTTTAGCATCCCTTTTATAAAAATTGCCAGACCTTAAGATGTATGGAACCTCTTGACCTTGTTGTTTGATTTTATCGACAAACCAGGCAACACCCATTTTGTCCAGCAATTCAAAAGGTCCTTGTTTCCAGTTATATCCTAAACACATCGCCTCATCGACGGCGGTAATATCATCGGCTATTTCAGGTATCAGACTGGCAGCATAGAGCAATGTTTTTGAGATCACCGTCCAGGCATATTGACTGTTTTTATCGTCCAGTGATAAGAATGCCGTTAAGCCTTGTTTATGCGCGACTTTTAAACAATCCAGTACGGGTTTTTCACTTTTACTGTATTCACCTGTGACCAAATTTATCGATTCTTTCACGCGTTTGCCATCGGCTGTGTTTAAACGATAAAAGCCACCTTTGCCCTTACGTCCAATATAACCATCGGCAATCATCCGGGTAAATAATTCAGGCACTTGGTTGATTTCATAAAACGCATCACCCTCGGGTAACTGCTGCATACTTTCCATAATATGAGGAATTAAATCCAGCCCGACTAAATCCAGTAAACCAAACACACCCGTCTTAGGAATACCCAGCGGTGCACTCATCACAGCATCTGCTTGTTCAACGCTAATACCTTGCCTGAAGGCTTCAAGCAAGCCACACTGAACCCAGTAAATACCTATTCTATTGGCGATAAAGCCCGTAGTATCTTTACATTCGACGCAACCTTTTCCCAGTTGTATATCCGCAAATTCCCTGACGCTATTGATCACCTTCGGGTCGGTATCCGCACTACTCACCCACTCTAATAAACGCATATACCGCGGCGGATTAAAAAAATGGGTAATGATGAACCGCCTTTTAAATTCGCTTGAAAAGCCATTCACCAGCTGTCTTAATGGAATCGTTGAGGTATTTGATGAAATAAACGTCTGCAGACTGCAGACGTTTTCCAATCGTCTATATAGCTGTTGTTTAATTGCTAAATTTTCCACCACCGCTTCGATAACCCAGTCGACACCGGCCAATAACGACAAATGATCTTCAATATTGCCTGTCGTGATTAATCGGGCATTTTTTTTATGCATTAACGCGGCAGGATTAGCTTTTAATAATTTCTTTACCGCGGTGTCGGCTACCACATTACGGTTTTTGCCAGTCTCCTCATCCGCTTTAGGCACAATGTCCAATAAATAGACCGGAACGCCCGCATTACTGATATGTGCCGCAATACTCGCGCCCATAACGCCTGCACCAATAACAGCGACTTTTTCTATATTCATTGGATGGCCTCCAGTATAGTTGCAATACCCTGACCCCCTCCAATACACTGTGTAACCAATGCAAATTGCTTATGCTCTCTTTGCAATAAGCAGGCAGCCTTGCCCACGATTCGCACACCGGTGGCCCCTAACGGATGACCCAATGCAATAGCGCCTCCATCCAGATTCAATTTCTCAGCAGCTACCGGAAGATCCTTAAGAACCGCTAAAGACTGTGCCGCAAACGCTTCGTTTAACTCGACTATATCCATATCTCCCAGCACCAGTCCCGCTCTTTGCAAGGCTTTTTGACTGGCTCCGACAGGACCGATGCCCATAATTTCGGGGGCACAAGCCGATACCGCAATGGATTTGATTCGGGCTATTTTTTTAAGGTTCTGCTGATCAGCATAATCCTCGCTACAAATCAGTACCGCCGAAGCACCATCTGTTAAAGGCGACGATGTCCCTGCTGTCACACTGCCTGACGCTCTAAACGCGGGTTGCAGTTCGCCTAATCCTGCGGCTGTTGATTCCGGACGCAAACAACCGTCTTGGCTAACCCGGCCTAGTTTTGCTGTTTCTATGCCAATGATTTCATCTTCAAAAAAACCCTGCTGCTGTGCCTTATCTGCTTTTTGCTGGCTTTGCAAAGCAAACTCATCTTGCATTTCACGACTTAATTGATACTTTTCAGCCAGATTTTCAGCTGTTTCGCCCATATTAATATAGGCTTCCGGGTAAGATTCATAGAGTGTCGGGTTTGGCATATAATTATATCCTCCCATAGGCACACGTGACATTGACTCTATTCCGGCACAAATAAATGCCTCCCCGGCATTCATTTTAATTGCCCCCGCGGCCATATGTATGGCTTGCATTGAGGAACCACAAAACCGGTTAACGGTAGTGCCTGCTACGCTAACCGGTAAACCGGCAATTTGCCCGGCTAGTCTCGCCAGGTTCATCCCCTGTTCTCCTTCCGGAAAAGCACAACCTAGAATAAGATCTTCAATGTCTTCAGGGTTGATGGCAACTCTGGCTAACAAACCCTTAACAACCTGTGCGACGAGGTCATCAGGCCTGACTGTCGCCAACTGCCCCTTGAACGCAGGGGTGAACGGTGAACGGCAATATTCCGTAATCACAACATGTGCCATAATCCTGCTCCTTCATATTGAGTAATGATGTTTCCTATCGGCAGCGATAAAAAAAGAGGTCAAGCCTAATGATCCGTGTGGTAACACGAACTTCAACCGCTCATGCTGGCAAAAACAACGCAGACTAAAGTCCCTTCTACCATCAGACAGCTCACCTTAACTTCATTTTCCACAGCCCTGATGTTAACTACAACTATAGTCTAATATCAGAAAATCAAGTTCAAAATCGATGCTATTGTAATTAACTGCCGCTATCTCGCGCAGATCGCTATGCTATAGGCTCAGTGCCCGAGAAACTTCATCCCGCTGCCAGTTCCCGCCATTTTTTGACACTCTCTGCTGTCAATGACATAGCCGCACCGGGTTTATCACCGGCACAGAGCGTTTCACAACCCCCTGAATGACAACATTACAACGTTAACTTGCCATCTTTCACATCAACCTCGACCTCATCACCTGCCACAATATGTCCTGCCAATATTTCATTCGCCAAGGGGTTTTCCAGCTGCTTTTGAATCACTCTTTTTAAAGGCCTTGCACCATATACCGGATCAAAACCCGCTTCTCCAAGTAAATCTAAAGCGGGTTCACTGATATTTAACCCTATTTCTTTTTCCTGCAATCTTAATATCAAAATAGCAATCTGATTTTTGGCAATGGATCTGATTTGTTCCTGACCTAAAGGGTGAAAAACTACTGACTCATCAACTCTGTTAATAAATTCCGGTCTAAAGTGATGTCCTACAATATCCATAACGGCCGCTTTCATTACCTCATAATCACCACTGCCTGCGAGCTCCTGAATACGATCTGACCCCAGGTTAGAGGTCATTACAATCACCGTGTTTCTAAAATCAACGGTTCTGCCTTGTCCATCGGTCAGACGACCATCATCAAGCACTTGCAGTAACACATTAAAAACATCGGGATGTGCTTTTTCTATTTCATCCAGTAAGATCACTGAATAAGGTTTTCTACGCACCGCTTCGGTCAAATACCCACCTGCTTCATAGCCCACATAACCCGGAGGTGCACCTATTAAACGTGCCACTGAATGTTTCTCCATAAATTCAGACATATCAATCCGCACCATGGCCTCCTCCGTATCAAACATAAATTCAGCAAGTGCTTTGCATAATTCAGTTTTACCGACACCGGTAGGCCCCAAAAACATAAATGATCCATTCGGCTTGTTGGGATCTGATAGACCCGCTCTTGACCGACGGATGGCATTACTCACCGCGTTTATCGCCTGTTCTTGCCCAACCACCCGTTGACTCAACTCTGCTTCCATTCTTAGCAGTTTGTCTCTTTCACCCTCCATCATTTTGGACACGGGAATACCTGTCCACATTGAAACAACCTCTGCTATTTCTTCTTCCGTCACTTTATTGCGTAATAAAGTCATGTCTTGCATTTCTGCCAGGGAAGCAAAATCCAATTCTTTTTCCAGCTTAGGGATTTCGCCATACTGAAGTTCTGACATCAACGTCAGGTCATTCGCTCTGCTGGCTGTTTCCAGTTTCATTCTGGCCTGTTCAAGTTTTTCTTTGATGATCGCAGAACCTTGTAAAGCCGCTTTTTCTGCTTTCCAGATTTCTTCAAGATCTGAAAATTCTTTTTCCAGCACTGAAACTTCTGCCTCTAAAGTTTTTAATCGTTTCTTTGAAGCATTATCACTCTCGTTTTTTAAGGCAACACATTCAATTTTTAATTGAATTAATCGTCTGTCCATTTTATCCATGACTTCTGGCTTGGAATCAATTTCCATACGAATACGGCTGCCAGCCTCATCAATCAAATCAATGGCTTTATCCGGCAATTGTCGATCCGATATATATCGATGCGATAATGCAGCCGCTGCAACAATGGCAGGGTCGGTAATATCAACCCCATGATGTACTTCATAGCGTTCTTTTAATCCGCGTAAAATGGCAACCGTATCTTCTACACTGGGTTCATCGACCTGAACTTTTTGAAAACGACGCTCAAGAGCCGCATCTTTTTCAACATATTGACGATATTCATCTAATGTTGTTGCCCCCACACAATGCAGTTCACCTCGAGCCAAAGCCGGTTTGAGCATATTACCCGCATCCATTGCACCCTCAGCTTTCCCTGCACCAACCATGGTATGCAATTCATCTATAAACAAAATAACTTGTCCTTCCTGCCTGGCCACATCATTTAAAACCGCTTTTAAACGTTCTTCAAATTCACCGCGAAATTTTGCTCCGGCAATTAACGCCGCCATATCCAGTGACAATAGTTGCTTGCCTTTAATACCGTCGGGGACTTCGCCATTAATAATACGTTGCGCCAAACCTTCTACAATAGCGGTTTTACCCACTCCCGGTTCACCGATTAACACGGGGTTGTTTTTTGTTCGGCGTTGTAACACCTGTATAGTCCGGCGTATTTCATCATCTCGACCAATCACCGGATCAAGCTTGCCTTGTTCCGCACGCGCCGTCAGGTTAATCGTGTATTTATTGAGCGCCTGTCTCTGATCTTCCGCATTAGCATCATTCACATTTTGTCCGCCACGCATATTATCTATTGCTACCGAAATAGCCTGTTTATTTACGTCAAACTTTTTTAATATACGTTGTAAGCCACCCTTAGTTTCACAAGCCGCTAATAGAAATAATTCACTGGAAATAAATTTATCTTGTCGTTGTTGCGCTAATTTATCGGTGACATTCAATAATCGTGAAAGCTCATTAGATAACTGTACATCACCTTCTGCACCCGATACCCTTGCCAACCGATCAATCTCCTGCACAAGATCAATCCGCAGGGCACTACTATTGACACTGGTTTGGATCAATAAAGGCTTAATGCTTCCACCTGCTTGATCTAATAAGATCAGCATGACATGGATGGGTTCTATAAATTGTTGATCTTTTCCCAAAACCAGACTTTGCGCATCGGCAAGTGCTTGTTGAAATTTACTGGTCAGTTTATCTAATCGCATACTGAGTGCCTCCCGTTATTGTTAATCCTGATATGGGGAATTGCAGTATAGTTTTCAAGCTAGCATTGGCGTAAATCATGATCTCAGTGCCATGCTTGAAGCCCGCTCTAGTTTTTTGATTCGCACTAAACAACAAGCTCTGACTGTGTATCAATCACTCCCTGGTAATATGGACTTGCACCCGACATGCTAGCAACGAACCCAGCATTGATGAATGGTTTCAGAAACCATAAAACTGCTAAGGCTATTATTTCATGGACTAAAAGTCTTAATTGGCTACTGCTTACCAAGAATGTGACAGCAAAGTTTCACCTGCTTTCTAACCACCAATACAGCGTACTTAATCGCAGGGACGATTGATTGAACCTAGCTTTAGCGGTAGATAAAACCATCCAAAACTTACTGGAAAAATCTTGTTATCAATAAAGCACATAGATAGTTTAGGGTAATGCCCTGTTTTATCGTAAGATAGTAAAGTTTCTTAAAATTTCACCTGAATATAAAGTTCAGAATTTACATTACAGGATCAAACATGTCTGTTTCAAATTATTTAATCAGTGGCTTTATTTTAAAAAAAGCTAGAAAGTTATCGGCTGCAGCCCGTTTAGAAGACGGTGAAAAAGCGGATCTATTGTTCCAAGAAGCCTATAAAAGTTTTGAGGCCTATTCCCCTTCTCGTGCTTGGTATCCCGATGCACTGCATAGCTGGGGACTAGCCCTGCTGAATCAATCCAGCAAGAAATCAGGTGATAGTGCTATCAAAATCCTTGACGAAGCCATCATTAAATTCAATCTTTGTAATGCTGTAAAACCTAACCATTTAGGCGCATCTCTGGACGGTGGCGTTGCCCTCATGGCCGTTGCTAAAATTAAATGTCTGGACGTTGATGATGCGTTGTATGTAAAAGCACAAGAATCTTTTCTGAGTGCTGAAGAAATACAACAAGGTGTTGCTTCATATAATCTAGCCTGCTTGTATGCCCTGCAAGGTAATGCCGATGCCTGTCTAGCATCTCTGAAAAAAGCACAAGATTGTGCACTGCTCCCTGAGGAACAAGACATTCTGAATGATAGCGACCTGAATAATATTAAAGAATTATCTTGGTTTACCAACTTTATAGCCTCGCTAGCCGATGACGCGGAGCCTGAAACACAAGTCAAAGATGAAAATAAAATTGAATATGATGTAGAAGGAAACATAAAAAAAGAAGATGAAAAAGATATTAAAAAGTTTCCAGAAACTGAAAGAGACGGAAAAATTTTTGATGTAGAAGGCAATTTAATAAGAGTCATGGATACTGAAAAAGTAACCGCCAAAGCAGCAGAACCTGAAGCCGTTGCAGAGGCAACGACCCAAAAAGAACCTGCAGATAAGGCTGAATAAGATATACCCCAGCGGATACTCCCAGTTATCCGCTGACCTTTACCTATAAGCGCACCGTTATTTGCCCGCCTCCCGCTTTTTCAGCGACTTTTAGCCTTTTTTCTAGCATTTTTATTTTAAGTAAGTATTCAACAGCTTTACCCCCAGCCCAAAATAGTCATGAATAGTTTCAATGACTTGCGCCATAATAAACCAAAATGGACTCTGCCCCAGCATGGCTCAGCACCGCCACATGAAGTTTATTAAATAAACCACAACACTTGGCAACAAACATTCAGACGCATTGATGAGCCTAATCAGTTAAAATATACCTTCACAATGCCTCTGGACTCAGCGTCATTGAAGGCATCGCGCCGGCAACATGCGTCATCCGATTTTTGTGATCACCGAGTAAATCTGTAAAACAGAACGGCTAAAAATAAAGTATAATCTAACTTCAAAATCATCACGCGCCCGTAGCTCAGCTGGATAGAGTGACGCCCTCCGAAGGCGTAGGTCGGACGTTCGAATCGTCTCGGGCGCGCCATTGATTTATCTTAATTGACTGATTATAAATACGAAATACCCAACTCAGGTTCCGAATTGCGAATCTCTAGTTTTTCTTACCATAACACCTACTAACTCGGCTGTAATTCAAAGTGATCACCTATTTCTCTGCGACTGAATGCTACTGTTTTGTAGGCGCTCACACTTGCTAAATTTCTATCTATATACTGCTCTTCTATTGCTAACAGAAACATGATTGCAAAACCGTGCGAGATCCCTATAGGCAGAAGACAGAAAGTAGAGTAAAGTTGAGCAACACAGCCGCCGTTGCCGAGAGGGTTGTTAAGCCAACGAATAAGCCCGGCTAACTTATGTTAACAAAGGAGTCGGCTGGAAATATGGGCAATGACGTCTGATGTCGCGTTAATTTCAATTAAAAAGTTTTTTGGGGGCCAAAAATGAATGAAGATAAGTTTAATATGGAAATCAGAAAGTTTCTAAAACAAGTGGGGGTTACCTCTCAACGTGAAATTGAACATATTGTGATGAAGGCTATCGAATCAGGCCAATTAAATGGTACTGAAACATTAGAGGTAAAAATGACATTAGAAGCACCTGCTATAGGCATCAGTCATTGTATTGAAGGAACAATTGCCATGGAATGATTGTTTTTTAAATATCATTGCTCTGTACTCATCGATGGTAGGCTACGTTAAGTCCATTAATCGGCCTAACCCAGGTTGATGCCATCGATAAACCACAAAAATCAGGCCGTAACCCTAGAAAGATCAGTTGGAGCACCGTGGCTAGCCCATCTTATTGATAGCCCGTGAGTTCAACATATCCCTGCCCGGAAATGGCCTGCCCGTTTTTTTTGCCGGTAATATGCACAGCACCTTCCCAATAGCGGTATCTGACGTTGAGTTCCTGATCATTGATTAGAGGAGAAATATCCAACTCAAGTCCTTGACCAGGAATCGACAAATGCCATTGAGAAGGATATCTAATATTGGAATGTGGGCTTTTCCAATAATCCAGGACTTGAATGTCCACGTCTGAAAAAGCCAGCATGGTTTTGGCATTATCCGCATAAAACAGGGCTCCTGCGTTATTATTATCCTGCTTTCCATCCTTACGTCTAAAACGGTAAAACATTAATTCACTGTGATCGGATAATTGCAATGCAAACCAATCCCAGCCGATTTGTTGTGCGGATAAAGCAGCGCTGGTCCATTCTCTGTCCATCCAACTCGAACCGGTTATAGGAAACGTTTGCTGTTTAATTTGAATGTGTCCTGTCGTGGCCATCCGGGTATAAGAATAATAATAAGACGCATTGCCGGCTTTTTGGCTTTTACGACTAAAACCGTCAACCCCTTGTAACGCAATTTCTTTTTCTGAATCGAGTTGTAAAGCAATGCTAAACGCATCACTTTTTGCGTATAAAGCAATACTTGAATGGCTATCGTTGATAGCTTCAGCCTTCCAGTCATACAACCAGACATGATATTTTTCCGTTGTCGCTCCCGCCAGACCATTACCGGCACGACTGAAGCGTTCATCGGTATAAAATTTCTTATTGTCGACATCGGTCAGGGCAAAATGCGCCATATACATTTGATTAGCTCGCCATTTTGAGGGTGTCATGTTTTGTTCCGGGGTCAATGCAAAGCGGAAAAAAGTCAATTCATACCCAAACTTGCGTCTTATATCCGTTTGTAAATTACCGGTAAAATACCACCACTCAATACGGTATGTGGGATGGGGGCCATGATCCTGCGGGAAGATGAATACTCGCGGTTTTAAAACTTTTGCAAAAAGTTCATTTTCTGCGGATAACAAACTGTCAGCCGTAGTATCCAATTCTACTCTGTGTGTGCCTTGTGGCCCCCACCAATACCAGCTTAGCGCCAGACTGGCTGCCATCATTAACCCCCAAAATATCAGCCGTCGCATATTCATTCATTCCGCAATGCATCTGCAGGCCTGGTATGCGCCATTTTTAAAGCCGGCAATACAGCAGCAAGCACAGCCGCTACCAAGGCCAACATAAAGCCCTGAAAAACCACGCCTGCATTAAAATAAAAAGCCAGAGTCCAGCCGAAAGAGCGTAGATAAACTACAAAAATAAACAGATATGCCATGATAAAACCGACGGGCACAGCAAACAAACCAGCAATCAGTCCCATTAACCCGGTTTCGATGCTGATGAGCCAGGATAATTGTCCAGAGGTCATCCCTATAGCGCGAAGAATGCCGAATTGACGAGTACGCTCAAACTGTATGGCCATCAGCGCACTGAATACCCCCAGAAAAGCAATCATGCCAGCAAGCCAGCGTAAGGTTTCGGTAATTCTGAAGGTTTGTTCAAACAATTGCATGGATAGTTGATAAATAGCCTTTTCAGATTTCACTGCCTGATAAGGCTGCAATAATTGTTTGACGCGTGCTTCCAGCTGTATCATATTGCTCCCCTCCTTAGCATAAATCCCGATACCGCTAAAACCTAAATCCGGCCAATAGCGTAGGTAGTTATTGCGACTCATGGCAAGATGACCTTGATCACCGCTGTAATCAGCATAGATCGCTATTATGGCAAAGGCTTGTTCGCCTTGAGCAGTTCGCAACAAAATATTGTCCCCCAACTCCAGCCCATGATGATAAGCATAGGGTTCAGTGACAAAAACACTGTTTTGATGGTTAAATGCCGTCCATATTTCATGGCTCTGCTGCTTAAAAATAAAGCCCTGCCTAGACTTTTCATTAATTTCAAACACGGAAACTTTGTTACGCGTATGCCCACGAAATAACTGGGTGCGCAGAACACTGCTCAGCATTTCCACCTCATTGAGTTTTGCCAGCTGTTGTTTCAGTGAATGGTCTGCTGCCGATTTATGGCTGGCCTGCATGTTACCGGATAAACTCACATACAGATCGGCTGGCAAACTGATTTGTACCCACTCGGAAACCGTCTGACGAAAACTGCCAATCATTAAATCCATCCCTATGGTTGCAGCCACCACAATCATTAATGTTGCTATGGCACACCCGGTTCTACTGATTTCTGCCTTCACCATACGTACCGGCAAGCGGACTAACACACTGGGTGAACGAGCTAGCAGTCGCTCAAGCATCGTCATCAGCACAAAGCTAACCTGCGGCGTCAATAAAGCAAACCCAAACAGCATCAGGAAGATACCGGCTAACCCCATACTGATGTTATTGCCTGTCAATAGCACCAGACTTAAGCCCAGGAAAATAAAGAGTACTGCCAACCAGGCAGCTGATTGAATGAATCGCCGCACACCGGATTCCAGTTCTGAGCGCAGCAATAGACGATGAGGTGGGAGTCTGTAGGCTTCCCAGGCGGGCACTAATACTGCCAGTAAAGTCGTTGCTATGCCCAGTAAACAGCCCTTGCCAATTTGCAGGGGACTCAGCTTTAATACGCTGTGATCAACAGGGAAATAAAGGGCATTGATGGTTCCTGAAATCAATGGTAATAAGCTATGTCCGAGAATAACGCCTAATAAAATGCCCAAAACCGTACCGATCATTGCCAGCAATAAGGCTTCCTCAATAATTAAGCGACATATTTGTTGCCGGGTCACACCGATCGAACGCAGGCTACCAAATAAAAGCCTACGTTGGATGACTAAGAAACTCACAGTGTTATAAATTAAAAACATACCCATCAATAAAGACAACATACCCAGTGCAGTTAAATTGAGAGAAAATGCCTGTGTCATTTGCCGCAGCGATTCAGCCTGCTCGTTGAGTGGCATCAATAACACATTAGCGGGTAATGCTTGACGTATCCGCTGTATTGTTGCTGCCGGGTCATGCGCAAGCACGACATCGATAGTACTGAGCTTGCCAATCACACCGAATAACTCCTGGGCAGTGGAAATATCGGTAATTAACAAATGCGTAAACAATTCCCGGGCATTGTTTTCCGGTAACCAGTTGATGATTTTCAAGATATGCTGGCCGGTATCCGTCGTCACAGGAAAAGAGTCACCGATTTGCAATTGCATGCTCTGCGCTGTTTGCTGACTGATCAACACCGTGTTTGGCTCAGTGATTAACCGCAAATTATTGCCGGTCTTATTATCTTGCCGCCAGGCAGATTGAAAGGTATTTTCAATTAAAGGGTCTATACCAACCAGCTTGAACGTCTTTGCGGTTATTGCTGTGGAATGCACATAACCGTTAACCACTGGCGACAGGTTTTGTACACCTTGACCCACCCTTAAATGAGTATATAATTTTTCATCCAGCCCCCCATCACTGGCAATGATTCGATAAGACGCTTTTCCTGATAAGGCCTGTGTCGTCTGCTTAAAAGCATGCAATGCACTTTCCAGCGCCAGGTCTATAGAAATAACGACCGCGACTCCCAGGGTAATCCCAAGAATTGCTATCACCAGTTGCCAGGGATGCAAATATAAAAAATGCCGACTGGCTTTTTTAAGCAGCCTTCTCATCGCTTGTCAGTGACCCACGTTAATGCTTTATTTTTGATGACAAACACTCGATCCGCCTTACCGGTCACTTCCTCACTATGGGTCGCCATAATCAGGGTTTTGCCAGCCTTACGCACCAGATTTTCTAACAATGCCAAGACCTGTTTCCCCGTGTCAATATCCAGATTGCCGGTCGGTTCGTCGGCCAGAATAATATCCGGGTTATGTATCAGTGCCCTGGCAATCGCAACCCGCTGTTGTTCACCTCCGGATAAACGATCGGGATACGCATCAAGACAGTCAGCCAGGTCCAGTTGCGTCAGTAAGTTGACCACTTGATCCCGATCATAGTCGCTAATCGCGTGAATTAACTCCAACGCTAACAACACATTTTCCGCCACGGTCAATGTCGGGATTAAATTGTAAGCCTGAAATACAAAACCAATATGATGGCGCCGAAATATGGTACGTTGCTGCTCGGTTAACTCACACAGGTGAATATCGTTGACTTCGATATGCCCCTTTGAGGGCGGGTCTAAACCACTGATCAAATTGAGTAAGGTGGATTTTCCAGAACCACTGCGGCCCAGCAAAACAATGAATTCACCGGCCATGACAGACAAGCTCAAATCTTTAAAAATAACGTGCTGCCGTCCAGACTCCAGGTAATATTTACAAAGTTGAGAAATTTCGATAGCTGATTTTTTAATCATCTTAAGCAACGATGGTTTTACAATTCAGATTTAATGGCCGACAAGCAGACCAACGGTATGAGATGTTTATCCCTAAGCTAATGAACTCATTGAATGTTATATTTGACTGAGATATTTAGGATAATTCAACAATCATGCATAAAACACGTCCCCGTTATCGCAGATTTAGCGCATTAATCCAACTGGCTGTTTTTTTCAAACCCTATAAAACCAGACTGATACTGGCGTTTATCGTCTTGATCATTGCCGCCATCGCAACACTGTCATTGCCTGTTGCTATAAAATTGATTATTGACCAGGGTTATTTATTACAACAGCATGAACTGATTAATCAATATTTCATCCTGCTCATTGCTATTGTTGCGGTCATGGCCGTCTTTTCAGCAACCCGGTTTTATTTGGTCATGTGGCTGGGGGAACGTATAGTAGCGGATATACGCTCAAAACTTTACCGGCATATTCTGACCATGGAGCCGGCTTTTTTTGAAACCACCCGAACCGGGGAAATTCTGTCGCGCCTGACCACCGATACCACATTAGTCCAGTCCGTTGTTGGTGCAGGCATTTCAGTCACTTTACGCTGTTCTTTTTTACTCGCCGGCAGTTTACTGATGCTATCGGTTACCAACCTGCAACTCACCGGTTTAATTCTCATCATCGTCCCTTTGGTCATACTGCCATTAATCATCTTCGGACGTAAAATCCGACGCCTATCAAAAAAAAACCAGGACCTGATCGCCGAATCCAGCGCCATTGCCGGGGAAACCTTCAATGCGATACAAATGCTGCAGTCCTATCTTCTGGAAGATTTTTATAGTCAACGATTTAAGCTATCCGTTGAAAACGCATTTACGACTGCACGAAAACGATTAACGGCCAGGGCGTTGTTAGCAGCTTTTTCCATATTCCTTGTGTTCAGTGCAATGATGGCGATTATCTGGTTAGCCGCGCAATGGGTGCTGGCCGGAAAAATGACGCTAGGAGAACTCAGTCAGTTTCTGATTTATGCCATGCTGCTTGCCACCAATTCCGCAGCGCTCAGTGAAGTTTGGGGCGACATCCAACGTGCAGCAGGCGCCATGGAACGAATCCTGGCGTTATTACAATCACAAGCTGAAATCGTTTCCCCCAGACATCCCCTGCAGATTCCATTAGCTAAACGCGAAGCCATCCGTTTTCAGCATGTTTTTTTCCATTATCCTTCACGATCAGAGCAACATGCGTTGTATGATTTCAGCCTGGATATTACTCCGGGCGAGACCATTGCCCTGGTGGGCCCATCAGGTGCCGGTAAAAGTACGGTCTTCCAATTGCTGTTACGCTTTTATGAAATACAACAGGGCAACATTACCTTGGGCGGTATTGATACCGCCCAAGCTGATATTCAACAACTGAGACAAATTTGTGCGATCGTTCCTCAGGAAACTGCAATATTCGCTGTCAGTGTCATGGAAAATATTCGCTATGGAAAACCTGATGCTAGCGATGATGAAATCCGATCAGCAGCAGTTGCCGCTGCTGCTGATGAATTTATCCAACGACTGCCAGATGGATACCATACTAATCTGGGTGAACGTGGTATCAAGCTATCAGGGGGGCAACGTCAGCGTATTGCAATAGCCCGGGCCATACTTAAAAATGCGCCGGTTTTATTATTGGATGAAGCAACCAGTTCTCTGGATGCAGAAAGTGAAAAACTGGTTCAGGATGCGTTGCAGCATTTAATGCAAAATCGGACGACGCTGGTCATTGCCCATCGCCTTGCTACCGTTTTGCGAGCCGATAGAATTGTGGTAATGAATCACGGAAAAATTGTTGCCATAGGCTGTCATCAGGAGTTACTTGCACAAAAGGGACTTTATGCCAGGCTGGCCGCATTACAGTTTGATGAGATGCATTAATCAGCTACTCCACCCCATGCCAATAAATCAGCATTACCTAGTTACCGCAGTCAAAACAGCAGGATTCATCAAATGCTGGGTGGGAGCTTTAATTTAAAAGCCCATAGCAAAATCATTCACTCCCCATCCGACAAACGCATGGAAAAAAGAGCAACAAGTATCCCGTTTAATATTGATTTCCGAAAACCCAACCACCAGCCCCTCCTTATGTCGCGCTGTTGTCGCAACAAAAACTATTCGGTATGAAAAGGTAATGATTCTATGGCTGCTATTTTGTTTTCAGGTTTATATATTCTCACCTGTGTCGGATACGCAAAGCTTAAGTTATTTTTCTGCAAAATTTCTGCAATTTTAAACATCACATCTTCTTTAACAGCCAGCCATTCCGCCCACTTAACCGTTCGTGCAAAACAGTATATGAGTATATCAATGGAAAAATCATTATAACGATCCATAAAGACAAGCTGTGTTGACTTTATACCGTGAGTATCTTCCTGTGATGTAAATTTAAACACTCTTTTTTTCTTACTCCCATTATGCCCTTGTTTTGGATTGGAAATATCGGGGTGCAGCCTCAGCATTTCCCTGATATCTTCCAGACATTGGCGCAAATCACCCACATCACTTTCATAAGTGACACCAATATGCATTTTTATGCGCCGACCCACCGCCCTACGGTTCCAGTTTTTAACACCCGATGTCGAGATAATTGAGTTCGGTATGGTAATTAACGCATTATCAAAGGTTCGGATGGTGACACTGCGTAAACCTATCTCAGCGACAGTACCTTCAAAATCATCGACTTTAATCCAGTCTCCCATTCTAAAAACATTGTCAAATAATATCGTAATACCACCAAACAAATTTGATAAGGTGTCTTTTGCCGCTAAAGCGAAAGCTAAGCCGCCAATGCCTAAAGTCGACGCTATTGCAGTAATGCTAATACCGAAATGATTTAACCCAAACGCTAATATGATAATGACTATCAGCACTTTAGCAGATTGAATACCCAGATTAAATAATTCCTTTCTTAACGCCATATTAGACTTAGAAAGCTTTTGTATCTGAACTAAAACAATACTATCTATAAGTTTAAAAACAACCCAAATAACAATAATACTGTAAATGACAAAAGAAACATGACTTAAAGACTCACGGTAGTCTGTTTTATAAAAAAAAGAATAAGCACTGAGATTTAAACCGAAAAAAACCAGCAACACACGAACAGGTTTTCTTATTTCATGATAAATCAACTCCTGTTGTTCAGAGCCTTTTTCAATAACATAATTCTCAACACACCAGCTGGTACAGCCAAAAACAAAAGGGTAACTAAAATAAACCAGACAGAAAATTAAAATTGAAATTAAAACCCCACCCGTATCAACCCTAAAAGGAGTGAGTTTATAATTTAACGATTGAACACTGTCAAAATGATTAATATATGAAATGGCGGATAATAATGAAAATTCCTGGAACCAGTGTATGGATGCTATTTTTCTTGGATTAAGAATCACATGCTTCAGAATATCCTGATAACTATTATTTGCTGTTAAAAACGCCAGATGATTTCTTCTTAAATTAATGACTATCTGACTTTCTTCCAATAATTCTGGCAATATGAGTTCATTTTCTATGGTTAAACTTTTATCCAACAGTTCATGTGACCTGATAGTAATAGACTCAATACTTTTATAGTTCTTTGACGATTCAATTAAAAATTTCAAGTAGTTTCTAACAGCCTGATCCGATCTATATTTTTCCAGGTTCATTTTGTCTCGCTGCACCGCAAGATGATTGCCTTTTTCTTGATTAACATGGATTCTTGATTCAAGAAACTTTATGTTCTGCACCTTACCAGCGGACGTTATATTAGAAACAAGGGTTAATTTAAGTTGCTCCATGAGGGTATCTAATATTTTTACCCGACTCGTTATTAAATCATTTATTTTTTCTTCGTCATCAATCGATAATAATTTGCCATTAATACTTTTTAATCCGTCCAGCGATTTAATAATGTCTTGCTGTTTCGCATAAGTGGCTGAAAATACAGGTGAGTTCATTACCAATATTATTAAACATAGAACTATCTTCATGACTTTAATCCCTTTAACATTAATTATTTATAAGGTTGACTTCTGACGCCGCTAAACAAACTCAACTTCATGCTGAAAGTGCCTTATTAACATGAACCTATAGATGTCGTCTGGATGTAATGATTGTTCAATAGCAAATGATGCGAATGGATAAAACGCGGACGCTGCGTTGGCATTACCCAGTGGTCGCTCGCTTAAAGGGGCTGTTAGAAAAAACAGCGACTGCAAGAATGTGCCCTGCTGACATCTGGCCACACGATTTTTTGCCCACTCTTCCGTAAAATGACGGACCCGGTCAGAAGGCTGGCATTATTCGCTGTCAGGTCCTTTTTACCGATGCTCATGAGTACTGGCAAACCGCATCATGTGAATCAATGAGCCGGGGGTAGCGACTAAAACCTATGTAAAAAACCACATATTCAGTACCCGCCGGGTACCCCCTCGTTCTCAAAGTCCGGGCGACCTAGACTAGCTAATATATGACTTGTCTAGGTCAGTTAACGTTTGCAGGGTCCAGCTAAGCAATGACACAGGGAATTCCTGCTGTCCATCACCTTCCAGCTGTTGCTTAGCCTTAACTCTGCTTGACCTTATATCCAACCCGATAGCCGCATTTGCCCTGCTTTACACGGTCATCACAACAAACTTTTACTAGCCACCTCAAAAACATCTTTAGAAATATCCGGGGTATGAATCAAGCGCTCTAATTCCGTTTTCATCAATGCCTGTCTATGGCTATCAAAACGTTTCCATTGCGTTAAGGCCGAGACCATTCTGGATGCGACCTGTGGATTGAGGCTATTCAAGGCAACAATCTGATCGGCTAAAAATTGATAGCCCTCCCCGTTATCGGCATGAAAATGCAACTGATTGGCCTGACTGAATGCACCAACCAGTGAACGTACCCGATTAGGATTGGTTAATTCAAATGCAGGGTGCTTCAACAGTGCCTGTATGGTAGTAAACGTATCCTTTGCACTACAGCAAGCTTGCAAGGTAAACCATTTATCAACCACTAAAGCTTCATTTTTCCATTGTTGATAAAAGCGTTGCAAACAGCTCGCCTTGGATGGACTCTTACTATTCACAATACATCCTAAAGCGGCCATTTGATCCGTCATGTTTGTTGCCGCATTAAATTGCGTTTCAGCCAACTGATAGCCGGGTTGCGTTTCTAATTGCACCAAATAACTTAAACAAATGTTTTTAATTCGTCTTCGACCAATGGCCCCCGTATCAAACTGTCCCGATTCCTCTTTATGATAACGCTGATATAAATCCAGAAACTGGCTTTGTAATTGTTCCGCCAGGGCTTGCTTAACAAAAACACATGCTTTATGAATAGCATCCACATCTATCACGGCCATCTGCCCGGCCAGATAATTCTCTTCGGGTAAACTCAGTAGTAAGGAGAGATAGGACAAATCTTCCCAGGGTTGTTGCAACACCTGCGTATAGGCTGACACTAATAGCGGATTCATGTGCATTTCCCTGCCCTGTTGACAGTCCGCTATTAACCCTAAAATAACCTGACAGCTCATTTTCTGCCCCGCTTCCCAGCGATTAAAGGTGTCCTGATCGTGACTCAATAAAAAGGCCAGTTCTTCTAGGCTTTGCTCCATGTTTAAAATAACAGGCGCAGAAAACCCTCTTAACAAAGATACCACGGGGTTTTCTTGCAACTGTTCAAAAACAAAGGTTTGCTGTTCTTCTTTCAACTCAATGATGACTTCCTCAGAACCTGCTTTATTATCCATATAAACCAGTGCGGTGGAGCCATCCGGATTCAACAAACCCAGTTTAATAGGAATGTGTAACGCGGGGCTTGCCGTTGATTGATGACACTGCTTAATTGTGATCGCACAGGTTTTTTGTGCGGGACTATATTCCTGCGTTACCTCCAGCACAGGTGTTCCTGACTGTGAATACCAGCCTCTAAACAGACTCAGATCAAAATTGTTAGCATCTTCCATAGCACTGACAAAATCATCACAGGTAACAGCTTGCCCATCATGACGTTGAAAATATAAATCACTGCCTTTCCGGAAACCCTCGGCGCCGACTAAAGTAGAAATCATGCGTACAACTTCGGCCCCCTTCTCATAAACCGTCAAGGTATAAAAGTTATTAATCTCAATATAAGAGCTGGGGCGAATAGGATGCGATAAAGGCCCGGCATCTTCTGCAAATTGACGGGTTCTTAATAATTTAACATCCTCTATCCGTTTGACCGCTTTTGAGGTTTGGTCTGCAGTAAACTGCTGATCTCTAAAAACGGTAAACCCTTCTTTTAAACTCAGTTGAAACCAATCTCTACAGGTGATTCTATTCCCTGTCCAATTGTGAAAATATTCATGCCCTATGACCCCTTCAATATGCTCATAATCACTGTCCGTTGCGGTATCAGGACGCGCTAACACAAATTTAGTATTAAAAACATTGAGCCCCTTGTTTTCCATAGCGCCCATATTAAAGTGGCCTACCGCAACGATCATATATAAATCCAGATCGTATTCCCGGCCATACGTCTCTTCATCCCAACGCATGGAATTCTTTAGTGACTGCATGGCATGAGCACATTTATCCAGGTCATGCGATTCTACAAAAACCTGCAGGCAGATGTCCCGACCACTCTGGGTTGTGAAAGAATCTTCAATACATTCCAATTGACCCGCAACCAAAGCGAACAAATAACAGGGTTTTTTAAAAGGATCTTCCCAGGTCACCCAATGCTGGTTGTTTTTAAGTTCGCCCTCCGCAATCTTATTACCATTGGATAATAAAACAGGGTATTTATCCTTATCACCCACCAACGTGGTTTTAAAACGCGTCATCACATCGGGGCGATCCAGAAAATACGTGATTTTCCGGAACCCTTGAGCCTCACATTGTGTACACATCATGGTACTGGAAAGGTATAAACCTTCCAGGGCGGTATTGGCTTTAGGGTTGATGGTATTTTCAATGGCGACGATAAAAGACTGATCTTGTGGCACCTTGCGGATGCTTAAGTTTTCCGTGCTGACCTGATAACGTGTTTCATCCAGGGCAACGCCATCAATCGCTACGCTCACTAAAATCAAATCTTCACCCTGTAAAACCAGCGCCGGGTTTTGCACTTCACTGTGTGGATTTTTTTGTACAGTGAGCTTTGAAATCACCCGTGTTTGCTGTTCATCCAGAATAAAGTTGAGCTCTACATTTTCAATTAAATAATCGGGAACCCTGTAATCTTTTAAATAAATAGTTTGTGGATTTGCATCGCGCATCATGATTGTATTTTCCTTATTGCCAAATATTGTAGAGGTCAGTCATTTATTATGATTATTGTACAGCGCAATGAAGATCCTGATAAATACCATGATCACCTAACTGTCCCGCAGCGAATGGCTAAAAGCAATAGCCTGACGACATTAAACACAAGCCAGTCGCCTATTCATTCCTCCAGAAACCCTGTGCGGGCACCACCGGAAATATGCCAAAGACCTTCGGCGATGAGCCTCATTAAAATAATGCCGTTAGCGGTAAGATACTACAGGCTACAGGATAAGCCCCCCGCACACGCTTATTCCTGCTTGCCGGGTTGAAAAGCAAAGACAGCAAGCATTAACCAGGACAGAATAAAACACACACCTCCTAAAGGCGTAATAATTCCCAGCCATTTCATCTCAAGTATCGCTAATAAATATAAACTACCCGAAAATAAAACCACCCCAATCAGCATCATCCAGCCGGCCCATTTCAATATAACGACATCTGAGGTTTGCATTTGAATCAAAGCAATCATCCCTAAACCTAAAGCATGCCACATCTGATAATCTACCGCCGTTTTATAAACCTGCAACATTTCATCACTCAAAACAGCTTTTAAACCATGGGCCCCAAAGGCCCCCATCGCCACACCGCTTAACCCACAGATAGCACTGGCAAACAAAAAAACAGATCGCATTATTTTTCCTTTAATCTCGGCATTAATTGAACTAAATTACAGGGTTTGGTCCGAAAATCCAATTGTTCTTTAATGAGATCATCCCATGCCGTTCTGCAAGCACCTGATGATCCCGGTAAACAAAAAATATAAGTTCCGTTCGCTACCCCCGCCAACGCTCTGGATTGTATAGTGGATGTTTTAATATCCTGATACGACAACATCCTAAAAACCTCACCAAAGCCGTCCAGTACTTTATCCAGCAACGGCGTAATAGCTTCCGGAGTACCATCTCTGCCCGTTACCCCAGTACCTCCTGTGGTTATCACCGTATTCACCCCGGTATCCGCAATCCAGTTTGAAACAGCGGCTCTGATTTGATACATATCATCTTTAACAATTTTCTTTTCAAACAACTGATGTCCGGCTTTTTCTAGCCGCTCCACCACTGTTTTTCCCGATACATCATCCACCTCTGTCCTGGTATCTGAAATGGTTAACACCGCTATATTTAATGCAATAAACTCTTTATTTGTTGTAGTCACAATGATTTTTAGATAGTTTTAAACGTCTTATTTGAGTACCAGAAAAAAGGCTTCTGACCCACGTTGAATATTGATAAGCAAAGCCCGGCGAGGATCGGTAACTTGTTGTAACTGATCCAGATTTCTTATTCTATAGCGATTGGCTGAAACAATAATATCTCCCGGCCTCAGACCTTGTTGCCAGGCGGCAGAATTAGTCGCTATTTTGGCAAATAATACCCCTTCAACCTGTTCTTTGGGGGTCTCGGACAAGACCGTACCCTTTAATGTCCTGTGAAATTTTTCACCCCTGATTTGAGCAAGCTGTGGCTTCCCTATGATCGCCTGCAAGGATATTTCTTTATCCCCCCGAACCAGATCAATATGCACCTTATCTCCAATCTGTAATAAGCCGATGATATTTCTGATCTGGTGACTACTCTTAACTTTTTCCCCATTAATAGCCACCATAATATCACCCGGTTCTATCCCTGCCCTGGCAGCTGAAGAATTGCCTTCAACCCTGCTGACGACAGCCCCTCTGGGGTTTTTCAAGTCAAATGCCTTCACTAATTCGGGGGTTAAATTCTGGGTCGTTACCCCTAATAACCCTCTTCTAACTTCGCCATGTTTAATGAGCGAATCTTTTAAGGTCATGGCCATATTGGAAGGGATGGCAAAACCAATACCGACGTTTCCTCCGTTGGGTGCCAGTATTGCGGTATTCATGCCTATGAATTCCCCCCGTAAATTAACCAGTGCACCACCCGAGTTTCCGGGATTAATGGAAGCATCGGTCTGAATAAAATCTTCATAACCCTCTATACCAAGCCCACTCCGCCCTAACGCGCTGATAATACCCGACGTCACGGTCTGTCCCAAACCAAACGGATTACCTATCGCCACCACAAAATCCCCCACCCTTAAACGGGAAGAGTCGGCAATAGGCAATTCCGTCAGGTTGTTTGCTGAAATCTGAATAACAGCAACATCTGCTTCCGGGTCTGTGCCCAGCAATGTCGCATTCAACTGCCGTCCATCATTGAGCGTCACCATGATTTTATCTGCTTTATCAATCACATGGTTATTGGTGAGTACATAGCCTCGCTGGCTATCAATAATGACACCTGAACCTAAACTGTTTTTTTGCTGTCTTCTTTGTTGTTGTGGCAATTGAAAGAAATGCCTGAAAAAAGGATCTCTTAACAAAGGGTTTTCTCTCAGTTTAACATTTTTTGTAGTCGAAATATTGACCACGGCTGGCATACTCTTTTCCAGCATAGGCGCGAGGGATGGTAAGGCCTGTCCATCCATATAGGCTGGTAAAGCAGCAAATGTTGCCTTGGTCGTAAAACTACAAAATAAAAACAGTATAAAAACCATTAAATGCGCTGTATTTTTGCTTTTCATGTCATTTCCAAGTGCTAATTAAATCTATAGACTGTAGGGGTTAAAATATGTTTAAAACTTCTAATTTATTAGGTCTATCAATGTAGACTACAGTATATAGGGTTAGTTACGTTATAAAGAAAATCACACACTCCAGATTGTTAAGCGCTCTATGTTGCCGGTCGTTTATTTATAAGCAATCATTACCGAGTCCTTGATCACTCGCCTCAGGCTTTTACCCATGACCGTAGAAAGTCTTCAAAAGCAGGCCCGCTTATTTGCCAGTTGATTCCCCTGCCAGCCAAGCAATTTGCATCGCCAGGCAATAACATCACGGTTGAAAGGGCCGAACCAAAGACTTGTTAAATTCATCAGTCATCATCAAATTGTAAACCAACGGAGAGAAGACGCGACTTTGTTAAACTTGCATGAAGCTGATCAATATAAAAAACAGCACTTGGCCCACAGTGTGATCGCAGCTTTTTTCTCGCGACGCATAGCACTTATAATGTTTGACCGGTCTAAACCGTTGCTGATTTTTTGTGAAGATGGAAACAGCAGTGAAGTCGCCGCTTTTTTAATACTCAAAAACAAACTCAATACTTTGAGCGTCATGAGGGGGATGGCCTATGAAGCTGAAAGCAGGCCGACAGATACCCAGACTTTGAACTAGGCCGATGACATGGAAATACTGGACAGTATAGTGCTGGAAAGTAACGCAGGGTATAGAGCTCAAAGCAACAGAAAAACAGCCTACGAACGATGCTGTGGCACTGGGAAATGAACAATTAAAAACGACGGTGAAGAAATTAACCGCAGAAAAAGAGGGACTGGTAAGAAAGTATCGTCTTTTATACCAACAAACGGAAAATTTAAAGCCTTTATGAATTCCTTAAAAACCAGCCGGGATAAGAATTCGGCCTGATCCATTTTCGGTGGACCAATAAAAAACATGTTCTTCGCCGAATACTCTATCTGATCCGGCGAAGAAAAAAAATCATTATTTGATTTTTTGTTCCTTATACATCACATGCTTGCGAGCAACAGGATCATATTTTTTGATCTCCATTTTCTCAGGCATTGTTCTTTTATTTTTTGTAGTGGTGTAAAAATGGCCATTACCTTCACTTGATACCAACTTGATTATATCGCGCATGATCGACTCCTTAAACTTTTACGCCAGACTTACGTATATCTACAAGCACTGTATCTATACCTTTCTTATCAATGATTCTCATCCCTTTTGCAGAGACCCTCAGACGAACCCAACGATTTTCACTCTCAACCCAAAACCTATGCTGATGAAGATTAGGATTAAAACGTCTTTTCGTTTTATTGTGTGCGTGTGATACGTTATTACCAGAAACAGGGCGTTTTCCGGTTACTTGACATATTTTGGACATAATTACCTCTGTCGTGCCTTAGGCGATTATCGCCATAATTTAAATTCAGCCCACCTTTATACCAAAATTTCTTTTTAAGGTAAACAGCATAGCTGAAATAAATTTGATAGAATCACCTCAACTTAGAGATACTGAGCAACGTAATGACAATAAAATTCGGCATGGTCATGGATTCCATTGACCAGATCAATATAAAAAAAGACACCAGCTTCGCCATGTTACTGGAAGCACAATCCCGAAATTGGGAAATTCATTATATGGAGCTCAATGACTTATACCTCAATAATGGCAAACCCTGCGCTAGAACACGTATCCTACACGTGCAAAGGAACCAAAACAAATGGTATGAATTTATTGCAGAACAGGACATTGCGCTAGAAAACCTGGACACTATTATTATGCGTAAAGATCCACCATTTGATCAGGAATATATTTATGCGACCTATCTCCTGGAACAGGCTGAACGACTGGGGACCTATGTGGTTAATAAGCCTCAGTCTCTGCGGGATGCCAATGAAAAACTTTTTACCGCTTGGTTTCCGCAGTGTTGCGCAGAAACTCTGGTTGCCAGAGAGCCACAACGCTTTAAACAGTTTCTAGACCAGCATAAAGAAATGATTCTAAAACCACTGGATGGCATGGGTGGAACGTCAATATTTCATGTGCGTGAAAATGACCCTAATCTCAATGTGATTCTGGAAATAATGACTGAATATAGTAGTCGATACATCATGGCACAACGATATATACCTGACATAAAAGATGGCGACAAACGTATTTTATTGATCAATGGAGAACCTGTACCGTATGCTCTGGCTCGCATTCCTGCACAGGGAGAAAGCAGAGGCAATCTTGCAGCGGGCGGACGGGCTGAAGGCCGGAAACTATCAGAAAGAGATTTATGGATCGCCAGACAAGTAGGTCCAACGCTTAAAAAGAAAGGCCTGGTATTTGTGGGTATTGACGTGATTGGTGATTTTTTAACGGAAATCAATGTCACCAGCCCCACTTGTGTTCAAGAACTGGATAGCCTTTTTGGTCTTAATATCAGCGCTCAACTGATGGATCATATTGAACAATCTTTGGCTTCCTCGTAAATTTATGACATGCCAAGCCCCCTAACAATATCTTCATCTATGCAGCCGCTGATGTCGTCCAATGACAGCTTGCTTATTGCCCTTTTTGCTGCGGCCCTTGTGCATGTACTTGTTATCCTGGGACTTCATTTCACCCTGCCTCTGCCTGAAAAAACCCACAAACCCCTAGAAATTACTTTCGCCAGTTTACCGACTAAAAAAACCCCAAGAAATGCCAGATTTCTTGCTCCGGATAACCAGCAGGGTGCGGGCCAACAAATCAGCAAACCCACCCCGCCCCAACAAAAAACACCAAGCCAGGGAAAACACAAAAACCAGAAGCCTGCTCCGCGTCAAACCCCGCCCAAAGCGCAACCTAACACCGTAAAAAAACTGATAACCCAGCGCAAGGCGATTGAAATAATAGCCACCAAAACCAAGCCAACACCAGTAACCACTCGAAATAACCCTAAAATATCAATTGCCTCTTTAAAAAAACAAATTGCCCAACTGGGTAAAGCAATTCGCCATAGCAAACCATCTTCTGAAAAATCCCAAATTAAATTTGTTAACTCTGTCAGTGCGCACAAAAGTATAGCCGCGCAATACCAAAAAGACTGGGAACAGAAAGTTGAACGCGTAGGTAACCTGAATTTCCCTGCAGCCGCCAAGAAAAAGAACTTTTCCAGTAGCTTAACCATGGATGTTGGGATCAATGCTAATGGCAGCATTGCCGGCATCAGTATTATAAAATCGTCGGGAAACAAGGCACTGGATGCTGCGGCAAAACAAATTGTCATAATGAGCGCTCCTTTTCCTGCACTCCCCAGAGAATTACTTGAAGAACTTGATGTCCTACGTATACGCAGAGTTTGGCACTTTTCTGAAGAAACAGGTTTACAATGACCCCTATGATGAAAACGCAACATGCACAATATCTTGATAATCAATTTTTAATCGCCATGCCTACGCTGGAGGATAGTAATTTTTCGCGTACGGTGAGCTATCTTTGCCAGCATAATGCAGCAGGTGCACTGGCTATTATTATTAACCGCCCGACAACCATGACACTGGGAAATATATTTGAGCAAATGCAAATAGAAACCCCCTCGCAACAAATAAAACAGACCCCTGTGTTTCTAGGGGGTCCCGTGCAACAGGAACATGGCTTTATTATTCATACCAAAGATGATCACGCCTGGGATTCATCCCTTCCCGTTTCAGCCACAACCGTACTGACCAGTTCACGTGATATTCTTGAAGCCATCGCAAACAACGAAGGACCTGATCAATACCTGGTTGCATTAGGTTATGCCGGGTGGGGAGCAGGTCAACTGGAACAAGAAATCATCAATAACGCCTGGTTAACCAGTCCTTGTGCACCCGACATTTTATACAATACCCCGGCCCCACAACGATGGGATTCCGCAGCCAACCAGATTGGCATTGATATTACACAACTTACTACCCCGGCAGGTCATGGTTAAAACAGATCCACTCGCCAGCAAGATACCTTCCGATACCTATCTGGGTTTTGATTTTGGCAATAAAAAAATAGGTGTCGCCGTTGGGCAAACAACAACAGCCATTGCCAGCCCACTGAAAACCCTGCGTTCAATTAATCAAACCCCACATTGGACACTTATTTCCCAACTTGTTACTGAATGGGAGCCTGCCGGCTTTGTGGTCGGCATTTCCAAACAGGCAGATGGCAGCGATAATATCATCACCCCCAGAATGTTGAAATTCTGCAGACAACTGGAAGGACGTTATAATCTTCCCGTCTACCCCATTGATGAAGCACTCTCCACTTTTGAAGCAAAACAACTATTAT
>Ga0310122_10000116_pt1 | contig 49074 bp, 29 predicted proteins | sample CB6_Bottom_1051__FD_203503 | JGI IMG/M metagenome (GOLD analysis project Ga0310122, IMG submission 203503) | Marine microbial communities from Western Arctic Ocean, Canada - CB6_Bottom_1051 | ecosystem: Environmental > Aquatic > Marine > Oceanic | place: Canada: Western Arctic Ocean | collected... | reverse complement strand
TTCCCCCGCCGGCTGCAGTTGCCGCACCAGCAGCGTCATCCCCTGGTGGATCTGGTCGTGATTTTGCAGGTAGCACTCGATGTAGGCCCGCAGCGTGCCGATGTTGGTGAGCCTGCGGATATCGGCGTTGATCGCGCGGTCGCGGCCGGACTGCGCGTTGTGTTCTGCGATCTCCGCCGCCTTGGCTCCGATGTAGTCGTGCAGCAGCGCGTAGCGGCCGAACGCCTCGACTTCTGCAGGCTCCAGGAAGCGAACGGTATTGACATCGAAGGCAAGCGAGCGTTTGATGCGACGCCCCCCGGATTCGGACATCCCGCGCCAATTCTTGAAGGACTCCTGGATCAAGTGGTAGGTCGGGATCGTCGAGATCGTCTTGTCCCAGTTCTGGATCTTCACGGTGTGAAGCGCGATCTCGACGACGTCGCCGTCGGCGCCCGCCGCCGGCATCTCGATCCAATCGCCCACCCGAACCATGTCGTTGCTGGCGATCTGTAGGCTGGCGACGAAACCGAGGATCGTGTCCTTGAAGACCAGAAGCAGCACCGCGGTCATGGCGCCAAGACCACCGAGGAAGATCATCGGCGAGCGGTCCATCAAGATCGCCAGGATCACGATCACACCGACGATCACCACGGCGATGTGAAAGATCTGCAGGTAGCCCTTGATCGCGTACTGGTTCGCCGCGCTGCTCGACCGGTAGATCACGTCGATCGCGTCGAGAACGGCTCCGATGACGCGGACCGCGATCACCACGGCGATCGAGTGGGCCAGCCTCTCGAGCAGGACCAGCAAGCTCTCGGGGAGTTCCGGGAGAAAGTCGATCCCCTGCAGGATGATCACGATCGGGATCAACGGCATGAGGCGCTCGAAGACGCGCGATTCGTGGAGCGCATCGTCCCAGGCAAAACTCGTGCGACGGATCACGCCCTCGATCAAACGCACGAGGAAGCGGCGCAGGACGACGTGCACGGCCTGCGCTAGGAAAAGCAGTCCGACCAGCGCGGAAAACGCGGTGGTCCGGGGGTGCTGGGCCAGCCAGGCGAGGGTCTCGGTGTAGAGGTTCTCCATGACCGGGAGCATATCGCGCGCCTCCGGGCGGATGCCAAAGATCTGCCAACCGGGGTCGGCCGAGGATGAGCCGGGAGGGGGGCTTCGGGTATCCTTGCCAGCCGCTCATGGAACTCGACCACATCCTGATCAAGGGTGCGCGCGAGCACAACCTCAAGTCGATCGACGTCCGGATCCCCAAGAAGAAGTTGGTGGTCCTGACCGGCGTGTCCGGCTCTGGGAAGTCCTCGCTCGCCTTCGACACCCTCTACGCCGAGGGGCAGCGCCGCTACGTCGAATCGCTCTCGGCCTATGCCCGGCAGTTTCTCGGCCAGATGGAGAAGCCGCACTACGAAACGATCCGCGGGCTCTCCCCGACGATCGCGATCGAGCAGAAGACCGCCGGGACGAACCCGCGCTCCACCGTCGGCACCATCACCGAAATCTCCGACTACCTGCGTGTCCTCTTCGCCCGGGTCGGCACCCAGCACTGCCACCAGTGCGCACGCGTAGTCGCCTCTCAGAGCGCCCAGCAGATCGCGCGCGAACTCGCTGGGATGAAGTCGGGCACGAAACTGGTGCTGATGGCGCCGATTCTCGTGAATCGAAAGGGCGAGCACCGCGAACTCATCGAAGAAACCCGGAAGCAGGGCTTCGTGCGGCTCCGCGTGGACGGCGAGATCCGACCCATCGAAGAAATCGAAACCCTCGAGAAGCGCAAGAAGCACACCGTCGAGGCGGTCGTCGATCGGCTGGTGATCCGCGGGGGGCTGACGAAGCGCCTCACCGATTCGGTCGAAACCGCGCTGCGCGTCGGAAAGGGCAGCCTGATCGCCGCGGTCCCCGGCGAAGGCGACCGGGTCTTCTCCGAGGACGCGGGATGCAGCTTCTGCGGCATCTCGTTCCCAGAACTGACCCCCCAGGCCTTCTCCTTCAACTCTCCCCAGGGCATGTGCGGAGACTGCAACGGCCTCGGCACCCGCGTCGAAATCGATCCCCGGCTGGTGATCCCCGACGAGAACCTCACGATCGACCAGGGCGCGCTCAAGCCGTGGGGGGCCGACGTGTCGACGAAGACGAGCTGGTCGGGTCTGCGGGTGCAGATCCTCGCGGAACTGGGGGTTCCCTTCGACGTGCCCTGGAAGCGGATCCCGAAGAAACTCCGCGACGTGACGCTCTTTGGCACGGGCGAACGCGAATACAACGTGCGCTGGTCGGGGAAGCGCGGGGGCGAAGGCACCTTCGTGATGACCTTCGAGGGTGTCATTCCCCGGCTGATGCGGCGCTTCCGCGAAGCGGGTTCGGAGCGCGCAAAGCGCTGGCACGCCCAGTTTCTCGCCCAGGCCGAGTGCAGCGCCTGCGGCGGCACTCGCATGCGACCCGAGAGCGCCGCGGTTCGCGTCGGCGGGCGCACGATCGTTGAGATTTCGGCGGACACCGTGGAAGATTCCCGGAACTACTTTTCAGATCTCCGCCTCGAGGGATCGGCCGGAGTGATCGCCCGCGAAATCCTGAAGGAGATCCGTGCGCGTCTCGAGTTCCTGCGCTCGGTCGGGCTCAGCTACCTCTCGCTCGATCGTTCGGGGCCTTCCCTGTCGGGAGGGGAGTCCCAGCGGATCCGCCTGGCCAGCCAGGTAGGCTCGGATCTCACCGGCGTCATCTACATCCTCGACGAGCCCTCGATCGGCCTGCACCAGCGCGACAATCGCCGCCTGGTCAAGACCCTCGAGCGGATGCGCGACATCGGGAACACCATCGTCGTGGTCGAGCACGACGAGGAGACGATTCGCTCGGCGGATCACGTGATCGATTTCGGGCCGGGGGCCGGGGTGCACGGCGGTCAAGTGGTCCACACGGGCACACCGAAGAGCCTCGAGCGCAGCAAGAAGTCCCTCACCGGCGCGTATCTCTCCGGGCGCACCGAGATCCCGGTGCCCGCGGAGCGGCGCATCCCAACGGGCAGCCTGAAGATCGTCGGCGCCGGTGCCAACAACCTGCGCAATCTCGATGTCGAATTTCCGTTGGGGGTGTTCACCGCGGTAACCGGGGTGTCGGGAGCCGGAAAGTCCACCCTCGTCAACGACATCCTGCACCCGGCGCTGGCCCGGCGCCTGCACCATTCGACCCAACCCGTCGGGAAGCACCGCCAGGTTTCGGGTCTCGAACAACTCGACAAGGTGGTGGACATCGACCAGCGCCCCATCGGGCGAACGCCGCGCAGCAACCCCGCCACCTACATCAAGGTCTTTGATGAAGTCCGCCGCTTCTACTCGATGCTCCCCGAGTCGAGAGTGCAGGGCTTCAAGCCCGGCCGCTTCTCATTCAACGTGAAGGGCGGCCGCTGCGAATCCTGCGAGGGGGGCGGTGTCCGCAAGATCGAGATGCACTTCCTCCCCGATGTCTACGTGCGCTGCGAAGAATGTGACGGCAAGCGCTTCAACGACGCGACCCTCGAGGTTCGCTACAAGGGCCTGTCGATCTCCGACGTGCTCGGCCTCACGGTGGCGGAAGCGCTCGAAGTCTTCTCCGCCCACCGCAAGATCGCCGGGCCCCTGGCGCTGCTGCAGCGCGTGGGGCTCGACTACCTGCACCTGGGGCAACCTTCGCCCACGCTTTCTGGCGGGGAGGCCCAGCGCATCAAGCTCGCCCGGGAACTGTCGCGCCGGGCGACCGGGCGTACGCTCTACATCCTCGACGAACCGACCACCGGCCTCCACTTCGACGACGTGCGAAAACTGTTGGCCGTACTCCAGGAATTGGTCGATACGGGAAACACCGTCATCGTCATCGAGCACAACCTCGATGTCGTAAAGTGTGCCGATTGGGTCATCGACATCGGACCCGAGGGAGGTCCCGATGGCGGCGAGTTGGTCGCCTGCGGTCCCCCCGAAAAGGTGGCCCGCACGAAGGGTTCGCATACCGGCCGCTACCTGAAGCCCATCCTGCGCGGTCGCAAGAAGGCACGCTCCACGTCGAGCCGGTAAACTGCGAGCCGTCGCGCCCGAGGCGACGCCGAACCCGAGCCGATCGAACCCGAAAGGAAAGCCCGCCGATGATCCTGCGCACTGCCGTCGCGGCCGCACTCCTCGTAGCCCCCGTGGCGTTCGCCCAAACTACGCCGACCACCGCCGTTGAGAAGGTCTTCTACCTCTACGGGCTGGGCTTCGGCATGAATCTCGATTCGATGCACCTCGAACCGGCCGAAGTCGAACTCGTTGTCGCGGGCCTGCGCGACGGCTATTCGGGCGCACCCCCGAAGGTGACTCCCGGCGAGAACGAGGACCCGATCGAGAAACTCAACTCGATCGTGCGAGACCGGGCGCGCGCCGCGACCCGCAGCTTCCTGGCGGAGCAGAAGAACGCATCCGGCGCGCAGATCCACCCCTCCGGGTTGATCATGACCGAGATCGTTGCGGGGACCGGCGCCCAACCGACGTCCACCCAAACCGTGAAGGTTCACTACCACGGGACGTTGCCCGACGGCAGCGTCTTCGATTCGTCCGTCGAACGCGGAACCCCTGCAGAGTTTCCGCTGAACCGCGTGATCGAGTGTTGGACCGAGGGCGTCGGCAAAATGAAGGTGGGTGGCAAGAGCCGCCTCGTTTGCCCGCCGGAGATCGCCTACGGAGACCGCGGCTCGCCCGGGCGTATCCCGCCGGGGTCCGCACTCGTCTTCGAAGTCGAACTGCTGGGCATCTCCGAAGCGCCCTGAGTCACCGCGTAGAAGAGCGGCGCAGGACGATTTCGGTGATCTCCGCCGGCGCGCCGAGCCGCATCGGCGGCCCCCAGAAACCGGTGCCGCGACTCACGTAGAGCGTCGACCGCGCGCGCCGATGCAGCCCCTCGACGAAGGGCGTCGAGAGCCGCACGAGGTAGCGGAAGGGCCAGATTTGCCCGGCGTGGGTATGCCCCGAGAGTTGCAGGTCGACGTGGTGACGGCTCGCCTCGGGAAAGGTCGCCGGGTCGTGGGCGAGCAGGACCACCGGCATCTCTGCGGGGATGCCCGCGAGCGCGCGCTCGAGATCCTCGCCTCCCGCGTCGCCCGTCATCGATCCGCGATGATCGTCCACGCCGGCGATGGCGAACGCGCCCTCGCCCTTCAGCACGTGACGGTTGCGCAACACGCAGAGCCCGAGTTCTTCGACCCGCGCGACCCAGTCTTCCGCACCCGAATAGTGGTCGTGGTTGCCGGTCACGAAATACACTCCAAAGGGAGCCCGCAACCCGGAGAAGGGTTCGACCTCAGGCCCGATCGCCGAGACCTTCCCATCGACGAGGTCTCCCGTCACCGCGACGAGATCGGCGTCGAGGGCATTCACCCGCCGGGTGAGCGACTCGGCAAAAGCGCGGCCCCGCAGTGCACTGATGTGAATGTCGCTGATCTGGACGATTCGAAAGCCATCGCGTTCGCGGGGCCAGCGCTCGAGTTCGATTTCAACGCGCCGGATGCGCGGCTGGCGCAGCCCCTCGCGCAGGCCCACGCCCGAGAGCAGAATCGTGGCGGCCAGCACCATCCCCGCCTGCAGCCGATAGAACGCTTCGCTGCCCTCGGGAAGGGCTTCGCCGAAAAAGACGCTCGAAAGGCCGCGTACCAGGCTGAGTGCCAGGTCCGAAAGCCCGAGCACGACGAGCCCGAGGAAGGCAAAGCCCATCCACACCGAGGCCGGCCAGGCCAAAACCCGGGAGCGCCCACGCGAAAGACGGCGCGCCGCGATGGGCTCGGCCACGAGCAGCACGCAGAACGCTCCGATCAGGGTGAGACCAGCGATCCTGAAACCCGTTGGCCAATTGGGGTCCAGGACCAGTCGGCTGGCGAGATAGCAGTGCGCGCCCACGACGACCGTGAGGAAGAGCGACAAGAAGATCGTGGTCGCGGTGATCCGCGACCGGCGGCTGCGAGGGGGGGCCATCTCGGCGAGTCTAGCCGCCCCCTGCGCGATGCGGTTTCACCTGGGCACAGGGGCCGATAGGATTCCGGCGCCGGGAAAGCGACAGCGGCAGGGAGAGACACGACGTGAAAAGGGGACCCGAACTAGACGGCTTCCAGCGCAAGCAACTCAGGAAGTTGGCGCACAGCCTGCGCCCAGCGGTCGCCGTCGGCGAGGCCGGCGTTACCGCCGGCGTGATCGGCGCGATCGACGTGGCGCTTGGCGACCACGAGTTGATCAAGGTGCGGCTGCGACAACCCGAGGACAAGCGCGCCACCGCTGCCAAGCTGGCCCAGGCAGTGGGAGCCGCACTCTGCGGATTGGTGGGCCACACCGTGATCCTCTACCGACCGGACCGCAAGGAGCCGCGCATCGAGATCCCCACGCGCGGCCAGTAGCCGGGTTCGAAAGGCTCTACCAACCGCGCAAGTCGATCTCGAGCACGTCGACCACGCGCTCCCCTTCGAGACAAAAGACGCGTTCGTGGTACGCCATGGTGGGATCGCAGTGCGCCGGCAGGAGTCGCACGCGGTTGCCGACTTTCGGCATCGGATCGGCGGCGAAGCAGGTGTGCTCGTCTGAGCAATACCAGACCGTCGCTCCCGGGATCCGCGGATCACCGTGATCCATTCCGAGGGTCTTCAGGCCCGCGTCGCAGACAGCATGGCGCTTGGATACCGAGATCACGGTGGCTTCGATGGCAATCGCCTGACGGAAGGGGAGACCCTGCTTCGCGTAGGCGGTGTCCATCACCGCGTAGGAACCCGCCTGGATTTCGGTCGCCAGCGAATTGCAATCGAAGGTGCCGGTGCCGCCCGCCGAGATCACATCGCCGCCGACGTCGGCGTGCGCGCGCGCGAGGATCTGCATCGCCGTGGCACAACCTTCCGAGCGCTTCACCCGGTCTTCGAGTCCCACGACGTGTCCCTCGTAGCCCATCACACCGCGCACGCTGAGGCCACGCTGCCGGGCTCGGTCGGCCAGGGCTCCCGCCTCGGCTACAGCGCAGCCGCAGCGCGGCAACCCGACGTCGATATCGATCAGGACCTCGGCGATGCCCGCCGTCGCCGCGGCCTCGATGGTCTCGACGGAGTCGACGGCGACAGTGACCCGCGCGTCGAGCGACGCGAGTGCGTCGAGCCGCCTCGGGTCGACGATTTCGTTCGCCAGCAGCAGATCGTCGCCGAGGGATGCTTTTGCCATCCCGATCACCTCGCGAGCGGTGGCGCAGGTAAAGCCGCGATGCCCCCGGGCCGCCTGGAGGGCGGCGATGCGCGTGCACTTGTGTGCCTTCACGTGGGGACGGAGCCGATCGCCCGGAAGCACCTCGCTCATCGCGGCGAGGTTCGCGTCGAGCGCTTCGACGTCGAGCACGAGCGCGGGCGTGGGGAGATCGTTGCGGTTCTCGAATTCCATCTCCAGGCTTCTCCCGGGTTTCGAATTCAGACGTAGTGAAGCCAGTCCGCTTCGTTCGGGTCGCGTCCGCTGACCGCTTCGAAGTAGGCCCGCTGCAGCATCTCGGTGACCGGGCCCCGCCGCCCACTGCCGATCATGCGGTGGTCGATCTCGCGGATCGGCGTGACCTCCGCGGCCGTCCCGGTGAGGAAGACCTCGTCGCTCACGTAGAGTTCGTCGCGCGTGATGGCATCCTCGACCACTTCGAGACCGCGATCCCGGGCCAGTTTGATTACGGTATTGCGTGTGATGCCATCGAGAACCGAGTGGATCGACGGAGTCCTCAAGATGCCGCCGCGCACCAGGAAGAGGTTCTCCCCGGTCGCCTCGGAGACCAGGCCGTGGGGGTCGAGCATGATCGCTTCGTCGAAGCCATCGAGGAGTGCGTCGCGCTTCGCGAGAATCGAGTTCACGTAGTCGCCGCAGGTCTTCCCCAAGGTCATCTTCGAGTTGACGTGGTGCCGGGAAAAGCTCGAGACCCGCGCGCGAATGCCGCGCTCCATCCCCTCTTCGCCCAGATATTTTCCCCAGGCCCAGGCGATCACCGCCACGCGCACCGGGTTGTTGGCGGGGTTGAGCCCCATCGCGCCATCGCCGAGAAAGACGAGGGGGCGCACATAGCCCTCGTCGAGATGGTTCTCCCGAAGCGAAGCCGCAATCGCTTCGGTGATCACTGCGCGTTCGTAGGGAATTTCGAGGCGGTTGATGTGCGCGGAGTCGTAGAGACGTTGCACGTGCTCGCGCAGCCGGAAGATCGCGGAGCGCCCGTCCACCGTCTGGTAGGCGCGGATCCCCTCGAAGACGCCGAGGCCGTAGTGGAGCGTGTGCGTGAGGACATGCACCCGCGCGGCGTCCCAATCGATGAACTCACCATCGAGCCAGATCTTCTCGCCGCCCACGAAACTGCTGGCACTGTCACCCATCTCGTTTCCTCCCAAGACACCAGACCGCCACGAACCACCCGCCTGGCGGGCTGTGCGCCCGCCGGACCGAGAGTTAGAACGTCCGCGGCCCGCTCGCCAGCAGGGGCGGGAACCGGCGCCCGATCTCGACTAGTCGCGCTCTGAAGCCTGCGCGCGGAGGCTCTCCGTAAACGGCGGGCGCGCAATCCCGGCTTCGGTGATGATCGCGTCGATCAGCGAAGCCTGCGTAACGTCGAAGGCCGGGTTCAGGGCGGGCACTCCCCTGGGAACCAGTCGGCGCTCGCCCTGTCTCGTGATCTCGCTGGGATCGCGCTCCTCGATCGGAATGCTGTCACCCGAGGCGGTCCCGAAATCGACGCTTGCGAGCGGTGCGGCGACGTAGAAGGGAAGGCCGTGGGCTCGCGCCAGGACCGCCAGCGAATACGTCCCGATCTTATTCGCAACGTCCCCGTTGCTCGCGATGCGGTCGGCGCCCACGATCACGAGGTCGACCTTCCCGCGGCGCATCAGGTCTGCGGCCATGCCGTCGGTCAGGACGCTCACCGGAATCTTGTCGCGCTCGAGTTCCCAGGCAGTCAACCTGGCTCCCTGCAACAGGGGACGGGTTTCGTTTGCCAGCACCTCGATGTTTCCAAACCGAGCGGCGGCGGCGCGCACCACACCGAGCGCCGTACCGAAGCCCGCGGTCGCAAGCGCTCCCGCGTTGCAGTGGGTGAGCACCTTCGACCCGGCCGGAATCAACGAGGCGCCGTGCTCCCCGATGCGGCGACAACTCGCGACATCTTCTCGCAGCAATGCCTGCGCCCGCTCCAGCAGCCGCCGACGAAGCACCGTGGCGTCGGCAGACGCGGTTGCAACAAAGCGCTCGGCCTCCTTGCGCATTTCCGAGAGTGCAAAGAACAGGTTGACGGCGGTCGGCCGCGTGCGGGCGAAGCGATCGAAGTGCCGCTCGAGTTCGGCTATGAGATCCTCGGGGGTCGCGGCCTCCGAGCGCATGGCTGCCAGCGCGATCCCGAGTGCCGCAGCGCAGCCGATCGCCGGGGCCCCGCGGATCGCCATCGTTTCAATGGCCACGGCCACCGCCTCGGGCTCCTCGAGCTCGAGGTAGACCTCGCGCTCGGGGAGTTCACGCTGATCGAGAAGAACGACCTTCTCGTCGCGCCAGGCGATCGTGAACCAATCCTTCAAGGCGACCGGACCGACCTGGGCCCCACCGACAGCTCGAAATCTTCGAGCCCAAAGCGCCCCGACGGATCCATTCTGAAACTGCCACGGAGCGTCGCCGGCCGGCCGACGGGCTTCGCATAGGCTCCCTCGACGTCGAGTTTCGCATTTCCGGCGTCGATTTCGAAGGTGCCGCGGCGGGCGCCCCCTGCCTGCCACCAGAGCGTGGCCCTGATCCCGAGGCGACCTTCGAGGTCGACGTTTTCGATCGTCATTTTTGCTCCGCGGATCTCGACGTCGACGTGCACCCGTTCGGGGCGACCGGCGTCGAAGAAGACCGAGATCAGGCCGGTCGCAAGCCCCTTCGAAACCCCGCCGACGTCCCCCCACTCCGCCAGGGGCCTTACTTCGAGGCCTGAAATTTCAAGACTCGCGTCGCCTCGATCCGAGGCGCCGATCTGCCCGCGCAGGGCCAGGCTTCCCCCGGAGCCCGCGCGCGCATGCGCTTCGAAGAGGCCCGCACCGGTGTCCGGGTCCGGTTCGAACTGGGCGCGGAGATCAAGAAGGAGGGGCGCTTCGGTCCCTTCGGGTCCGGCCAGGACCACCACGACCTCTCCGTCCAGTAGAGACCAGCGGAAATCCGGCGGTGCTTCGGTCGCATCCTGGCCGATCGCTGCCGGGGGCTGCTTCGGGGCGGCGCTTTCGCTTGCAGCGGGCGGCACCTGCTTCGCTTCAGCCGAACTCGACCCGGCCCCAAAGAGATCGCGAAGGGAGTCTGCCTCCGGGTCGAATCTCACGAAAAGGCCACGCAGCGTCCCCGCTCGTGGACGCGCGATCCCTCGCCGCAGGGAATCGAGTTCGACCTCGAGAATGACCTGCTCGGCCTCGAACAGCGGCCTTTCGTTCCGCACCCGACCGGCACTCACATCGAAGATCTCGATTCGCGGGGGATCGAGCGAAACCTCGACACGATCCCAGCTGACCGGCGCAGGAAGATGCTCCTCGAGAAAGAGCGTCACCTGGTGACGAATGAGTTCCTTGGGACCGACCCGCGGCAGGAGCGTCGTCACGAAGGCGACGACCAACGCAATCGCGACGATGCAAAGAGCGACCCAGCGTCCGTTCACAATTCCCCCGCGCCCGTCCCTAACCGCCGAGCTTCGCGGCCAGCAGTTTTCGGGTCGTTCCCGCGTCGGCCTTCCCCTGGGTCTTCTTCATCACCTGACCCATCAGGAAGTTCAGCGACTTCTGATCCCCGGCGCGATAGCTCTCCGCGGCCTTCGGGTTCGCATCGATCGCCTCCTGCACCGCGACTTCGAGTGCTCCCTCGTCCGACACGGCCTCGAGGCCCCGCTCGACCATCAGGCTCTCGGGGTCGCCACCGTGCTCCACCAGCAGCGCGAAGAGATCGCGCGCATTGCGTGGGGTGAGGCGACCCTTCTCGACGAGTTCCAGCAGGGCCGCGAGCTTGTCGGGCGTGAGCGCCGAGGCTTCGAGTGAAAGATCCAGCTGCTTCAGTGCCTGCAGGAGGTCGCGCAGGATCCACTTCGCCACTTCCTTTGCCCGCTCTGCTCCGGTCCGTGCAACCACCCGATCGAAATACTCGGCCAGTTCCTGGCTTTCGGTGAACTGGCGCGCATCCGCCTGTCCAAGGCCGAAGTCCCCGACGAAGCGCGCGAGCTTCGCGTCCGGAAGCTCGGGCATTTCGCGGCGAACCCGCTCGACTTCGTCGGCGGGGATCAGCAGCGGAATCAGGTCGGGATCGGGGAAGTAGCGGTAGTCGTCGGCGTTCTCCTTGGTTCGCAGGACTCGCGTCGTCTGCGTGTCGGGATCAAAGGCCATCGTCGCCTGCACGATGCTTCCCCCCTCGTCGAGGATTTCTCCCTGGCGCTCGATCTCGGCCTCGATGGCCGCTTCGACGTAACGAAACGAATTGAGGTTCTTGAGTTCGGTGCGCGTCCCGAACGGCTCGGTGCCGATCGCGCGCAGCGAGACGTTGGCATCACAGCGAAACTGCCCCTTCTCCATATCGGCCTCGGAAACGCCGATGGTGCGGAGGATTGAACGCAGCGCGCGCAGGTAGGCGCCCGCCTCGGACGCAGACCGCAGGTCGGGCTCCGACACGATCTCGAGCAGCGGTACGCCGGATCGATTCAGGTCGACGTGTGTCCCCCGACCCTTCGTCACCGCGTCATCGTGGATCGATTTTCCGGCGTCTTCCTCGAGGTGGGCCCGGGTGATCCCGATCCGGCGGGTTTCCAGCTGGCCATCGTCCCCGGGCAATTCGATGTCGAGCCAACCATTGCTCACCACCGGATCTTCGTACTGGGAGATCTGGTAGCCCTTGGGAAGATCTGGGTAGAAGTAGTTCTTTCGCGCGAAGACCGAGCGCAGGTTGACTTCGGCGTGGACCGCGATGCCGAGCCGGATCGCCAACTCGACGACACGTTCGTTCAGGACCGGCAGCACCCCGGGAAGCCCGAGGTCGATGACGTGGACCCGGTGGTTCGGGGCGTCACCGTATTCGACCGGCGCGGGCGAAAACAGCTTCGACTTCGTCGCCAGGTGCGTGTGCACCTCGAGCCCGATCACCGGTTCCCAGCGCTCCAGGGTTTCTTCGATCATCGCAGCCACCCGCGCGGCGTCTGGGCATGGTGGTCGGTGCGCCGTTGGAACGTATCGGCGGCCCGCAGCAGCGTGGCCTCGTCGAGCGAGCGGCCGAGGACCTGGAGCCCGACCGGAAGCTCGTGGGCGAAGCCAGCCGGAATCGAGATCCCCGGGATCCCCGCGAGGTTCGCCGACACCGTATAGATATCCGAGAGGTACATCTTGAGCGGATCGTCGGATTTCTCGCCGATCCGGAAGGCGACCTCGGGGCTCGTGGGGGTTGCGATCACGTCGCAGACCTCGAAGGCCTTTTCGAAATCGCTCCGCAGGAGCGTTCGCACCTGTTGGGCTTTTCGGTAGTAGGCGTCGTAATAGCCCGCGGAGAGGACATAGGTTCCGAGCAGGATCCGCCGCTTGACCTCGGTGCCGAAGCCTTCGGAGCGCGAGAGCGTGTACATCTCCGACAAGGTCCGGGCTTTCTTCGAGCGATGCCCATAACGCGCGCCGTCGTAACGCGCGAGGTTGCTCGAAGCTTCCGCCGTGGCGATCAGGTAATACGCAGCAATTGCGTAGGGCGTGTGCGGCAACGTCACTGCCAGGGTCTTCGCGCCGGCGCGTTCGAGTTCGGCGATGGCTTCGCGCACGACCTCGAGGACCACGGGGTCCGCCCCCTCCGCCTCGAAAAACTCCTTCGGGATTCCGATTCGAAGGCCCCTAACGTCGCCGTCGAGCGCCGAGCAGTAGTCCGGAACGGGCTCTGCGAGCGAAGTCGAATCTCGGGGGTCGTGCCCTGCGAGAATCCCGAGAAGGATCGCGGCATCCTCCGCGGTGCGGGCGAGGGGGCCGATCTGGTCGAGGGACGATGCAAAGGCCACGAGTCCCCAACGCGAAACCCGCCCGTAGGTGGGCTTCATCCCGACCACCCCGCAAAACGCCGCGGGCTGCCGGATCGATCCGCCGGTGTCGCTCCCGAGTGCTCCCGCAACCAGGCCCGACGCCACGCTCGCAGCGGCCCCGCCCGAAGATCCACCCGGGCTTCGCTCGAGATCCCAGGGATTTCGGGACGGCCCGTGGATCGAATTCTCGGTAGAAGAACCCATCGCGAATTCGTCCATGTTCGAGCGGCCGACGATCACGGCACCGGCTTCGCGAAGGCAGGTGACCGCGGCCGAATCGTAGGGCGAGACGAATCCTTCGAGGATCCGGGAGGCGCAGGTCGTCTCTTCCCCGCGCTGCACCATGTTGTCCTTGATCAGCACCGGAATCCCGTCGATCCGGGAGAGCGGCTCGCCCCGCGTCAGGCGCTCGTCGGCTTCGACGGCCTCGGCGCGAGCAGCCTCGGCGCGCAGGCCAACGACCGCGTTCGCCTCGTCTCCGCGGCCGGCATGCGCACCCAGGACGGCGTCCAGTAGATCGCAGGATGACAGCTCGCGGGAGGAGAGCTGCGCTGCCTGCAGAGCCAGGGTCAAGGCCGGGAGGCTCACCCCGCCCCTTCCTCTCCGATCACCTTCGGCACCACGAAGGCCGTGCCCGCACGTTGCGGCGCATTCGAGACCGCCAGTTCGGGATCGAGCGGCGCCTCGGGCTCATCGCTGCGCAGGGGCGTCCGATGCGGCAGCGCGTGGGCGGTGGGTTCGATCCCGGTGGTGTCGAGTTCTTGCAGCTTCTCGACGTAGCCGAGAATCTGGCCCAGATCGGCGCTCATCGCGGACTGCTCGTCCGGAGAGAGCTGGAGACGCGCGAGGGCGGCTACATCCGCAACTTCAGACTTCGAGAGACCCGCCATCGGGCCAGACTAGCACGACCGTTGCGCCGGATCGGCGGTACAGATAGGCTCAGCCTCGCCGATGGCCCCCTCCCCCAATCTCTTCGACGATCTTCCCGACAATCTCCGCGCCGCGGTGCATGCGCTCGGCTGGACGGTACCGATGGCGGTCCAGGAAAAAGTGATTCCGCTGATGCGCGGCGACCGCGACCTGATCGTTCAGGCCCACACCGGAAGCGGCAAGACCGGCGCCTTCGGCATCCCGCTGGTCGAATCCATCGATATCGACTGGCCCGTGACCCAGGCGCTGGTGATGCTCCCCACGCGCGAACTCGCGAATCAGGTCACCCAAGAACTGAGCTCTCTCGGCGGCCCCTGCGGCGTCCGTTGCCTCGCGGTATACGGCGGCGTCGGCTACGGCCCCCAGCTCGAAGCCCTCGAAAAGGGCGCGCATATCGTCGTCGGCACCCCGGGTCGGATCCTCGACCACCTCGGCAACGGCCGCATGGATCTCGGCGACGTCGCCCAGCTGGTGCTCGACGAAGCCGACGAGATGCTCTCGCTCGGGTTCTGGCCGGACATGCGCGAGATCCACAGCTACCTGCCCGCCAAACGTCACTCCCACCTGTTCTCGGCGACGATCCCCGAGAAGGTGCGCTCGCTCTCGCGCTATTTCCTCAACGACTCGGAGTTCGTGAGCCTCTCGGAAGGCCAGCTGGCCCCGCAACAAATCGAACACTTTTTCTACCTCGTAACCGCCCAGGAAAAAGAGGGGATTCTCGCCCGCATCCTCGAAATCGAGGATCCCGAGAGCGCAATCATCTTCTGCAATACCAAGGCCGACGTTCGCTACGTGACGGGCTTCCTGCAGAAGCGAGGCTTCGATGCCGACCAGATTTCGGGCGACCTTGCACAGGCCGCTCGGCAGGCCGCGATGAATCGAATCAAGGGGGGCACGCTGCGTTTCCTCGTGGCCACCGACGTCGCCGCCCGCGGCATCGACATCAGCGACCTCAGCCACGTCATCTCCTACGCGACCCCCGACTCTCCCGAAGTCTACGTGCACCGTACCGGCCGCACCGGACGGGCGGGGAAATCCGGCGTGGCGATCTCGCTGGTTTCCGGTCTCGACATCGGAAACTTCAAGCACCTGCAACACGTCAACAAGATCAAGATCGAAGAGCGTGAGATCCCCTCGGAGAAAGTCCTCCTCGAGCGCATCGCCGACAGGATCCGCGTGAAGGTCGAGCACGAGATGCGCCACGTCCCCGAAACCGAACTGAAGCTCCAGGTGGACCGACTGGTGCCCGTGGTCGAAAATCTCACCGCCACGGCCGAGGGGCGCCGCGACCTGGCGGCGATCTGCGCCTCGTACCTACGCGAGCACCGACCCGAAACCAGCGTCACCACGTCCTCCGACGAGGCGGCGCCTGCCCACCCGGATGCCGGGTCCCCCGATTACGGCTCCAATTCGGGACCCCGTCGGCGGAGTTCTTCGGGGCGTGGTCGGCGGCGGCGTTAGCCGGGCTGCCCCGGCGTCAGCCGAACCGGAATCCGGGCACCCGACCGAATCGCTTCCTCGCTGACCCGGATCTCCGCCCGCAGAAAGCCCGCTTCGATCCGGTAGGCGCCCGTCGCTGCCACCGCGGCCGAAGTCGCTTCGGTCGAATACGGCACCCGGAAGGAGAAGTGTCCCGCGTGATCGCCTTGCGCTCGCGCCTGGTACTCGAAATCGGATGCGTCCCCGGATCGGAGTGGTAGGCGCAGGGTGACTGCAGTCCCGGGATCGGTGACGCCTTCGAGTGTGGCCCCGGGTACGATCTCGAAGATGCGGTAGAGCGGCGACTGGTGTTCGCGCCGCCCGAGCAATGGCACCGACTCGAAGATCAGGCGGTGCCGCTCGAGGGCGGGAACGTGGCGTGGCGCCCCCGCGCCGCCTTCGCCCACGACCCACTTTCCGCTGCCGCGGAAGCGGAAGAGACGATTGTCGAGACGGTAGGCGTTGGCTGTATGCAGACGCTCCGGGCCGGGATCGCGGACCCACACGTAGCGGACGTCGATCCCGTCGAGAAGTTGAAGTGCTTCGCGCTCGTTCGCGGCAGAGTAGAAAGCGCGAACCAGGGCCGAATTCTCCGGGGCGACGTCGTCGCCGAAGTTGTCGTGGAGGACCGCCCGGTGCCCGACGTACTTGATGACGTGCCCTGCGGACCACGGCGCGAGAACGGCGTAGCCAGGCGCGTCGCCCGCGCCCAGCCCTCCAGCGGCCTCGGCCGAGTGTGCTCGCTGCCAGGCCGCCGTTGCACTGCGCACGGCCTGCAAGCGCGCGAGATACACCGGGGCCACGGGCTCACCGGCCACCCAGGCGGCCAGGTTCTCGATATGCCGCCACTGCATTCGCATTGCGGGGGCGTAGACAGTGGCGAGAACCGCGAGCGCAGCCGCGACCCCCACGACGCGCAGCGCCGGTCGGCCGGTGCGGCTCCGCAAGAGGCTCCGCGCGATCGGCACCAGTGTCATCGCCGCCAGGATCGCGAAGGCCACCGAGAACGAGTTCATGAAGCGAAGCTGGAACAGCGTCGCCCCGGCAAGCACCGCGGTCCAACCGAGAAACAGCCAGTCGGCGGCGGCCAGGGGACGACGCTTGCGACCGAATGCGATCAACAGGATGGGCAGTGCGTACAGAAGGCGAGTCAGCAACTCTTCGGGTCGCCGGAAGCCATCGCGGAACAGCGCCTTCGATTCGGCAACGCCGGCCTGGAAGGGCTCGGCCTTGAGGAACCAGCCGAAGGCATCACCGGCGCCTGCGCCGATTTCGGGCGCGACCAGGAGGAGAACCGCAACGCCCACGAAGCCGAGGGCCAGGCCTTCTCGCAGGCGAGCGCGCTGGGGGGCGGCGCTCGCCGTGCTCCGCCACCAGCCGCCCAGTCCGAGACTCCACAGGGCAAGCGCGCCAAAAAACAGTGGCTGAAAGCGGCTCAGGACCAACGGCGAAGTGTCACCCCAGAGATCCCAGTGGTTCCCAGCAGAAAAAGGAAACACCAGAAGAAGCGCCAGGACGTTCGCGCAGCCGCTCCGCAGCGCCCAGACGACCGCTTCATCCCGCGATTGGGATGTCACGAGACGCAGTGCCAGCGCCGCTTCTACGACGGCGACATGGAGTAGGCAGCCCGGCCAGACCAGCAGCGAAATCGCCAGGAATGCGCCGAGACACCCGACGCGGGTCGACCCGAACCGGGCTCCTCGGTCCGAAGGCAGGCGCAAGAGGGCCATGGCGGAAACCAGCAGCCCCAGCGTGACCAGCGCCGTGACGACGTGGTGGTCAAAGAAACCGATCTGCGAATACCAGATATGGGCGGGCAGCAGCGCGAGGAACGCCGCGGCGACGCAGCCCGCGGCGCGCGAATCCCAGGCACGCACGAAGACGTAGACGCCCGCCACCGTGAGCCCACCCAGGATCGGCGGGAGCCACGCGAGGGTCGCCTCCATCCCCGCTGGGTCATCGGCGCCAAAGAGCACTCGAACCAGCCCGGCCGCCAGCCAATCGACGGTGGGCGGCCAGATCGCCTGCCCGCCCTCGGGAAAGTTCATGTACGGATCGCGCCAGAGGACCGCGGGAAAGTGCAGCACCGAGTAGGCGACGCGCCGGGCGTGGTAGTAGGCGTCGTTTCCGAAGAAGAAAAGCCCGCCATCGCCGCGCAGCAGCGAGGGGTAGGGGAGCGCGCGAATGAGCACTGCGAGCAAGAAGAAGCCAAGCGGCTCCCACACACGACCCACGCGGGCGTAGGCACTCAAGAAGTCTCCCCCCCGGCGACGCTCCCGGCCCCACGGGCCACACGCCGCCCCCGCCGATGATACGGAATCGCTGCCACGCCTCCCCCATCCTGTCTATCATGGGCGCGGTGCAGAGCGTGGGGCGACCTTTGGGGGACGACCGATCGATGCAATTCGGCCTGGCGCTGGTTTTCGTGTTGGCCCTCGGGGTCCGCGCCCTCGGGTTCGAACGGGTCTTCCCCGAGGACGGCAGCGTCGTGTTCGCCGCCGGCGACGCGTACTACCACGTACGCCGCGCCCTCTTCGGGGCCGTGCACTTTCCCAGCGTGTTGCAATTCGATCCCTGCCTCAACTGGCCGGACGGTGCCCGGGTCCCTCACCCGCCCGGATACTCCTTTGGGCTCGCGGCACTGGCACGCCTGCTGACCGGAAATCTGGCCTCGGCGCAGGTCCTGTTGGCCTGGGTGCCGACCGTCTTCGGAGCCCTCTGCGTGCTGCCGATCGCAGCCCTCGCGCGCACACTGGGCGGTCGCGGGATGGCCCTCGGCGCGGCGCTGCTCTACGCGACACTCCCGATCGCCGCCAGCTACGCCGCCGTGGGCAATCCGGACCACCACGCCGCCGCCAGTTTCTTCGGTGCCTCCGCCATCCTTCTCTACGCGCGGCTGCTGGACCCCGCCTGCACGGGCCGACGACTCGTCTGGACCGCGGCCGGCCTTGCCGCCGTGCGTGTCGCGCTGATGCTGACCTGGCACGGAAGCGCACTCTACCTGCCGATTGGCGAGGCCGCGCTGATCCTGGCTTTCTGTGCGACCCATCGGCGAGACGCCCTGCTCGCCGACGCCGCGAGTGCGCTCGCCAGTGCGGCCTGCCTGGCGCCCTTCGTGCTGCTGTCTCCGGCCGCCACCGCGGGGGCGTTTTCGGCGACAGAACTGTCCGGGCTCCACCTCCTTGGACTGGCGAGCATTGCAGGCCTCTGCCTCGCTGGCGTCGCACTCCAACGCCTGCGACCGATGCCTTCGGCGCTGGGCCGAACGCTTCGCATCACAGGGGTTGCGGGGGCCCTCGGCGCGCTGGCTCTTGCGATTCCGGAAATTCGCGAGGGTCTGCTCCACGCGCTCGACTTCGTCGCGAAGCGCGATGACTGGGGAGACACGGTCCAGGAACAGCTCCCCCTCTTCTTCTTCGAGGGCAGGCTAACGGGCCGAGGGGGCCTGATTCGCATGGGAGGCTTCGCCTTCCTGATTCCGCTCGTTCCGGTGGCTTTTGCACTCCTCGATCGGCGACCGGCCCTGCGCAACCAGGCGCGCTTTCTCTGCGCCTGGTCCCTTCTCCTCGCTGCGCTCGCGCTCTACCAGATGCGCTTCGCCAACGACTTTGCACCGGTGGCCTGCGTCGGCTTCGCACTGCTCCTTTCCATGGCAGCCGAGGGACTGGCTGCACACACCCGCCTCTCGCGACCGGGCGCCTCGGTTCTGGCCTGGGTCGTCGGGGGCGCTCTCGCGCTTCCCTCGTTTGCGCTCGCGCTCACCCCCCTCGCGGCAGCGAGCCTGTCGCACCTCGCGGGTTCGCCGAGCCCCCATGATCGTGCACTCGATTCGATCGCCGGCACGCAGTTTCGCTTCGCGCAGCGGGTCTATGACTCGACGCCAGTCCAACCCGGCTGCCGCCCCTACGATTCCCAGGAAGAACGCCCGCACTACGGAGTCCTCGCACACCCGGCCCTCGGCCACGTTCTCCACCTCGTCGCCGAACGCCCGACACCGGCGGATCCCTTCGGGCCCTACATCGGCGACGCAAACTACCGCAAGGTGATCCGATTTCTGGCGGCACCGAACGAGGCCGACGCCCTGGCACTGGCCGCCGATCTGAAAACGCCCTTCGTCGCGACCGCCGCGGGCATCGGAAGCCGCGCGGACTTTCCGATGGATCATCGACTCCACCAGGACGACGGCAGCGCTGCGGACGACCAGCCCCACCTCGAGCGCTTTCGGCTCATCACCGAAAGCTCACTAGACGGGGTTCCGATTGCGCAGCTCTTCGGGCGCAGCGACGTGGTCCGCGTTCCCTACAAGCTCTTCGAAATCGTGGCCGGCGCTCCGCTCGAAATTCGGGCGACGCCCGGAGTCGTCGTCGAAGCGAGCCTGCGCGTCACCACCTGGAATCGCCGCGGCTTCTTCTATCGTGCGCGTGGCCGGGCCGGAAGCGACGGCTGGGCTCGCATCCGTGTCGCCTACGCCTCGGGTGCCCGCGGCGACGTCGCGACCGCAGACGCTTACGAACTGCGATCCGGCGACTGGCGCGGACGCGCCCTGGTTTCCGAGGAGGCGGTCACGAGGGGCCTGCCGGTGCGGGTGGGTGCCGAGGACGAAGCACCTCCGTCGACCTCCACCCTCCGGTAGGTCGTGAAATCGCCCTCTTGCCACGAGCTTCGGTAGTGCTTCTCGAGGAAGGCAACGAGGCGTGGGTGTCGGCCTAGTTGAAGCCGCGATTCGATTCCCTCGAGGTCGTTCGCATCGTCTTTGACGACCACGAAGAAGCGGGGGGGATGCCCCTCCAACTCGGCCAGAAGCTGCGCCTCGTGGGTCTTTGCGAGGTCGCCGAAGGCTCGGCTCAAGGGATAGTCGTAAAAGAATCGAGACACCGGCCTGAGCCCGGTGAGCCAGTAGAGCGACGGCTCGAAGCCCCACACGAAGAGCGTTCCGGCACCGCCGGATTCTCGCCGCAGACGCCGCGCCGCCGCCAACGTATCTCCGTAGTCGTAGTCTTCGCCGCCCCAGCGGTAGCCCGAGCGAACCGCGTCGGCATCGACCTTGCCCCTTGCGAACGACACCACCTCCCGCTGCCCGAGATGGGTGCCGAGATCGCGCCAATGGGGGAACGCGAGCGCAAACGCCACCAGCCAAACGAAACCCCAGGCGGCCACGCCTCCCACCTTCGGGCGCAGCGCATCGGCCGCCCCTTGCAGCCCCAGGCCCGCAAGCAGCGACAACGGCAACAGCAGCACGAAATAGTGGTAGACCCAGAACTTCGCCTGGAAGAAGACTTCTCCCAGGGCGATGCCCCACAAAAGGAGTCCCGCGACCCAGAGGGCGTCGCGGCCCGGCCTCACGGCTCGCTGCGAGCCGCGGGCGTGGAGCCAAAGGAGCACGAGCCCCGCAAGCGCAGCGACGTAGAGGGGTCGCAGGGCGGCCGAAAATGGGAGGACCCCGGCGAGCCAGTCAAAACCCTGCGGCAGCTGGGCCTGCATCCCGCCCCGGTGAATCCAATTGAACTCGACGCTCGAAAGCCAGAAGGACTCGAAGCGACCGGTCCCCGCAAAGACCGCGACCAACGCAAGTGCGGGGAGACAGACACCGACGAGTGCTGCCCCCAGCAAGCGCCGCCGCGCTTGCCTTTGCACCCCTTCGCGGGGCAGGAAGAGCAGCGCCAGAAGCCCTACCAGCGGAAGGCACGAGTACTTGAGCCATGCAATCGCGACCCCAATGGCAACTCCACCCCAAAATGCTCCCCGCCGACGCGCCAGTGGATCTTCGGCCGAACCGAGAAACCCGAGCAACGCCAACACCACCAGGGGATCGACGAAGACCTCCACCTGGGCGCTCGACCAGAAGCCGCCGAAGGCGGTCCCGGCGGAGAAGACGAGGTAGAGAACGCTCGCCGCCAGGCTCCCGCTGCGGTCGAGTCCCTGTCGCCGCGCCAGCGCGAAGAGCAGCGCCGCCGTCGCGAAGAGCGCGCTGGCGTGAAGCGCCTGAACCGCGGCGGGCGTCGCGCCGAAGAGGGCCACTCCCAGCGCGTAGACCCCGATCACGCCCACGGGCTTGTGCTCGAAAATGTCTTCGTAGAAACGGCCGCCGTCCAGCCAGGTCGAGGCTTCGGCCAGAAAGAGGCCCTGGTCGCGGCCGGGAGGCTCGACCACGTGTGGGAGCCGGACGAGTGCGGTGACGGCGAGGAGCAGCAGCATCCCAAAGCCGAGAGCGAAAGGGGATCGCCCGGCTCCAGGGGCCCGCTTCATCCAACCTCTCCGGGAGGAGGCGTGGCCCGGAGCGGATCCAGTTCGCAGCCAGCGTCGCCGTCGATCAGCCGCAACGAAGCGTCCTGGGGCCAGAGTTGACAGGCCCAGCCGGCACCCGAAGTGACCGGGGCCAGCGGCTGGGAATCGCTCCCATCGGCCTCGACACTGATCCGGGTGCCGAAGCGATCGGCCATCGCCACCCGCGAGCCGCCCTGCGAGGGGCGCTTTTTCAACCAGTCGACACAGGCTTCGACCCGCGTGAAGCGTTGCAGGCAGTCCTGAACGAGCAGGGTGGCCTGCAGACACGGCTCGCGGTCGGCACTCTTTCGTGGCGCCAATGCGAGCGCGAGACCCAGGTGGTTGATGCCCGCAATCGCCGTTGCAGACCAGGGCCGGGCCACCTCCACCGAACCAAAGCCCACTTCGGGGAGGCTGCGCCTCTGCATCCAGCCGTCGGCCGGATCGAATCGTTCGGAACGAAACACGATCCCCGAACCGCGCTCCGCGCAGTCGCTGGCACCGACCTCACAGCCGTTCGCAGGCTCGCGCGACAGATCGAGTCGGTTCTTCTCGACCAGCGCCTCGAGCGAGACGCCCGCGGCCAAAGCGATTCCGGCGAGGCGTTCTCCCTGATGAGGATAGTGGCGAACGATCTCCCGCCCGATTCCAGTTCCAAGAACCCGCCCCGTTGCCAATCCGCGAAGCCCGGGGCGCCGCCTTTGCACAGACAGTCCGTCGGCCTCGAGCGTCCGACGAATCGACTCGCGCCAGACCTCCCCCTGGACCCGGCCGAGATCGCGCGGCGCGCCGGAGCAAGCGACAATCTCTCTCAAGCCGGCTTCGCCGAGCCGACCGCCAGCCCTTCGTTCAGCGAACCCATGCGGTAGCCGCTCGGATCGACCTCTACCTCGCGGAACCCGAGGGGGCGAATGGCTTCGACGATGCGCGCCGTCATCTCAGGGCGCTGGGCGCGGGCGAGTTCCGAAGGGTCGATCTCGATCCGCGCGAGGTCGCCGTGGTGACGCAGACGGAGCTGCCGAAAGCCGAGATCGCGAAGCCTCGCCTCGCCTTCCTCGACCTGGTTCAGTCGCTCGATCGTCACCTCGGTACCGTAGGGCAGGCGCGATGAGAGACACGCCGAAGCCGGAAGATCCGCCGTGGGAAGCCCGGCTCGCCTGGAAAGATCCCGGATCTCCGCCTTGGACAGTCCGGCCTCGAGCAGCGGCGCACGCACAGCGTGCTCGCGTGCGGCCCGGTGACCCGGGCGGAAATCGCGGGTGTCGTCCTGGTTGATTCCGTAGGCGAGTGCGTCGAAACCCTCGGCTTCTGCGATTCGATCCATCGTTTCGAAGAGTTCGCTCTTGCAGTGGTAACAGCGGTCGGGGGCGTTGCGCCGGTAATCGGCGCGCTGCATCTCGAAGGTTTCGACGAATCGGTGTGGAATTCGAAAGCGGGTCACCACCTGCAGCGCCACGATCCGGTGCGCCTCGGGATAGGAGGGCGAAACCGCTGTCACCGCCAGCATCTGGTCGCCCAGCACCCGGTGGGCCGCAAAGGCGAGCAGGCTCGAATCCACCCCGCCCGAAAAAGCGACCAGCAGACGGCCGGCGCCCGCGAGAACGGCTTCGAGCGCGCGCTGCCGGTTTTCGATTTCGGCGTCCGGGGAGAGCATGAATTAAGAGTACGAACCCCCCCAGGAGCGGTCAAGCGGCTCCCTGTAAACCGGGATATGCTGGCCGCGGAAGGCATCGCCATGACGCGACGACACGTGGGCCTGGTGTTCGGCGGGCGATCGGTCGAGCACGCCGTTTCGATCGCCTCGGCGCAATCGATCGTCGATGCATTCGACCCCGAACGCACTCGCGTGAGCCTGCTCGCCGTCGATCCCGATGGGCGCTGGTCCCTGGGCGACGGCGCGGGCAGCCTCGAAGAAGCGTTCTCGGGAGCCGAGGTTCTCCTCACCCCGGTTCCCGGAAGGGGCCTGCTCGTCGCCGAGGACGACTCGGGGAAGACTTCTCGGCTCGAGGTCGACGTGATCCTGCCGATCACACACGGACGCGGGGGAGAAGACGGGGCCCTCCAGGGCCTCCTCGAACTCTCCGGAATCCCCTACGTCGGATCGGGCGTGCTCGCCTCGGCCATCCAGATGGACAAGGACATTTCGAAGCGACTCCTCGCGGGCGCAGGCCTGCCGGTGGTCGAGGGCCTCGTCCTCGAAGAGCCGCGCGAAGATCCCGCACGGCGCAGCGAATTCGCCGCGAAGGTCGAAGCCGACCTCGGGCTTCCGGTCTTTATCAAGCCCGCCAACTCGGGCTCGTCGATCGGCATTGCCCGGGCCGACGACTCGCGCCAACTCGCCGCCGCCATCGACGACGCCTTCCGCTACGACACGAAGATCGTCGCGGAGAGAGCGGTCGACGCGCGAGAGATCGAAGTGGCGGTGATCGGAAATGGCGAATACCGCGCTTCGCTTCCCGGCGAAATTCACAGCCCGCATCGCTTCTACGACTACGAAGCGAAGTACCTGGCGGTTGAGACCGAGCTGAGGATCCCCGCGGATCTCCCCGAAGAGGTGATCGAGTCGCTGCGCGAGATCGCCTGCCGGGCGTGTGGCGTGCTCGGCGTCGAGGGCATGGCCCGCGTCGACTTCCTGGTGGCACGCGGGAGCGGGGAGATCTTCGTCAACGAACTGAACAGCCTGCCGGGGTTCACACGCGGGTCGATGTTCCCGCAGCTCTTCGAAGCCTCGGGCCTCGCCTTTCCCGCGCTCCTAGACAAGTTGCTCGACCTCGCGCTCGAGCGACACCGGCGTCGTGCGGAACTGCGCACTGCGTCTGGCGCGCGCGCCCCCCGCGGCGCTGCCTGAGCGACCGGGTGGCCTCGTCTCAGTGGTCGTCGGGGGCCGCGGTCTCGGCCGCGGCTTCGCGCTCTAGCGCCTCGCGCTTGCCCTTGCGCTTGGGATCGCGCACCTGCGGCAGCGAGTAGCCCAGCGCCCGCAGCTGCCCCAGGCGCATGGCATCGATCTCGACCGTGGGCATGTTCTCCCAGGGCGTGGCGGCTTCCGCGAGGAAGTTTGCGATCAACTGCTCCATCTCTTCGACCTTCGCGGCTTCTGTGGGCGCCACGTTCACCCTCTCGCCGGCGTCGCTCTCGTGGTTGAAGAGGGCTTTCATGCCCGAGGGCTCCATGCGGATGAAGCGATAGGGTTCGTCGACGATCGCCACCAGGTCGAGCGCGCCCTCCTCGAGGGGCTGCCCCCAGCGTTTATTCAGCTGCGAGTAGACCGGTCGCGTGGCCAACTCTCCCGCCTGGGACTCGTCGCCCGCAGCCGCCGCTTCGATCAGCGGCAGCAGGGATTGCCCCTCGGCACCGGGCAACGACGGCAACCCCATCAGGTCCAGAATCGTCGGCCAGATGTCGACGTTGGCGACGCGGGTTTCGACTTCGATCCCCGGGTCGAGCCAGAACGGCAGGGTAATGATCAGCGGAACGCTCTGGACCTCGCGGTAAAGGTCTTTCGCGTGACCCTCGACCCCATGCTCGCGAAAGGCCTCGCCGTGGTCCGAAGCGACCACCACGATCGTGCGGTCGGCCAGGCCGAGCTCTTCCATCTCTACCAACAGCGACTCGATGTTGCGATCCACCCAGTGGATGGCGTTGTCGTAGATGTCGGAATACGAGGTCCCAAAGAGCGACGACTCTGCATCGTAGAGATATTGATGGACGTCCATCAGGTGGAGGTAGAGCATGAATCGATCGTGCTGGTGATTGCGCATGAACTCGACCGCCGACTCGGTCGCGTCGAGGTCGTTTCCCCGAATCTGGCGGTTCAAGTTCGACTCGGCCTCGAGCTGCGCCGCGCGCCTCCGGGGTTTCGGCGATACGTAGAGGTCGAAGCCCTGGGAGAAGCCGAAATTCGGGCTGACCCAGCCGTTGCGATAGAGCCCGGCGGTCGCGAAGCCCTCGTCCCGCAGGATCTCTGCGGGCAGCACCGCCTCCTCGGGGATCCCGTCGGAGAAATGATCGATCCGCGTGCTGCGCGGATACATCCCGGTCCACATCGAGGCCATCGAGGCCTTGGTCCAGCTCGACTGACTCTCGACATTTTCGAAGCGGATGCCGCTCGCCGCCATGCGGTCGAGGGTCGGGCTGGTGTTGCGCGCGTAGCCGTAGGCGCCGAGGCGATCGGAACGCAGGGTATCGATCACCACGAAGATCAGGTTCAGATCTTCTCGACTCTCCAGTTTCCGGATGTCCAGAACGGTCCCCTGGGAGCGCTTCGGGATCTCGATCTCGAACTGGGTGAAGAACACTGCGAGCAGGAGCACGAGCGCCGCCAGGTAGTAGAAGGCGGCGCTGTCCAGCAGCCTACGAATCATCCCACCCCCTCGAAGTTCCCTGGCCGCAGTGGCCACCCGCCAGTCCGGCGCAGGCCATTCTAACGCTTCGCTTCGGGCTCGCCTCGCTGCTGCAGCCGGGTTTCTGCGCGTGCACGCGAAAGCGCGATGATCTTCTGCTCTGGGTGCAGCGCTTCGGCATGCCGCAGATCGGCCACCGCGGCTTCGAGGTTCCCGACCTCGAGCTGCGCCAGCCCGCGGCGATAGACCCCCGGGCCATCGTCCGGGAGCATGCCGAGAAGCCCGTCATAAGCGGAGACGCTGGCCTGCCAGTTACGCGACTGCTCGTAGAGCAGCGCCAGCGAACGCCACGCGTCCACCGTCGGATGACTCGCGAGGCTGCGGCGGAAGGAGTGCTCGGCTCTCGCCAGTTGGCCCCGGGCGGCGTAGAGGCGACCCAGACGCTCGTACGACCGCGGGCCCTCGCGCCCGAGCCAGCCGAGACGTTCGACCGCGACCGCCGCTCGCCGCACATCCCGGCTCGCGATCGCCCGCTCAAGGGCGCCCTCCTCGAAGAGGGCCGCGAGCCCCAGCGCGATGCAGACCGAGCCGACCAGCGCGAGGCTGCGCAGGCCCCAGTGCCGGGAGGACCCCGGCGTCTTTAGATTTTCGCGCTGGGCCCGCAGCAACACCTTCGCGATCCGTCCATCTCGGAGCTTCCAGATGACGCCGTCGAGCACGAAGTGGTGCAGGTTGACGACGGCAGCCACCAGCACCGCCAGCCCGGCTTCGTGCGGCACCGACCCCAGCAGGCTCGGCGCGAAGACCAGTGCCGGGACCGTCCAGACCGCGAACCCCGCCAGGGCGGTACGTCCGAGGTAGCCACCGGTCGAGGGGGCTCGGCCCGAGGTCTTCGCGAAGTAGGTGGTGATCCAGAGGTATTGCACGGCGTGGGCCGACGCGATCCAGAGAAAACCGTAGGCGTTGTAGATCCCCGCCAACCCGGGAACCGAGCCCGGGCCCAGGCTGTAGCGCAGCGCCACCGGCAGCGAGAACCAGAGCGCCTGGGTGACGAGGACCACCGCCGGGGGACCCAGTTGAGCCAGAGAACTGCCACGCCACAGGAGCGACACCGCTGCGATCAGGCAAACGCCGTAAGCCCCTAGGAGTCCCCAAAAGAGGGGAACCGAGACGGCCGCAGGGAGACCCAGGGGAAGCAGTTGGTAGATCGTTCCGGCATAGCTGACGGGCGCGTACTGGCCCGGTCGGTCGAGACCGTGAATCGCCAGAAAGGTCAGCGCGTAGGAGAGAATGAAGGACGCGTAGAGCAAGCGTTTTGCGGTGGGGCTCACCGCGATGCCCCTGCGACGCGCCAGGATCAGGAACACGCCGTAGTTCTGTCCCGTGTAGTGCCAGGGGCTCCAGGTCAGGTAGATCGTCAGCACCAGCGAACCGAAGAACGCGCTCTGCAGGCCTCCGATGAAGGCCATCGCCAGCAGCGTCGTGGCGCCCACTGCGACGAGCGAATAGCGACGGCGATCCTCGGGCAGCTCGTAGACGCGCAAGAGCGTCGCGCCGTAGTGCGGCAGGGAAAAGAGCAGCACCAGCAGCGCTCCGGGAACCCAGAGCGAAATCGCCTCCGCCTGGAAGACCAGGGCCAGGCTGATTGCGATCGAGCCAAGCCCACAGCCAAGAAACAGGTCCGTAGCCGGCCCAAAAAGCCAGCCACTCTGCGGATTCGCCGGTCCCGCTGCCGTTGCCAAGGCCCTGCTCTCTCCCCGCTCTTCAGAAAGACCGTGCGGGCGGCACCCTCGATGCCCCCCCGCGAAGCGCCGAGAGAGTCTACCCGCTTCGGAGACGAACCCCCGTCAGCTCATGTCGGGACAGCGCCCAAACTGGACAGCGCCCAAACTGGACAGCGCCCAAACTGGACAGCGCCCAAACTGGACAGCGCCCAAAAGAAAAGCGGCCACCCCGAGGGGTGGCCGCTTCGTGGATTACCACGTGGCTGAAGCTGCGCGCTAGCGCTTCTTCATCCGGCGTCGTCCGATCAGAACGAGGCCCACCACGCCCGATCCGATGAGCAGGAGCGAGCCCGGCTCAGGGACGAACATGAGGTCGATCTGGGTCTTCGACGGCGTATTGCCCGCGTCCAACTGGGTGAAGACGCGCGTCGGCGAAACGAGCTGCACGTGCACATCGCCGTACGCGTTCGTCTGGACACCAGCCGCCTCGACCGTGATGTTGAAGGTCTCGAGGAACGCTGTCGCAGTACCCGTCATCGAGGTCCCCTTCATGCCCATCTCGTTCACCGAGCCGCTGGCCCAGAAGCCGACAACGAGTTCGCCGTAGCGCGGGCTGTCGGTCTCGGTGACCAGGTTGAGACCCGTGTTGAGCAGCGTAATCTTCAGGCTGCCCGAGATGTACGGACCGGCTTGCTGCGTGATGTCACCGACGACCACGTTGGCCGCGACCTCGGTGTACGCCTGGCTGTAGCCCGGACCCGGGAGGTCGTTACCAGAAGCGATCACGTTCACCAGGAAGAGCGTACCGATCTGGAGTGCCGTAACGCCATTCACCGGCTGTACACCACCGTAGACGGGGCCGCCTGCATTACCCATGATCCCAGGACCGATCGGGTTCGGCCGCAGAAAGCCTGCGGCGAAAGAACCGGCCTGGTTCTGGAAGGTGAAGTACAGGTTGTCAATGAGCGGGACGCCCGTGTAGATCGCGGTGCCGGCGTTGTAGTTCGTCGTCACCCAGATGCTGGCATCGGTGGTGACGCTGCCATCACCGGCCAACGTCGCATTCGTGCCCGCGGCACCTAATACGTTCATACTCGGCAACCCGCCGAGATTCGACTTGCTTCGACTGATTTCAGGGCTGAAGGTGGCGGCGTGCACCGCTCCTGCAAAACCCAATGCCAATAACCCGGAAACAGCTGTAAACAGCAACTTACGCATGGTTGTCTTTCCCTTTTGTGCTTTCGTGCTTCGTACTCTTGTACGGTGATTCACTTGAATCTTTCGAGTTCTTTGTCTTCGACAGCCACTCTACACGAATCAAGAGGCCTCGAATCGGAGTGGCCTGAATCCTTCGTTTCGCATCCGCAAGACACGGAATCAGGCCTCACCGAGCACCACCAACTGCAATTGCGGTGCCAGTCGAACCGAAATTCGAAAGTCACCGTAACTACCTGTTTTCATATGGTTTTACTTGCTCGAAGCCACTGTCTCGCAACGCCCCAGGGCAGGCTGGACCGAAGACTTTCGCCATAATGTGAAAACTCTTTCCTCTCGCGAGGGTTGATTCTAGGGGTGGTTGGTTTTCGCAACACCTGATCCGATCGGAAACTGATCGGCAACGGTTTGAATCCCCTCGGGGATCGATGGAGCTAATTTCTGGCGCGTTCGGGGGGCCTTCAGGCGTCTTTCGCGTCACGGGAGTGCTGGTTTGGCGGTCGGCGCGGTCGAGCCTATGCTCCGGGACCCCCGTCCCACCCACGTCCTTTAGACGGAGGCGAGTAGCCCGAAGATGTCCAGCGATCCCACCCCGCATGCCCACAGGGAAGCCCCGCGCACGACCTTGACGCGCGCTCTCTTCGTCCTACTCCTGGGGGGGCTGCTGCTGCTCCCTGGCTGCTACCGCGACAGCGAATCGCGCCTGGTCGAAGTCCGAACCCTGCAGGAGGCCGGCGAGTTTGAGGCCTCGATCGAACCGATCCGGGTGCTCTTGCACACCGACCCCACCAACGCCGAGGCGAACTACCGGCTCGGAGTCGCCCTCGTTCAGACCGGTCGCAATGGCCTGGCGATCTGGCCGCTTCAGAAAGCCAGCCGTACCGAGGAGTATGGTGTCGAAGCCGGCCTGATGCTGTCAGGGCTGCTCTTCAAGGCCGAAGACTACGAAGAGGCCGTGCGCACCGCGAACGAGGTGCTGGCGATCGATCCCGAACGTGCCGGGGCCCTCTACGTCCGCGCCGAGGCCAATATCGGGGCAGGGAACCCAGAAGCGGCCCTCGAGGATGCCGAAACGCTGTTGGCATTGCGCCCCGACGACTACGAGGCCTACCTGATCCGCGCCGCTGCCTATATCGACCTCGACCAACTAGACGCCGCCGAAGCCGCCCACCGCGAAATGCTCACCGCCGCCGAGGCCATGGGCAACCGCGAAGTGGCAGCCCGCGCCTGTGCGCTGCTCGCCTCCCACATCGCGGGGCAGGAGAAGCAGGACGAAGCCGAAGCCGAAGCCCAGTACCGGATTTGCCTCGACGCCCACCCCGGGCACGCGATGCTGCTCCAGTACGCAACCAACTTCTATGTCGACTTCGACCGGGCCGACGATGCGGTCACGATGTGGCGAGAATCGGTCGCAAACGCGCCGGAAGACTTTACCCTGCGCTTCGCGCTCGCCGATCTGCTCGTGGAGCAGCAAAGGGAAGCGGAGGCGGAAGAAGTGCTCCAGGAGGCCGTCGACCTCTTCGACACCGCCGCGGCGTGGCAGACGCTGTCGGGCTTCTACAAGCGGCGCGGCGACACCACGAGCGCGCGCAAGGCCCTCGAAAACGCCGTCGACCGCACGCCCGGCCAGCCCGAAGCGCTGCGCTTCGCGCTGGCTGACCTGCTCATCGCCGAAGGCGACATCGAGCGCGCGGCCGAACTGGCCGACCAGATCCGCGAGCCCGCCTACAAGAATCTCCTTATGGGCAGCGTTCGCCTACATGCTGGCGACCCGGCGGGTGCCCTCGAGATTTTCGAAGCCGGCTTGCGCCTGTGGCCCAACAACGCCGGTGCGCGCTTCATGGCTGGCAGCGCCGCCGAGCAACTCGGCGACCTCGACCGCGCCGCCGCCGAATACCGCGAGGCTCTGCGCATCGATTCCAAGGCCACCGACGCGGCATTGCAGCTCGGCGCAATCCACTTCGAACTCGGCGAATACGGAGCCGCCGTGCAATTCGCCCAGCGCCAGATCGAGGAGCGCCCACTGGCGGGATCCAAAGCCCACGTTCTCGCGGTGCGAGCCGCTATGGCGATGGGCAACCACGAGGGGGCTCACCGGCTTCTCGATGATCTCGAGGAGAAGGAGGGCGCGAGCGTCACTTCCACGGTCGAGCGGGCCGGGCTGGAGCGAGCAACCGACGGCCCCGAGGCGGCGGTCGCATCGCTCCGCGGCGCGGCGATTGATCTCTCCGCGACCGACTCGCTTCCCGCACTCCGGGCACTGGCCAACGACCTTGTCGACCTCGGACGCAGCGACGAAGCGCTGACCGGGATCGCAGCGGCCCAGAAGGCCCAGGGGGAGACCGCCGACCTCCTCGACCTGCGCGGTCGTGTCGAACTGCTCTCGGACGATCGCACGGCCGCCACCGAATCGTTCGCACGCGTACTCGAGATCGACCCCGAACACGGCCCGGCCCTGCACGCAATGAGTTCGATCGCGGCGGCAGAGGGCCGTCTCGAAGACGCTCGCGAACTCGCAAAGCGCTCCGCCGCAGCTTCGACGCGAAACGACAGCGCCGACGGCTACTACACCGCTGCCCAGCTCTCGATGCTGCTGGGCGAACGCGAAGCGGGGATCGGCTTCCTGCGCGAAGCCGTACGGGTACGGCCCGGCCACGTCGGAGCCGCCAACGATCTTGCCTGGGAACTCGCCGAGCGTGGCACCCAGCTCGAGCGAGCGCTTGCACTCGCGAAGCTCGCGGCCCGGAAGGGGCCCAGCGCCCACACTCTCGACACCCTCGGCTGGGTGCAGCTGAAGCGAAACGAGCCCTCGGCTGCAGCACGCGCCTTCGAGGCTGCTCTCGAATTCGACGCCGACTCGCCGGTCATGCGTTACCACCTCGCCCTCGCACTCAATGCACTCGGCGAGAAGGAGCGCGCGCGCGAACTGCTGAAGGAATCGCTCTCGGCGGGGGAGTTCGCGGAACGCGAGCAGGCCCAACTCGAGTTGGCCCGGCTGGAGGAGCGCTAGGCCACGCGGATGGCGCTCCCCTGGCGAGACCAATCACAGCGAGATGGCTCGCGGGGAAACGTTTCGTCGCTGGCGACCGCGAGTGCCTTTCTTGTCCTGGTGGCGTGCCTCGGCTGCGATTCGGCCGAGCAGCGCATCGCCACGCACCTGGCGCGGGCGAAGAGCATGGCAACCGAGCCACCCCCGGGTGCAACCGCAGCGATCCTCGAGTTGCGAAACGCGCTGGCCCTCGCTCCGGGTCGGCCGGATCTCCACTTCGAGATCGCACGGATCCTCGAGCGCGAAGGGCGGCGCTCGGACGCCATCGTCCATTACGAAGAAACCCTCTTCTTCGACCCGGAAGACGCCGAAGCGGCCACGCGTCTGGCGCGGCTGCTCTCCGAGCGTCGGCCTCTGCGTGCAAATGAACTGATCGCCGGCGTCCTCGCGGCGCATCCCGACCACGCAGAAGCGTGGGCCGCACAGGCACAGTTGAACACCGACGCCGGAAACTTCGACGAAGCCCTCGATGCCGCGCGTCGCAGCCTGGCCGCCAACCCCGAACTCGCGCGCGGCCACTGGGCCCTCGGTCGAGCGCTCTTCGCCCAATTGCTCGACGACCGCGGGCGCGGAAATACGCTGGATCCCGAACGTTTCGCAGCGATTCAAGAGACCCTCGAGCGTTATCGCGAGCACATGGGCAACGACGACCGCTGGTCTGTTCTGCCCGAACGGGCTCGTCTCTTCGGACTCTGGCCCGGTCACGAAGCGGAGGCGGGCGCCGCCTGGCGCGACCTGATCGACCAGACGAGTGCCGCCGACACGCCTCTCCACGTCTCGAAGCATTCCGCCCTCGTTGCCTTCGATCTTGCGCGCGACTGGAACGACGAAGTGCTTCAAGTCGAAGCTCTCGAACGACTCGCCGAAATCGAACCCGACAACCTCGCCCACTGGGACCAGTTGGTGGCGTTGCGCGACCGAGGGGACTCGAGCGGTCGTCCGGCGCTGCTACGCCTGCTCGAGGCCCGGCCCGAAGACCCCGAGGCACACCTGCGCTTCGCCACGCATCTCCGGGCACGGGAAGGTCGCGATGCAGCGATCGCGTACCTCGAAGATCGGATCGACGACGAGCGCATGCGGCCGCAGATGCTCGGCGCCTTGATCGAGTTGCGGCAGCAAGCCGGCGAGTCGGCTGCTGCCGCGGCACTCGTGGCCGCACTCGATGACGACTACCCCTTCCTGCCGATCACCCTTCGCGTAAAGAGCCACCTTGCCATGCGAGCCGGAAGAGTCGACCAGGCCGCTGCGCTGCTGCGGCGACTGGTCGCGATGGAGGACCGCGCAGAGCCCGTCATGCTCCTGGCCTACGCCGAGTCGTCGCGGCGGGACTACCCGGCGACTCTCGATGCCATCGCCCGGGCCGTCGAACGCGATCCCGCCCTGCGCGAAGCCCTGCTTCCCCTTCGCGCGCACGCGTTCTCACAATCCGGGCAGTGCGAACGCGCCGTCCGCGACTTTGGTTCGCTGTACCGCGATCGGCGGCTCGACGACCACCAGAAGCGTCTCTACGCCCGTTGCCTCTACCAGGTCAAGAAGACGGCCGAGGGTCGGGCTGTGCTCCTCGATGCCCTGCAGCAGCCCGATGCATCGACCGAGACCCTGATCGAACTCGCAAGCCGCGAAGTGGCGACCCCCGGTGGAGCCTCGGGCCTACGCGATTTGCTGCACGACGCCTACCAGCGAGAGCCCCAGCGAATCGACCTGCTGACACTGCTCGCCGCCCACGAACACCGACTGGGCGAGACGGCAGGAGCGCTCGAACGGCTCGATGCCGCCTATGCGGGGGGAAACCGCGACCCCGCACTCCGCCAGCTGCGCGCGCGCCTGCTGGCACACTCCGGGCGTCACGCCGAAGCACGGGACGAACTCGAGGATCTCTTCCGCACGCGGCCGGATCTCGAGAAACTCCTTCCCCAACTCATCGCGACACTGGTGGCGCTCGATGATCGCAGCGGTCTAGTGGCGGCCCTCACGCGCGGCGAACGCTACGGCCTGCTCGGAGCGCAACGCTTTGCCATGCTCGGCAACCTACTGCTCGAGGAGGGGGATCCCAGCGCTGCGCGCCGTGCCTTTGAGCGTGCCCTGAAACTCGGCCTGCGCACCCCTCGACTCAAGATCCAGTTGGCGCTGATCCTGGCCGACGAGGACGAAAATCTCGAGACGGCCGAGAAACTCGCGCGAAGCGCCCTCGCCAGTGGTAGCGACCCCGCCGCCGGGAACGACGCGCTCGGCGCCGTACTGCTTCGACAGGGCCGCAACTTCGAGGCCGTGCGCTCGTTCCGACAGGCCCTGCGCGCGAGCCCACAGCGCCCCGCCTCGACGCGCTACCGGCTGGCGCTGGCCCTCTTTGCAGACGGCAAGATCGAGGAAGCCGAGAACCAGCTGGCCCGGGCCCGCGAGCTGGACCCGGATCTTCCCGCGCGACTCGACATGCCCGTCGGCGAGCCCCCACGCGAGAAGTCGGGGTCGTGAGCCGGTCGAGCCCGGCGCGGAGCGGCGGTGCGCTGATATCGCTCTGCTTCTTCGTTTCCGGGTTTGCGGCGCTGATCTACCAGACTGCGTGGACGCGCCAGTTCGCCTTCGTCTTCGGGACCTCCGAACTCGCCGTCGCCACGGTGCTCGCGGCGTACATGGGCGGACTCGCCGCCGGAGCCCACTTCGCCGCGCGTCTCGCGCCGCGCATCCAAAGGCCGGTGCGGGTGTACGCCAGCGTCGAACTGGGGATCGCCGCGGCCGCCCTTCTGGTGCCCCTGTTCATCGACCTGGCGACCCGATTGCACGCCCACCTCTTTTCTTCGACCGGACTCCTGGCGGGAGAGGGCGGGCTCGCGACGATGCTCTTCTATCTCGTCTCCTCCTTCGTCATCCTGCTGGTGCCGACGGCTCTGATGGGAGCAACGCTGCCGCTTCTTGCGCGCCACGCCGTTCGTACGAACGAGGAGATCGGGACGCGGATCGGCTCGCTCTACGCGATCAACACGGTCGGCGCCGTGGCCGGAACGCTCCTCTCGGGCTTCGTGTTGCTGCCGGAAATCGGCCTGCGCCAGACCGTCTTCGTCGCCGTCGCCGGCAATGCGCTCGTCTTCGTGTTGGCCGCCTTCCTCGCCACCAGCGCACCGCTTCCCCGGTCCTTCACCGAAGTGGCCAGTCGAGCGTTTCCCAGCGATCGACGTCGCTGGATCCTGCCGCTCGTCGCGGTCTCGGGGAGCGTTTCCTTCCTCTACGAAGTCTTGTGGACACGCCTGCTCGGACACGTCTTCGGCGGCAGCGTCTACGCCTTCGCCACCATGCTCGCCAGTTTCCTCTCCGGCATCGCGATCGGTTCCTGGTTGGCGGCGCGCCGCGCGCGTAACGTCGAGGAGTCGGTTCGCGGCTTTGCAGGTGCCCAACTCGGCACGGCGGCTTTCTCGGTGCTGGCCTTCGCGATGCTCGACCGGGTGGCTCCCTGGTCGCGCCAGATCGAAGTGTGGGTCGGCGATTCACTGACAGCCGATGCCCTCTGCGGAGCTTTCATCCTGCTACCGAGTGCAGTCTGCATCGGTGCGACCTTCCCCTTCGCCGTGCGGATCTTCGCGCTCGGCCCCGCATCGGCTTCTGCGGCGAGTGCCCGGGTCTACAGTTGGAACACCGTCGGCGCGATTATCGGTGCCGTCGGCAGCGGTTTCTTCCTGATTCCGGCGATCGGCTTCGCGCCCACGCTCGCGCTGGCAGTGGCGCTCAATCTCGCGCTGGCGGCGACAACGGCGGCGATCCTGCCGACGCGCACGCATCCCTTCGCGTGGCTGGCGGCGGGCGGCCTGGCGCTGCTGGTGCTCTCGCCCCCCAGCGCGCCCTGGTTACTGCTGCGCAACAACCCGATGGAGCGCTCTCCCGGCGGGGGCTCGCTCTTCCACTTCTCGACGGGTCGCACCGCGAGCGTGATGCTGCGCGAAACCCGCGGCGCGTGGCGGCTGAGCACCAATGGACTTCCCGAGGCGCTGATCCTGCCGCGCGGAGCGCACCCCGGGACGCTGCCCGCCGGCCAATGGCTCGGGGCCGCGGGCGTCCTGGCGCGGCCCGATGCGAAGAGCGCTTTCATGGTCGGACTCGGGGGAGGGACCGCGCTCGAGTACATGCCCGGGAGCCTCGAAACCATCGACGTGGTCGAAATCGAAGCCGAAGTCGTCGAGGCGAACCGCCTCCTGTCGCCCCTGCGACGGCAGGATCCGCTGGCCGACCCGCGCATCCGGGTCACACTCAACGATGCGCGCTCGGCGCTGGCGCTCACCGACAAGCGCTACGACCTGATCATCTCGCAACCGTCTCATCCGTGGACGCCGTCCGGGGCGCACCTCTATTCCTACGAGTTCTTCGAGATCGCAAGGGATCATCTCCGCGAGGGCGGCGTGCTGGTCCAATGGATGGGCCTCTCCTTCGTCGATGGCGAACTCTTGAAAACGCTGGTCGCCACGGCGCGCTCGGTCTTTCCCTTCGTCCGCGTTCATCAACCCGGGCGCGGCGCGATCCTGCTGCTGGCCTCGGATGAGCCCCTCGACCTCGAGGCCAACGTCGAGGCCGCCATCGCAAACGGACCACGGGTGTTTCCGCTGCTGGGCGTGTACCGCCCCGAAGACATCGCGGCAACGCTCGTTCTCGACGAAGAAGCCGCCACCCGCTTTGCCGCAGGCAGTGAGCCGAGTCGGGACGATCTCAACGTCCTGCAGTGGCGCTCGCCACAACTGATGCGGGGGCGCGAGGCCGCTTTCGATCGCGAGAAGGTCTTCGGTGAATTCGAAGTCGGAAACCGGCCCGGAAGCGGATGGGACGAAATCTACCTGGTGGAGAAAACCGCGAGCATCGGGCTGCACGGACGCGCACGCCGGCTGGCCGGGAAGGTTGAAGAGCCGGCCCGCCGAACGCTCGCACTTGGCCTCGCGGCCTACGCCCGGCTGGACATGGAGCTCGCGGTTCGCCTGCTCGAAGAGAGCCTCGACGCCGCCTCCGCACTCCCGGAGACGGAACGCATCGACTTCGACTGGGCGCGCATCGCCCTGCTGCGCCTCGCGCACTACGGCTTTGGTACGAATCTCGAACCCGCATCACTTCGGCGCGGGCTCCTGCGCCGAGGATCGCGTGCGCTGGTGGCGGCGTGGGCAGCCCAGCGCGCTGCCGACATGGAACGCCTGCGCGCCCTCGATGCGCGACTGGCCGAGATCGAGTCGCACCAGCCGGGCTTCGGCGACGCGCGGGGACTGCGCGCCCTGTGGCGGGTCGAACTCGGCGAGGCACGCGAGGCCCGCCAGGCACTGGTGCTGATCGACACCATGGGGCGTCTTTTCGGGGGGCCCGAAATCCTGGCCACCCGGGCGCGCGCGGCGGCGAAGGCCGGCTTACCTCGCGGTGCCCTCCACACGCTGTACCGGCTCGGCCGCAACGCCAAGCCGGGACGGCAGAGTCAGCAGGCGGCGGCCGACGGGCTCGTCGTGCTCGAAGCGCTGCCCGAAGGGCTGGGGTCGCGCGCCCAGCGAGAGAAACTCCGCCTCAAACTTGCCCAGATTGGAAGCTCAGCGTCTGGGGATCGACCCCCCGCTCGATAATCCCCGGATGCGTTTCTGGCGCTCGATCTGTTCCAGGTCCACACGAACCTTCTCGTCGAGCGGGCCACCCCTCTCGATGGCCCGCCGAATACTCCGCTCGGCGGCCGCGAGATCATCCTGCACCAGGTAATATTGGGCGAGAACCCGCAGTGCCTGCTGGGAGGGCTGAAGATTTTTTTCCAGGCGCGCGATCTCCTCGCTGGCCCACTGGGCTATCAGCTCCCGGAAAACCGGCTCCGCGGCAATCCGCCGGTAGGCCGGGTCGCGATTCACGTTGTCGAGGCGGTTGTAACCGCGCGCCCGTGCCGCCCGCAGCGCCGCAACCGCGGCGTGGGCATTTCCTTCCAGGGCCGCGCGCGAGGCTTCGCGGGTCTTCGCGACGACGCCTTCGGGGTAGTTTCGCGCAGCTTCTGCCATGAAAAACTCGAGACGCTGCCACACGTGGGAACGCTCGTAGCTCTGCAGCGAGAAGAATACGATCGCGACCCCAGAAAGCACCGCGCCGACGGAACGCGCGCGCAGGCACGCCCGTGGAGAGGGTTCGGCATGCCGCAGCGCGTTCGCCACCGCGCGCGCCAGTTCCGGACCGGCGAGCAACGATCCACCGATCAACCCAGGCAGCATGAAGTAGAGGTAGCGATCCGCCATCGGATAGGGGAGGGGAATCACGCCGGAGATGGGAGCAAAGCCCGCGATGGCGAAGATCCACCACACCGCTTCGTAGCGGCCGCGGCGCAGCGTGAAAAGCGTCCTCCACCCGAGCGCTGCCAACAGGGGCAGCGATGCGAGCCACCAGGGGTCCCACCACGAGTCGGCAGGGGGCGGCTCCTGGAAGACCGAAACACCGAACCCCGAGACCGCGCGCACGAGGTAGCGCAGTGCGTTCGCAAGCACGCTGCGAAGGCGGACATCGAGTTCGGCGTAGAGCGGCGGCGCCTGCCCGGCGGTACTCGAAAAGGCCATCCATTCGGCCAGCGCGAAAGCCGCCAGCAGAACACTCCACCCAGCCACCCACTTCCAGTGCCAGTCGACGGGCGCCACAGCCTGTTTGCGGCTGCGCACCCATCCGAGCGCCACCACGACCGGGAGTGCGACGATGGCCGTGGGCTTTGCCAGCAGAGCCAACCCGAAGAGGAGAGCTGCCAGTGCAGGACGCCGCGGATGCGCGAGCAGCGCCCCCAGCGCGAGCACCATTGCCGCGGAGGTCTTGAGCTGCGAGATCCAGGCGACGGCTTCGACGTTCGCCGGATGCACCAGGAAGAAGGCGCACCCGAGGGCCGCCGCCAGGGGTGCGATCCCCGTCAGCAAGAAGAGTCGGAAGAGCAGCCACGCAGCCAGCGCGTGCAGCAGCAAGTTGACGACGTGGTAGCCCCGCACCTCGGGACCAAAGACCTGCCACTGTGCGGCGTGGAGCAATAAGTGGACCGGAGCGTAGTTCTCCACGAGGAGTGTCAGGGCGCTTCCCGGATCCAGGATCGCGACGAGATTTTCGCCGGTGGGATCGTGGACGTAGACATTCTTCTCGACGTAGTGCTCGTCGTCTGAAATGAAGCTGCCGTCGAGCGCCGGTGCGTAGATCGCAAAGGTGAGCCCTACGAAGGCCACCAACAACAGCCACACAAGAGCCCTGTCGAGTTCGCCCCGGGACTCGGGTTCGCGCCCACGACCACTACGCGCTCGCTTCGCCAGAACGGGCCTCCCTGGGGGTGGCCGCAGAGTAGCGCGGAAGAGGGAGAGGTCCCGGTCGGCGTCGCGCCGCGCCGATCAGTCGAAGCTCTTGCAGCAGGCCTCGCGTTCGGAAGCGTCGAGTAGCGGCAACGAATCGACCTGCGCGGCTCGCGGCACCAGCCAACCCTGTTCCGGCGGCGTTTGCGCGCCGCGGTCGCGACGCGCTTCGCGGTACAAAGCCCGCCTCCGGGCAAAGGCTTCCCCGCTCTCGGTCTGCGCCCGCCCGTGAACTGCACGGGCGGCCCGAAAAAACGCCTGGGAACGCGGATCGGTGCGATCCAAAGCCAGCAGTCTTCGCGCCTGCAGCAGCGCTTCGGCTCCGCGGTCCTGTCGCAGCGCGCCGTAGACCAGCCGACGCAACGGCGCCTTCGCCACAGGCTGCAGCGCCCGCGCCGCATGGTCGGCTTCTGCCCCGAGCTCGTAGGCACCGAGTAGCGCGTAAAAGGCTCCCATCCGATCGAGCGCTTCGAAACGCCGGGCCGGGTCCGCGTGCCCCCGGTCGCGCAGCCACTGGGGATACGCAGCGGGGAGCAGGCCACGATCGATCAACCAACCCGGAGCCTCGCGCAGCACGGCGTCGATTTCGAAGCCGCGACGCAAATCAAAGGGCACCCCCTCGCTTGCGTAGAAGCGCGCCACGCGCCCCAGGTTTTGGCGATTGCGCTCGCTGTCGCGCAGGTAGAGCGCGTGCCCGGGGCCGCGAAAAATCGGCAGCCAACCGGGAACCCCCTCGAGGTGCGCGGTGGTGTAGATATGCTCGCCGAGCGCAGGAAAGCCGACGCCAAAGAAGACGTCGACTCCGTAGCGATCGAGGGCCTCGAGTGCCGTCTCGCCCGGATCGACCTCGCGGCGATGGGCGATCCGAAAGTAATCGGCAAGGACTTTGCTCGGGTAGTGCTCGGTGCGCCCATCGACGAAGGTCCGAAGCCGCGGCGCGAGTCGGTACCCGAGCAATCCACCCATCGTGTAGCGGTTGTAAAGGTTGCCTTCGAGTGCAGCCTCCTGCAGAAAGCGAATGCCGGGCTCGTAGGTGCCGTGACGCACCCTCGATTCCGAGAAGTAGCCGGACAGCGAATCGGGGAGTCTCGAAAGGCGCGCGCGGTAACCCGGATCGAAGGCCAGGGCGGCCACCAACAAAAGGGCAACCAGGCCCGCTGCCATCGCGGTCCCGCGCCTGCGAGGCGTGAGGCCTTCTTCGGACTGCGCCGCAAAGCGCAGGAGGAAGAGCAGCGGGAAAATGCCCATCCACAGGAAGCGCACCGAGACCAGAATGGCCACCGCTGACGCCGCGGCCAATCCCAGGTAGAGCGGGTCGAGGGTCCGCAGGTCGCAAGCTCGGCGACGCCAGGCAAAGCGAGCCACTCCGAAAATCGCCAGCGTGATCGCGGCGGCGTAGAGCCCATCCGTGAGCGCCCAGGCAAGATCTCCGACCGGCGCCCCCCCCGCCAGCGCCGACGGCAGCACGAACGGATTGAAGGGAAACCACTCGTCGGCGATGTCCCAGATCCCGAACTCAGAAGACGAGGAGAAAAAGGTGAGATGCTGGTCGAAGCCACGCGGGTTGAGGAGCCCCGCCCCGATGATCGCCAACCCGGCCAGCGCCAAACGCTTTGCGCGCCGCCACTGCAGTGGCGCCCCGGGAAGCCGCGCCCACTTCAGGGCCGCGGCGTGCAGCAAGACGCCGAGCAGCGCCGCTACGACCAGCGCCGGTGCCAGGCCGTAGAGGGAGTGGAAGTTGGCCCAGAGAAAAGCCACGAAAGCGGCGGCGGCGACGCGGCGCCAGGAGGGCGGGTCGCGGCCTTCAAAGAGCAGGAGGGTGAGCCCGAGTGTCGCGAGAATCGAAACCAGGTCGGGCCGCATCTGGACGAGGCGCGGCCAGGCGAGCAGCAGGAAAACCGTCGCCGCCAGCGCTGTCCACGCGGTCGGTGCCCTCGCACGCCGCAGCACAGCCACCGCAGCCAGCACGATCGCGAGGACCGCGACGCCGTGGAGCACGCGCACGCCTCCGAGGCCGGTCCCCACGTCCATGGCGTGCATGGCGACCCCGAAGAGCCACTCGTGCTGGACGGGTGCTTCGGCGTGGGCCGTGTGGAGCATCGGGTCTGCTTCCGGCCACGGCCCTTCGGACGCGTAGGTTTCCCCCGCGCGCGCGTGGAACCAGAAATCGCTGGTGTCAATCGGGCCCGCCGCCACCCACTCGACCATCAGCACCGCCGCGAAGAGCGCCCCCCACGCCACAACGCCGACATCGAGCCCGCCATCGCGGGCGCCGAGTGTTCTCATGCCGGGGATGGTAGCCTGATGACCGCGCGAGAGTCCCGCTCTGCGCTCGCGCCGGGGGGATCGAATACGAGCGTGCGAAATGCGACTTCGCAAGGGGCGGGCGCTCGGATCGGCGCACCGCTCGGGCTGTTCCTGCTCTCGTTCGCGGTGCGGAGCCTCCCTTTCCCGACGGTCCGCGTCGGCGATTCCATCCACTTCCTCGGGATGGACGCCTATTACCACATGCGCCGGATCGCCTACGGGCTCGAGCGCTTCCCCGAAACCCTCGTCTTCGATCCGTATATCAACTTCCCGGCCGGAGCCACGGCCATCTGGCCCCCCCTCTTCGACGTGCTCTGCACCTGGCTGGCCTTCCCCTTCCACGCCGCGGGGGGGATCGCCGCCGCGGAGCAGGCGCTCGTCTGGGTGCCGCCGCTCTTCGGGGCCGGAACCGTCGTCCTCGCCTATTGCCTCGCGCTGCGCTTCCTCGGCCTTTCGGCCGCGCTCTTTAGCGGCGTCTTCCTGGCGCTCTCCTCGGGCCACGCCTGGTATTCGCAGGTGGGGTTCCTGGACCACCACGCTGCAGTCGCCTTCGCGACCACAGCGCTGCTCTACGCGGGGATGGCGACTGCCCGCGATCTCGCTCTCCCGAGCGCGAGGCTCACGCGGAGTGCCCTCGGCCTCGGGGTCGCCCTCGGCGCGAACCTTCTGCTCTGGCCCGGAAGTCTCCTCCACGTCGGAATCGTGATCGGCGCTCTCGGGGTGTGGGTGCTGGGCCAGCCCCAACCCGCCGCCGCCGAACGCGGTGCGCGCACGCTGGCCCTCGCCTCGCTGGTGGCGTTGCTCGTCGTTGCACCGTTCTCCTGGTCGAACGATTGGGCGCGCTGGGGAGCCTTTACGCCGACGGTCCTCTCGCGCTTCCAACCCTGGTTTTTTGCAGTGCTCGCGGTCGGCTTCGCGATTCTCACGCAATGCGCGAAAACGCGATTCGGTCCGCGCGGGAAACCACGCCCGCTGCCGGGGTTGCTCGTCGCGATCGGTCTTCTCGGGCTGTCTGCCGTCTGCCTGCCGGGCCTTCGCGAGGGCCTCGCCGATGCCTGGCAGTGGTTGGCGAAGGACGAGGCCTTCCAGGCCAGTGTGCTCGAATCGCGTCCACTCTTCTCGGTGCGCGGCCAGTGGTCGAGCCGTATTGCAGAAGGTCGGCTCTCCTACCTGATCTACCTGCTGCCGGCGACACTTCTCTACTTCGCTTACGCGGTCCGGAACCGCGAGGACCGCTCCGCCCTGCGTCTGCTGCTCATCTGGACCCTCGTGCTCGCCGCGGTGACCCTGCTCCAGCGGCGCTTCTTCAACAGCTTCTCGGTCGCACTCTCGTTGGTGATGGGATGGGGCTTCGCGGTGGCCGTGGGTCGGTCGCTCGGCACTCGGGCCAGCAGTCTGCGACGCATCGGGATCGCGGCGGCGGTGGGCCTCTCTGCGCTCTACCTGCTTTCGCCCATGGAGGCCTCGTTTCGCCCCTCGCTCGACAACCTGCAGCGCGCCTTCGCCGGCCGGCCGGTGCTAAAGCGAAGCGCTGGGCCCGACTTCGAAGCGCTCTTCGAAACCGCCGCCTGGATCCGCGAGCACACGCCGAGCACCCGGGGCTACCGCGACGCGTCGCTGCCTCCCGAGTACGGCCTGATCACGCTCCCCGGCATCGGACACCTCTTTGAGTACCGCGCCGAACGCCCCGTGGTCGCTGACAACTTTGGGGACGACATCGGCATCGAGAACTACGCACTCGTACGTCGGTACTTCTCGTCGCTCTCCCAGGAGGAGGCCGCCGAGATCGCCTCCGATCTGCGCGCGCGCTACGTCGTCGCCACGGCTCCCGCTGCGCGCCAGCGTGGGGGGACCGGCATCCCGCTCCTCGAGCGCCTGGCGCACGGGGACGGCCAGGGCCTCGGCAGCCATCGCCTCGTCTTCGAGGCCTCGCGCCTCGGTGTGAACGCTCGGACCAACCGCCCTCCGCCCAAGGTCTTCGAGCATGTGCGCGGTGCCCGGGTCGAAGGCCTCGCGCCTGCCCAGCAGAACGTCAGCGCCCGAATCGACGTCGAAACGAATCGCGGTCGGCGCTTTGTCTACCGACAGAGCGTGCGCAGTGATGACCAGGGTCGGTACCGGCTGCAACTTCCCTACGCCAGCGAAGCGCGAAATGGCGCCTCGAAAACCGGATCGGCGTGGCGAATCGATTCCGGCGGTGCCTCGCACCCGCTGTCCATTCTCGAAAGCGCCGTGCGCACGGGGAGCGTTGTGCCGGGGCCCGATTTCGGTTCTTGAAGATTCCTGCTGTACCGTCCGCTTTCGCAAGGGGGATTTCCCGTCGGTGAATGCCACGCGCCCCGATCAGAACGTGACGCGCTTCCTGCGGGCGCTCTGCGCCTCGGCGGCCATCCTGGCGGCGGGCCTGGTCGTCTGGGCCGTCGCCTTCTCGCCCGACTTTCCAATCCTTCCCCAGAGCGAAGGAGCGGCGTGGATCGCAGCGCCCGATCGGGTCATCACCGGGGCCGTAACGACGTCGACCCGAGCGCCTCGGCGCGTGCGCTTCGTGCGCACAGTCGACCTCGAAGCCTCGCAGGTTCCCGGCGGGATCGAAGTGCACGCACTGCGAAACTTCCGCCTTTCGATCAACGGCACCCCCGTGGCGCAGCGGCTCGGCCCTGCGGGCGACGACCACGGGGCTGATTCCGGCACGGCGGCCGCGAGTAACTGGAAGCGCGCCACCCGGATCGACTCGCCCCCCTTCGTTCCCGGAAGGAACCGGATCGAAGTCGAGGTCTGGAATCCATCGGGGCCGCCGCTCCTCCGACTCGGGAGCCTTCGCAACGAGCGCGGCTTCGAGAGCGACGAGCGCTGGCAGGTCACCGAGGGGGCCGCGCCGCTGCGGCCCGTCCGCCTCGCGGACGACACGCTGCCCGCAGTGGCCACCCTGGCCGCAACGCCCGCCTGGGACGAACTCGCGAATCACCGCGGAATGCTCCTCGCGGCCGCGGCCTTCGGGGTGGTCGCCGCAGGCGCCCTCGCCCGGCCGGGTCGCAGCCGCAGTCGCAGTCGCGGCGGGTCGCACGGCGAGCGGGGATCAAGCGCTCTCATCGTCGGCCTCGGGATCGCCGCTTTCTGGGTCTTTCTCTTCGTGGCACGCTTTCGCGAGCTGCCCCTCTACGCCGGCTTCGATGGCCCCCATCACCTCGAATACATCCGCTTCCTGGCAACCGAGGGGCGCCTTCCGCTCGCCACCGACGGCCCCGCGATGTACCACCCTCCGCTCTACCACGCACTCGGGGCGCTCCTGCGCTTCTTCTCGGGCGAACATCCGGGAACCCCGATCCGACTGCTCTCCTTCGTCTCCGGCGGGGTGCAGATCTTCGTCGCCCACGGACTGGCGCGTCGGCTCTTCCCCGAGGACGCGACGCAGAAGACACTCACGATTGCCGTCGCGGGGCTGCTCCCGCTGAACCTCTACATGTCCGCCTACCTGTCGAACGAGCCGCTCCACGCCGCCCTCAGCGCAGTCGTTTGCTTGATCGCGGTCGACCTCCTGCTGCTTCCGGGCTGGCCCCTGCGGCGCCTGCTTGCCCTGGGTATCGCGCTGGGGTTGGCGCTGCTGACGAAGGTGACGGCGCTCCTGCTCGGGCCGCTGCTTGGGCTCTTCCTTTTGGCGAAGGCACTTTTCGGGGAGGCCGCCCCCGTCCGCAGCTGGGCCGCTCGGGGTGGCACGCTGCTCGCACCGGTGCTCGTGATCGCGGCCGGCTTCTACCTGCGAAACTGGATCGAACTCGGTCGGCCCTTCGTGGGCAACTGGGATCTCCCCGGCGCCACCATCGGCTGGTGGCAATTTCCGGGTTTCCATACGGGCGAGTATTTTTTCAGCTTCGGGGAAGCCCTGCGCCGGCCCTTCTTTGCCGGCTTCCATTCGCTGGCCGACGGGCTCTACGCAACTCTCTGGAGCGACAGCCTGGTCGGCGGCGTCTCGGCCATCGTCCATCGCCACGCGCAGTGGAATTGGGGGTGGATGACGGTCCTGCCGGCACTCGCCTTCCCGGCGACCTGCGCAATGGCGCTTGGCACCGCGTCCCTCGCTCGTCGCTGTTTCGCCGAAGTCGCCACACCGAGGCGCCTGGCCTTCGGATTTCTGGTAGCGACCGTCGCGACCTACCTCTTCGCCGTCGTCTTCATCAACCTGAGGCTTCCCTTCTACGCCCAGACGAAATCGGCCTACCTCCTCGCGGTCGCCGCACCGCTTTCGTTGGCACTCGCCCGTGGCTTCGTCGTAGCCGATCGCTGGCTCGATCAGCCCGGCCTGCGCTGGATGCGATGGCTGCTGCACGGTTGGGGGGCCGCGTTCGTCGCGGCCATCGTGCTGGCGTTCGCGGGCTAACGCGTGGCCCACCAGCACGCAGCCAGGCCCGCCCCCATGCGCTTTCGATTCGCCGTTTTCGCCATACTCGCTCTCGCCGCACTGTTGGCGGGGCGCTCACTCGAAGCGCCCGGCCTGTATTACGACGAGGCCGTACAGGCGCGACCCGCGCTCGAACTCGCCACGGGCCAGGTTCGCGCGGCCCCCCTTCCCGGGAGCCATTCGGTCTGGGTGGGCGGCACCCGGGTTCCGCTGATGACACAGCCGTACATGGGAGCCCTCAAATCCCAGGTCCTCGCGCTCCCGCTGGCAATTTCGGGGCCGGACGTCCGCGTGCTGCGCGCCGTCACCCTCGCCATCGCACTCTTCGGGATTGCCGGCATCGCCTGCTTTGCGCGGCGGGCCTTTGGCAGCGGAATGGCACTCATCACGACGGGGCTCCTGGCCTCCGACCCGAGCGTTCTGCTGCTCGCCCGGCACGATTGGGGATCGTTTTCGATCTCGCTGCTGCTGCGGGCGGCAGTGCTCTTCTTCGGCTTCCGCTTCTTCGAGAGCCGACGGCCGTGGCACCTGCTGCTGGCGGGCTTCGCTCTCGGTCTCGGCTTCTACAACAAGGTCGATTTCGGGATCTTCGTGGTGGCCGTCGTGGCGGGGCTCCTGCTGGCGTTCCCCCGCGAATGCCTGCGCCTCGTGCGGGAACAGCGCGTCGCAGTCGTGTCGGGGCTGGGCGCAGTCGCGCTGGGAATCGGCCCGCTCTGGCTCCACCTGCGTGGCGTGCTCTCGAGACCCGGCGCCTTCTCGCACGAGGGCGAAATGGCGGCCAAGTTCGAGACCTTGTGGACCACCTTCGACGGCTCCCACTTCCATCGCCTGATGCAGAGCGGCGGCCTCTTCGACGACCTCGGCGGCATCGGCGACGCCGCCTCCGGTCCCTTCGTGGTCGTACTGATCTTCGCAGCGACCTGGGCGGCCTTCCGCGCCTTCGCCCCGGGTGGCAGCAAAGCCGACCGCGGGACGCTGCGCTTCCTGCTGGTCGCAAACGCCTTCGGGATTGCCACCTACTTCCTGCTTCCCGGCGGCGAACGCATCCATCACGCGCAGAACCTCGTGCCGCTGCCGCAGCTCCTCGTCGCCGGGGTTCTCGTCCACCTGGCCGGAATCGGGTCGGGGGCGCGACATGGTCGCGTGCCGCGGGCCCTGGCCGCCGCCGGGGTCGCGATCTTCGTGGCGCTGCAAGTGGGCGTCTACGAGGAAACCCGCCGGGACTTCAGCGCCTCCGGCGGGAAGGGGCGCTGGTCGAACGCGATCGCCGACCTCGCCCGCGACCTCGCGGCCGAGCCTCTCGGAGTCACCAGCCTCGACTGGGGCTTCCAGGAACCGCTGGCCTTCTATGGCACCGCAGCCTCCCTGGACGAAGCGCACTGGCGCATTCTGGAGCCGCTCCGCCGGGGCAGAGCCTGGCGACAGCGCGGCGATGCCCAGCAACTCTACCTCCTGCACCTGCCGCCCTTCGATCGCTCGGGTTTCGGAAGCCCCTTCCTCGAAGCGGCGCGCGCACGGGTGAGCGAAGGCTTCGGCCAGATTCGATTCCATCGAGACGGCGATGGCGAGGTGGCATTCGTCAGCGTGCGCTTCGCCGGCGATCACCTGATCCACTACGACGGACGCTTTCGAATCGAGCGACTCCGCTAGTGGGGCGGGACTGCCTGCGGCACCTCGGGCACATAGCCGAGAGCGCGAAGGCTCTCCTCGTCGATTCGGTCGAGTTCGACGACCGCGGCGCTTGGCGTGCGCTGCGCGAGGTGCGCTTCGAGGGCCGCCTTCAACGCGGGATCGGGCAGGGCCGCCAGCCAACGACCGTCGTCTTCGCGCCGGGAGCCGATCCATCGCAACACCCCTTCCGGGGCCAACGGGTCGCTGCGTAGGGCGCCGCGCCCAGGGCGCGCCTGCAAGTAGGTGTCACCTCGATAGGCGGTGATTTCGCGTGCGCTCTCGCTGAAGAGTATGCGTTCGGCAGCGGGCTTTCCGCCTTCGATCCGCGCCACCAGAGACTCGCCCTGGGCGTCCCCCAGCGGGGGGAGGCCGGCGAGTGCGAGCAACGTGGGAGCCACGTCGATGTGATGGACGCGTTCGGTAAACCGCGCGGGCCGCACCGTCGGTGCCAACACCAGGAACGGAACGTGCACCTGGTCGGGCGAAGTGCGCTCACCGTGCTGAAAGAAGAAGCCGCTCTCTCCGAGGCTTTCGCCGTGATCGGCGGTGAGCAGAATTACGCGATCGCGTTCGGCGGCTCCGGTCCCTTCGAAGGCGGCGACGAGCTTCCCGATTTCGGCGTCGGTGTAGGCGACCTCCTCGGCATAACGGCGTGCGTAGACAGCCGGGCGCCGTTCCGCGTCGACCGCCTGGTAGCGCGGGATGCCAGCGCGCCCGCTGTCCCGTTCGAGAACCGGAAGCGCGCGAACCACCCGCACCTCGACGGGATCGAGACTCTCGTGGAAAGGCTCGGGGGGCTGGTAGGGACCGTGCGGGTCCTGGTAGTGCACCCACAGAAAGAAGGGGCGCTCGGCGCGGGCGGCCAACCAGGCCACCGCCCTCGCGGTGGTCTGCGCTGCACTGCGCTCGAGATAACCTCCACGCACGGTCTCGGATGCGTCGAGCGCATCGTCATACAGTTCGAAACCCGCATCCAGGCCACTGCGACGCTGCAACACGAAATTGCTGACGAAGGCGGCGGTGTCGTAGCCCGCTTCGCGAAAGCGCTCGGCGAGGGTCGGGTGCCCCTCGAGGCGGGTCGAGCCGTTGAAGCTTCGGACCGAATGCGCCCGCACCCACCGCGAAACCATGATCGAAGCGTGCGAGGGAACCGTTCGGCTCGAGGCTGCGATCGCGTTCTCGAAGAGCGCACCCCTCGCAGCCAGTGCATCCATCTGGGGCGTTGAAGGTTGGGGAAATCCGTACGTGTGGAGGGCATCGGCGCGGAGCGTGTCGACGGTGATGAGAAGCACGTCGGGCGGTTCCGCCGGCGCCCTGTCGCACGCGAAAAACGCCGCAACCAACATCACGCAGAGGCAAGGCACTGCGCTATTGCGCA
>Ga0310122_10000115_pt1 | contig 49097 bp, 40 predicted proteins | sample CB6_Bottom_1051__FD_203503 | JGI IMG/M metagenome (GOLD analysis project Ga0310122, IMG submission 203503) | Marine microbial communities from Western Arctic Ocean, Canada - CB6_Bottom_1051 | ecosystem: Environmental > Aquatic > Marine > Oceanic | place: Canada: Western Arctic Ocean | collected... | reverse complement strand
GCCGGCTGGCGCGAGGTCGCAACCGCCGGCTGATCGGGTAACCGACCAGTTGGCCACGATGTGAGACGGGGGCGGGGCCGCAGGGCCCCGCCCCCTCTCCATCGGCCGTTCACACCGGCACTGCCGGTGTCCTAGTGTCGGGCCGGTCGTGGAGGATCCCACCCCCTCCGCGACCGGCCCGTCGTTTTTCACGGGTCTTTTAAAATCGACGTCCATCCAACCCCCAGATCCGAGAAGGCCCGGCACGACATGAGCCACCCGAAGATCATCTGCCAGAACGTCTGGAAGTTGTACGGGCCGGAGCCCAAGAAGTTCCTCGCCGCCCATGGCGGTCACCCGGACCTTGCGACCATCAAGGAGAACGGCTACATCTCCGCCGTCCGTGATGCATCGCTCGAGGTCTACGAGGGCGAGATCGTCGTGCTCATGGGCCTCAGTGGCTCGGGCAAGTCCACCCTGGTGCGTTGCATGTCGCGGCTCATCGATGCCACGGCGGGCGACATCGAGTTCGACGGCCAGGACCTCCTCGTCGCCACCGAGGCGGAGATGATCGAGCTCCGTCGCCACAAGATGGGCATGGTGTTCCAGCACTTTGCCCTCTTCCCCCACCGCACGGTGGCGGAGAACGTGGCGTTTCCGCTCGAGGTGCAGGGCGTCGACCGGGAGACCCGGCACGCCAGGGCCCTCGAGATCATCGAGCTTGTTGGGCTCGAGGGTCGGGGCGACTACTTCCCCCGCGAACTCTCGGGAGGCCAGCAGCAACGGGTCGGCATCGGCCGGTCGCTTGCTGTCGAGCCGGATGTCTGGTTCCTCGACGAGCCCTTCTCCGCCCTGGACCCGCTGATCCGGCGGGAGATGCAGGACGAGTTCCTGCGGCTGCAGTCAACGCTGCACAAGACGATCGTGTTCATCACCCACGACTTCGACGAGGCCATCCGCCTCGCCGACCGCATTGCCATCATGCACGACGGCCTGATCGAGCAGCTCGGCACCGCCGAGGACCTCATCACCGATCCGGCTACCGACTACGTGGCCGCCTTCACCAGGGACGTCCCCCGATCCAAGTTGCTGCGGGTCCGAACCCTCATGGGACCGGTCTCTGCGGATGCCGAGGGAGAGGTGGACGGGCAAGCCAAGGTCGCTGCGGTGGCCCGACAGGTCCTCAACGCCCCCGGCCCGGTCCGGGTCGTCGAGGACGGCGAAGTGGTCGGCTCCGTCACCGGTGCCCAGGTGACCGAAGCCTTGTTCGCGGACGACTGAGCCGCGACGATGCCCGACGCTCCCACTCCCGGAGCTCCTTCCACCGACGAGGTCGTCGAGCGGCCTGCCGATGCGGTCGACGTGACGCCGCCCACACAGTCTGTGGAGCACGGCGCCGCATCGGCCGACCGTCCCGCGAAGGGGATGTCGACTCGCGCCAAGTTCCTGCTGGCCGTCGGACCCTTCACCGTTCTCTGGCTGCTCTGGTGGCGCCTCGGAGACCTTCGCCTCCACCAGAAGAAGGAAACCGGCATCACCGAATGGCTCTACAGCGTGCCGCGGTCATGGACCGTCGACTGGTTCGACTTCGCCGGCCGTGACGCCGGGGCGGGCCGCCACAAGGCCACTGGCTGGGTCAACGTATGGTTCGACCACCTCCGCAAGAAGGAATTCCTGGACTTCGTCGTCGACTGGCACCTCTCCCGGTTGCCCTGGCTGGTCTTGGCGACCGTCCTCCTCGCCGTCTGTGCCTGGAAGGTTTGGAGGGTGCGCACCGGCCGTTGGCTGGCCGCCTTCGCCGCAGTGGCCTGGCTTGCCTGGTCGGTGGACCTCTTCGACGGCCTCTACCGCGAAACGGGGACCCTGACATGGGTGTTCCTCGCTGCCGGCGTTGCCACCGCAGCGATGTGGCTCCGGGACCGGGTTAGTGGCTTCCCGTGGCTGGCGGCGACCACGGGCATCGCCACGGCCGGCTGGATCCTCTTCCAGACCTCCGAGGAGTCGTTCCAGGTCAAGGTGCTCCTGCGTCGCCTCGCCCAGTGGCTCGAGGCACCGCTCGACATCAGCGAGGGCCTGCTCATCCGCGGCTACCCCCTCCAGTTCGGGGACTTCCCCTGGCTCGGCGACAGGGAATGGCTGCACCTCGGCGCCCTACCCTGGGCGGTCCTGTTCGCCGGAATGGTCGGCGGTGGCGCCTATCTGGCCTGGAAGAAGCAGAGCGGCGGCTGGATAGCCATCACCCTCGGCGTCGCCTGGTATGGGTTCATCGGCTTCTACGAGCCGTGGGACATCCCGGCCCTTCCCTGGATCGTGATCGCCGGGCTGTTCGGCCTCGCCGGTTGGAAGTTGGGTGGATGGAAGCTGGCCCTGCTGTCCGGCGGGTTCATCGTCTACGCCTCCTTCATCGGCGAGCCACCGCTGAAGGAGGGCTCCGAGACCCGGTGGGACAAGACGATGATCACGCTCTCGGCGGTTCTCGTCAGCGTCCCGATCGCCGCAGCCATCGGCAGCGTGCTGGGCGTGTTCGCCGCCAAGCGCCGCCGGGTCGAGCAGTTCCTCAACCCGTTGCTGAACCTCACCCAGTCGATGCCGCACTTCACGTTCATGATCCCGATCGCCGTGTTCATCGGCATCTCGCACAAGGCCGGGGTCATCGCCACGATCGCCTACGCCATGCCCCCGATGGCCCGCCTCACCATCCTGGGCATCCAGGGCATCTCCAAGGAGGTCGTCGAGGCCGGCGTCATGTCCGGATGCACTCCCCGCCAGATGCTCTGGAAGGTCGAGTTGCCCGCGGCCCGCAGCGCCCTGCTCGTGGGCATCAACCAGGTGGTGATGGAGTGCCTCGCCATGGTGGTCATCGCGTCGTTCGTGGGCACCGCCGGCCTCGGGCAGGACCTCCTGTTCCGACTCACCGGCCTCCAGATCGGCTCCGGCGTAGAGATCGGCATCGCCATCGTCGTCATGGCCATCACCCTCGACCGGCTCAGCCAGGGCCTCGGCAACCTGCAGCCCACCCGTCACGACAGCGACGCGTCGTTCTCGAAGAAGCACCCCTACCTGCTGGCCACGGGGGCCATCCTCGCCGTCGGCACCTGGATGGCCAACACCTGGGACGCTGCCCAACGGGTCCCGAGGAGCTGGATGCAGAACCACGTCCGGCAGGCCACCGACTGGTTCGTCGACAACGCCCTCGTTTGGTCGGTCTACGACTGGATCGACTGGCTGAGGTGGCACCTCGATGACAAGGTCATCCTGCCGGTGAAGAACCTCGTCGGCGAGGGGCTCGACAATGCCCTGGTCCTGATCATCGCCGTGCTGGCGATCGGACTTCTGGTCGACCTGTGCCGGCGGGCGGTGGCCCGCATGGACGAACTCGACCACCGATCCCGGGCGAACTCCATAGGGGGTGTTGCCGTCGCCGCGGTCGGCCTGCTGTACCTGCTCGGCGACAACCGACTCGGAATCATCCAGTCAGCGTTCGTCGTCCTGATCCTCGCCGGGATCCTCCTGGGCTTCCAGCGGGTCTTCGGCGCCATGGTTGCCATCAGCACCTCTCCGGACAGGTCGTTCGCCGGCCGGCATCCCTATCTACTCGGTGCCTCGGGGGCCCTCGGGCTCGGGATCATCCTCGACATTGTCCTCAACGTCGGAGCGCTCCAGAACGCCAGGCCGGTCATCCAGGTACTCGTCATCGTCGGGGTGGTCATTGCCCTCGTCGAGGCGGTCCGGCGGGGGATCGCCACCGTTTCGGACTCGCCCCGGGTTGAGGGTGTGGCGCCGTGGCAGCAGTACCCCGGCCTTGCCGGCGGCGCTGCGGCTCTGATGGCCGTCGTCGTCGTCGGGCTGCTGGCGCTGGGCGAGGTGCGCGACAACCTCGGCGGCACCCTGCAGGTGGTGGTCGTGGTACTCGCCATCTTCCTCGGCCTCGACCTCCTCCGACGTGTGGTCGGATCCGTTTCCTCCGGCGATGGCCCCCCTACGGACGGGAAGCGCCTTACGGGTGCGCTGGTGTCCGCAGTGGCGGTCGGAGCCGGACTGGTTGTACTCGTCGGGATCATCATCGACGGTCCGGTCAGCCGGGACGTCGACGGTCTCAAGTTCGTCCTTGTCTCCCTCGGTGCTGGCCTCGTATTCGATACGTTGCGACGGGGCTTCGGCGATGCCGTTGCGACTCCGGGCGGAACGGCCACATCGATGGTCGGCCGATATCCGGCGCTGTTCACCTCGGCGGTGACGGCGGGCACGGGAATCGTCCTCGCCCTGCTCCTCAATGGGCCGTTGGCCGGGGCGACGAGCACCATCGTCGCCCGGAGCCACGAGATCAGGCTCTACCAGAGCACGATCTGGTTCCGGGACCACTTCGAGCGGTTCGCCCTGCTTCCCCTCCGCGATGCCTTCCTGACCGTCCCATGGGTCGCCGCAGTGCTGCTCCTGTTCACGGTCGGCTGGCTGGTCAACGGCCGACGCCTGGCCATCCTGGCGTCGTCCTTCATCGCCTTCATCGCCCTCAGCGGCTTCTGGGCGCCGGCGATGTTCAGCCTGTACCAACTCACATTCGCCGTGTTCATCGCCGCTGCGCTCGGCGTGCCGTTCGGCATCTGGGCCTCGGCGACGGATCGCCGGAACTCGGTCGTGCAGGTGATGCTCGACGCCTTCCAGACGTTCCCGTCGTTCGTCTACCTGCTGCCGGCGATCATGTTCTTCTCGGTCTCCGACACCGCCGTCATCTTCGCCGTCGTCATGTCGGTTGGCGTGCCGGCCATCCGCTACACGATCTTCGGCATCCGGAACGTTCCGCACCACCTGGTCGAGGCCTCGACCATGTCGGGCTGCACGAAACGCCAGACGCTGTGGAAGGTCAAGGTGCCGCTGGCTGTGCCGGAGATCATGCTGGGCATCAACCAGACGATCATGTTCGGCCTGTTCATGGTGATGATCGGTGGCCTCATCAAGACCGGTGGCCTTGCCCGGGAACTGATCGAGGCCCAGCCGAACGTCGACAGCGGCCGGGCGATCGTCGCCGGCATGTCGGTCGCCGCCATCGGCATGGCGGTCGACATGATCATCTCCGAGTGGTCCGACAAGCGTAAGAAGCAGTTGGGCCTGATCGAGGTCTGAGCCGGGGCGCGATTGTCCACGCCCCGCACGCGAAGAACCCGGCCCCGAGGGGCCGGGTTCCCGGGTTCTCGAGTGTTCGCCGGCTTCGACTAGGAACGCACGCGTTCTTTGTCGGGGTCGTAGTGCGGGAAGCCGACAACGGTTGCCGGGAGGCGCTTCTGGTGGCCGTCCATCTTGCCGATCTCGACGCTGGTTCCGAGTTCGGTGTATTCGACGGCGAGGCGGGCCCGGGCGATGTTCTTGCGCAGGATCGGTGACCGCGTGCCGCTGGTGACCACGCCGATCTGGTTGCGGCCCACGTAGACGCCGTCGCCGTTGCCAGCGACCTCGTCGCCGGCCAGTTCCAGGCCGATGAGGGCGCGCTGCGGGTTCTCCTTGCGCTCGACCAGTGCGTCGCGACCGATGAAGTCGTCCTCCTTGGTCTTGAGCGGCACGGTGAAGCCGATGCCGGCCTCGAAGGGGTCGGTCTGGTCGCTGAACTCGGAGCCGGCGAAGATGAGGCCGGCTTCGATGCGGAGGATGTCGAGTGCCTCGAGGCCCATGGGGAGCATGCCTCTGGGGCTGCCCGCCTCGAAGACGGCGTCCCAGACCGCAGGGGCATCATCGGGGTGGCAGAACACCTCGAAGCCCAACTCGCCCGTGTAGCCGGTGCGGGACACCACCAGGGGAATGCCCTGGTCGTCGCCGATGCGGGCCACGGTGATGCGGAACCAGCCCAACTCGTCGATGGTCGGCTGATCGGGTCGTGTCCAGATGATCTCGCTGAGGATCTCCCGGCTGAGCGGGCCCTGCACCTGGATGTTGTGGAGCTGGTCGGTCGAGTTGCGGACGAAGGCGTGGAGGCCCCGTTCCTCGGCCTGGCGCCGCAGCCACAGCCCGCCCGTGTCGCAACCGCCGATCCAACGGAAGTTGTCCTGGCCGAGGCGGTACACGGTGCCGTCGTCGATCATGCCGCCGGTGTCGTAGCACATGGCCGTGTAGACGACCTGTCCGACCGCCAACTTGCGGATGTTGCGGGTGACGCAGGTCTGGAGCAGCAGTTCGGCGTCGGGGCCCACCACCTCGTACTTGCGCAGCGGGGAGAGGTCGATGACGGCCACCTTCTCCCGGCAGGCCCAGTACTCGTCGAGGGCCCCGTGGTTGGTGTACGTGTTGGCGAGCCAGTAGCCGGCGTATTCGGTGAAGTTCCGGGTGAGCTCGGAGGTCCGGGCGTGGAACCCGGTCTCCTTGGTCATCTCGGGTTCGGCATCGGTGCTCATACGGAAGGCCGTCGCTTTCTTGAAGGTGTTCTCTGCCGGATACACGCGGACGTGGATGTCGGTGGGGATCCAGCCGTTGGCGGCGTCGATGTCGCAGGGGCACGCCGACGAGACGCACACCAGGTCGGTGAGCGCACGGAGCAGGACGTAGTCGCCGGGTCGGGACCAGGGTTCTTCGAAGAAGATCTGGTTGTTGTCGTCGAGGTTGGTGTTGAAGAAGAAGTTGATGGCCTCCCAACCCTTGCGGGGGGCTACGCCGAAGGGTGTCAGGACCCGGTTGAAGTTGTCGCTGCAGTTGATGTGGCCGGGGTAGCCCATCTCCTCGTAGTAGCGGGGGTTGCAGGCCGTGTTGAAGGTGTCGTGCCGGCCGACCGTGTCCTGGATGATCTCGACGAGGGGTTGGCCGTTGGCGGCGAAGTACTTGGCGAACAGGCCCGGCATGGGGTAGCTGGATCCCATGAGGCTGCGGGTCATGGTGGCATCGAGGGCCCGTTCGACGCCGGCTTCGAGGCCGGCGGTGGTGAAGACCTGGAAGTCGGAGCACTCGCGGCCCTCGACGTCGATGACCTGGATGTACTCGCCGGCGCTCACCTGATAGGCGATGGCGGTGGCCTTCGGGATCCGGATGTCCTGGTTCTGGTCGGCCAACGGGTCGGGGAGGACCTCCATGCCCGGTTCGGGCAACCGGGCCCGGTGCACCCAGACGATCACGTCCGTGGGTGGGTTCTGCTCGTGGGGGAGCATCCGGGTGCCGGGTACGCCGATCACGCAGATGACGGGAGCCTGTGCCGTGAGGCTGGTGGTCTCGCCGGCGGGGGAGTCGGGGGCGAAGAGGTGGACCGCCTCGGCGCTGCCGAGGTCGATGTCCTGTGCGGCGAGTGCGTCGGCGACGCGTCGGGCGTCGTGGAGGCCGTTTTCCCGGCCATCGGCGAGGATGGCGGCGATGCCGGCGGCGGGTGCGCCGCTCTCGATGCCGAGGAGTCCGGTGTGGCAGGTGCCGGAGCGGTCGAATGCGGCGACCTCGACGGGTTGGCAGCCCTCGGTGTCGACCACCTGAAGTGCATCGCCGGACTCGAGCAGGAGGGCGGTGACGGCGCCACCCTTGACGCGGTAGCGCTCGGTACCCGGGGCGATGTCGGCCAGACCGGGGACAAGTAGCCGAGGCCCGGTGTCAGTCGTCGTCACGCTGCTCATCAGCGTAGGCCTCCCACGGCTGCTCTTGGTGGATGAACTGATTCTGCCACCCGAATGGGCCGTTGACCAGCGAAGATACCGAGCGTCGTCCCTGTGCCGGGCGATGTCTCCGGCTGGGTGAAATTTTCACTGGCAGTGAGTGTAGTTGATGTATATGATAGCCGGGTGACAATGGGCACACCGTTTTCGCACCGATCGAAACCATCCAAGTAGCCAGGGGGAAGCATGTCCACCGACATCGAACGGTTCATCGAGGCCGAAGGACGCCAGGATCAGGTCACCGAGATCAAGCGGCAGATCGAAGCCGAAGGCATCCAGTACCTCTACTGCCAGTTCGTGTCCGTCACCGGACGGATCATGGGCAAGGGCATCCCGGCCAAGCACTTCGAGACGATCGCCAACAAGGGCTTCCAGCTCGTCTACGGCTCGACGGCCAACCTCTTCGTCGACCGGCACGGGCAATACATCGGCTATGGCGCCGAGTCACGCGAGTTGGTCGGCGTCGCCGAGACCGACACCTTCTGCAAGCTGCCCTGGGACCCCAAGACCGCCCGGGTCTTCTGCACACTCTTCCGTGGGCGTGAGGAGGAGGTCGATGGCGGTGCGTTCCTCACCTCGGACTGCCGCGGCAACCTCAGGCGCATCCATGCCGAGTTCGAGGCCAAGACCGGCCTGCACCTGCGCGCAGGCACCGAGCCCGAGATGATGTGGCTCAAGCTCGACGCCAACGGCAAGCCCACCGTCGAGGGCCTCACCAAGCCCAACTGCTACCACATCGACCAGTTCGCCGAGTTGCAGCCGCTGATCCACCGGGTGGTCGAGTACGGCGAGGCCATGGGCCTCGACATGATCCAGGGCGACCACGAGGACGCTCCCGGACAGCTCGAGTTGAACTTCAACTTCGACCGTGCCGAGCTCACCGCCGACCGGCTCACCACCTACCGCCAGATCTGCAAGCAGGTCGGGCGCGAGCTGGGCGCCTTCCCCTGCTTCATGCCGAAGCCGTTCATGGGCGTGTCGGCCAACGGCTGCCACCACAACATCTCGTTGTGGACCGGCGAGCCCGACGAGGGCGGCGAGAACAAGTTCATGCCCGAGGGCGACGATCCGCAGATCCCCGGCGCGATCGGCATGAAGGCCATCGGCGGCATCTTGGAACACATCGATGCACTCACCTGCCTGGGCTCTCCCACCGTCAACTCGTATCGCCGCCTCTGGGACACCGGCTTCTGGGCACCCGTCTTCGCCGACTGGGGCTTCCAGAACCGCACCACCGCCCTGCGCATCAGCGCCCCGGGCCGCTTCGAGTACCGCTCGGTCGACTCGGCCGTCAACCCGTACCTCACCTTCGCAGCCCTCATCAAGGCGATGGACGACGGCCTCGACCGGAACCTCGACCCGGGTCCGCCCGAGGAGCGCAACATCTACGAGGCCATGGAGGCCGGCAAGGACGTCAAGAAGATCCCGATGTCACTGGGCGAGGCCCTCAAGGCACTCGCAGCCGACGAGGTCGTCAAGAGTGCCCTCCCCGGCGACATGTACCGCGTCTTCGAGCACTACAAGCGCGACGAGTGGGAGCGCTTCATGGCGACCGTCACGGACTGGGACATCGAGGAATATCTCGACATTCTCCCGTAGGCCCGTAGGTTCGCCGGCCAGACGGCCAACAAGAACAACCCCGACCAACCAACGACCAGGAGACGCCAACCATGTGTGGTATCGCCGGCATCATCCATCGTGATGGGCCATCGGACATGGGCGCGGAGCTCACCAGGATGCTCCAGTCCATGAAGCACCGTGGTCCCGACTCGACCGGCTACGCGTTCTACAGCGAGCCGGACGACCTCGTGACCATCCGCTTCATGCTCGCCGAACCCAACGAGTACGGGGGCTTCGGCTTCGACGAGAAGATCGAGCGCAGCCGGGCCGAGGTCGAGTCCCGACTCGCCAAGATCGGTGCCGACCTGGCCACGATCCACAGCGACACCGGCTACGCCTTCCGGGCCAAGATCCGCTACGACGGCGACCTCAAGCCGCTGGCCGACTACCTCGAGGACATCCCGGGCTGTCAGGTCCTGTCGCTCGGCAACTCGCTCGAGATCGTCAAGGACCTCGGCGATGCCAACTCGGTCCTGGAGCAGTACAACCTGGGAGGCATCCGGGGCACCCACGGCATCGGCCACGTGCGCATGGCGACCGAATCCGATGTCGACCTGGCCAGCGCCCACCCCTACTGGGCGTACCCCTTCGCCGACGTGGCGGTCGTGCACAACGGCCAGCTCACCAACTACCACACGTGGCGGCGTCGCCTCGAAAGGACCGGCCACAGGTTCCAGTCCGAGTGCGACTCCGAGATCATCGCCGTGTACCTGGCCGAGAAGCTCGAGAGCGGCATGGACCTCAACACGGCCATGAAGTACAGCCTCGACGACTTCGACGGCGTGTTCACCTATCTCGTGGCGACGAGCGATCAACTCGGCATCGCCAAGGACGAGATGGCGGCCAAGCCGCTGGTGCTGTTCGAAAGCGACGACCTGGTGGTCATGGCCTCCGAGGAGATCGCCATCCGTGCCCTGGTCGGCCGCGAGGTCGATACCAGGGATCCCTACGAGCGGGAGGTGCTCACATGGCAGGTCTGACCAAGAGCGGCGTCATCTACGACGCCCGGGGGCTCGTCGAGCCGGATCCCGAGCCGCCGATGACCGCCGAGATCGACGGCGAGAAGGCCGTCATCGACGCCACCGACCTGACGACCCGCAAGATCAACCTCGAACTGAAGCGCATCGTGTACGACGAGGGTGTCAACGAGGTCACGATCGTGAACCCCGGCTCCAAGCACTCGCTGGGCGTCGGGATCCTCAAGCGTTGCAAGATCACGTTCGAGGGCAGCCCCGGTTGGTACGCCTGCGGGCTGATCGACGGCCCCGAGGTCCAGATCAACGGCCGCGTCGGCTGGTCGCTGGCCGAGAACATGATGTCCGGATCCGTCGTCGTCGAGGGCCCCGCCGGCTCCCTGACCGGTGCCGCCCTGCGTGGTGGCGACCTGGTCATCAAGGGCAACGTCGGCGCCCGTACCGGCATCGACCAGAAGGGCGGCACGATCATCACCCTCGGCAACGCCGGCATCAACACCGGCTTCATGATGCAGCGTGGTCACCAGATCATCTGCGGTGACGCCAACGACGGCCTGGGCGACTCCATGTACGACGGCTTCATCTACGTCGGCGGCAAGATCGCCTCGCTCGGCGTCGACTGCGTGCCCGCCGAGATGGACGACTCCGACCACGAGTTCATCAACCGCAAGTTCGAGATCTACGGCCTCGGCACCCCGCCCGAACTCAAGAAGTTCGAGTGCGGCAAGGTGCTCCACAACTACGACGCGCTGGAGCCTTCCGAGCGCAAGCTCGTTCTCTAGGGGGAACCGACCATGCCAGAAGCAAACGACATGAAGGGTGTCGAGGTCAAGATCGACACCAACCGTCCGACCGACGTCCTCGGCAAGAGCAAGATCTTCACACCGGAGGTCATCAACGACATCCATGTGAAGGCTGAGCTCGGCCGCTACCGGATGAGGGGCTTCTCGATCTTCAAGAAGATCCCCCACTGGGACGAGCTGGTCTTCCTGCCCGGCACCCTGACCCGGTTCGTGATCGAGGGCTACCGCGAGAAGTGCGAGACCAAGACGGTCATCGGTGGCCGCTTCGCCGCCCACCCGCTGGAGCTCGACATCCCGGTGTACATCACGGGCATGAGCTTCGGGGCGCTCTCGATCGAGGCCAAGATGGCCCTCGCCAAGGGCGCATCCATGGCCGGGACCGCGACGTGCTCGGGTGAGGGCGGCATGATCCCGCCGGAACGCGACCTGTCGACCAAGTGGTTCTACCAGGTCATCCAGAGCCGCTACGGCTTCAACCCACACCACCTGATGCTGGCCGACGCCGTCGAGTTCTTCATCGGCCAGGGCTGCAAGGTCGGCCTCGGCGGCCACCTCATGGGCCAGAAGGTCACCGAGCAGGTGGCCGAGATGCGCTCGCTGCCAGCAGGCATCGACCAGCGCTCACCGGCCCGCCACCCCGACTGGATCGGACCCGACGACCTGTCGCTCAAGATCCAGGAGATCCGGGAGGCCACCAGCTACCAGATCCCGATCCAGCTCAAGTTGGGTTCCTCGAGGGTCTACGACGACGTGCGCATGGCAGCCAAGTGCGGCCCCGACTCCATCTACCTGGATGGTGCCGAGGGCGGCACGGGCGCCGGACCACACCTCGCCACCGAGGAGACCGGCATTCCGCTCATGGCCGCCATCCCCGAGGCCCGACGGGCACTCGAGGACGTCGGACTCGTCGACGAGGTCGACCTGGTCGTCGCCGGCGGCATCCGCAACGGCGGTGACGTCGCAAAGTGCATCGCACTGGGCGCCAAGGCCGTGGCAATCGGTACCGCTGCCCTGATGGCCCTCAACTGCAACAAGCACATCGAGGGCGTCACCGACTACGAGGGCACCGTCGGCGTGCCGGCCGGCGAGTGCTACCACTGCCACACCGGCCGTTGTCCCGTCGGCATCGCCACCCAGGACGTCGAGTTGCGGGCACGCCTCGATGTCGACGAGGCGGCCCTGCGGGTCTACAACTTCCTGCACACCCTCACGATGGAGGTCCAGTTGCTGGCCCGTGCCTGCGGCAAGACCAACGTCCACAGCCTCGAACCCGAGGACCTGGCGGCACTCACCTACGAGGCCTCCGCCATGGCCAAGGTTCCCTTGGCCGGTACCACCTACATCCCAGGCGTCAGCGAGGAGCGGGCGCTACAGGAGATGAAGGAAATGATGGCCAGGGGCTTCGCCCAGGCCGGGAACTAGGAGACAGCCATGGCAAAGAAGTCAGTCGCGATCGACGCCGAGGAACTCGCCGGCAGGCGCTTCGAGTATCAGGAGGACCGGTCGTTGGTCGAGGACCTCGACCTGCTCGAGCTCACGCCCGGCAAGGACCTGAACTGGCTCGAGGACATCCACATGCTCGAGGAGGACGGCATCCCGGCGGTGTTCGACCGCTACTCGAACTCGTTCCTTCGGATCTACTTCGAAATCCCGGAGGGCCGGGAGGACGAACTCGCCCGCAAGGTGCTCATGAAGCACCTCATCTCCGGCAACTCCTACGGCATCCAACTCAAGGAGAAGCACTGCAAGTTCCATCAGGTCGAGCTCGGCCCCTGGGTTGCCGACTCCAGGTCGGTCGGCGACAACTACACGGCACCCGTGCTCGAGGGCTGGGAGGCCCCGACCCACTAGGTCCCCGAATCCCCGAACCGTCGTTCGGGCCGTCGGCCCCCGGGTCGGCGGGGTTCTGCCCCGTTCCGTCAAGCAGGGAGTCTCCATCGTGAGTTCTTCGCCAGTACCCGAGTCCGTCCGCTACTGCATCATCGGTGCCGGAATCCACGGCCTGTCGACCGCCTGGCACCTGGCCCGCGAGCTCAAGGCCCGCGGCACCGGTGACGGCAGCGACATCGTCGTCCTCGAGAAGTCACACGCCGGCGCCGGCCCTTCGGGGATCGCCTGCGGCGTGGTCCGCAACAACTACTTCCAGCCAGCCATGCGCGAGTTGATGGCCCACTCGGTCCAGGTGTGGGAGTCGGACCCCGAGGCGTTCGAGTACCACGCGGTCGGCTACCTCCAGATCTCCTACGAGGAGATGCGGGAAGACGTGGCGACCATTGCCACCCAGCAGGAGGCCATCGGCTACGAGTCGGTCTTCATCGAGGGCGAGCAGGAGACCGCCACCTACATGAAGGGCATCTTCGACGACTGGCGCTGCACCGGAGTGACCAGCGTCCTGCACGAAAAGAAGGGTGGCTACGCCCACAACATGGCGACCGTCAACGCCCTCCTGGCCAAGGTCGAGGCAGAGGGCGTCAGCGTGGTCACCGATGTGCTGGTGACCGAACTGGCCGTGAACGGTGGCGCCGTCACCCATGTGGTCACCAACGAGGGCCAGGCCATTGCCGTCGACCATGTCGTCGCCGCCGCCGGCCCCTGGGTGCCGAAGTTGTGGGAGATGCTCGACCTGCCCGACACCACGGACATCCTCGTGGACGGCGAGATCCTCACCCAGCCGACCTGGAAGTTCTGGGCCCTCCAGGAGGGCACCCTCGACGTCGATCCCGGCTACCTCATGAACAACGAGGGCACGATGCCCCCGGTCGTCCACGTCGATGCCGATGCGCCGCTGTACGACGAGGACGGCAAGCAGCTCATCGACGGCAAGTGGGGCATCTACTACAAGCCCGACTTCAACTTCGGCGGCGTGCAGGGCGGTTACATGCCCTACCCGGTCGAGCGTCCCTGGCGGGATGTCGCCATCGACCCGTACGGCCCGTCCAGCCCGGACTTCATCGTCGGCGAGGATTTCCGCGAGGTGTGGGCGTCGGCCCTTTCGCACTGTCAGGGTCGGTTCGAGGGCAAGGCCAGCCTCATGAGCCACGCTCCCTCGGGCGGTATCGGAGCCTTCACCCCCGACAGCTTCCCCGTGTTCGACACCTTCTGCGAGAACGTCTACGTGATCGCCGATTCGAACCACGGGTTCAAGATGATCGGCGTGGGTGCCCTCGTGGCCAAGGAGCTGGTCGGCGAGACGCAGTCGCTGCTCGAGCCGTTCCGGTACTCCCGGTACGCCGCCGGTCGCCTGCACCCGCTCAGCAACTCGCCGTACCCCTGGAGCTAGATCTCTGGGGCCAGATCCCTGGGAGCTAGCGGTCCGAGGGTTCCCGTTCAAAGAGCCGGCGCTCGATCTCGGTGGGCCAGGGCCAGCCCAGGAGCCTTCCGGCGGCGAGCGCACCGAGTGCGGGGGCGCACTTGGCGGCGTAGCCGTTGCCGCCGATGAGCGCACTGACCCGATTGGTCAGGTCGTCGATGACCGGATGGCCGGACGCCGTGTAGGTGGTGACACAGGGGACCGTGCGGCGTCGGACCACGTCACGGTCGAGGAGCAGGCCGGGGAGCAGGTCGAGGAGCAGCCGTTCCTGGCCGGCGGCTCCCTCGAGGTCGCCATCGGTGCGGAACCAGGCAGAGATCCGGTCGGCGTCGAGTCGCCGCCCATGGTGTGAGACGCCGATCTTGACCACGACACGCCCGTCCGGGCCGGCCTTCGGCGGGAGCACGAAGCAGTGTCGGTCCTCGGCGTCGGGCTTGACGATGAGGCTTGGCAGGTCGGCCAGCCGCTCGGCGTCGGCGGGGGAGAGCTCGACGTGGAGCATGGTGTGGGTACCGACGGTCAGGTCCAGGTCACCGGCCGGCGTGTCGCCGTGGGCGAAGAATGGCCCCGTGGCGAGCACGACCCGATCGGCGGCGAACGTTCCGGCCGACGTCCCGAGCTCGACGACGTCTCCCCGGTCGAGCACCGAGGTGACCAGTGCGTCGATGACGGTGCCACCGGCGGAGGCGCAGGCCGTGCCCTCGGCCCGAACGTAGGCCCGGGGGTCGAGATGCCCGGCGCCCGGCCCCTGGTGGATCCCGTGGAGGCCCTCGGGCAGGTTCAGCAAGGGAAAGCGGGCCCGCAGGCCCGCTGGGTCGTGGCGGACACAGCCGAGGTCGAAGCGTGTGTCGGCATCGGCCAGCAGATCGATCTCGGCGGGTGGGGCGATCCAGAGGTGTCCCACCTCGGTCAGGATCCGTTCGCCGGTGGCCGCCTCGAGGCGGCGGAAGTCATCGAGCGCACGGTGGCCCAGCCAGGCCCGGATCGGATCGGGGTCGATCACCCGCGTGATGCGGGTGTCGTCGTGGTGGCTGGCGAAGACCCCGTCGTGCGTGCGGCGGTCGGCGGGTTCGCCCTGTCCGACCAGCAGGACGGAACAGCCGGCCTCGGCCAGCAGTCGGGCGCAGGGGCTGCCGAGCATGCCCCGCCCCACCACGGCCACGTCGAAGGCCCGGTTAGGCACCTCGGTCGGGACGGCCGGCCTGGACCTCGGCGAACATGTTCCACACGAGGAGCACCATGGCGACCGTGGCCGCCAACGCACCGACCCGGAGTCCGATGCCGACATCGACGCCATCGGCCGGAGCCAGCGCCTGACGCCACATGACCGCAGCGCCGAAGCCGGCGGCGATCCAGGAGGCCCGGTTGCCGAACCGGTTCAGGACGACGATGCCCAGGCCGACGAGGAGCATCAACTGTCCCTCCCCGACCTGAAGGCCGACGACGGAGTCGCCGGCCTTCGAGGTCCAGGGCAGAAACATGGAGAGCACGATGACGGCGGCACAGGCCTCTGATGTCCGTAGGCGGACCGCCGCCGTCATCGTGCGTTCTCCAAGGGGATCAGGGGGTGTAACTCCCCGCACTGCCGACGACGTTGATCGCGATCAACACGAAGACGATGCAGATGCCCATCAGGATCCAGATGTTCCGTTCGTAACTCTTGAGATGAGTCTGCTTCTCGGGGAACTCGATCTGCTTACCTGCCATATCACTCACCTCCCGAGGACGAATCGGTGGCCGCGCTGGCCGCGGCCGCTTCGGCGGCCACGGCGGTGAGGTGCTTGTCCTCGGCCCTGACCATGTGGATCAGGCCACCGAGGAACGCTGCCACACCGAGCACGGTGAGGAGGTAGATCATGCTGGTGTTGCCGGCCCAGGTGTAGAACCCACCACCGGCCTCGATGATCGCATCGACGTCCCAGGAATCCCAGGAAAAGGTATCCATGTCAGTTCACTGTCCTTTCAGACGATAGACGTGTCGGATTCGTGCTGGCTACTGCAGCCCGCAGGGTCCGCGACCTGCGCGTCGCCCACACGCCCGCCGTCAGGACGACGGCGTACATGATGACGATTGCCCCGACGAGCTGCAGCATCGATCAGCCTCGAATCACGTCGCTGAGGGCCTCTTGGAGGACCGGTTCAGCAAGGGTTGTGGTGCCATCGGCCATGACGATGACCTCGTCGGCCTGCTGGTGGTCCGGGAAGAAGTCCATGCCGAACTCGGCCTTGTCGATGCCCATGATCTCGACTTCGACAGGCACCCGCAGCAGGTTGGCTTTCTTGAGCAGCCAGGCCACGACATAGCCGGAGATGAACGCCAGCGGCATGAGGGCGGCGATGCCGACCAGCTGTCCGAGCAGCGTCACCTTGATGCCGGCACCGGCCGGGTCCATGTAGCCGGTCGGGAAGCCCCCGCCGAAGATGCCCATGAGGAGCACTCCGAGGAAGCCGGTCCAACCGTGGACGGCGACTGCGCCGACGGCATCGTCGACCCGCATCTTGGTCTCCTGCCAGGTGCCGACCTTGTAGGCAAAGCAGGCGCCGAAGATGGCGAGCAGGTAGGTGAGCGACGGGTGGTACACATCGGCGCCTGCGGACACGGCGACGACGCCGGCCAGGCCTCCGGAGAGCGTCCAGAACGGATCGCCCTTCGAGATGATGTAGCCGCCCATGAAGCCACCGGAGAACGCGATCGTGATCGTGAGCGTGATCGCACCGAGGGTCGTCGGGTTGCCGTAGATGTTCGCCCAGCCCGGAGCGGAGTCCGGGTAGACGGCAAGGCAGGCCGCATAGAACGCATAGAAGGCCGTGAAGATGATCATCAGGCCCATCAGCGTCATGTGGAGGTTGTGCGGTAGGAATGCCCGCGTGCCCCCTTCGCGGTCGTACTTGCCGAGCCGTGGGCCGAGGTTGAACAGCACGCCGAGGGCGAAGAGCCCTGCGATGCCGTGCACCACGCCCGAGGCGGCGAAGTCGTGGAAGCCGAAGTGGACGACCAGCCAGCCGTGCCAGCTCCAGCCCCATGCGGCACCGAGCACCCAGATGAATGCGCCGAGCACGACGGTCAGCACCAGGTAGGCGGTGACGCGGATGCGCTCGATGCAGGCACCGGACATGATCGAGCCGGTGGTCCAGGAGAACAGCAGGAATGCTGCCCAGAACACGGCCATGACGTTGTCGGCCATGTTCGGTCCTGCGAGCTGCTCCCAGGGGAGTGCCCAGGTGCATTCGCTGCCCTCGAGGCCCCAATCCCAGGCCTCGTGGGTGGCAGGGAGGAAGCCCTCCGGCATGCACCAGTAGACCCACCAGCCGGCGTAGTAGAACGCCGGGGTGACCACTGCGATGGTCATGATGTTCTTCATGGCCGTCGACATCATGTTCTTGCGGCGGCTGACCCCGGCTTCGTAGGACATGAAGCCGACGTGCAGGAACCACATGAACACAACGGTGACGAAGTAGTAGTTCTCGATGAATACTGCGGGAAGAAGATCCATGCTCAACCTCCCTCAGTCGTAACGGTTTCGTGGACGGGCATCTTGGTGAGTCCTCCTTTGGCCCAATGACCCGGAAACCGGCCTGCTCCCACCCCGCGGCATACCGACTGCCCGGGTCGTCTGTGTGACGAGGGGCACAGTAACAGGAAAGAACCACCCGTGGAAGGAAATCAATCAGAACAGGAGGAAAACTGTCGATTCGGGGTCCCGGGGGCTCCTCAGGTGGGCGCCCGGCCGACTGCCCGGATCAGGAATCGTTCAGGAATCGCGCCTGACGCTCAGGACGTCGCCGGAGTTGGCGTGGACCTCGACCACCGCCCGGTGCTCGAAGGCGTCCGCCTCGGTCGCCGAGGGGACGGCGAACAGCACCGCCCAGATCGGCTGGCTCGAGAATCCCTTGCGCCCGAACTTGGCCTCGACCTGTTCCGGCGTGAAGTCGATTTCCTCCTGGGCGATCCGGATGGCGTCGTCCCGTTGGATGTTGAGCGACGAGGTCACACCCAGACAGCCGTTCCAGAGCCCGAATGCCAGGAACAGCCCGATGCCCAGGAATATCAGCGTCGAACGTGACCACTCGCGGATCGGCTTCATGAATCGCTCCTCTTCTGCCAGGCGACCCATCCTCGGAGGGCGAGGTAGGCCGGAACGTGGAGCATGCCCACGACCGAGAGCCACCACAGCGTGAGGCGTCGGTCGTAGCCCTGCTCGCGTGCCTCCCAGAAGGTCAGGCCGAGCGTGACGAGCAGGAGCACGAAGTACAGCAGGCTGCGATGCAGGTCGAGCAGCCACATGATTCCCATGAACGGTGTTCCTCGCGTTGTCGGCGGGCGCAGGCTAGGCGGGAGGACACGGGTCTCGCACCCTCTCCACTGGTATCAGGGTCGTCGGCTCCGGGCGCTCACCGTGGTTGGCCGAGTTCGTGGACCCAACGCGGCAGGCCGGCGGCCTTGACCGTGTTGGCGAACAGCCAGACATCCGTGATGGGCCCCACCCCGCCGGGCACCGGCGAGATGGCCTCGGCCCTGCTCGCCACGCCGTCGTAGTCGAGGTCGCCGACGAGGCGCGTCTTGCCGGTCTCGGGATCCTTGATCGGGTTGATGCCGATGTCGATGGCGATCACGCCGTCCCGGACATCGTCGGCGCCGATGAGGTTCGGAACGCCGGCGGCGACGATCAGCACGTCGGCCTGCCTGGAGAAGTGGCGCATGCGGCCATGCTCGTCGCACCAGCGATCGCAGGAGATCACGGTGGCATGGCGCTCGAGCCCGAGCCACATGCCCGGCTTGCCGACGTTGTTGGAGCGGCCGATCCACACGATCGTGGACTGCTCGTAGAACTCCGACGGCCTGCGGCCCGTGTCGAAGAGGTAGCGGTCGAGCATGTGAAACGCCGCCGCCGGGGTCGACGGGGTGAAGCGGGGCTCGCCCAGTGCGACCAGCCCGGCGTTCCAGGGGTGGACGGCCTCGATGTCCTTGAGGGGGTCGAGTCGCCGGTAGAGGGTCTCCTCGGGGATCTGCGGTGGGAGGGGTCGCAGGATCAGGATCCCCGAGACACGAGGGTCGGCGTTGAGGGCGCCGAGCGTGGCCAGCACCTCGGCGAGTTCGACATCGGCCGGGAGGTGGTGTGGGGCGTAGTGGCATCCGAGGCCCTTGGCGAGGTGGCGGAGGCGGCGTTCGTAGGCCGCTGCGCCATAGTCGTCGCCGACCAGCACCGTGGCGAGGCCCGGCGCTCCTTGCTCGGACCGCATGATGTCCTCTCGCAGCGACATCAGCAGTTCGGCGGCGATCGCCCCGCCGTCGATGATCGTTGCCGACATGGAGTCCATTGTGGCGCATTTCAGCGATATCGACGTCAACTCCCGGCAGTCGCCGATGCTGATGCCGAGGCCTCGGTGGCGAGCGCCTTGCGGTCGACCTTGCCGATCGCCAGCCGTGGCAGTTCGTCGCGGACATGGATCGCCTTCGGCACCTTGTAGTTGGCGAGCCGCTCACGACAGTGGGCGTCGAGGATCGCGGCCAGGTCGTCGGCCTCGTCTCCGGTATCGGGGGCCGCCACGACGAACGCATGGCCGACCTCGTCGAACACCGGGTCGGGGATCGAGACGACCGAGGCCATCTGGACCGCCGGATGGTCCTCGAGGCAGCGTTCGACCTCGCGGGGGTAGACGTTGTAGCCGCCGGACTTGAACATCTCGGAGAGCCGCCCGACGATCGAGACGTTGCCGTCGGGCCGCAACACCGCCAGGTCGCCGGTGTGGAGCCAGCCGTCGGCGTCGATGGCGTCGGTGGTGGCCTCGGGCCGGTTCCAGTAGCCGGCCATGAGCCAGTCGCCCCGCACGTGGATCTCGCCCTGTTCGCCGACGTCGGCGTCCCGACCGTCGTCGGTGACGATGCGGTATTCGTGGCCCTCGATCGGGGAGCCCACGGTGGAGGTGAGGATGTCGACGTCGGCGCCTTCCCGGGTGCACATCACGCCGCCGGTGGTCTCGGTCATGCCGTAGCCGGTGGTGCAGCGACCGGCATCGGTGGCCTCGAGGAGCCGTTCCAGCACCGGGGCCGGCATGGCGGCGCCGCCCCATGCGATCTGTTCGATGCTCGACAGGTCGGCGTCTGCGAAGTCGGGATGGTTGGCGCAGAGCTGGAACATGGTGGGGACCCCGCCCCAGACCTGCACCCGTTCACGGGCGATTGCCGCCAGGGTGGCGGCGGGGTCGAAGCGCTCCTGGAACACGATCGGGCCGCCGCCGATCATCTTGCGACAGCAGATGTCGCTGACCGAGCCGACGTGGTTGACGGGGAGGCAGCAGATGATCTTGCCGCCCCCGTTGCCGCGCGCTGACCCGCCGGTCACGCCGCAGTAGCAGACGCCGTGGTGGGTGAGGAGGGCGCCCTTGGGGCGACCGGTGCTCCCCGACGTGTAGACGATGAAGGCCGGGTCGAGCGGCTCGACGGCCGCACGCCGGGCGGCGAGGTCGGTGGCGGTGAGGTCGGCCCCGCCCTCCATGAACGAGGCGCCATCGGGCCCGTCGACCCGGATCGACCGCTCGACGCCGTCGACCTCGGCGACGAGTCGGGCCGCAGGGCTGTCGCCGTCCGTCGTGCCGTCGAACACGATCCGGGGCGTGGCGTCGCCGACGACGTAGGCGAGTTCATCCCACGTGTACTTGGGGTTCAGCCCCTGCCAGATGAGGCCGATGCTCGTGGCGGCGAGGAAGTGGACGAAGAAGTCGAGCCGGCAGTCGGACAGGTAGGCGACCCGGTCGCCGGGCTCGAGCCCGGCGCCGACGAGTGCTGCGGCCACCCGGTCGACCTCGCGTCGGGTGTCCGTCCACGACAGGCGGCGTCCGGTGAAGGTGGGGCCACCGTCGATCAGGAACTCGGCGTCCGGCTTCAGGCCGCCCCAGTGGTCCAGGTAGAGGTCGATCCGGTCGAGGACCGGTGCGACGGGGTGAGTTTCCTGCTCCTCGCTCAACGCTCGTACCGGATGTAGAACGACCATTCGGCCACAACGGCCGGCTTCTCGATCCCCTCGGCTTCGACGGTGGCGTGCAGGCGGACCAGTTCGTCGCCGTCGTTGCGGGGCTCGACGCCCGTGACCGTGAACCGGCCGCGGATCCGGGTCCCGGTCGGCACCGGGCTCACGAAGCGCACCCGTTCGAAGCCGTAGTTGAAGCGGTTCAGCGCCCCCTCGGTCGGCAGGCGCAGGTCGCGGGCCATGCGGCTGAGGCTGCTCAGCATGTAGAAGCCCTGGAGCAGGGTGCCGCCGTAGGGGCCTGCGGCCGACTTCTCGACATCGTTGTGGATCCACCCGCCGTCACCGACGACGTCGGCGAAGGCATCGACGTCGGCCTGCGAGGTCTCGAACCACCGGCTGACCCCGACCTCGGTGCCGATGAGGGGCTCGAAGGGGCTGAGCATGGTTGCTGACACTATGCCCTCAGGTGGTTCCCGGTCATTTCCTGAAGAGCACGCGCCTACCGGGTCGTGCCCGGAGCGTTGCGGAACCGCACGCCGGGTGGGCGTGGCTCGCCGCAGCGTTCGAGCGCCGCCGACCATGCGGGCGAGTTGCCCATGGCCTTCCGCAGGACGCCGACCACGGCGCGACCCCCCGACCGTGCCCCGAGGCGCGTCCGGACGCCGATCGCCTGCTGGAGTCGGGGCGGGATGGTGGCCACGGCGGCGTGGAGGAGCCGGTGGTAGGCGAGCCGCGTGGGAAGCGGCAGCCGGGGGGCGGTCAGGAAGGCGATGGCATCGACGGCGGCGGGGGACGGGGCGACCGCAGGGTGCTCGGCCACCCATGCGGAGAGCTCGGCGGCGGTGTCGGGGAGTGGTGACACGCCGAGCCGTTCTCCGAGTCGGGCCTGCTCGGCCACGTAGGCGTCGGCATCGGCGTCGGAGACGGGTGCCGGGCCGTAGGAGCGGCGGGCGCTGAGGAAGGAGTCGACGAGGGCGTTGTGGACCCACGCCCCCATGCCGGGGTCGCCGGCGTCGTAGGCGAGGCCACGATGCGACGTGCCGCTGACGGGGCGGTGCGCTGATCGGACGATCGCGAGAGCGCTGTCGACCTCGGGGAGCGATCCGTAGGTCGTGGCGGTCACGTAGGCGGCGGTGCGCGAGAGCCGTCCCAGCGGATCCTCGCGGTAGGCGGAGTGGTCGCCGACGCCGGCGGCCACCTCGGGGTGTGCGGCCTGTACGAGCAGGGAGCGGATGCCGCCGATGAACGCTGCGGGATCGCTCATGAGCCACCAGGTGACCGACCCGGGTCCGAACAGGCCCGGGTCGCCGGGGTGGTCGAAGGTGTCCTCCAGCGGGTTGGGTGCGTGGCTGAAGAGTCCGGTGGCGGAGTCGGTGATGCGTGCCCGCCAGCCCTGGCTCACCGCAGGTGCGTGGCGGGCGTCGAACGGAGGCCGCCTTCGGCCAGTTCGGCGACGGCGGGGACCGGGTCGGGGTCGGCGAACAGCTGCGGGTCGTCGGGCACGAACGCCAGCGTCTGCTCGTCGATCGTCCACCAGGAGGCCTCGAGGGCGATGCCGTTGGGGTCGTGGAAGTAGACCGACCGCAGGATGTCGTGGTCGACGACGGGCGTGACCTCGCAGCCGGCGGCCGCCAGCCGTTGCTGGAGTGCGATCAGGGCCGCCTCGTCGTCGAGGCCGAACGCGACATGGTCGAACTGGATGGCCCGTGAGGTCGGCGCCCCGGCAGGCTTGGAGAAGGTCTCGGCGCCGCGCACCTCGAAGAAGGCGATGGTGTTGCCTGGCCCGAGCTCGAAGAAGTAGTGGCGCATCGGCCCGGCCCGCAGGGTGGCCACGAGCGGCATGCCGAGGACCCCGACGTAGAAGCGGACCGTGGCGTCCATGTCGGGCGTGACCATGGCGAGGTGGTGGACGCCACGCCAGTCGGGAGCGTGTTCCTCGGCGGTCCGGGCAGTCTGTTCAGCGGTGTCAGCCATGCGCCCAGTCTCGCAGCCCCGGCCGCAGATCGCCATCGTCCGGGTCAGCCCGTTGCATCGCCGTCCGAAATCTCGTCGATGGACGGTGCCTCGGTGGTCGTGGTGGTGGGGGCGGACAGGCCCTCCTGGCCCTCTGGCAGCACGAGGAACTCGATGCGGCGGTTCCGGGCCTTCCCCTCGCGGGTGACGTTGTCGGCCACCGGGTCGTATTCGCCCATGCCGAGCGGGGTGAGGCGCTCGGCCTCGACGCCACGGGCGATCAGCTGGGCGCGGACCGCCTCGGCCCGGATCCGCGACAGGGTGAGGTTGGCGTCCTCCTCGCCGTCGCTGTCGGTGTGGCCGATGATCTGGACGCGCACCGTCGGGTTGGCGACGAGGAAATCGGCAATCATCTCGAGGGTGGGTATCGAGTCCTCGGTGATGCGGTCGCCGCCGCTCCCGAACTGGATGGGCGTGCGTGCCGCCGCTGCACTCAGTCGGGCCTGGAGGAGCAGGTCGGCCTGGTTGGCCGGCAGGTCCGGCGTCTCGTCCTCTGGGGTCGTCTCCTCGACGATGGGTGCCGGCACGATGATCAGGTTCTCGACCCCGACGACGCCGGACTGCGCCTGGGCGACCCGGGTGGCGGCCACCTTCAGGTCGTCGGAGGCCAGCCGTCCGCGGAGCACGACGGTCCAGTCGACCACCTGCACCTCGATGGTCGGCAGTCCCGCCCGGACCATTGCCGCCTGAACCTGGCCGGAGAGGTCCTGCTGTTCGTCGACGGGGTCGTCGCGGCCGGTGCCGCCGATGGCGACCACGACGAAGAAACCGATCAGCAGGACGACGAGGAGCAGGGTCCGGCGCTCGACGAGCAGTTCGACGAGACGGCTACGCCGGGGTGGCCCGTGGCGGCGCGCCTCGCTCCGGCGCCGGCCGGCGCCGAAGCCGGGGCCCATGCTGCGGCCGCGGCGGTCGCGTGGATCGCGCATCCAGCCGGTCATCGGCTGGGATTTTCGTGGTGGGCCCGGGACTCGATGCCTCCAGCCTGCCGTATCAGGCGACCGGTCGGGCGCGGGGCTCGCTCTCCGGCCTGTCCGGCAGGTCGGTGCTCGGAGATCAGATCTCGGCGAGGGGCGCGACGACCTCTTCGCCGAAGCGGGCGAGGGACTCCTCGGGGTCTCCCCAGAAGAGGAAGGCCGGCACGATGAGACGGGTGACGCCCTTGGCGGCAAGTTCGCCGGCCCGGTCGACGAGGGAGGCGTCCATGACTCCCTCCCCGCCCCAGATGACCTCGATGTCGGCCGGGTCGCGGTCGTGGGCCTCGGCTTCGCGGTGCATGGCGTCGAGCAGTGTGTCGAGGTCGCCCTTGGCGGGGAAGAAGCCGTCGCCGAGCCGTCCGGCCCGCCGGGCGGCGGCCTCGCTGTGGCCGCCGATGATGATCGGCACGGTCCCGTTGGCGGGCTTGGGGTTGCTCGACACCTGGTCGAACGACACGAACTCGCCGTCGAACGACACCTTGTCGCCGCCCCACAGGGTGCGCATTGCGGCGATGTACTCGTCGGTGCGGGCGGCCCGTCGTTCCCACGGGATGCCGAGGGCGTCGAACTCCTCGCGCAGCCAGCCCACGCCGATGCCGAGGTCGACCCGTCCGCCGCTCATGGCGTCGAGGGTGCCGAGTTCCTTGGCCAGCACGACCGGGTTGCGTTCGGGGAGGATGAGGATGCCGGTGGCGAGGCGCAGGCGGGTGGTGTGGGCGGCGGCCCAGGTCAGCCAGATGAGGGGGTCGGTGAGCGGCGTGTCGGCGGCCATGGCCATCTTTCCGCTGTCGTCGTAGGGGTAGGCCGACGTGTAGGCCTCGGGGAACACGACGTGTTCGACGGTCCAGATCGCATCGAAGCCGGCAGCCTCGGCATGCGTGGCGATGGCGGTACAGCCCTCGGCGCTGCCGAAGGGTCCGGCGTTGGCGAACATGATGCCGACTTTCATGTGAGTCTCCGGGTTCGTCGTGCAGTGGGACAGGATTCTGGCATTGGCGCCTAGCGACCCTGCCATTCGGGCGGGCGCTTGTCGAACCATGCCCGGCGCCCCTCGGCGGCGTCGTCGGTGACGGCGGCCACCCGGCGCATGGTCTCGCCGAACCGGACGGCCTCGGTCCAGGACATGGCGGCGGTGCGCGTCGCCACCTCCTTGGTGGCCCTGGCGGCCAGCGGGGCGGCCCGACAGAGACGCTCGGCGAGCGCCCTGGCCTCGTCCATGAGCCGGTCGCCGGGCACGACCTTCCAGGCCAGGCCGATCTCCTTCGCCCGTTCGGCGTCGATGGGCTCGCCGGTGAGGAGGAGCTCCATGGCGTCGGCCCATGCGACCTTCCGGGGCATGCGGATGGCGCCGATGATGGTGGGGATGCCGATGGTGACCTCGGGCCAGGAGAAGGTTGCGTGGTCGGCGGCGATGACGAAGTCGCAGGCGACGACGGCGGTCAGCCCGTAGCCGATGCAGTGGCCGTTGACGGCGGCGATGGTGGGCTTGAACACCTCGAGGCCCGACTCGAAGGAGTTGACGGTGGGCATCTCCCAGAAGGTGCCGGGGAAATCGCCGGTCGATCCGGTGCCGTCCCTCAGGTCGGCGCCGGCACAGAACGCCTTGTCGCCGGCGCCGGTGACGATCCCGACCCAGGCCTCCTCGTCGGCGACGAACCGCTCCCAGGCGGCGTTGAGGTCACGCCGCAGGGCGCCGTTGACGGCGTTGAGCGCCTCGGGCCGGTTGTAGGTGATGGTGGCCACGTGCCCGTGCCGCTCATACGTGGCGGCCTCGCCATACGGCCCGTCGTGGTCGGCGTCATCCATCCCCGGACCGTAGTGGAGCGTCTTCGACATGTGCGAAGAAGCCCGTGTCGATGGTCTTGAACGGGATGATGAGAAAGCCCTCCTCGAGGATCTCTGGATCCACATCCCAGTCCTCTCGGGCGATGTCCATTGTCGGGATTCCGACGGGGTTGAACTCGGCGCCGAGGACGAGGCCGTGTGCGAGTCCTCCGGGTCAGCGCTGCCCGGGGACCAACTCGTCGAGGATGTCGGTGCCGTCAGGATCCCAGGCGCGCCGGTCCACCCAGACCTCACCGAGACAGGTGAGTCCGATGCTGACGTCGGCGGCCTGTGGATAGAGAGGGTCGCCGGAGATGTGCGTGGACGCCGAGCGTGGGGCGTCGGGTTCGAGGTCCGGCCGGTGGCACTCCTGGAGACGGATCATCGGGCTGTCGGTGAGTTCTCCGAGTGCGGCGGCTGCCTGGCTCCTCCGGCCGTTGCGAGCAGCGATGACGGCCGTGGTCCCGCGGGGTTCCAGATCGGACCACCATGCATAGGTGGCGTACATGAGGTCGGGGTGTGCGAGCACGACATCGTGGACCCCGTCCACGAAGGCGACCCATGTCTCGTAGGTGAGTACCGCGGGGATCGTGGGCAGTGACGGCAGCGTCGTGGTGGTCGTCGGGATCGTGGCGCTCGTGGTCGTGGTCGTGGGTGCCGTGGTCGTCGGGATCGTGGCGCTCGTGGTCGTGGTCGTGGGTGCCGTGGTCGTGGTCGTGGGTGCCGTGGTCGTGGGTGGCGCCGCGGTGGTGGTGGGTGCCGTGGTCGGGGGCGCAGTGCTGGGCGATCCCGACATGGCGCCTTCGGTGGAGCGGTCGGAAGGCCCTCCGGTGCATCCGGACACCAGCACGGCCACTGCCGCGAGTATCGCGAGTCCGTGTCGGGACGACGAGGCGAAACGGTACTCGTCGGGCGGATTGGCCGTCCGGGGTCAGCCTGCGCCTAGAATCTGACGGACCGTCAGAAACTGCACTCCACACGACAGACACCACATGACCGACACCACCGCACGCACCCCCATCCCACGCATCATCAGCGTCGACGACCACATCGTCGAACCGCCCCACCTCTGGCAGGAGTGGCTGCCCCAGAGGTTCAAGGAACGCGGTCCCCGCGTCGAGCGTCGGCGCCTCGGCGACATGAAGTGGGTGGGCGGCGCCAAGATGTACGAGTACGAACTCGACGTCCCCGACGCCCCGTGGTGCGACGTCTGGTTCTACGAGGACCTCGTCCACCCCAACAAGCGCCACGTGGCCGCCGTCGGCTTCGACCGCGACGAGATGACCATGTCGCCCATCACTTACGACGAGATGCGCCCCGGCTGCTACGAGCCCAAGGCCAGGGTCGCCGACATGGCCGCCAACCACGTCGACGTGTCGCTGTCCTTCCCGACCCTGCCCCGCTTCTGCGGCCAGACCTTCTACGAGGCCTCCGACCGCGAACTCGGCCTCGCCTGCGTGAAGGCCTACAACGACTTCATGGTCGAGGAGTGGTGCGGCGACTCCGGCGGGGCGCTGGTGCCGCTCATCATCATCCCGCTCTGGGACGCCGACCTGGCCGCCGCCGAGGTGCGCCGCAACGCCGAGCGGGGCTGCCACGCCGTGTGCTTCTCGGAGATCGCCCCCAACCTCGGGCTGCCGTCGATCCACACCGACTACTGGGATCCGTTCTTCGCCGCCTGCCAGGACACCGGGACCGTCGTGTGCATGCACATCGGCTCGTCGTCCAAGATGCCTGCCGCCTCGCCCGACGCTCCGCCGGCCGTGGCCGCCTCGCTGAGCTTCAACAACGCCATCGCCTCGCTCAGCGACTTCCTGTTCTCGGGCGTGCTGGTGCGGTTCCCCGAGCTGGTGCTCGCCTACAGCGAGGGCCAGATCGGCTGGATCCCCTACATCCTCGAGCGGGTCGACGACGTCTGGAAGGAACACCGGGCATGGGCCGGCGTGGCCGACATCATCCCGGAACCGCCGTCCACCTACTACTACCGGCAGGTCTACGGCTGTTTCTTCCGGGACAACCACGGTCTGCGCTCACTCGACGAGGTCGGGGTCGACAACATCACGTTCGAGACCGACTACCCCCACACCGACACCACCTGGCCCAACACGAAACAGGTGGCCGAGGACATGATGGGCCACCTGCCCCCCGACGTGGTCTGGAAGATCGTGCGGGGCAACGCCGCCCGGATGCTCCACATCGACATCGAAGCGCCGCCCGCGCCCTGATCCCAGCCGCCTGAGCGTCCGACCCGGCTGCAGCCCGGTCCGTAGACTCGACATCGTGATCGAATCCGCTCCGGGTGCAGCGCGCCTCTCGACGATCCTGCTCGAGCCCGACTGTGCGCCCGGGCTCTGGGCGTCGGTCGACTCCGGCGAGATGGACCTGCTCATCCCCGAACTCCCCCTGCTGCGCATGGAGCAGGACCCCATCCACCGCCACAAGGACGTTCTTGCCCACACCATCGCCGTGGTCAACAAGACCGAGCCCGAGATCACCGTTCGCCTCGGGGCACTGTTCCACGACATCGGCAAGCCCCGGACCCGGTCGTTCGAACACGGCGACGTGACGTTCCGGCACCACGAGGCCGTCGGTGCCCGTATGGCCCGCAAGCGCCTCACCGAACTCGGCTACGGGGAAGAGCTCGTCGAGGAGGTGACCGAACTGGTCCGGCTGTCCGGCCGCTTCAAGGGCTACACGGACGGCTGGTCCGACTCGGCCGTACGCCGCTACGCCCGCGACGCCGGGCCGCTGCTCGGCCGGCTCAACCACATGATCCGCTGCGACTGCACCACCCGCAACCGGGAGAAGGCAGCCGGCATCCAGGCCGCCATGGACGACCTCGAGGCCCGCATCCAGGGGCTCGCCGAGGACGAGCGCCGTGCCGCCGAGCGCCCCGGACTCGACGGCCAGGCCGTCATGGACCACCTCGGCATCGCTCCGGGCCGCGCCGTAGGAGAGGCGCTGAAGTTCCTGCTGGTGATCAAGCGGTCGGAGGGCGACCTGGAAACAGACGAGCTGCTGCGGCGGCTCGATGGCTGGTGGGCCGAGCGGGCCTGAGGCGCGGGTTCAGGGACCCAAGGCTCAGGGATCGAGTATCCCGTCCATGAGCCAGATGCCGATTTCTGCCACACCGGCCTCTGACAGGTGCACGCCGTCGCCGCGGGTGTGGCGCTCGCGTTCGGTGCCGATGTCGCCGATGAAGTCCCGGTAGGGCACCGTCGCCACGAAGTCGAGGTCGGCGGTGGCGGCGACCACCAGCTCGTTGAGGCGGTCGATGCGGTCGGGGTGGTTCTGGGGCCGGATCTCGCGCTTGAGGTGGGCTCCCTCCAGCCAGACCACCCGTGCGCCGGACGCACCCAGCACCTCGGACGCCAGCCGGTACTCCGACGAGATGTAGTCGTCGTACACCGGCATCCCGATGTTGACCCACTCGTCACCCAGCGACGGCACCAGCCGGTCGGTCACGTCCCATGGGGTGATGTGCGCCAGCACCACGTCGGGCTCGAAGACCTCGATTGCCGTCGGCCACGACACCACCTCGGGGTCGAGCATCACGTGCGGCTCGACGGCGTCGTTCCAGGCCGAGCAGAGCTCGCCGACCGGGCCCTCGATGCCCTCCGGGATGCGCTTCTGGCCGTAGCGGCCGACGATGCAGCCCAGGTGGGCTTCGTTGAGCACCACGATCTCGCCGGGGTTTCCGAGCGCCCAGGTGCACAGGGCCTCACCGATCTGCAACGCCACCGAGTCGCCGACGACCAGCACACGCATCCGGTCGTCGGTGGAGGGCGGCAGCAGGCCCTGTTCGGCACACGGCCCCTGCGACGAGGCGGCCGCCTCGACCGCCGGCCGGGTGTTGACCCACAGCAGGCCGCCCAGGATCGCCACGACGGCCACGGCGACGGCGGATAAGGCCGGGATCGGCTTGAGCGGTCGGTCCAGCAGCGGCACCCTGCGCCGCACCACCGGCAGTTCGACCAGGTAGAAGCTGGCGGCCGACACGGCGAAGGTGATCGCCAGGTGCAGCCAGATCAGGTTGTTGCCCTCGATCACGTCGACACCTGGCACCAGGCGGCCGGCTCTGGTGGGCGTGACCAGCAGGTAGATCGGCCAGTGGTACAGGTAGAGGCCGTAGCTGATCTTGCCGACCCAGCGGATGATCGGCGACTCGAGGAACCAGTGCAGCGGGCCCTTGGTGGCACCGGCGCAGCCGTACCAGAACCAGACGACGCCGACGCCGAGCAGGTACGGCCAGTGGTCGAACGGGGCGTTGCCGCGCACCACGCTCACGACCACCCAACCGGCGGTGAACAGGCCGGCGTACAGGGCGCCCACCTGGACCCGGCGGTGCCTCGGGGCGTCGGGCGCCGACAGCGACGCCGGCAGCCACGCATGCCAGGCCGGCTCGGCGGGTTGGGCGACGCCGTAGACCATCACGCACGAGATGACGGCCACCATCAGGAAGCCGCCGTGCTCGAACATCCAGGCGCTCTGCTCCGAGATCTCGAAGATGGCCCAGGTGAAGAACAGCGTCGCCGCATACGCCCCGACGACCCATCCGAGCTGCGCCCGGCGGGTGCGGACAGGGCCCCGCTGCCGCACGATGACGGCGAGGATGATGCCGGCGAACAGCGAATGCGCCCGGGTGTCGGTGCCGTAGTAGACGCGCGACGGGTCGCCGCCGCCCGGGTAGAGGTGGCCCATCCACCAGGTCGAGGCGATCGTGCCGACGACCATCGACCAGAGGATCACCGAGTAGGCGTGCTTCTTGAAGAAGTGGAGGACGAAGATCAGGTACAGCGGGGCGAAGATGTAGAACTGCTCCTCGATCGAGAACGACCAGACGTGGCGCAGCGGCGAGTACTGGAAGTCCTCGAAGTACGAGACGCCGGAGAAGATCTCGAACCAGTTGGCGCAGTAGGCCAGCGTCGAGACGATCGCCCCGGTCCAGCGGGGGTACTGGTCGACCGGGACGAACAGCATCAGGTAGAGGGTCAGGACGCCGAGTGCCACGAACAGGGCCGGGAGCAGGCGTCTGGCGCGTCGCCCGGCATACGCCTTGAGGTCGATGCGGCCGGTTTTCTCGAACTCGTTGAGGGCGATCGAGATGATCAGGAAGCTCGAGAGCGTGAAGAACAGGTCGATGCCGAGGATGCCGCCCGAGACCGTGTCGGTGGCGGCGTGATACATGAGCGGGCCGATGACCACCCAGATGCCCCGGATCCCGTCGATCCCCGGGATGTAGGTGAAGGCGGGGCGCCCCTGCTCGGCCATGACTTGGAAACGTTATCGCCGGGTGTTCGGGCTCAGGAGGAGCGTTCGTCGCAAGGAACCAGCAGTACGTGGAATGGCGACGACCACGCCTCGCAGAAGCGGTCGGCGACGACCCGGGCCGGCTCGGTCGCGCCCGGTTCGACCGAGGCGTTGGGCTCCGACCAGCCGTCGAACCGGTCGGTGAGGACCAGCACGTCGGCGTCGGCCAATTCGCCGGCGAGCGGGCCGCCGGGCCGGTCGGCGAGGCCTGGGCGCATTGTGAGGTGGCGGCTGGCCGGCACCAGGTCGGGGAGCAGGAAGTAGAGGAAGGTCTCGGAGTAGTTCGTGCGGGACAGGTCGACGGGTCCGATGAACACCGAGTCGCCGGGCTCGGTGCGTGCGTCGACCTCGGCCAGCAGCGCCTCGAGTTCGGCGACGAACGCCTCGTCGCCCACGGGCAGGGTCCGTCCGGCATGGGTGATCGACGGTGTCGACCAGGTGGCCGCCCGTTCGGTGAAGACGTCCACCGTGAATCGACCCAGGTGGTATGGAGCCACGGCGAACAGCAGCCCCACGACGGCGAACAGGGCCAGGGGTGCCGCCAGGTGGCGGCGGGCGAGGGGAAGCCGGCGTCCGAGTGCCACGGCCACGGCGACCGTTGCAATGGCGAAGACGTAGCCGCCGACGAACTTGAGGTGGTTGGGGCTGGGCCGCTGCAACATCATCGGGACGATCGCGATGCCGACCAGCGCCAGCGTCGTGAAGCGCCCCCTGTGCGGGATGCGCCACAGGCGGGGCAACACGACGAGGCCCACCGCCACGACGAGCAGCAGCCAGAACACGGCGCTGACCTGCGCAGGTCGGGACAGCCCCGGCCAGGGATCGGGGCCGCTGAGCATCTCGTCGATTCGGGCGAACATGTCGGCGCTTTCGGACGGGTTCGGCGGGAGCGGGAGCCGGCGACCGGAGCGGAGCCGGAACACGGGGTCGACCACGACCCCCTCGACCAGCGCCACCGGGCCCACCAGCACGAGGTGCAGCAGGAACGGCGACAGCCCGCCGGCCAGGCCGGTGGCGAGTCGACGGCGGCGTGCCCGGGTGGTGCGCCATGCCTCGGTGCCGAGCACCAGCAGGACCGCCGGACCGAGCACGATCTGGTGGAACACGGCAAGGCCGAGGAGTCCGGCGCCGACGGCGGTCGAACGGCGTGCACCGCCGTCGAGCACCAGTGCGGTCCCGGCGACCAGCAGTGCCAGGCCGCACAGCCACGAGTAGGCGAACAGGCCGAAGGGCGCCAGCAGCACCCAGGCGGTGAGGGCCGCAGCGGTCGCCGTGCCCCGTCCCCAGGGTCGGGCCATGCGGTAGAGGCCCCAGAGCATCAGCGCCCGGTAGGCGAGGCCGACCAGCCGTTCGACGAGGACGGACGGCCCCAGTGCCCAGAAGGCGGCGCCGATCGCCCAGACGTTGCCCGGCGGGTAGAGGTACTCGACGTCGCCGTTGGGCCAGCGCCCGTCGAGGAGCAGGTCGGCGACGACGAGGACATTGCCCTCTTCCATCGCCGTGGCGCCCATGGCCAGCATCCCCGGGATGGGGACGAGGACGACGGCAGCGACGATCAGGAGGGGCAGCGCACGTACGAGTCTCACCCTCACGGGTGCCGAGTCTAGGGAGGGGCCGGTGCTCGGCCCGGTCAGGGTGCGGGGAAGCGCCCCTACTCGAGCTTGAGGGGCTCGGTCTCGACGAGGCCGGCGACCAGCGACGCCACGGCCGAGCGCTCGGAACGGGTGAGCGTGATGTGGGCGAACAGCGGATGGCCGACCAGGTCGTTGACGACGGTGAGCACGCCGTCGTGGCGTCCGACCCGCAGGTTGTCGCGTTGCGCCACGTCGTGGGTGAGGATCACCCGGCTGTCGGCGCCGATCCGGGACAGCGCGGTGAGCAGCACGGTGCGCTCCAGGTTCTGGGCCTCGTCGATGATCACCCAGGTGTCGGTGAGGGTGCGCCCCCGGATGTGGGTGAGGGGCAGCACCTCGAGCAGTCCGTCGTCGAGCAGTCCCTCGATGACGTGCCGTTCGGTGACCGCCTCGAGGGCATCGACCACGGCGGCGGTCCACGGCGACATCTTCTCCTGCTCGCTGCCCGGCAGGTAGCCCAGGTCCTGGCCGCCCACGGCGTACAGCGGCCGGAACACGACGACCCGGCGGTGGCGGCGCCTTTCGAGCACCGAGTCGAGGCCGGCGGCGATCGCCATCACGCTCTTGCCGGTGCCGGCAGCACCGCCGAGGCTGATGATGCCGATGGAAGGGTCGGCCATCAGGTCGAGGGCGATCCGCTGCTCGGCGTTGCGGCCGCGGACGCCGAACAGGTCGAGGTCGGCGTCGACCCGGTGGACCCGCTTGTCCTGGTGGACCCTGGCCAGCACCGACTGGGAGCCGTTGGTGATGGCGAGCCCTGTGTGGCAGGGCAGGTCGCGGGCCTCGTCGAGGTCGGCGACGCCGTGGGCGTAGAGCTCGTCGATGGTGCCGGAGTCGGCGGTCAGGTCGATGAAGCCGTGCCAGTGGTCGCCCTGGTCGCCGACCGGTGCGTAGTCGTCGGCGACGATTCCGGCCATCGACGCCCGGAGCCGCAGGGGCAGGTCCTTCGAGACCAGGGTGACGGGGTCGCCCTCGGCTGCGAACGAGGCGGCGACGGCGAGGATCCGGTGGTCGTTGCTGGTTCCCCGCAGCGACTCGGGAAGGTTGACCGGATCAAGGTGGTTGATTTCGACCCGGAGCGTGCCGCCGTCGTCGTTGACGGGCATCGGGTCGTGCAGCCGACCGTGGTGGACGCGCAGTTCCTCGAACGAGCGCAGGGCGGTGCGGGCGGCCCATCCCAGCTCGGCGTGGTGGCGCTTGGCCTCGAGTTCGTCGAGGACCACCACCGGGACGACGACCTGGTGGGCGCCGAACTTGCGGAACGCCAGCGGGTCGGTCAGGAGCACGGAGGTGTCGAGCACGTACACCCGGTGTCCGGGGAGGGGGTCGGCATCGGGAGAGCGGGCTTCGAGGACATGCGCATTGCGCCCCCGCCCGCCGGCGGTTTCTGGGATGGGCTCTGGGAGAGGAGCTGCGACCGCGATGAGGACAACGTATGTTGCCCGCGATCGCGGGAGGGGGATGCGCGGGCAGAGCGCCGCTCTGGCGGCCGGGGCGCGTCGGGGCTACGGTCACGCTCCCACGGTCGATGAGGCCGGCGACACCCGGGGAGACCGAGGTCGATGCCGGCGGAGGAGGTGCCGCATGAAGGCGTTCACGCCTGACCGCATCCGGAACGTCGCGCTGGTGGGTCCGCCCGGGTCGGGCAAGACCTCGCTGGCAGAGGCGATGCTGTACCGGGCCGGGGCCGTGAAACGGGTCGGCAGCGTCGAGGACGGCACGACCGTCTGCGACCACGAGCCCGAGGAGAAGGCGTCCGGCCACTCGCTGACCACGGCGCTCGCCGTCCTCGAATGGCAGGGCCACAAGATCAACCTGCTCGACACGCCGGGCACCTTCGACTTTGCCGGCGAAGCCGTGGGAGCAGTGTTCGCGGCCGACCTCGCCGTGTTCGTCGTCGATGCCTCGAGCGGCCTCGACCATGCCACGGTCGTCCTCTGGCGCCAGGCCGCCGAACACGGCACCCCCCGCCTCGTGTTCGTCAACAAGCTCGACCGCGAGCACACCAACTTCGAGTCGGTGCTCGCCGAACTCCAGGACGCCTTCGGCTCCGGCGTGGCACCGCTCGAGATTCCGATCGGCGAGGCGGAGGCGTTCCACGGCATCGCCGACCTGCTCACCGACAAGGCGTGGATCTACGACAGCGGCCACGCCGAGTTGGGCGAGATCCCCGAGGAGATGGAGGCCCGTGAGGCCCAGATCCACGAATCGCTGGTCGAGAACATCGTCGTCGCCGACGACGACCTCCTCGAGCGCTACCTGGGCGGCGATGTCCCGAGCGTCGAAGAGCTCGAGAAGGTGCTCGGCAAGGGCGTCGCCTCGGGAACCGTCTTCCCGGTCGTGTGCGGTTCGGCGACCATCCCGATCGCCGTCGACCGCCTCTGCAACTACATCGTCGAGGTCGGGCCTTCTCCACAGGACCGTCCGGCCGTCCCCGTCACGATCGGCGGCCTGTCGGTCGACGTCACGCCGGATCCGGATGCCGACACCCTGGTCCAGGTGTTCAAGACCTCCGTCGATCCGTACCTGGGGCACATGTCGTACTTCCGGGTCCTGGCAGGCACCGTCACGAAGGACGCCACGCTCGTCAACGGCCGCACCGGCGACACCGAGCGCTTCCGGGGGATCATGACGGTGCAGGGTGGCGACTCGGTCGGTGTGACCGCCCTGCAGGCCGGCGACATCGGTGTCGTGACGAAGCTCCATGCCACGCTCACCGGCGACACGTTGTCCTCGGTGGGTCGGGCATCGGCTCCCACCATCGAGTTCCCGCCGGCCGTGCTCTCGTGGGCCGTGTCACCCCGGAGCCGCAACGACGAGGACAAGATGGCCGAGGCGCTCCATCGGATCCTCGACGAGGACCCGGTGCTCGAGATGCGCCGCGACGACGAGACGCGTCAGACGTTGTTGTCCGGACTCGGCGAGACCCACCTGCGGTCGGTGATCTCCCGCATGGAGCGCAAATTCGGCGTCCACGTCGACACCGAGGACGTCCGCGTCGCCTACCGCGAGACCATCCAGGTGGCCGCGCAGGCCGACGGCCGCTACAAGAAGCAGTCGGGTGGCCACGGCCAGTTCGGGGTGGCATCAGTGCGGATCGAGCCGCTCGGGAGCGGTGCCGGGTTCGAGTTCGTCAACGAGGTGACCGGTGGGGTGATCCCCCGCCAGTACATCACGGCGGTCGAGGCCGGGGTCGTCGAGGCCATGGCCCAGGGCGGCAGTTCGGGCTATCCGGTCGTCGATCTGCTGGCCGCCGTGTACGACGGCAAGGCCCACTCCGTCGACTCGTCGGAGATGAGCTTCAAGATGGCCGGGAAGCTGGCCTTCCAGGAGGCGATGGCCAAGGCCAGGTCCGTGGTGCTCGAGCCGGTTGCCGCTGTCGAGGTGACCGTTCCTGGCGAATGCCTCGGCGACGTCATGGGCGACCTCTCCTCCCGTCGGGCCACGGTGCAGGGTTCGGAGATCGACCGGTGGGGTGATCAGGTGGTCAGCGCCCAGGTTCCCGAGGCCGAGATGGTCCGCTACGCCATCGACCTTCGGGCACTGACCGGCGGCAGGGGCCGGTTCACGGCAGTGCACGACCACTACGCCCGGGTTCCCCCCGGGACGAAGGTCCCCGAGCCGCCCGAGCCGCCCGAGCGCTAGCCGGTCGGGAGCCGATCAGGCGTCGGCGGGGATGGGCACCGTTTCGGTGTGGGTGCCCGAGCGCAGCACGGTGCCTGCGAGGGCCTCGGTGTTGGAACCGTCGATGACGGCCAACGTGCCGTTGACGTAGACCCGTTCGATGCCGATGGGCGCCGACATCAGGCGGGGGCTGTCGCCGGGAAGGTCGTGTTCCAGGAGGAGTTCGCCGGCGCCGACGGTTGCGGGATCGAACACGACGAGGTCGGCGTGCCAGCCCTGTTGCACCCTGCCGCGTTCCCGGAGTCCGAAGAAGCGGGCTGGCACGTCGGTCATGTGGGCGATGGCCGATTCGACGCTGGCCAGCTGCCGGCCGCGGATGCAGTCGGCCAGCCATTCGGTGGTGTACGAGGCGCCGGCCATGCGGTCGAGGTGTGCGCCGGCGTCCGAGCCGCCGATCATGACGTGCTCGTGGTCCCAGACGGACTGTCGCATCAGCCAACTGGCCGGGTCGTCGTCGGTGGGGCCGGGCCACAGCACGGTGCGCAGGTCGTCGGCCAGCACGATGTCGAGCAGGGCGTAGAAGTCGCGGACACCGCGCTCGCGGGCGATGTCGCCCACCAGGCGGCCCTTGAGGCCTTCGTTCTCGGCCGAGTAGGTGTCGCCGATTCGGTAGCGGCCCCAGCCGGTGAGCCGGGAGAAGACGCCGGCATCCCGTGAGGCGGCACGCTCCTCGAGGTGGCGACGTGATTCGGGGTCGGTCAGTGCCGCCACCTTCTCGTCGTGGGGGAGGTCCATGACCTGGCCCCAGTCGGGGAGCAGGTAGAGGGCGCAGAAGGTGTGGAAGTGCATGTTCATGCCGACGAGGATCGGCATGGTGAGCGCCATGGCCCGGCCGCCCCGCTCGGCGACCTGTTCGCAGGCGGCGATCTGGTTGCGGTAGTCGTCGGGGCGGGCGGAGTCGACGGTGAGGACGTTCCAGTTGAGGGGTCGCCTGCCGGCCAACGACATGCGGGCCATGAGGTCGACCTCGTCGTCACGGAAGCCGTTCATGCAGCCGTCGGCGACCCATTCGAGGGCGGTGCCCGGATGGTCGGCGACGACGGACGACAGCGCCACGACCTCGTCGTCGGTGGCGACACGCGAGGGGATGGGGACGCCGTCGCCGTCCGTGTGGGTGAACGAGCGGCTGGTGGAGAAGCCGAGGCCGCCGGCCTCGAGGCCGTCGTGGAGGAGCTGCTGCATCTCGGCGACTTCGGCGTCGGTGGCCTCGCGGTCGACGGCGTCGTCCTTCATGACCGTGCGGCGCAGGGCGCTGTGGCCGATCATGGCGGCGATGTTGACGCCGATGTTGCCGTCGAGTCGGGCGAGGTAGTCGGCGGTCGAGCGCCAGTTCCAGTCGACGCCGATCTCGAGGGCGGCCGGTGACATGCCCTCGACCTTGACCATCATGGCGCCGATGTAGGTGGCGTCGGACTCGTCGCCGATCGGGGCGAGCGAAAAGCCGCAGTTGCCCATGACCATGCTGGTGACGCCGTGCAGGCTCGACGGGGTGGCCCAGGGGTCCCAGAAGATCTGGGCGTCGTAGTGGGTGTGGGGGTCGACGAAGCCGGGGCACACGACCTTGCCGGTGGCGTCGAGGGTCTCGACGGCCTCGGCGCCTGCGAGGTCGCCGATGGCGGCGATGCGCCCGTCGGTCACGCCCACGTCGGCACGCACGCCGGGGGTTCCCGTGCCGTCGATCACCGTGCCACCCGTGATGAGTAGGTCGAACATGGCGGTGAGGCTACTCGCCACACCTGCCGAGGTCCTGACGGAGCGTCAGGTTTTCCTGATGCGCGGAACGGCCCCCCGATGCGGGAGGATCGGTGAATGGGAGCATCGTCGACCGCACGCATCGCCGCCCTCCTGGCGGACCTGACCACCGAGGAGAAGGCGGCCCTCATGACCGGCCGTGGCATCTGGGACACGAATCCTGTCGAGCGACTCGGCATCCCGGCGCTCAAGGTCACCGACGGACCCAACGGCGCCCGCGGCGCCGGCCTCCTCGGCACCGGCACGCCGGCACTCTGCATCCCCTGCGGCTCGGCACTCGGCGCCACCTGGGACCGGGGGCTGGTCGAGGAACTCGGGGCCGCCCTCGCGGCCGAGACCCGTGCCCGGGCCTGCCACGTGCTGCTCGCCCCGACTGTCAACATCCACCGGACGCCACTCGGCGGCCGCAACTTCGAGTGCTACTCGGAGGACCCGGTGCTCACCGGCAGGACCGCAGCGGCGTTCATCCGTGGTGTCCAGGGGGGCGGCGTCGCCACCACCATCAAGCACTTCGTCGCCAACGACTCGGAGTTCGAGCGCAACAGCATCGACTCGGTCGTGCCCGACCGGACCCTGCGCGAGATCTACCTGCGACCCTTCGAGATCGCCGTGTCCGAATCCGCACCGTGGGGCCTCATGGGGTCGTACAACCGGGTCAACGGCACGTTCGCCTGCGAGAACCGGTGGCTGCTCACCGACGTGCTGCGCGACGAGTGGGGGTTCGACGGGATCGTCGTCACCGACTGGTTCGCCGCCAAGTCCACGGCCACCATGGCCGGGTCCGGACTCGACCTCGAGATGCCGGGAGCCGGCCGCTTCTACGGTCCGGCGCTGGTGGCTGCGGTCGAGGCCGGCGAGGTCGACGAGGCGCTGCTCGACGAGGCGGCCCGCCGACTGCTCACCCTGCTCGAGCGGACCGGGGCCTTCGACGACCCGCTCGACCGGCCAGAGGTCGAACTCGACGAACCGTCGCATCGGGCCCTCGCCCGGCGTGCATCGGCTGCGTCGATGGTGCTGTTCCGCAACGAACCACTCGGAGACGATCCGGTGCTGCCGTTCGACGCCACCTCGATCCGCACCCTGGCGGTGATCGGCCCCAACGCCGCCGACGCCATGCTCATGGGTGGCGGCTCGGCGGCACTCGTGCCCCAACATGCCACCTCGCCGCTCGAGGCCATCGCCGCACGGCTCGGCGAGTCCTGCGAGGTGCGCCACGAACCCGGAGCACGCACCGAACGGACCACCCGCCCGGTCCGGCGTCGGCAGTTGACGGGAGCAGACGGTGCGCCGGGCTTCACCGTCGAGTACTTCGACGGCACGACATGGGAGGGCGAGCCCCGACGGGTCGCCGCCGGGCGCGACGGGCGCCTGCTCACGACCGACGGGTCGCCGTTTTCGTTCCGTGCGGTGGCCCGGCTCTCCCCGGAGGTGACCGGCGAGCACACGCTCACGCTCGTGCAGGCCGGACGGGCCCGGGTCCTGGTCGACGGGGAGGTGGTGCTCGACGGGATCGCCGATCCACCACCGTCTGGCGAGGCGTTCTTCGGGATGGGCAGCATCGAACTCGAGGCGAGCCTGTCCCTGGTCGATGGCGAGCCGGTCGACCTCGTCGTCGAGTACACGAGTGAGCACAGTTCTTTCATGCATGGCGTCCAGGTCGGCCTCCGCACGCCCGAGGTCGACGACCTCATGGATCGGGCGGTGGCGCTGGCCGCCGACGCCGATGCGGTCGTGCTCGTCGTCGGCACCAACGACGACTGGGAGACCGAGGGCCGCGACCGCGAGTCGATGGACCTGCCGGGAGCGCAGCCGGAACTGATCCGCCGGGTGTGCGCCGCCAACCCCCGGACCGCCGTGGTCGTCAACGCCGGATCGGTCGTCACCATGGACTGGGCCGACCGTGCGCCGGCCGTGCTGCAGTCGTGGTTCGGCGGCCAGGAGATGGGCGACGCCCTCGTCGACGTCCTGTTCGGCGACGCCGAACCCGGAGGGCGCCTGCCGACGACGGTTCCGCACCGCCTCCGGGACACTCCTGCGTTCACCAGCTACCCGGGCGAGGCGGGTCGGGTGCACTACGGCGAGGGGATCTTCGTCGGGTACCGCTGGTACGAGGCCCGCGACATCGACGTCGCCTACCCGTTCGGCCACGGGCTCGGCTACACGACGTTTTCGTGGGAGGGCGCCCGGCTCAGCGAGGTGCCGAGCGCCGCCGGGTTGGCCGACGGTGCGACGGTGACCGCCACGGTCACCCTCACCAACACCGGCGACCGTCCGGGCAGCGAGGTCGTGCAGTGTTATGTGGCGCACCTCGACCCGGTGGTCGCCCGGCCGCCCCAGGAGCTTCGGGGATTCGCCAAGGTGCACCTCGAACCCGGCGGGTCCGCCGAGGTGTCGATCGAACTCGACCACCGGGCCTTCGCCTACTGGGACCCGGCCGACCCCGGCTACGCCGACCGCAACCACCGGGTCCCCGTCGCCGCCGGTGGCGGGCATCTCGGCCACCGCGACGTGGCTGGCTGGTATGCGGATCCCGGCGACTACGAGGTTCGACTGGGTGCCTCGTCCGCCGAGATCCACGCAGTGCTGGCGTTCACGTTCGAGGGCTAGCCTCGGCTTCGACAACCGACCGGGGAGCTCGGGCCTCATGCCGGGCTGAGAGGGCAGCGGAAGTCGCATCGGATCCAGGGGATCGGCAGGTGCGGCGGGGTGCTGTCGACCCGAATCTACCTGAACCGGGTAATGCCGGCGAAGGGAGTTTCGATGCACAGGATCCTGACCAGGGTGTTTCCCATCGTCGCGGCAGCCTGCGTGCTCGCCGCCTGTGGCTCCGATGCACCGACCGGGGTCGGCCTCTCCGGGAGTGCCCCGACCACCGGGGCGCCGGAGCCCATTGCCGGCCAGGCCATCACACTGGTCACCCACGACTCCTTCTGGGTCTCGCCCGGCACCCTCGAGGCCTTCACCGCCGAGACCGGTGTGACCGTGACGATCGAGTACGCCGGCGACACCGGCATGATGGTCGCCACGTCGATCCTCACAGCGGGCAACCCGATCGGCGACGTCATGTACGGCGTCGACAACACCTTCCTGCAGCGGGCGCTCGACGCCGACCTGTTCGAGGCCTACGAGTCGCCGGCGCTGGTGAACGTACCGGAGTCGTTGCAGCTCGACCCGGGCCACCGGGTCACGCCGATCGACTTCGGCGACGTGTGTGCCAACTACTGGATCGACCGGTTCGACGACGACCTGCCGGTGCCGTCCACACTCGCCGACCTCGCCGACCCGGCATACAAGGGCCTGCTGGTCGTCGAGAACCCCGAGACCTCCTCGCCGGGCCTCGCCTTCCTGCTCGCAACGATCGCCGAGTTCGGCGATGGCTGGGAGGACTACTGGCGGTCACTGCGAGACAATGACGTGGCCGTCACCGCCGGCTGGGAGGACGCCTACTACGGCGAGTTCGTGTCGGGTGGTGGCGACCGGCCGATCGTCATCTCGTATGCGTCCAGCCCACCCGCCGAGGTCATCTACGCAGACCCGCCCGTCGACACGGCGCCCACCGGCGTCATCACCGACACCTGCTTCAGGCAGGTCGAGTTCGCCGGCATCCTGGCCGGCACCACCCACCGTGCCGCCGCCGAGGCACTCATCGACTTCCTGCTCTCGGACACGTTCCAGGAGGACATCCCCCTGAACATGTTCGTGTTCCCGGCATCGACGACCGCCGACCTTCCCCAGGCGTTCATCGACCACGTGGTCCTGCCGGATGACCCGCACACGCTCGCCCATGCCGACATCGGGGCCAACCGCAACGCCTGGACCGAGCGGTGGACCGAGATCGTGCTGCGGTAGGGCACGTGTCCACACCATGACCGCCCGTCGCCTCGGGGGTGCGGTGGCGGTCGCGCTGCCGGCGGCATTCCTCGGCGTCTTCTTCCTGTACCCGGTCGCAGCCATCGTCGGCCGGGGGCTCACGGGCGAGGGCCTCGACCGCCTGACCGGGCTCCCCGGATCGGCCTCGTTTCGCAGCGTCGCCTGGTTCACGCTCTGGCAGGCGCTGGTCTCGACGGTGCTGACGGTGCTCATCGCCCTGCCCGGCGCGCACCTGCTGGCCCGTTTCCGGTTCCGGGGTCGGGCCGCCCTGCGGGCGCTGACCACCGTCCCGTTCGTACTGCCGACGGTCGTGGTCGGCAGCGCCTTCGCTGCCCTGTTCGACCGCTTCGGGCTCGACGACGGCGCCTTCCGGATGCGGCACACCGTCTGGGCGATCCTGGCGGCCCACGTGTTCTTCAACGTGGCGGTGGTGCTGCGGACCGTCGGGGCGTTCTGGGAGGGGCTGGACCCGGCGGTCGAGGAGCAGGCCCGGGTGCTCGGGGCGGGACCATGGCGGACCTTCTGGTTGGTGACGCTGCCGAGGCTCTGGCCGGCCGTCGCCGCAGCGGCGTCGATCGTGTTCCTGTTCTGCACGACCTCGTTCGGCGTGATCCTGATCCTGGGCGGTCCGACGAGGGCCACCCTCGAGACCGAGATCTGGCGCCATGCGGTCTGGCGTGGCGACCTGGCATCGGCGACCGCACTCGCCGTGGTGCAGTTCGTGGCCGTCCTGGCGATGGTCGTGGTGACCAACCGGCTCATGCGACAGCGGGCCGTGGGGCAGCGGCCGTCCGCCCGGCGGCCACAGCGCCCGACGGGGCGGCTCCTCGGCGCCAATCTCGCTCTGCTCGCCACGGTGCTGCTGCTCCCGGTGGCGGTGCTGGTCGAACGGTCGCTCTCAGTCGGCGACGGCTACTCACTGCGCCACTACGGCGCCCTCTCCGATCGGGTGAACCTGTTGCCGGTCTCGGCGCTGGTGGCGCTGCGCAACTCGCTGCTGTTCGCCGTGGTGGCGACGGCGCTCGCCCTCGTCGTCGGCGGGCTCGCCTCGTTGGTCGTCGTGCACGGCCGCGGCTGGGTGTCGCGGGTCTTCGACCTGGGGCTCATGCTGCCGCTGGGGGTGTCGGCGGTGACCCTCGGCTTCGGCATGCTGATCGCCCTCGACGATCCGCCGCTCGACCTGCGCACCTCCCGCTGGCTGGTCCCGGTCGCCCATGCGCTGGTGGGCATCCCGTTCGTCATGCGCACGCTCGTCCCGACGCTGCGCAGCATCGACGACCGCCTCCGAGAGGCGGCGGCCGTGCTGGGGGCCTCGCCGAATCGCGTCCTGCGCGAGATCGACCTGCCGATCGCCGGTCGGGCCGTCGCCGTCGGGGCCGCCTTCGCCTTCGCCATCTCCCTCGGGGAGTTCGGGGCCACCTCGTTCCTGCCACGCCAGCCCGATCGCCTGACGGCACCGCTGGCACTGTTCCGGCTGTTGGGCACGCCGGGCGACCTCCTGCGGGGCCAGGCCATGGCGCTGGCCGTGGTGCTCATGCTCCTGACGGCGACCTGCGTGCTGGTGATCGAGTCCCGCGGTCGCTTCGGCTCGGGCGTGGTCCGGGGCGACCTGTGAACGGCCTGACCGTCGCCGGCGTGTCGGTCGGTTTCGACGGGACGCCCGTGCTCGACGGCGTCGACCTGGCGGTCGCCCCGGGCGAGGTCGTGGTGCTGCTCGGCCCCAGCGGTTGCGGCAAGACCACCCTGCTGCGGGCCGTGGCTGGACTCGAGCCCACGTTGGCCGGGACGATCTCCTGGGACGGCGTCGACCTCGCCGGGGTCCCGCCCCACGAGCGGGGATTCGGGCTCATGTTCCAGGACCACGCCCTGTTCCCGCACCGGGACGTGGCGGGCAACGTCGGGTTCGGACTCCGCATGGCGGGGATGCCCGAGGCGCACCGGGACGAGCGGGTCGGTCGGGTGCTCGACCTGGTCGGGCTGTCCGGCTTCGGGCCACGGTCGGTGGCGACGCTGTCGGGCGGCGAGGCCCAGCGGGTGGCGCTGGCCCGGTCGCTGGCACCCGGGCCCCGGCTGCTCATGCTGGACGAGCCCTTGGGCTCGCTGGACCGGGCCCTGCGGGACCGGCTGGTCGATGAGCTCGGCGTCCTGCTGCGGCGGCTCGGCCAGGCGGCGATCCACGTCACCCACGACCACGACGAGGCCTTCGCCCTCGCCGACCGCATCGCCGTGATGGCCGACGGGCGAATCGCCAGGATCGGGACGCCGGCAGCGGTCTGGTCCGATCCGCGGACCGTCGCCGTGGCACGCAGCGTCGGACATCGCAACCTGGTCTCGTTGGGTGCCGACGGCTCGTGTGCCCTGGGACGCCTGGGATCCGGGCCCGGCACGGTGCTCGTGCGCGGCGACCGGCTGACATTGGGCGACGACGCCCTGCCGGCCCGGGTGACCGGCGTGGCATTTCGGAACGGCCGTGTCGAGTTAGCGGTCTCGGTCGGCGACATCGCGCTGTACCTGTTCGCCGATCGGGCGGTCGTCCGAGGCGACACCGTCGGCCTGCGAATCGCCGGCGACGCAGTCGTGCCACTCGCCGACAGTTAGGTTCCGCACTCGTGGCCGTGACGGAGGATCCGAAGAGGGTCGGCGCCGGCCGGCAGAACGTTCTCGTGATTCTCGCTGATGAACACGCCCGGTCGGCCGCCGGCTTCTCCGGGCACCCGATCGTGTCGACCCCGGTGCTCGATCGGCTGGCGGCCGGGGGCACCGTGTTCGACCGTGCCTACACGCCGTCACCGATCTGCATCCCGGCACGGGCCTCGATCGCCACCGGCCTTCCCGTGTTCGCCCATGCGAGCTGGTCGTCGGCCGAGTCGTACACCGGTCGCCCCGAGGGATGGATGCACCGCCTCCGCGACGCCGGCCACAGCGTCGTCTCGGTCGGCAAACTGCACTTCCGGTCGGACGAAGACGACCACGGCTTCGACGAGGCGATCGAGCCGATGTTCACCGCCAACTCCGGGCAGGGTTGGCCACAGGGCCTGCTCCGCCGTCCGATGGGCACGTTCCCCGAGGCGGTGGAGTTGGCGGCGCTTCTCGGCCCCGGCGAGAGCGAGTGCACCGCCTATGACCGCTCCGTCGCCGACGGCGCCTGTCGCTGGTTGCGCGAGGAGGCCCCGGGCCGACAGGATCCCTGGGCGCTGTTCGTGTCGTTCGTGAGCCCGCACTATCCACTGGTGGCGCCCCCGGAGTACTTCGCTGCCTACGCCGATGCCCCCGTGCCGCCTCCGATCCCGGGGCATGCCGACCACCCGGTGGTCGAGGCGCTTCGGCGGTTCTGGTGCTACGACGACCACTTCGATCCGGCGGGGCGCGAGATGGCGGTCCGCAACTACTGGGGGCTCTGCTCCTTCGTCGATGGGCTCATCGGCCGGGTGCTCGACGCCCTCGGCCCGGGCGCCGCCGACACGCTGGTCCTCTCGACGAGCGACCACGGCGAGATGCTCGGCAACCATGGGTTCTGGTGCAAGTCGGTCATGTACGAAGACGCCGTGGCGGTGCCGCTCATCGCCCGGGGTGCGGGCTTCGCTCCGGGGTCCCGTTCGGTGGTCCCGGTGACGCTCTGCGACCTGGCGGCGACCATCGAGCAGGCCGTGTTGGGGGTTCCCGATCCGGCGTCGCTGCGCCACGGGGCGCTGCCGCTCCAGGAGGTGGTGGCTGACGGGGGCCACCACGCCGACCGGTGGGCGCTGTCCGAGTACCACGACGGTGGGTCGACGACCGGCATCTTCATGGTGCGCCATGGGCGGTGGAAGCTGGTCCACCACGCCGACGGGTGTCCCGACCTGCTCTTCGACCTCGAGGACGATCCCGACGAGTGCCACGACCTCGCCGGCGACCCGGGCCACCGTGGCGTGTGTGCCGACCTCCTGGCAAGGCTGCGGGACCGGTGCGACCCGGTGGCCGTGGACGCCAGGGCGTTCGCCGATCAGGCGGAGGTGCTCGACCGGTTGGGCGGCGAGGCGGCCGTCAAGGCGATGCCGTCGTTCAACCACACGCCGATCGGTTCGTAGTGCGCCGGCGCCTGATCGCCTGAACGCTCAGTCCTCGAACCGGGGGAGCAGGTCGCGGAGAACCACCTTGCCCAGGGCGTTGCGGGGCAGTTCGTCGACGATGAGGAATCGGTCGGGGACCTTGTAGCGGGCCAGGTCGACGGCGCAGTGGGCGGCCAGGCGCACCGGGTCCGGGGTGCATCCGGTCGCCGGGACCACGGCGGCGACGACCCGTTCGCCGAGCCTTGCGTCGGGGAGTCCGAGGACTGCCGCCTCGGCCACCTCCGGGTGCGTCAGGAGCACGCGTTCGACCTCGGTCGGGTACACGTTGGCGCCGCCTCGCAGGATCAACTGGCTCTGCCGGCCTCGGATCATCAGCTGGCCGTCGGCGTCGAGTTCGCCGAGGTCGCCGGTGTGGAGCAGGCCGCCCCGGAGCGCCGCCCTGGTCGCCTCAGGCCGGTTCCAGTAGCCGAGCATCGGGGTCCACACCCCGGCCCAGCGGCCGTCGGTGCGGGCCCGGAAGCACACCTCGCCAACCTCACCGGCGGGGACCTCGGCACCGTCTTCGTCGACCACGAGCACCTCGACGGGATCGAGCGGATAACCGGCTGTTCCGTCGTTGCGCTGACCGTCTTTCTGGTGGCCGGCACGATCACGGACCACCCCGGACGGCGCTTCGGTGAGTCCGTAGCCGACCATCGGCCAGGTTCCGAACTTTTCGTACCACCGCTGTCGAAGTTCCGGAGGAGTGTGGGCGGCGCCGATGACCATGTTGACCAGTCCAGCCAGGTCCTCCCGCCCGACGTCGGGGTGTTCGACGAGGTCGTGGACGAGTGTCGGGACCAGCGTCATGCGGCTGATGCCTTCTGCCCGGATCACCTCGGTCATGCCGACCGGGTCGGTCCGGTCGATGAGCACTGCCGTCGTGCCCCGGACGAACGACCACACCGGTCCCAGCAGCAGCAGGTTGAGGATCGTGCACGCCAGGGCGGTGCCGTGCCGCTCGTCGGGGATGGCCGGGTAGGAGGTGCGGCTCGAGATGCCCGACCAGATGATGTTGTGCTGGCTGTGGACGGCACCCTTGGGGTGACCGGTGGTGCCGCTGGTGTAGGCGATCGCCGCCGGAGCGTGGGGGTCGACCTCGACCTCGGGTTGGGGATGGCCGGCGGCGACGAGATCGACCCAGGAGCCGGCGCCGGTGGTCGGGTCGATGGTCAGGGTGCGGTCGTCGCCGATGTCGATCCCCCGGTCCGGGGTGGTCAGCAGCAATGACGCCTCCGAATCGTCGAGCATCCAGCGGGCCTCCGGTGCCGTCAGGGTCGTGTTGATGCCGAGCCAGATGGCACCCAGCCGTTGTGTGGCCAGAAATGCCTCGACGAGAGCCGTCCGGTTCGGCAGGCTCGCGGCCACCCGGTCGCCGGGTCCGATGCCGAGGGCGGCGAGTCCGCCGGCTGCTGCCGTGACCCGCTCGTCGAGTTCCCGGTACGTCAGCCGGTCGGCTCCCTGGACGAGTGCCTCGCTCTCGGGGTGGGCGTGCACGCCGTCGACGAGGATGCCGGCGATGGTGTGGGGCCCCTCCGGCAGGGGTGCCGGATCGGGTCGGATCTGGAGGCCACGGGTGTCGAGCAGGGGTTCGTCGGGCAAAAGTTCGTCGGACACGGGATCGAAGATATACGCGTCAGGACTTGCCTACCGGGGAGTAAGCCGCGATGATGGCCCGACCAGTGGGGACGTGACGCGCGTCACCGGGGGAAAACGAACCCGAGGAGGGGATCGAGGATGAACGGACGACTTCGCCGGATGACGGCGATCGCATTGAGCCTGATGGTTCTGGCAGGAGCATGTGGCAGCGACGGAGGCGGAACGACGCCGACGACGACAACGGCTCCACCGACGACGACGACGACGGCTCCGCCGACGACCACGACCGAGGCACCCGCTCCGGGTGAACACCTGGGTGATGGTTCGTTGGGTGAGGTGGCTGTGGCTGCCGGTGAGGCGATCCAGATTCGTTCGTTGAACGCGATCTCGGGTGATGTCGCGTTCCTGGGTATCCCGAATGAGAACGGGATCCGGATGGCTGTCGAGGACTATGGCCAGATCCACGGTTTCGATGTCGAGGTCGGGACGGGTCTCGACGACCTGTGTTCGGCTGATGGTGGCCAGGCGGCCGCCCAGATGATCGTGGCCGACGAAGACGTGATCGGTGTGATCGGCACGTCGTGTTCGGGTGCGGCGACTGCTGCTGCTCCGTTGATCTCCGAGGCCGGGATGGTCATGATCTCGGGTTCGAACACTTCGCCGGCGTTGACGTCGGACCTTGCGGGTACTGCGGGTGCGAACTATCACGTGGGCTACTACCGCACGGCCCACAACGACCTGTACCAGGGTCAGGCTGCGGCCAACTTCGCACTCAACGTGTTGGGTGTGACCAGTGCTGCTGCGATCCATGATGGTGATCCGTACACCGAGGGCCTGGCTCGTGCGTTCGCCGACGCCTTCGAAGCTGGTGGCGGCACGTTGACCGGGTTCACGGCCGTGAACAAGGGCGACACCGACATGGTGCCGGTGCTGACCGAGGTCGCTACCGGTTCGCCTGAACTGTTGTTCTTCCCGATCTTCCAGCCCGAGGGAGACTTCATCATCCAGCAGTCGGCGACCGTTTCGGGTCTCGAGGACACCGTGATGATGGCTGCCGACGGCCTGTTGAACTCGAACTT
>Ga0310122_10000112_pt1 | contig 50589 bp, 63 predicted proteins | sample CB6_Bottom_1051__FD_203503 | JGI IMG/M metagenome (GOLD analysis project Ga0310122, IMG submission 203503) | Marine microbial communities from Western Arctic Ocean, Canada - CB6_Bottom_1051 | ecosystem: Environmental > Aquatic > Marine > Oceanic | place: Canada: Western Arctic Ocean | collected... | reverse complement strand
TGTTTTTGTTCTTGGAGAGTTTTTGGAATTCTTGAATGAAAAGAGATTGGAGTTTTGGGTTTTAATTGTTGTTTGGCTAAAGTTATTAAATATTTTGCAGTGTCTTCATAATCTTGGCTGAAGATTATTGGAGTTTGGTAATTTGTTTGTATGGAAAGTATTAGTCCCCTAAGTGCTTTAGAGATGTTTGTATCTTCATTAATTATTTCCTGAATATCTCCTTCGATTATTAATAATGATTGAGGGTATTTTTGCATTTGTTTTAATTGCTGGATTAATCTTTTGTTTATCATTGAACTTATTAGGTCTGAAGTTGTTTTTCTTTCGATGGCAATATTTCCTATTAGATAGTCAGCTATTTTTAATGGTTTGATATGTAGCCTTGCTTCTTGAGATTTGTGAAGTTCAGTTAGGACTAATGAATTTTTTTCATGTATGTCTGCGACTATTAATGGAATTTTGACTAGTTTTTTAGTTGTTATTTTTTTGAAGATGTTGTAGATTGGCATTTTAAAACAAAGTTTCTTGTTCAGGTTTGGGTTTAGTTGTAATGAGTTTGCCTTGGTCAAGGTCTTTTTTGATACTTTCTATGGATTTGTACATCTTTTTCTCTTTACTTATTGAGGCGTAGTAGAATATTTCGTCAAGGGTTTTTAGAGTTAACAGAATTATTAGTTTCCCTTTCATCAATCTTGCTGTTCTTCCTGCTCGTTGGATTTTTCTTATTGCCGAGGGGATGGGTTCGTAGAAGATAACAGAATTTACTTCAGGGATGTCTAGACCTTCTTCTGCTATTGATGTTGCACAGATTACATTTATCTTTCCTTGTCTAAATTCTTCCATTATTTCTTGCTGTTCTTTTTGGGATAATCCTGAATCGGCTTTTTTTGCTTGTCCGACAAAAGCCTTTGCATTAATTCCTTTTATGGGATTGATTTCTTTGCAAATTCTTGTAACAGTGTCTCTGTATTGTGAGAAAATTATTGTTTTATTTTTTGGGTTGTTAGAAATTGATTCTTCCATAATAGATTTGAGTTTGATAAGTTTTGGATGTTCGATATTTTTAGCTAGTAGCTCATTGATTTTGAGATAGGCTTGGTTGAATCCTGGGTCTTTTACAATTCTTTGGACGGCTTTTGATTTTTTTTGGGCTGCCTGTTCAAACATAGATTTTATGTAATTAATTGAGGAGTAGAGTGTTTGGGTTTCTAGGAGTTCGATTAGGTAGGAGAGTTTTATTGCTTGGGCGCAGACACTTGCTCCCATTAACATGTTGAAATTTTTATTTCCAGAGGTTATTGATGACATGATGCTTCCTTGTAGTTTTAGGATGTTGCTTTTTATTGGAGGACCAAATAAAAGTTTTCTGTTTTTTAATTCTTGTATCTTTCTGTTGTAGATTTCTTTTATTAAGTCGTCGATTTCTCTGAATTCTTTTGGGAATTCTAGCTTTATTGTTTGGAATTCAAGTTCTTGGAGATATTCTTTGACATCATCAGAATCTCTTGTTCTCATCTCAATTGCTTCTATGCCGAGGTTTGTTGCTATTTGTTTTATTTTGTCTTTATCTGTTCCAGGGCTTGCTGTTAATCCTAAGACTTTTGGATTTTTTGCTTGTTCATGATAAGTTCTTGCAACATAAGTATAGGCGTAGTTTTTTAGACATCTATGGCATTCGTCTTCGACAAGAAGGGAGACGTCTTCTAGGTTGTAGAGATTTTTTTTTAAATCATTTGAAATACATTGGGGTGTTGAGAAAATAATGTCAGCTCGTTGCCAGAGTTTTTCCCTGTTTTCTGCATTAATCTTTCCTGTGAATAAAGTTAGTTCTGCAAATAATTCTGGAAGATGTTTTTTGAAATATGCTAAGTGTTGTTCAGCTAAAGGACGAGTTGGGGCTAAGAAAAGAGTTTTTGTTGCTGGATGTTGTTTCTGGGTATAAATTGAAAGCATTAGTGCTATCAATGTTTTTCCTATACCAGTTGGTAAGACAACTAGGCAGTTTTTTTCTTTACAATTTTCGTAAATATCTTGCTGATATTTTCTAGGTTTGATTATTTTAAGAGTAGTTTCTGGCATATAGTTATTTGTTATGATTTAATTATAACTAGATGAAAATAGCAGTTTATTAAGATTTGTTAGATTAAAAAATAATTGCCAATAGAGAAATTATATAAAGTAAAGTTATGAAAATCCAGGCAATTGTAGTTCCAAAAAATAGTTTTGTGCCGTCTAATTGTCCAAAAGGTATAAGATTCCAGAGTCCATAGTATATGGAATATTTTGTCAGATTAAGACCAAAATCAAGGTTCAGGAAATTGCTTATTAAATATCCTATTAATGCAAGTAAAAGTAAGGCATAAAATCCTGATGCTGCTGTATAAGCAATATCTTCTTCACCTATTACTTCTTTTCTTTGAGCTTTTCTTTCTCCTTTAGCCTTTAATAGTCTTTTTTTTGGCAAGTTTTCTACATCAAACTGAAAAAAAGTAAATGGCTTAATAAAACCTATAGAAAAGAAGGCTATAAAAAATGGCAGGATAATTCCAATTGGAACAGGCTTTTTGAATTTAGATCTTTTGTAATATCCCCATCTTTGAAGTTCCCATGATTTATGTTCTATTTTAATAGCATAGTTTTTTGAAACAATTTTTTTTACAGATATAGAAGTAATTATTATTATTGAAAATATTAGGATAGTTGGAAGTATTTTAGATGGATAGATTTTGGCTTCTGGTGATAAAAGACTTATGAAACTAGCGATTATAATAAACAATATCATCCAAACTATTTCTTTTTTAGTAAATATAAGAAAGTCTGGGTCATTGACAGAAGATTTATGTCTTTTAGGCAATTTTTGTCTGAACCTCATTTTTGGGAAAGCAAATTATTACTTGTAATAATAAGATTAAATTTACTTATATAAATTTAATGATTAATAGTAAGTTTTCAAAAGAAGAGTTTTTATCACAGAAAAGTATTTAAATTAAACTAAATTTTGATAATCATGCTTAAGATAAAAAAACTTACAGAGGTTATTGGTAAAAAGGTTTATACTGACACTGGAGATTATTTTGGTGAAATAGAAGAGAGCAATTTAGTTGAAAATAAAATAGAGAGTTGGAGAATTAAAGTTGTTAGTTCAATGGGAAGTTTTCTCGGTGGAGCTAGAGGAGTTATAATTCCTCATCAATTTATAAGGTCTATTGGAGATATTGTTATAGTTAGCAGAGCTAGCTTGCCTTTAGAAGAAGGTGAAGAAACTATCGAGGAAACTGTTGATTTATCTGAAGAAAGAGTGGGTGAGAACGTTGAAGATAGCGAGCAGATTGAGAGTCCTGTTATGTGATTTTTTATTTAGCAGTATTTATAAGTAGTTAATTATTAATGATATTATGAAAAGAGGAAAAATTTATTGGAGGAATTTTAGAGATGCCTAGTCATATTGCTGAACCACTTAGTAAGCCTCCTTTTCTTTTACATCCTTATTTTGTAGATTATATTTTACCTTTTGTATTGGTTTTTACTTTGATTTTTGCTGTCCTTCAAAAGACAAAATTATTAGGGGATGATAGCAAGCAGATTAATGTTATTGTTGGATTAGTTGTTGGTTTAATATTGATAGCATTTCCCGGGCCTAGAGATATTATTGTTTTGTTGATGCCATTTTTAGCTGTTGCAGTTGTTATATTATTAGTTTTTATGTTATTATATGGATTTATAGGAGGGAAGAAAGATGAAGAGGTTTTAGGAACATGGTGGAAGTATTCATTAGGAGGTCTTTTAGCTCTTTCTTTATTAACTTATATTATTTTTATTAGTGGTAATTGGGATTATGTTTATAATTTCTTTTTTGGAGGGGGCTCTAGGCAGGTTTGGGTTAATATAATTTTAATAGTTGTTATTATCGGAGCAATTGTTGCTGTTCTTAAAGGAGAAAACCAGTCTTAAGATTATAAATTAAAACGAAATATATTTAAAGGGATAAGTTCTTTTTATTGAAAGAGAGGAAACTTAATTAAAGGAGAAACTTAAATATGTCAATATTGTTTTATCAGTTTGGAGGATTTTTAGGATATAATGTAGGAGATATTTTGAATAGGTGGCAACAGATGGGAGTATTTGCTTATGTTTTGCCTTTCTTAATGATTTTTGCTTTGGTTTATGGAATCTTATCTAGAAGTAAGGTTTTAGGAGATAATAAGGGAGTTAATGCAGTAATTGCCACTTCTTTTGGATTATTAGCATTGCAATTTGATTTTGTCTCTGGTTTTTATGCAAGCATTTTTCCTTATGCTGGCGCAGGATTAGCTGTTTTGCTGATAGCTATTATTTTATTAGGATTAACATATCAAGGGGGTGGGCCTAATCTTAATAAGATTTGGTTGGGGATAGGTGCTGTTATATTTTTATTTGTGCTTTTTGGAGCATTAGGAGATACTGTTTGGTTGGGAGGGGTAGGTTTTAATTTGTCGCAGTCTGCTCCAGCTTTACTTGCCATTTTATTAATTTTAGGATTAATGGCCCTGGTTATTTGGGGTGGTGGAGAATCTAGTTGAGGTGGATAAATTTAAAAACTATAATTAACTAATTTTATAAGAGGAAGTTAATATGCCAATAGATATTTCAGGAATTTATTTTTTTATGCCAGTATTTAGTTTTTTATTTGTATTCTTAATAGTTTATGCTGTTTTAGCTAAAACTAAAATTTTAGGAGACTCTGGTTTTGTTAATCTTTTAGTTGGATTTATTATAGCAATTATTTTTATGAGTTTTTCCTCTTTAGAATTATATGTTAAGACTGTTGTACCTTGGGTTGTGGTTTTATTAATTTGCGTTTTTTTAGTCTTGTTAATTGCTGGATTATCTACTAAAGATTTGGAGAAGATTATGACTCCTACATTTGGATGGGTGATTATTGGAATATTGATTCTAGTATTTTTAATTTCTGCAGTAAGGGTTTTTAATCCTGTTTTTCATCCTGATTTAATTATTACTACTGGAGAAAATCTTAGTTTATTAGAACAGTTTAGGGAATCTGCTGGCGGTCAATTTTGGGGAACTGCTTTATTGATTATTGTTGCAGTAGTTGTCGCATGGGTTTTAACTAAGAAGTAACTTATCTTAAATAATCTTCAAATGATTGACTTGTTTTTTTTGTTCTAGTTCCCTTGGTAGGAGTTTCTTTTTTTGTTTTAGCTGATTCGGTTATTTCCTCTCTTCCTTTTTCTGTTAAAGGATTTATAACTTTTGAAAAAGAGTCTTGAGTAGTCTTCATTTCTTTTGAAATTTTTTTAAGGTCTTCTCCATAACTGCCTATTTTTCTGAGTATGGAAATTTGAAGTTCTTCTAGAATTGTTTCTATTTTTATTAATTTTTTATCCATTTCTTTTATTTTTTCTTCTGTATGTCTTTGGAATTTTGTGAAAGAAGCAAGGTCTTTTCTGAAGCTTTTTGTTTTTTCTTCTATTATTTGGTCGGCTATATCTCTTATTGTTTCGATATCTGTTGCTTGAGGGGGTTGGTATTCCTGGTATTCTGGATAATATTCTTGAGGAGTGTATTCTGGGTATTCTGCATATTCTTCTGATGCAGATTCTATAGGTGCTGGTGCAGATAATGCTGTTGGTTCAGGAGTTGGTAGTTGAAGAGGTTCTGCAGGTTGAGCAGCTTGAGGTTGCCCTATTGAAGGTTGCATTCCATCAATAGAGGTTGTTGGTTGGGCAGTTGGTTGAGTAGTTCCAGGGGTAACTGGTTGAGCAGCCGGAGGGGTTAAACCTGTCTCAGGAGTTTCCGGAAAAACATTTGGTGATTGATCGATTTCTGATTTTATTTCAGATTGAGAGATAGCTTCATTTATTTCTTTTGGAGATGCTCCTTGTTCTTTCAGCTTTTGCATTATTTGGCCAGTAGGTAAGCCTTGTTTTTTCATTTCTGTTATCTGATCTAAAACTGCCATTTTATTTTTTAATTTTTTTATTTATCATTTCTTCAACATCTTTTAGTCTTGCTAATTCTAATGGTTGAAACATTTTTGCCTGATTCTCTAAAATCTCTAATTCGCTTTTTCTTGCAAGATTTGGTATCTCATTTACTATCCTATTAACTATTTTTTTTAATTCTTTTATTTCACTATTAATAGCATCTACCTTTTTTTTAAATTCAAAATTTTGTTTTTCAAACTCTTCTTTTGTTGTTATTAAGTTCTCTCCGATTAATAATGACCTGTCTCTTATAAGCCTATGTTTTTCTTCAACTTCATTTAATCTAGTTCCAAATTCAGCAAGAAGATTGCTTACCGCAGCATCAGGATTTTGTATTTGTTCAGCCATGTTACGTCTTTTTTAAGTTGTTAGAATAAAGATCAAAGGGTTTAAAATTGTTGTGATTTAGATATAGATAAACTTTAATAATATAGTAAGCTTTTTGTTTTAAATAAAAAGGAAGAAATTTGTAAAAAGAGGAAATTTGAATGTTATTTAAACCAGGAACTGCATTGTATTCTTATGAAATTGTAAGAGAATCTGGAAGTAAGGTTCTTTATGTAAATTATATGGGGGCTAATTTTGTTCCGAGTATAGCTGATAATCCAGAAGTTATGGCTAGAAGTGTCGATTTATTAATAGAAGCTCCAGGGGTTACGAGAATAGTTTTTGTGCAGCAGAGAAATTATAGCTATAATACTCAGGAGACTTTCATGTTGCAAGAAATTGCTAATTTGAATGTATATTTAACTAAACAGGAAAAAATCTTAAGTCCAAACAAATTGTCAATTTTGAATACAGAATTTTTAGGACAGAGATATAATGATGTTGCTTATTTATTGATGACATTAAAAAGAGACCCTATAGCATGTTTTTTAGAATTAGAGAGATTTATTAATATGGAGAGAGGGAAGCTAGAAAAAGTTACTGAAGGAATGAAGCTTGATAATTCAAGTTATATAAAGACACTAGAAAAGTTTCATGGTTTATTGAAAGATACAGAACTAATAAGAAAAGCTGAGAAATATATAGCAGATTATAATTCAAGAGAGATTTATTATAATTTTTTTAGGCCTGAAATAATTCCTAATTTTACTTTTACAAGATTAGTTAGTAGTTTGCCAGAAGATGCAGAGATTATTGATCAATATATTATTGGAGAAGGAGATGATAAATCTACGGTTACAATTTTGAAGAGAAAGAGAGATGCCAAACCTATTTATCATTTAATGCCTCCTGAATATTCTTTGGAAGAAGAAATGCAGGAATTGTTAAATCTTGCAAGGAATGTATTGATAGAACATCAGCCAAAAGCAGAAGAATTTATAGATCCTGAAAAAACTAGGCAAGTTTTTTTTAATGTTTCAAGAGACTTATTAAGAGAGTTAGCGGAAAGTAAGAAAATAAAGCTTGATTATGATGAGTTAAATAAATTGGCTGCTATTTTAGTTAGACATACGATTGGTTTTGGACTAATAGAAGTTTTATTACAGGATGAAAATCTTCAGGATATAATTTTAAACGCCCCTATCTCTTTGAATCCTGTTTTTTTAAGGCATGCTGATTTTGATGAATGTATAACAAATATAATTCCAAGTAGAGAAGATGCTGATTCTTGGGCAGCTAAGTTTAGGTTAATTTCAGGTAGGCCATTAGATGAAGCAAATCCAATATTAGATACAGATTTGGCTTTAGGAAATGTAAGAGCAAGAATTGCTATTATCCAACAACCCCTTTCTCCGGGAGGATTAGCCTATGCAATAAGAAGACAGAGAGAAAGACCATGGACATTACCATTATTTATTCAAAATAAGATGATTAATAGTTTTACAGCTGGTTTGTTGAGTTTTTTGATTGATGGCAGTAGGACAATGCTGATTGCCGGTACTAGATCAAGTGGTAAGACTAGTCTTTTAGGAAGTTTGTTACTTGAAATAATGCCTAAATATAGAATTATTGTTATTGAAGATACCTTAGAACTTCCTGTTGAGGCATTAAGAAAATTAAATTATGATATTTTAAGAATGAAAGTTAGGAGTAGTTTGTTAAAAGAGAGTGCGGAAATTGGAGCTGATGAAGGGATAAGGGCCAGTTTGAGATTGGGAGATAGTAGTTTGATTGTTGGAGAGGTTAGAAGTTTAGAGGCAAAAGCTCTTTATGAGGCGATGAGAATTGGGGCTTTGGCAAATGTTGTTGCTGGCACTATTCATGGTGCAAGTCCTTATGGTATTTTTGATAGGGTTGTTAATGATTTAGGAGTTCCTGTTACAAGCTTTAAGGCAACTGATTGTATAGTTGTTGCAAATCCAGTTAAGACTGCTGATGGATTGAAAAGTGTGAAAAGAGTGGTTCAAATAGCAGAAGTAAGAAAACACTGGTTGAAAGATCCAGAGGAAGAAGGTGGTTTTGTTGATTTGGTAAAATATAATGTTGATAAAGATGATTTAGAACCAACTGAAGAGTTAATTAATGGAGATTCTGAGATTATTAAAAGTATAGCGAGTACTGTTAAGGGTTGGGCAGGAGATTGGGATGCTGTTTATGATAATATTTTGTTAAGAGGTAAGATTAAACAAGAGATTGTTGATTTTAGTGAGAAGATAGGAAATCCTGAAATTTTAGAAGCTAAATTTAATTCCCTAAGTAATAATATGTTTCATCAGTTTTCTAAAGAGGTTCAGGAAGAGATTGGATTGCCTAAAGGTGATAGGGTTTTTCCTCTTTGGCAGAAATGGCTGAAGGAAGAGGTTCGGGGAAAGAGGTTTTGAAATGGAAGTATTTATAAATAATAAGTTCTAGATATTAATATGAAAAAAGGTATTGGAAAGAGAGGGGTAGCCCCGCTTGTTATTGTGGTAATTATTTTAGTAGTTCTAGCTGTTGGTTATATGTATTATTCTGGTTCGAAAGAAACTGGGTCTAGTGAGGAAGGATTAGGGCAGGGGGCTCCTGGTGCTGGTGGTGGAGGAGCTGCAGGCGGAGGGATAGGATCTCAATGTGAAGATGATGATGATTGTTTTATTGAAGTAGGAGACATTAATATTCCGAATGGGGTTTGTGAGAATGGAGTTTGTGTAGAGTGTAAAGAGAATAATGATTGTCCTCCTAATAGGCCTGTTTGTAATGCTAAAAATGTATGTGTTGGATGTGTGGAAAAAAGTGATTGTTATGGTGATTTAGTCTGTATTAGTGGAGAATGTGGATGTACTAGCAATAATCAATGCTCCTCTGGTTCTTGTAATGTTGATACAAATAAATGTGTAGAGTGTAAGTCTAATGCAGAATGTCCTGCAGCTAAACCTATTTGTCAGAATGATTTTTGTGTGGAATGTAAGGATGATTATGATTGTACGGATGCAGATAAATCTTACTGTGTGTCAGGAGATTGTGAGGTGTGTAGAGATAGTGCACATTGTCCTAGTGGAAATGTGTGCATTCGTGGCGAAGATTTTGAAAATATTTGTTCTTATGGTCCGGAGTGTAAAACTAATGACGATTGTGTATTAGGATTTTACTGGAAAACTTGTCATGAAGAGAGATGTGTTCAGTGTTTAAGTCCAAGTGATTGTTCAGAAGTCGAGGGGAGGAGAGGGGTTAAATTGAAGCTGTGTGTGAGTAATTTTTGTCAGGAGTGTGCAGCGAACTCTGATTGTTCAAGAGACACGCCGATATGTAACTTGAATACAGGTTATTGTGTATCATAGTATAAATTTTACTTAAATTCTTAAAACCAAATATTTAATAATCAGTATTTCTACTTATATCTTAGAGGTAAGTATTTTATATGGATGTAAAAGATGTATTGGAGAAGTATTCTAAGAAGATTGGGGATGAGATGCGTGAAAGTAAAGTAGATGTTTCTCAAATTTCTCAAGAATATAGGCAGTTTAAGCAGGATCTCCTTCCTGATTTTTCTAGATATGAAAAATGGGTTAAAAATCTTGGAAGTTTAATTAAAATTAAAATTGCTACTAAAGATGATGTTAGGATAAGAAAGCAATTAGAAATTGCTCATTTAGAATTAGAGCCTGCAGAGGTTGTGGGTTTTGCATTAGTTAGTTTTGTAAGCTTGATTTTTTTAGGTGTTTTAGGAACTGTTATAACTTGGCTTATTTATGGTGGAGGTTTTCCTCTTTTTTTCATATTTTTGATTTTATTACTTTCTGCATTTGTATTTTATTATTTTTATACTCTGCCTAATAGATTGGCTGTAAAATGGAGATTAAGGGCTAGTAGTCAGATGGTACCTGCCGTTCTTTATACTGTTATTTATATGAAACACACAAGTAATTTGGAAAGGGCAATAGGGTTTGTAAGTCAGCACATTGAACCACCTTTAGCCTTGGATTTTAAAAAAATTCTCTGGGATGTGGAAACAGGAAAGTTTTCAACTATAAAAGATAGTTTGGATAATTATTTGGATTTTTGGAAAGATCATAACATTGAATTTGTTGAGAGTTTTCATTTAATAGAAAGTAGTTTATATGAACCAGATGAAGGGAGGAGGATTCAGATTTTAGAAAGAGCCTTAAGGGTTATTTTGGATGGAGTTTATGAAAGGATGTTGAAATATACTCATTCAATTAAATCCCCTTTGACTAATGTATATATGCTAGGAATTGTTCTTCCTACCTTAGGACTAGCATTATTGCCTTTAGCTTCTACCTTGTTAGGAGGAGCAATAAAACCCCATCATATTTTTTTATTTTTTAATTTGATAATACCTTTTTTTGTTTTTTATTTAGTTTCTAATATAATGTTGAAAAGGCCAGGAGGTTATGGACAGACTGCTTTGTTAGAGAAAAATCCTTACTATTATCAATATGAATCTAAAAAGCCTTATTGGATTGCTGGAATGATAGCTTTACCATTATTAATAATTGGTTTATTACCTTTAATTTTTGGTTATACTCCTATTCCTGGTTTGTTGGGTTTGCAGAGTGATTATTCTTTAGAAGGAACTCCTTTAGGATTTTTAGGTGCTAATCTTTTTGATTTTTTTGATACTGAGGGAGGCAAGGTTGGTCCTTTTGGAGTTTTTGCGTTATTATTAAGCTTGTTTGTTCCATTTTCAATAGCACTTTTTTTTATAATAAGTTTTTCAATGAAGACTAAGAATCTGATTAAAGCAAGAGATCAAACAGTTGATTTGGAAAAAGAGTTTAATAGCAGTTTATTTACTTTGGGAAATAGGTTAGGAGATGGAACTCCGGCTGAAGTTGCCTTTGCTAAAGTTGCCGAATCAACTAAAGGACAGAAGACTAGCGATTTTTTTAAGATAATTAATACAAATATTCAATCAATGGGTATGAGTTTGGAAACTGCAATTTTTGATCCAAGTAGAGGTGCTTTGGTATATTATCCTAGTAGTTTAATTGCTACAAGTATGAGGATTTTGATAGAAAGTGTTAAGAAGGGATTGAAAGTTGCTGCTCAGAGTTTAATGAGCATTTCAGAGTATGTTAGAAATATCCAGAAGATTAATGAGAGATTAAGAGATTTGTTGGCAGATGTTGTTAGTGATATGAGAAGTAATATGACTTTTTTAGCTCCCTTGTTGGCAGGTATTGTTGTTGGCTTAGCTGCAATGATAACTGGTATTTTAGGTAAATTAAGAGATTTAGCTGATGTTGGAGGAGAAACTGCTGTTGCAGGTATTGGTAATTTGGGAACTTTTACGAAATTATTTGATATTGAGAAGATGATTCCCCCTTATTACATGCAGCTTTCAATAGGAATATATATTATTGAAATAATATTTATTTTGACGGCAGCTTTAGTTACAATTGATGCTGGAGAGGATAAATTAAAGAGAACTTATGAAATTTCAAAGAGTTTGTTAAGTGGAGGTATTTTATATTTAATAATGGCTTTCGGTTCTATTATCGCTTTATCTGCATTATCAAGTATAGCTTTGAAAGGACTAGGGGCATGATGGTAAATAAAGAAAAATAATTAAAGGACTTTAACTATTATGAAAAGTAAGTATAAAATGAAAAAGAGGAAAATAGATGATAAAAGAAGGAACAAAAAAGCGGTAGCATTAGAATATTTGTTTTGGATGATTTTAGGAATTTTTGTTTTGGTTTTAGTTCTTTCTATAATTGGGCTCGTGTTATTGGGGAAGGGCGGGGCGGCAATAGAATATATTAAAGATTTATTTAGAGGGAGAGGATAACCGGATAATATGGCAGGAGGAATAACTACAAATAAGCTTATTGCAATGATACTAATAATATTTGTTTTAGTTGTTGCTATTATTGGTATATTTAAGTTTAATGTAATAGGGACTTTAAAAGACTTTTTTCCCGATTTTAAAAAAGTAGATAGGATAGTAAAGTATGAAGGAACATCTACATTAGAAAATCCTTATTATGTGTCATTTTATGTGTATTCTGATGAGATGGATATACAGTATTTTTATAATCCCAATTCGAAAGCATTTATTTTAGGAAAGCCAGATGCTCAAGGAGTTGTTACATATCAGGCGTTTGGGAAATGGTGGGGCCCTAATCCTACTCCCCTTTATTATAGGTATAATTCTAATAAGAAGAAATGGGAATGGAGCCCTCCTCCTGTAAGTGGTAGAAGGTATTGGATGGAGACGGATAAAGAAAAAGTAAGACATGGTGTTCCGAAATGGGGCGGAGCATCTCCTGTAGCTGAGAACCTTGAGATTATTGGAAATTTAAATATCCATGATCCAAAACCAAATGTTGCCGCTGAAAGTTGGAGATGGTTTAGTCATGTAGGGTGGATTTCTGTGGATAATAAAATTATTAAGAATATAGCTTTAAAGAGAAAATATTATAGTATTTGGACTGGACGTGGTAAAGAAAAGCGAATTGCTGATACTAATAATGAATTTCTTAATGAATTAAAAGGAAAATCTGCTGAAGATGGTTTGAAAACAATTGTTGAGGTTGCTGTTAATCCTGAAAAATATGGTTTTCCTGCGGAGTTAGGAAATGATTTTAAGCAAGTGCAGTTTTGGGTTTATTTTTATGATGGGAGTGGAAAGAGAGTACCTAGTGTTGATTTTTGTAATCCTTGTTATGCTGTAGATGATGAAAAGAAATTGTTGGATTTAGACGAGTTTATTAATACTATCAATAGGATTTCAAGGAGGTATGTGAGATAATAGTTAGGAAAAGAGAGAATGGATACAATGAAAAATAAATCGTCAAAATTGAAAATTTTGAGGCCCCAAAAACCGAAGGTTTTTGATGTTTTCAAGCATTCATGTTTGAGAACAAACATGAATAAAAAAGGAGTGAAATTTTTGGGCGGGCATGTTGTTAATATAGTTATAGCAGTTATAGTTGTACTTCTTTTAGTTTATTTAGTAGTTAAGGTTTATGGATTGATTGAAGATAATAAAAGGGAAAAGGCTGAAATTCAATTAAAGAAAATTGTTGAGATAATTAATCAGGTTAATGGTGATGGGCAAGCAAGAAAAGTTGAGGTTTTCCCCCCTGGAGATGACTGGTTTTTAAGAACCTTTCCTCTTGCATTTCCTGTTGGAGAATGTAGAGGGCTGAAGGAAAGTTGTTTATGTATTTGTTCTGATTGTAATGATCCTGCAAGTAGAGCTTGTAATGGTTTTGATTTTGAGATAAAAACATTTGATTATGATTTTAAAGTATATTTATCTTATACTCCTCTTGGTCCTACTGCAGACGAGCTTCCTGATTATAGGGAAAATGAAATATCTTTGAAAGCTGTTACTCAAGTAATAATCACAAAAGATGCCGATTATATAAATTTGATAGGAGGAGCAGAATTTGAAGATGAGGAGAAAACAAAAATAGTAGGTGATAAAAAAGGAACAAGATTAATTTCTAAATTTGACGATTTTTTAGAGTCTAACATTATAGCTAGTGGCAAGGAAGAAAAAATAATTGATGCGATACAAAGTTCTTTAGATTCTTATTTTGAGGTTAAGAATAACAAAGGAGAGAATTTTTTTGTTCATTTTGATTTAGAAGATATAAGGCCTGCAAGAGGTGAATTAAGAAGTGTACATCTTCATGAGTTAAGAAATAAAATGTCTAGTGAAGGATTTAGTGAAGAAGATTATTCCAAAGTAATTAATCCTGGGTTTAGGAATGAAAGAGGTAATAAAATAATTGAAGAATTAGATAAATTTTGTGATATTGGTAAGTTTGAATATTGTGCTATTGAGCTTCCTTATGGAATTATAGTAAAGGAGAGACTGGCTATGAAATATTCCTCATGGGCCAATATTCTTGGAGGTCAAAATCCTCGTATTTATCCTAATTCTATTGAGGTTAATACAAATTATAAGGGAGAAAATTTTAAAATTATTTTTTTAATAGATGTGGATGAAAAATGAATAAAATGAAAAATAAATTTTTCAAGCATTCATGTTTGAGAACAAACATGAATAAAAGAGGATTAATGAAAGATTTTATTAGAATAATATTATGGGTAATCTTTCTTACAATAATGTTAATAAGTGTATATTATTTAATTAAGAATGTTGGGGTTTGAAATGGGAAAAAAAAGAGATATGATTACTAAAAAAGGCAAGGTTTCGGTACAGTTTCTTATAGGGGCAATTATTTTAATAGTTGGATTTGGAGTTTTGCTTTATTTTATTTTTTTAGCTAATCCAAGGCCAATTATTGATAGAGAAACTTGTCAGCAATCTATAGTTTTTAGAGGTATTGCTCCAGATATCCCTGGTGTTGGCTTGAAAGAAGCTGTACCTTTAAAATGTAAGACAGAAAAAATTTGTTTAACTATGTCTGGAAAGGATTGTAAAGATATAAGTGGAACTAAAGATAATCCTGTTAATAAGATAAAATTGAGCAAGAATAAGGATAAAGCTAAGAATAAAATAATGAATGTTATGGCAGATAATATGGTTGATTGCCATTCAATGTTAGGAGAAGGGCAATTGAAGTTTTTTCCTAGTGGGTGGTTGACTAATCAAAAAACAATTTATGGTTTAATTTGTTCAAGGATAGTTTTTGATGATGAAGTTAAGGAAAAAGTTGATGATATTGGTTATCCGGAATTTTATTCTCTTTTGGGGAGAAAAGCGATTAAAGATAGGAGTTATTTAGAATATTTACATCCCGGATGGAAACAATCAGCAGATTCTGTCAGCATTTTTAGATTATTTCAGCAGGAAGGGACAGGAGATGTAGATAAAATAAGAGATATTGATGTTAGGGATTGGAAGATGGATTTGAGTAGAGAGAATGGTTTTGCTGTAATTGCTATGGAAGCTCCAGTAGGTCAGGGAGGGTCTTTATTAAAAGGAAGTGCAACTGCTGCAGGAGTAATTACTGCTTCAATTTTAGCTGTGTATTTTTTACCTATAGGCATTATCGCGGGAGGTACACTCTTGTTAGTAGGAGGTACTACTGGGGCTACTACAGGCGGATTTGTTTTATGGCATAATTATGATGAGGATTATGATTATGCTGCTCCAGCAATTATGCCATATGATATTAATGCATTAAAAGCTCTTGGAGTAAATACTTTTGAAATAGCCCCTTAGTAGAGCTAAATTATAGGCATATGTTGTTTGATATTTAATGATAAAAATAAAATGAGAAACATGAATAAAAAAGGTGTTAGTAATATAATGGAGAATGTTGTTTTTATTTTGTTAGTTGTGGCTTTCATGGCAATTATGCTTTTTGCTCTTACAAGGGCAGGAAGCCAAGCGACACTTTTTGAGCAAGTTCATGCAAAACAAATTGCCCTCATTATTAATAAAGCAAAACCTGGAATGGAAGTTGAGTTAGATACCTTTGAACTGCAAAAGATTGCCAAGAAAAATAAATTTGCGGGGAAAATAGTTGATATAGATAATAAGAAAAATAGGGTTAAAGTTAAACTGGTAAAAGGCAAGGGTTATGATTATTATTATTTTAGTGATATTGATGTTGTTTGGAATTTAGATAAAGAGAAAAGGATTTTGTTTCTGAAAATGGTTAAGCCGAAAAGTGAAATTGTAAGTGAGGAAGAAGTGATTGAGCCAGCCGTTGAAGAAGAAGTTGAAGAAGTAGTTGAAGTAGGAGAACAAACATGAATACAAAAGGATATTATAGGTTTTCAGATGTAGGGATGTTTATTTTGTGTTTTACTATTGTAGGTATTACAATTGGAATAGGAATTTATATTTTTTATTCTAGTACTATTGATCTTAGGAGTCAGGAGGCAAAAATTCTTTATGACAAATTGATAGATGGTATTGTTGAAGATGGCAAGCTGAAAAAAGGAATTTTATTAGATGATTTTGATATTTATGAATCTGCTGGATTAGATAAAAAAATAATTGTTGATTCAGGAAAATATTATTTTAAGATAGAGATTTTTTCAGGAGAGCAACAGATGAGAAAACTTATAATTAAAGGGGCTAAAAGTTTTGAAGTTGATTGTTTGTTACCTGGAAAGAAATTTCCTAAATGTTATCCTAAAAGAGCACCAGGATTAATAATAGTTAAAGACTATGAAGAGTATAGAGTTAAAGTTTGGGCTGGAGCCAATCAGCTAGGAGGGGAAATATGATTTTGAGGAGAAGAATGAATAAGAAGGGATTGGAAGATAGTTTGTTTACTTGGATAGCTGCCTTTTTCATTATATTCTTTTTTATGATAATATATCTTTTTTTTATTTTAGTTGTTCTTGGACAGAAAAAAATAACAGGAGATTTAGATAAAGATTTTTCTTTTCAGGAAAGTGAGGTTGATTTGAAAGGAAATTCTAAATTTATTGATTTTTTGAATTCTAAAATATTGGTTAAAGATAATCAAGAGAAAGTAATTGATGCAATTAGGTTTTCTTTAGAACCCTATTTTGAGTTAAAAAATGAGGATCAAGAATCTGAAGATTATGGGAAAAGTTTTATTGAAAGATTTGGTTTTGAAGGGCTTATAAATCCTCCAAGAACGAGGATTACTTTTGGGTTTACAATTAGACATTGGAAAGGGTGGGAAGATGTTTTGGAGAGAATTAGACAAGCAGATGATGGTAAGTTTGAAGAGAGAGTTGCTGAAATTTCTGAAGCATTGGATAGGCGTTGTGGAGGAATAAATTTTTTAGAAATTCCACAAGGAAAGATATTGGAAGGAAAGTTGGTTAAGGTATCTGAAAAATCTTTAAAGGCAGGACCTCCTTATTATAAATATGATCCAATTATTCATAAAACTAATTATAAAAGAGAGAATATAGAGATTCGTTCAGGTTTAGTTGTAGGACATTTACAACCTTATGGGGTAACAGAATTTTATTTATGGAGGGATTGTGAATGAAAATTAATACAACAAAATTAAAAAGTTTGAATAAAATGAATAAAAAAGTTTGGGGTACAAAAGCAGTTTCAATTTCAATTATATTATTGGTATTGGTTAGCTTGATGTTAGGCATTGTTGGTTTGGCTTTTTTCTATCTGCAAAAAGGAGAAACTGAACGGGTAATTGGTATCCCTGGTAAGATGGATAATCTTTATCTTAAAGAAATGTGGCTGAATTTTTATTTGCAGGATGTTTTTGATAAATCTGTTAAAGATTTAGAAGAAAGTAGATATAAAGTTACAATGGATGGCAAGGTTAATTATTATCCTTCAAGTGTAACAGATGAATTTTTATCAAGGTTGATTAGTCAGGGAGCAAATGTAATAGGTTTGAAAGAAATTAGCAAGAATGAATTTATTAATAATTATAAGATAGAGTTGAATAGTTATAAAGATAAGAATGGTGATTATTCTGCTGAAGGTTTGGATGAAGTTGAGGAACAGATTGTTACTGGAAATATAGAGATAACTGAAGAGAAATTGGTTTTAAAATTAGGTTTAAAATTAAAAGAGAGCTATATTCATGAGGATCAGCTTGTTTTTTTTGATTATAATTATAAGAAAGAATTTTCAAAAGCTTTTTAAATGATAGATTGTTATAATAGTTATGCAAAAGAGGATGAATAAAAAAGGGGCCGAATTAGCTATCGGAACAATAGTGATGATTATTTTAGCTTTAGTTGTATTAGTTGTAATTATTTATGGATTTAGTGTTGGATGGGATGCTTTTTTTCAACAGATAACAGGATTAGGAGGAGGAAAAGTTAATGTTCAGACAATTATTACTAGTTGTCAATTAGCGTGTTCTACGCAGGCTCAGTTTGATTGGTGTAAAGATAGAAATGTTATTTTTGATGAGAAAGGAGATGCTAGGACTTTGAATTGTGAAGATCTTGGAAAAGAAAATGTTGGTCTAGATGATTGTGAGGTTATTACTTGTCCAACACCTCCTGCAAATACAACTACAGAAACTGGTGATTGAGTTTAATTTTAGATAATTTTTTATAATGTATTTGTTATTGGTTAGTATGGAATATGCAATGCCTCAGAAAAGGAAAAGTAAAGCTGATAAAAAGGCTAAGAGAAGATATAGTAGGTATAAGAAGGGAGGAGGGAGAAGGACAGGGGGAAGGACTGGGAGTGAGAAGAAGGAAAAATAAAAGGAAAAGAATAAAAGAAAAATAAAAGAAGAAAGTTTATAAGGATTTTTTGTTATCATAATGCATGGTAAATTTGTTAGTTAATGAGAATTTATTTTTAATTGGTTTGGCTATAGTTTGGATTATTGGAGCTATAATTCAGGATTTGAGAAGAAGAGAGGTGGATAATGTCTGGAATTTTAGTTTAATAGGATTTGCTTTAGCGTATAGATTTGCTGTTAGTATCTTTGTTGGAAATTTCCAGTTTTTCTTAAATGGTTTAATTGGGTTAGGTGTTTTTCTGCTGCTTGGAAATTTGTTTTATTACTCCAGATTATTTGCAGGAGGTGACGCTAAGCTTTTGATTGCTCTAGGAGCTATTTTACCCTTAAGTTATAGTTGGATAGTTAATTTTAGAATATTTGGATTATTTATGATGGGTTTTTTAATGGGGGGTAGTGTTTATGTTTTTATTTGGTCTTTGGTTTTGGTAGTTATTAATTGGAAGAGATTTAGAAAAGAATTTGTTAAGCAGTATAGGATTTATAAAACCATTTTTTTGATTAGTTTGGCATTTGCTTTTTTATCGTTGATAATAGGTTTTATAGAATTTGAATTTATTTTTGTAAGTTTAATATTTTTGTTATTTCCTATTTTGTTTGTTTATTCAAAAACTGTTGAGGAAAGCTGTATGATTAAGAAGGTAAGTCCGAAGGAATTAACAGAAGGAGATTGGTTGTATGAAGATATTTATGTTAAAGGGAAGAAAATAAAGAAAACATGGCATGGAGTTTCTAAGGGAGAATTGAAGTTAATTAGAGGGAAATATAGTCGGAAGATTTGGGTTAGATATGGAGTGCCTTTTACTCCTAGTTTTTTAATTGGATTCTTGGGGTTGTTGTGGTTGAATAGGTTAGGGTGGATTTAGTTTAAGGTATCCTAAAGCTTATTTCTGGAAGTTCCTTAGTTGGTTGTTCAGTCTTTGGTATGGTTGTTCTTTTTGCTCTTTTTTTAGTTTCAAGTTTTGATTGGAGTTTTTTTAGTTCTGATTCTTCTACTTTTTCTTTTTTTAGTTCTTTATCTTTATATATTGGAATAATGTTTATTGCTGGATAGTCTTGAAAGGAAAAAGTTTCAATCTTTATGTCATCTGGTTTAAGTTTAGTTTTGATTTTCTTTGCTATTTTTTGGGCAAGAATAAGGACAGATTTTGGGATTTTTTCAATAGTTGTTTTTTCTTTTGGTATAACTAAAGAATGTCCTTCTGATAATGGATTAAGTTCTAGGATAGCTATTGATTTATTATTTTCTGCTATTTTGTAAGAAGGTAGTTCTCCTTCTATAATTGATTGGAAAATTGGTTTTTCTGTTGTTCCTGATGGTTGGCCTGCTTGTTGAATTCCTTGTTCTGAAATTTGTATGTTGTTTTGCTTTAGAAAATCTTCAAGGCTAACTGGATCTAAGGTTTGGATATGTCCTTTAATCTGTTCTTTATTTTCATTAGGAAGTTTTTCAACTTGATCTAATAATTGTTTTTTAACTTCTTCTGCTTGTTCTGTTGTAAATGCCATTTTATCCTATTGCTCGCCTAAAATCTATAACTTCTGCTGAAATGGTATTTTCAATTTCTTTTAATTTTCCTAATAAATCATCTGTGCCAAGGTTTTCATCTCTTGCAAAAGTTGCTATTATTGCGTTAATGCCAAAAGCAACGGGTTCTCTTTCCATTTTTATGTTACTACTTTCATTCATAGCTATTATTTTTTCTGCTTTTGTTTCTATCTCTTCTAGATCTGTATCTGGAGATTCTGGCATTATTTTTACCTTAATCCATGCGTCTGTCATAATAGTTTTTTGCTTTAATTGTTTATAAAGATTTCTCTTGATAGCAGATGGTTATTTTAATAAACCATAATTCTTATAAAGAAAATTGGTCTTTAAAAGATAATATTGAAATAGGTGAAATTGGATGGAAGGTAATTATCAGCAATTGGTTGAATTTATATCAGAAAATTCGGGAGTTTCTGTAGAGGATATTGAGAGAAAAATTGAAGCTAAGCAAGCTAAACTTTCTGGCCTGATAAGTAAGGAGGGCGCTGCTCAAGTTATTGCAGCAGAGTTAAATATTAATTTTGAGAAGCAATTAATTAAAGTTTCTCATATGGCTTCTGGAATGAGGAATGTTAATATTATTGGTAAAATTATAGAGATGTTTCCAATTAGAGAATATAACAAGAATGATAGAAGCGGGAGAATAGGAAGTTTTGTTTTAGCAGATGATACTAGTAATATAAGGACAGTTCTTTGGGATGAGAATCATATTGATTTAATTGCAAAGAAGGAAATAAGCCAAGATAATTTTGTTGAGATAAATAATGCAAGTATTAGAAATGGAGAATTACATTTAGGAAGTTTTTCTGAAATAAAAATTTCTGATAAGAAAATTGAGGGTATAGTAAGTGAAAAACCCACTATTGAGAAAAAAATTATACAGTTTGATACTAATAATAATGTGTCTGTAAGAGCTTTTATCGTTAATATGTTTGAGCCCAAGTTTTTTGAGGTTTGTCCTGAGTGCAGGAGAAAAGTTAGTGAGGATGGATTGTGTAATGATCATGGGAAGGTTGTTGCTGAGAAACGATCTTTGTTAAGTTTGGTTATTGATGATGGCACAGATAGTATAAGGGCTACTATTTTTTCAGATGTTTTAGAGAAAATTATGTCTAAGGAGGAATTGGAAGATGGAGAATTGTTTGCCGCTAAGAAAAAAGATTTTCTTGGTAAGGAAATTGTTATTAAAGGGCAAGTAAGAAGGAATGCCATGTTTGATAATAATGATTTTATTGTTGAAGGGTTTGAAGATATTGATATCGATAAGTTGATTGAAGAGTTGGAGAAGTAACATTTATTAATCTTTGATTTTTAGGTATTTTGTTAAGAGAGGTTAAAATGTTACTAAGAACCCATGTTATGTTTGCTATTTTGGTTATTTTAGTTTTTGTTAATTATGTTAGTAATAAGTTTGTTTTTGTTATTATGGTCTTAGTGGCTACTATTTTGCCGGATTTAGATACTGATAGGTCAAGCTATGGAAGACATTTAATTTTTAGACCTTTGCAGTTTTTTACAAAACATAGAGGAGTTTTTCATAGTTTTACAACTGCAGCAGTATTTGCAGGCATAATTGCAGTTTGGTTTCCTGTTGCAAGTTTTGGCTTTTTTGTAGGCTATTGTGTGCATCTTTTTACAGATAGCTTTACAAAACAAGGAATACAGCCTTTTTGGCCATTTGGATGGAAAACTAATGGGCCTTTAGTAAGTGGGGGAAGGACGGAAGAAATTTTATTTTTAGGGTTAATTATTGTCAATCTTTTGTTGTTTTTTAGTCTGGTTGTAATGAGTTGATGTTATTTTTTGGATACAAAGAAAAAATTTTGTATTTTTTCTAGATGTCAAGAATCTTTGAGATTCTTGAGCACATCCAAAAACCTTAGGTTTTTGGTGTCATAAAATCAATATAAGAGGTAAGGATTTTGTGATATATATAACAAATTTAGGTAATACTTATAAGTTAATTTGGGTTGGATTTTATATGGTTAAAAAAAAGGCAGAAGTGAAGAAAACTGAAAAGAAAACTGCTAAAAAGGTGGAGAAAAAAGAAGAAGAAGAAGTAGAGGGAAAGGTTAAGGAAGAAGTAGAGGAAAAAGTAGAAGAAAAAGTAGAAGAAGAAGTAGGGGAAAAAGTAGAGGAAAAGGTTGAGGAAGAAGTAAAAGAAAAAGAGATTAAAATGAGAGATCTTCCCGGGATTGGTCCTGCTGCTGTTGAGAAGTTGGAGGCTGCTGGTATTTTTGATTTAATGGGAATAGCTGTTTTAGGGCCCAAGGAGTTGTCTGAAATGGCTGGATTGGGGGAAGCTGCTGCTAGGAAAACAATTCAAGCTTCTCGGAAGATGATGGATTTGGGTTTTCAGGATGGATTAGAGTTTGCTGAAAAGAGAAAGGAAATAAATTATATTACTACAGGAAGTAATGAGCTGGATGATCTTCTTGGGGGAAAAGGAATGGAAACTAAGGCAATTTCAGAAGCCTTTGGTGCTTATGGATCTGGAAAAACGCAATTAGGCTTAACTTTAGCTGTTTGTGTTCAGTTGCCTGTTGAAAAAGGAGGTACCGAAGGCAAGGCAGTTTATATTGATACAGAAGGAACTTTTAGGCCTGAGAGGATTAAGCAAATTGCAAAGGCAAGAGGCCTGAATCCTGAAAGTGTTTTGAAGAATATTTTAGTTGCCAGAGCTTTTAATAGTGACCATCAAATTTTGTTAATTGATAAGATTGGAGAGTTGATTAAAAATGGAGAACCGGTAAAGCTGGTTGTAATAGATAGTCTGACTGCTCATTTTAGGGCAGAGTTTGCAGGAAGGGGGCAGTTGGCAGATAGACAGCAGAAATTGAACAAGTATTTACATAATTTAATGAAGATTGCAGAGCAGTTTAACTTAGCTGTTTATGTTACTAATCAGGTTATGGCTAATCCTGCTATGATGTTTGGAGATCCTACAACTCCTATTGGAGGGAATATTGTTGGTCACGCCTCGACTTACAGGATGTATATCCGTCGTGGGAAGAAAGGTAGTAGAGTTGCAAAGCTGATAGATAGTCCTAATTTGCCTGATAATGAATGTGTTTTTTGGGTTACAGACAAAGGTGTTTGTGATGATGGGTAAAGGTTAAATTCTTATCGCTAGAACAATTTTTTTAGTTTTTCAATATTAATTTCAGAAAAATCATTGATAGTAATATCTGCGTGTTTAAATTCTTTAGCCGAGTTGTATTTTGTAATAAATCCTATTGCCTTCATATTACCTCTTTTTGCTGCCTTGACACCATCAACAGCATCTTCAATTACTACACATTCTTCAGGCTTAACTCTAATTTGTCTAGTAGCTTCTAGGAATACATCTGGGTCAGGTTTATGATTCTTAGTATCTTCTGCAGTGACTATGGCATCAAAGAATTTCCTTATCTTTAGCAAGTTTAGTATTTTTTCAGCTCGCCACCGTAAACTTGAAGTTCCAACAGCACATTTAATCTCTTGTTCTTTACATTGTTTAAGAAGATTGAGCAAATCTTTACTTGGTTTTTCATTTTTTAACAATTTTAGCTGAATCCTTGCAGATTTCTTAGAGAAATCAATGGGATCATATTCTTTGATGCCATATTCTTGCTTCCAAGCTTTTAAATTGTCTTTTAATGGTCTTGAAAGATTTTTCTTTATGTAATTGTCAGAAAAATGGACTTCTTCGTTTTTAAGTAGAATATTAAAGGATTCCCAAATATGTTTAACTGAATCAATAAGTACCCCATCCATATCAAAGATTATTGCCTTGAACATATTAATCTAATTAATCTGAGCTTCTTTAAATATTTTTGTTACAGACAAGGTGTTTGTGATGAGTAAAGGTTAAATAGTTTAAGCCCTTATATTTACCATGTCATATAATGATGGTAGAACAATTAATGTTTTAGCACTTGTTAAAGATGGAGAGAGATATATCTTTCTTTATGATGATAATAATTCTAAAGAGTTGTTAAACACATTAGGAAGATATGCTGCAGATGAGGAATTAAGCTTTACTTGGTATGATGCTGGTATTTTAAGCCAGAAAGTTAAAGTGTTTGAAAAGGAAAATAGAGATTTGACAATTAAGAAAGAGGTGGAAGGTTTGAAGTTTAAGAGGAATTTGGAAGGCTTTTTTAAATAGTTTTATAAACTTATTTTCCTTTTTGGGGTAATGAAAAAGGGGAAGAAGTTAGATTGGAAGCAAGAAGCTTGGAAAGTTTTTTATGTAGCTAGTTTCCTTTTTGTAACTATATTTTTTGTTTTGCCCTATTTAATCCAGGTTTCAACATATTTCCATGAAAAAGGGCATCAGAAAGCATTGACTAAATATGGAGTGCCTAATAGTTATGATCTTAATCTTTTAGAAACAATTCATAATTTTTATAATCCCAATGTACAAAGACTAGGAGTTACTAAATTTGATATTGAAAAATATAATGAATTAGATAAATTTCAAAGAGCTGAAGTTAATATGGCCGGAATAATTTCTGATTTAAGATTTTTGTTTTTAATAAGCATTTATTTAGCCTTTGTTAATGTTTATGTATTTTATAAGGTTAGAATCAGGAAAGAGTATAATTTAATTTGGGTTTTAGCCGCTAATTGGTGTTTATTTATGTGGCTTTTAGCTTTAGTTCAGATAACTGTTTCAAATCTGACTTTCTTTTCAGGAGATTTTTTTCAACTGATACAAAAATTGAGATTATGATTAATAAATAAAATATAACAATTTATAAAAACTAATTCTTTTTTTTGTTTATATGGAAATGGATCCAATAGAATTGGCTAAAAAAACTGAAATATGCTTGAATTGTAAGAATATTGTTGTTGGTAAGGGAAATGAGAATGCTGATATAATGTTTGTTGGAGAGGCGCCAGGAAATAGGGAGGATATTGAAGGAATTCCTTTTGTTGGAGCGGCTGGGAAGAATTTGGATAAATTGTTAGATAAAGTTGGTCTAAGTATAGATGATGTTTATATAGCGAATATATTAAAATGTAGGCCTCCAGAGAATAGAGATCCCTTGCCAGAAGAGATTAAAGCACATACTCCTTGGCTTTTAAAACAGATTAAAGATATTAATCCTAAGATAGTCTGTAGTTTGGGGAATTATGCAACAAAGTTCTTTATGGCTAAAGGAGATGTTGACAAAATGACAAGTCAACCAGGAATAACAAGTGTTCATGGAAAAGTTCAGATGATTGAAATTGATGGTTTAAAAATTAGGTTAATACCTTTGTTTCATCCTGCTGCTATAATATATAGAAGAGAGTTGATAAATGATTGGGAAGAAGATATGGAGGTTGTTAAGAATGAGATTCGGCAGAGAGGTTTGTTTTAAAGATTTTATAATATTACCATATTGTATCTGTTTCATCAATTTTCATGATATACATTTCATCAGTCCTTAGATACCAGAATACTAATATTTTGTCTTTAGGTTTTTGTTCAATTAAATCATTTATATTGTAGATGTTAGCACTGTAAAGCATTACATAATCTGCATCAAGTTCTTCAATATTTTCATATAGTTTTTTAGTTGTAAAATCAAAAGGAAGGTATGTTGAAGGAATTATCCAGTCAACTTTTCCAGTTTTAATATCTGGATATTTTTTTTTGGAGTATTTGACTATATCTCCCGAAACTGAACTAATAAGCACATTTTTTCTTACTCCTCTCTCCGTTATGTCTTTGACAATGAAATGTAATAATTCTTTATCTTCTTTGAAATTTCCCTGAGATTTTATTTCAATATTAATTTTTTTCTTATCTCCTATGATATCCATTACGTCTTTATATAAAGGTATTTCAACATGGGTTAAGCTTTGAAGTTTTTTGTAATTTAATTTACGGACATTATTTGTTAATCCTTCCATTCTAAAAAGATTGCCGTCGTGATAAACTATTCTTTTTTTATCTTTTGTATATTGAACGTCAAATTCTACAAAAGCATATTCTGGAGATTCTACAGCTGCACTTATAGCCTCTAGAGTATTTTCTTTGTATTTTATTGAGTCTCCCCTATGAGCTCCTTTAATATACTCATAATCATCTAAAACATCAATTGCAGGGATTGGGACTGCGAATAGGAGCAGATATAATAAAGTTATGATTGAAATTTTCATTAAAGCTATAGTTAAAATTAATTTTTTATGTCTCTTTAATTTAGAAACTACTCTTTTCATGTTTTCTTATAATAATAAGGACTTTTTAACTTTTTTGTATTGCAAAAGTACATTTATTTTTCTTAGAAAGTTTTTCTATTTGATTGAAAGTATTATTTATTATTGATTTTGTCTTTTTTAAGTCCTCACCAGTTATTGAAATACGGTAAGTTCCTGCAGATATATAGCTAAGATTGCATCCTTTTTCCTTACAAGATTCTTCTATGATATTTTTAACTACATTTATACCATCCGATGATGAACATGAAAGCTTGAAGATTTGTTTGATTTCTTTAGGCTTTTCTTTTTTTGTTTCTAATATTTTTAGAATTTTTTCTGTATTCTTTTTGTCTGTATATTTTTCTAATAATTTTGAATCGTTCTTTAAAGATTCAAAGAAATCTATTAAAGAGTATTTTTCAGTTATTTTTTCTACAGTTTGTTCAGATTCTTCTTTTCCTAAGGCAGTTTTTAGAATGGCACGATAAGATTTTTCTTTTGATATCTTGTCTAAAAGCTCTTTTTTTTCATTTTGTTTTACTCTTCTTAATGATAGATATATTTTATCTCCTCTAATACTCAAAATTTTACAGACTATTTTTTTGTTTGGAACTACATAATCCCTTAAATTTCTTATTCTTCCTGGAGATATTTCAGAAGTTGTTATTGTCCCTTCTCCACCCTCTTGTATTTTTACGAATACTGTTGTTCCAATTATTTTTTCTACAGTACATAATACTATTTGTCCTTCTTCTAATTGATATTGGTTTTCCATAGAAAAATAGTAGAATTAAGGGTTATAAAGATTTGCTTTTAGCTTAGAACTTCAATTATTCTAGCTTTTATATCCGCTTTTCCACCTTTAGGCTCAGCTAATATAACATCACATATTAAGCATTTTACTTTTGTAGTTGCTCCTTCGAATATGATTTGTTCGTTCTTGCATGATTGACAACGTGTTTTAATAAATCTGTATGCCATGATAAGAACGAGATTTTTTAGTTTTTAAATGTTTTTATACCTTTACCAACTCAAATTCTATAGATTTAAATATATTGATTATTATTTTGATTTATGGAAGGAGATTTTGTAAGTCAAGAAAACCCTAAGGGATGGGGGAGAGTTTTTTTAATATTGGCAATTGTGGCTATATTAATAATAATAGCAATATTTATTTTTTACTTGTTGAAGTCTTCAGAAAAGGTATCTTCAGGAATTAAACTAGACTTGAATGAAAGTGAGAGTGAGGTTACTCTGGAGGAGGGAGGAAAAGTAGATTTTGTTTTAGATGATGGTAATCATTCTTTAAGAGTTGATAGTTTTCAAGGAAATAGAGTAAATTTTACATTACAAAGTGAGCCTATTGAGGCTAGCTTGAATTTAGGTGAAGAGGGTTCATATGATTTAAATGGAGATGGTGTAAATGATATTACTGTTAAATTTAATAGGGTTGATAATGGGAAACCTGTATTGGGGATTAGTGAGTATATAGAAGTTGAGCGAACTGATGATGCAATTGATGTAGGAGATACTAGTGTTCCCGTGGTTAGTGGTGGTGGTTCTTCTAGTGGTGGAGGTGGAGGAGGAGGTTCTTCTGGTGGTGGAGGTGGTTCTGGGGGTGGAAGTAGGGGGAGTGGTAGTAGTGCCGGAGCTAGTGATACTGTGACTGATGAAGCAATAGTAGAAGAAACAATCCAACAAAGAGCTGTAAGAGAATTTGATGAAACAGTTTGTGAGGAATTAGAAGATTTGATTGAACAAATAACGTGCGTTGGAGCTGTAATTGAGCAAAAAGATACTAATAATTGTGTAGCACTACAAATTGCAGAATTAAAAGAACAATGTTATGGATTTTCAGCGTTAAAAGCAAAAGATGTGAGTATATGTGATAATATAGATGATGCAGAAAATGAAGATGACATTTTCGAAGATACTAAGGATCTTTGCATTCTTGATGTTTTAAAACTTGGAGTTAAAAGTGTGGATCTATGTGATTCTATCACTTCAGATACAATAAAGGATGATTGTGTTTATCATATGGTTACAACTGATGAAGATCCAATAATTTCTCTTTGTGAAAGATTGATTTCTTCCAATTTGAAAGAAAATTGTGTAAGATTAATTGCTCAGGAAAAAAAGGACTCTAACATATGTAGTTCTTTGACTGAAAATAGTTTAATAACTATATGTGAGCAGAATAGTGTGGTTTCTTTTGAAAGTAATTTTAAATTATTGGAAATATCTGAACCTGTTACTATCCCTACTTCCAACGTTGTACTAGAAGAAATTGAAGGATTTGGCGAAATAGTGAAATATGATGCGGATGAAACATTTTGCGGTTTAGTTAATGAACCAGAAACTTTTGCTCCTATTGGAAATTTATTTAGATTGCCACAGGCTTCTAATGATTTAATGGATGCTTATTTTATTTGCGTTGGGGATTTGGGGGCATTCCCAAGAAAAAAAATTCCTAGACCTTTTTTATCTCCTCAAAATAAAGAATTATATAAAATAGATAATTATTATGTTGCATTTTTTACTTATGTATATGAGGGAGAAGAAAAGTATGGTATTGTTACACATGTTGAATATGTTAGTATAAGTTCAGATGCTCCAGAAGATAGACTTCTTGGTGGAGCATGTACTGGGACTTTTAAGGGGGAGTTTGAAGGAAGTAATGGTGGTATTATTAGTTTAGGATTATGTGGTGATTTTAATTTAGGCAATGCTTACTTTGTTGATTATGATAATAGCAAGGAAGATATAATAATTAAGTTGCCTAATGGTGAAGAACATCAAGTAAAGATGGCTAAACTTATTTCTGCCGAAGAAGAATTAGGAACTATTGGAATAATTGAACGATTAATTAATTGGTTTAAAGGTCTTTTTTGAATCTTATTATACTCTTTTATACCTTTACCAACTCAAACTCCAACTTCTTTTTGATTAAATCTATAAATTTATTTTCATCTTCGATTTTAATTGTGCATCCTGCTGCATGCTTATGCCCTCCAGAATCTCCACCCCCTAAATCATTAGTTATAGAATCCATAAGTTCTTTGAGATTTCTTGGAGAATCAGGGTTTCTGCCAGCCATTCTTGTAGAAACCTTAATATTATTATCATTATAAGCCATTGCTATAATTATTGTTCCTTCTTTGTAGACTGAAGAGAATGAGAGAATTGAAGCTAATGTCCCAATAATAGTGTCTTTGACGTTATCTTTAGCATTTATTATTACATATTCTCTTCCTTCGATATTACCATTATTTTCAATATACCTTAATCCAGATATTATTTGCTGTTTATATTTAATATGCAATCTTTCTGCTTTTTTTCTTGCATAGCTGTTTCCAAGGCAAAACAATAGTGCGATTTCTGGCCGCCCCATTCTACTACAAGCATTTATTTTTGCAGACATTTCTCTTGCATCTTCAATTTTGTTGAATAATTTTATTAGATATAGGTTTCCTATGTGGTCTGAAACTTCTTTAGAGGAAATTCTTAACATAACTGCAGTAGTTAGATTTTTCATTTCTTTTTCATTTAAATCAATAAGGGCCTTGTATTTATTGCCAATTTTTTCGATTCCTGCCTCTCTTAGAATTTCTGTAACACCCATATAATTTCCAGTAACACCAGAAATAAAAGGCCTTGAACTATATTCTAATGCCTTATCTAAAGGGCGAGTAGAAGGGTATATTAATAACCCTTTTTTTAATTTAACATCAGCATCTTTTATTATAGAATCTCTTATTTTGCTGATTTCTTTTTCCATTATATCTCCCACCATTCCTAAAATAGCTAGATGGGCTAGGTCTTTATTATCCTCAGAAATTTCTTTGGAAACAAGATATGTTAATTCTGCCGAACAAAGATTGTCAGAATCTTGAATTAAATGAGGGTTAAAAATAGTTATGTTTTCTGGTATTTTATTTGTTAGTTCATGATGATCTATTATGAAAATTTCTTTTTGTGTTTCAGATAATAAGTCTAAACTCCCAGACCCTAAGTCAGATAGTATAATTATTCTGTCTTCTGGAAATAAATCAATTTCTTCTTTGTTTAATTGTTTTATTATTTTAGTTGAAAATTGTTTTCCCAGTCTTTCAAGAGTTTTTGTTAAAATTGCTGCAGAAGTTATACCATCTGTATCAAAATGACTTACGACATGAACTTTTTTATATTTTATTTCTTTGATAAGATAGTTTGTGAATTTTTGAATATCTGGTAACATTTTCCCCTTTTTTTAATTTGATTTAATTTTTTTGCCATCAAATTAGTTTAGAATAGATAATTTAGTTTAAAAAGATTATTGGATCTAGTTGTAACTGATAAATTACTATTTACTTTTTTTATAATCCTGTCTTTTTTTAAGTTTTGCTTTGGTTATAATTAAAGCACGTTCTGCATTTTTATCTTGCTTATTTTTTTTAAAATGTACAATAATCTCCTGAAGTTTGTTTTCTAGATTAATAATAGTTGGTTCTTGAAAATTGTCTTCTAAAACTTCCTTTATTTTTAATCCATAAAGCCTAATTGATGGAATTCCATACTGATCTCTAAGTACTAATCCTATTTTTTCAGATGTTAATCCTTTACCAGCTAGTTTTAAGATTATAGCTCTTACTTCTTCTTCTGTGTATTTTAACCAGGCTGGTTTTTTTAATTCTTGTTTCACCATGATAATAAATTAAGAATAAGGTTTTTAAAGGTTGTGTTCATTTGAATAGAATTACAGATTTACTGATAAATCCATAAATTTCACAGCCCGGTAGTGCAGTGGTCAAGCATTGAGCGCTTTGGACGCTTAGACCCAGGTTCGAATCCTGGCCGGGCTATTTTTAAAAAAGGTAGAAAAGAGATAGAAAAGGAAAGAAAGTAAAAATGGTATTCAAAGAAAACTTTAGGGACATCAGTTCATTTGGAGGTTTGCCTCTTTATATAGTTATGATGCTGGTTTTTTTACTTATTGGAATATATGATATATTTTATCAGCTTCTTTTTGGATTGGGAGTTATTTACGTGATGTTTTTTGGCGTTCGTTCTATTTATTTTAAAGAACGTCCTAAAAAACAGAAATTTAAAAATTGGTTACAAAAGATTGATGCTAATTCTTTTCCTTCTGCACATGTATTGAGGGCAACTGTTTTAGGAATTATAATTGCAAATTTTTTGTCTAATGTTTATGTAAGTCTTATAATTTTGATTGTAGTTATTCTAACTGGCTTTTCTAGAGTGAAGTTAAGGCAACATTTTTGGAATGATGTCATCTTTGGTTGGATTTTTGGTTTTGTTATTGGAGTTTTGTCTGTTAAGTTTTTCTAATGCCTATATCTTCCCCTTTTTTCTATTGTTTTTATTCTTTCAAGAATTAAGTCATGTTGGTTGCCTTTGTAATTCTTTAATATAATATTTATGGCTTGATCTGCTATTTTGAAATGTTTTGCTTCTAATGCCTGTTTGAGAAGATGAAGGTCAACTGCCTTATCTTCTACTTTACGGGAATGGAATCCTAAGCCAAAATCGATGAGATAGAGATTTTTGTTTTTGTAAATCATGTTTGAAGTTGTTAAATCTCCATGGACAATATCTTGGTCATGTAGTTTACTTATTGTTTCTGATAATTGCTTACAGATAATTTTCCAGTCTAGGTTCTCTAGATGTTCGGAAAGTTTTTTGCCGTCGATAAAACTCATTGTGATAATCTTATCATCTTCATTGATATCTATTATTTTTGGTACGTTGATTATTTTAGAAAGTTTATTGATTATTTTGGATTCAGACCTTGTTCGACGTTTTCTAAGTTTATCATCTAATTCTTTAAGTCTATAAGATTTTGGGACTCTGTTTTTTTGAATCTGATTGTTTTTGTCTAAAGATATGATTGCTTCTGCTCCGTGGCTGATAAGTTCTGATTTTGGCATATATAATTAGTTTCGAAAGGTATTTAAAAACATTTTCATTTACATATATGAAAAAGATGGTTGCTGCTGAGACGACGGATTGGGTTATTGTAATTTTGAAAATGGTTTTTGCCATTTTAGGTTGTGCTTTTGTGGTTTTAAAAGTTACTCCAAAATCAAGAAATCTTTTTCCGAATGCTGTAGAAGGACTAAAATCTGTTGGGGCATTTATTTTTATCCTTAATACTTTTATTATTTTTTATACAGCTAAGCTGCTTTTAACTTTTTTATCTCCGCTTTATCGGTATGACTATGATGCTATGCCTTATATTATTACAATAAAGCCAGCATTTGACGTAGTATTAGGATTTTATAATTATATACCATGGATATTGGTAGCTGTTGTTTTTGTTGTGGCTTTTGATTATTTAAGTAATAAGAATTAATTTTAGAATTTGATTAAAGTTTCATTTTTTTCCCAAATTTTCTAGCTAGTTTTTGCATTTGTTTTTGTGAGAGTCCTTGAGAGGCATCTATTTCTGATAAATCGCTTGCTCCTGATGTCAGTTCTTTTAGCATTTTGTATTGTTTTAGCAATTGCCTTATATCTGTTGTAGTTGTTCCAGAACCTTTTGAGATTCTTCCTAATCTAGAAGTTTGTTTTTCTAGTATTTCAGGATTGCTAATTTCTTCTGGAGTCATTGAATCAATAATGTGCCGCCATTTCTTTATTTTGTCTTCTTGAACCCCCATAATCTCTTCTGGTATTTTTGCTTTTGCAAATCCAGGCATCATTTTAGCAATTTTTGATAAACTACCTATTTTAGACATTTGTTTTAATTGTTCTTGGAAATCTCTTAAATCAAATCTTCCTTCTTCCAATTTTATTTTTAGTTTTTTTTGCGACTTTTCGTCTATTGCTGATTGAACTTTTTCTAATAATCCTTCTAAGTCTCCTAGTCCTAATAATCTTGATATAAATGATTCAGGATTAAAGGTTTCAAAATCATTCATTTTTTCTCCCGTTCCAATAAAAAATACAGGGGCTTTTGTTTCATTGCATGCAGTAAGTGCGCCTCCTGCTTTTGCTGTAGAATCCATTCTTGTAATTATTACTCCATTAACATTGCATGTTTTCTGAAATTCAAAAGCTTGGTCTTTAGCTGCTTGTCCAATGTCTGCAGGAATTACAAGAAGTTTATGGTCTGCATTAATAAGGTCAATAAGAATTTTTATTTCTTCAACAAGTTCTTGATCTAAGGAATGCCGTCCAGCAGTATCAATAATAATAAGGTCAAAATCCTTTAATTCTGGTTGGAATTTTTTGTAAATTTTAGAAGCATCTTTCTCTTTTTTGTCTATAAAAACAGGAACTTTTAATTGATTGCCTAGTTGTTCTAGTTGGTCTGCTGCAGCGGGCCTATGAACATCTAATCCCAATAGGCAAGTTTTAAAACCTCTTTTTGAATAATAACTTGCTAGTTTCCCACAAGTTGTTGTCTTCCCAGATCCGTAAAGGCCAAGGAGCATTATTTTAGTTTGTTTTTTCTTTTCTAGTTTTAGTTCATACTTTTTCCCGCCTAATAATTTAATTACCTCATCATGAAGTAATTTGGTAATATGTTCTTTTCTTTCTATATTTTTAATTTTTTCATCTTCAGCAGCAAGTTTTATTTTATCTCCTAGTTCTTTTACAAGATGGACATTAACATCAGCTTGAATTAAAGCTCTTTGCAAGTCTTTAATAATTATTTCTATTGTTTTTGTATCAAGAAATATAGCTCCAGCTATTTTGTCAAATCCCTTTTTTAATGCAGAAGATAATTTGTCTAGCATGAAATATTAAGAAATAAAGGCTTTTAAAACATTATGGAAATGCTTTAACTCATTCAAAGTTGAAGTTTTTGAAGAAAAATAGATAAATAAATATAAACAAAAATTAAAAGATTAAAAATTATTTTTTCTTTTTCTTCTTTTTTCTTCCGCCTCTAGCCATCTTAGCTTCACAGACATTTCCTTTTGCATCTATGTAGTAAAGATAACCTGTTTTTCTTTCAACAACACCTTTTGCAATGACTTTTCCCATATTAGAATTTTACCTCCTTATGCATTTTAGCTTTACATAGAATAAATAAGTGCTTAAGTATTTAAATGTTTCTGCCCTCGTCGGTAAAAATCCTATATTCCTTGCAGTTTTTTGGGATTTCAAGTAATTTATCAAATTTTTCCTTGGGTTTTATAGATAGTTGGTTTGTTTTTATGGCCTTGATATCAACAATCTGATTTCCTAAAAACCATATAGCTATAAATGGCTTGCAGAAAAATGAGTGTATGGAAAGTTTAGTTGGTTTTTGAAAAGAAAAAAGTAATGGGGGGCTATTTTTTTTGAACATAAGTCCAGTCATTTTGGATATGGTCTGGTTACATTCTAAAACATCTAGATTTATTCTTTTATTTTTATAATTAAAATTGAATTTTACCACCATGATTTTCTAGTTTCCTCTTTTTCTTTTTCAATATTGTTATTCGTTTTTAGATTGATATATTTTTGGTATTCTATTTCAATGTTTTCTTCACAAACATAATCATGATGTCTAAAGCCTCCTCCGAAAGTTTTAGGAATGTGCATTAATTCATGAATTAAAGTTTTAAGTTTATCTTCATCTGATAATTTGTCAAATCTTTCTGAAATAGTTTCTATGGCATAAAACCCTTTTCTGCTTAAGGCAAGTTGCATTACTTTTCCCAATGCATGACATCTTGCTATAGTTCTCCTGCTTGAGCTTCCATAACTTCTTATGCAAATTACAGAATCTATTTTAACGTGTGGGAAGAGTAAGAAAGCTATTTCATTTATAGTTTCTTGAATGTCTTCTGCTAGTTCATATTTTATTGGCATTTTTTTATTTTTGTTGATCGGAGTTACCCTCTTCTGATTGATAAGATTCTATAGCTGAATATATAATATCCTCAATTAAGCTTTCTATATTATCCTTTTTTGGTTTTTTTTCAAAACATAAATTATGAAATTTTTTGATTTTATTATCTGGAATTTCTATTTCATAGATCTTCCATCCCGCTTCTTCAAAACTTTTACGATTTAATTCCGAATTTAAATTTTTTAACATGTTTTGGTCCCATTGGTATCTGAATCCTTCTCCATTATTGCTCCATGCTAAGAAGTTTAATGGTAAATAGAATTTCTCTCTAAATCCCTCAGTATCTTGAATCATATAATATCCTTTCATTTTATCTTTCTTCAGGAGGTTTCCAAGGCCTTCCTAGAGCTTTGTAAATTTCTTTTTCTGTTCTTCCAGCTATGAATTTATTGTTTTTAAAAAGTCCATGGTTATTTAATTTAAATCCAAGTTTTTTGGCAACAACTCTTAATCCAATACTTGCTCCAGTCTCACTTGAGTAAGCTAATAATGTTGCTCCCCATTCTTCTGGAATAGTATAATATAATTCTACTTTTACCTCTTTAATTTTAAAGGTAGCTTCATGCTGGCCACCTTGAAGGTATTTTCCCTTCTTTTTTAAAAATTCTTCAAGTTTTTCTTTATTTTTTGGAATAACAATAAGATCTATATCTCCTGGGTTTTTCTCTTTCCTTCTTATACTTCCTGCTATTTGAATTCTCTTGCAGTAGGGTTTTAGTTGATTAAGAAGGATATTTGCAAGGCTTAGGACAAAAGTTCCTTTTCTTGTTGTTACAACTTTCCCTTTTTTTATTACTCTTCTTTCCGCCATGACTTATTAGAGAAAATAATGTTTATAAGATTTTTGAAGGTTAACGAGTCATAATTTCCAAAGCATCTCGATGCTTTAGTTTATGATTTTTTCCTACAGCCCGTTTGGTTCTAGCATCTATTGCTTTTATAAAATTATCTCCGAAGTCGGAATGAAGATGGTAAGCGAAGTCAAGGGCTGTTGAGTTTTCTGGAAGTAAGAAACAATCTGGTAAGATGTTTCCCTTACTGTCTGCTAGTTTGTTTGCGCCTGCTGGGAAGATTGCTATGTATTTGAGTAAGTTGAAAACTGTTTGGTTTAGGATTTCTTGGATTCCTGTTGATTTGTATGGTTTTAGTACGTTATCTTTTATGTTGTTTAATGCTTGTTTTTGTTTTTCGTTTGGGTTTCCTTTGATTTCAAAGGTTGGGTTTCCTGGGATATATTCTATTAGATCTGCTTTGGATGCTTCTCTTAAGGCTAGTTCTGAGTCTGCACTGCATGGGATGATTGTTAGGTTTGGATAAGCTTTTTTTAGCTTAGTTAGGTTTTTGGCAGAGGCTGGTTTGTCTATTTTATTTGCAGCTATTATCATTGGTTTTGTTAAATGTCTTAATTCATGTGCGAAGCTTAGTAATTGATTGTCTGTCCAGTTATTTGGTTTTTCTATGTTGAAGTTGCCCGTTCTTACTACTTGTTTTACATCATCTTCTTTGACCTTTAATCCTGAAAATTGTTTTGATATTGCTTTTGCAAAATCGGTTTTTGTAGTTTGAATATTTTTAGAGAGAGCTTTCCATGTTTTTTTCAAAATTCCTAGATACCATAAATCTAATTCTTTTTCTAACATCCCTATGTCTTTAATTGGATTATAGTTTTTTGTTTCTTTTCCTTCTGCATCTGTTTCTCCAGAAACGTCTATTATGTGTATGAAAGCATCTGCATTAGTTAGATTATCTAAGAATTGATTGCCTAAACCTTTGCCTTCGCTTGCTCCCTCTACTAAACCAGCAACATCCATTAATTCTATTGGAACAAATCTTTGATTATTAATACAATAACCTTTACTTGGGTTACAATTTACATTAAATTCTTTGTCAATACAATCTATTTTTACATGGCCTATGCCATGATTTGGTTTTATAGTTGCAAATGGATAACTAGCTATTAAAACATCTGCCATAGTTGCAGCTTTAAAAAACGTAGATTTCCCGCATGATGGTTTTCCAACAAGTCCTATTAGCATAACAAAACGATAGATAGTAGGTTTAAATGTTTTTCTTCTTTTTATTCATCTTTTTGAACTTCTTTAGAAGCAGAATTATCTTTTAATCTGAATAGAATTAAAATTAAGACAAATAAAATTAGCAATAAGGTAACTTCCAATAAAAATAATAAAGAATTTTGATCTTGTAGTGGGATTCTGCTTTCTCCTGCTACAACATTTCCTGTTATTGGAGTTGCACTTTCTTCAGTTTTCTCCTGTTCATTATCTTCTTGTTCAATAGAAGATTGAGTTCCTCCAATAATAGGTATTATTACCACTAAATCTTCTGAGACAGATTCTCCAAAATCACTTTTGTCATTATCATTGTTTTTGTCAATACATGCATAATATCTTCCTTTAATCGATTGGATATTTAATTCACATTTGTTATTTTTAATTGTACAAAAACCGACTTCCTTGTTTAAATTTAAGTGACATGATGATGTCCTTAATGATGCATCTTTATTATCACAGCCTGTTAAATTACTTATTTTAGCAGTGACTACTGAATTTTGATTGGCAGGATTTGGTGTTAGGGTTAGGTCAAGTTTTCCTAGGCAAGTTTTTTTACCTACAACAGTCATAATACTAGATTCTATAGGTGTACCTGAAGAGATAATGGTTTCTTCAGAAAAAATACCAATACTTTGTAAAGAAATAACTTTTATGCTATAATCTCCATTTTTGGAATCTTGATTCATATTATATACAAATAAGATCTCCTCTTTATTATCTTGAATTAAGGTATAGTCTAATGAGAATGTCACTTTTTTTTCTGAAGTTTGTACATGGCCAATCAAAACATCATTAAGATTTAATTTACCATTATTATTTTTGTCTATATAAACTTCTAAATTTATATTGCTGTTAGACGGAGAGTTAAATTCTATAGTTATATTATTTAATTTTATATCTTCATTTTGGGTGGAAAGATTTAATCTTAGAATTTCATTAATTAAATCTGGTTCTTCTGGGTCATATTGCCAAGAAAAGTTAGTAGGTTTAGGAGTCTTGGAAGCCCTTACTATGCCCCTTTTTGCAATAACTGTAAATCCTTTATTATATAATGGTTCAAGAGGATCATATTGCCCATTTTCAATACAATCTATAATGATATCATAACTACCCTTTCTAGGATTCTCCCATATTTTTTGTTTAGGGGGCGGAAATTTTGAGTTTGGTACTTCTGATGGAGAGCCTCTTACGTCAGTAAGAAGATCTTGACTCCAAGAATCTTGATTTTCAACAATATAAAGTTTTACAGTGTCTGGTTTTGGATTAAGATAAGGACAAAGTTCACTTGTACTTATAGCATAAACTACACCATCTGTATTGTAGAGAATTTTACTAGATTTTATACTCGCACTAACAATGAGGATATTTAATAAAAGTAAAACTGAAAATATTATAATAATCTTACTCTCTTTTTTCATATATTTTTTAGAAAGGGTTATTATTTAAACATTATTACATTTTAAATATTGTAATTTAAAATAGTTGATGAATGGCATTTAGGAATATTTCAAAAGCTTTAAAAGCCTTAATATATTGAAAAATCTATATGAGCCTATAGCTCAGTCTGGTTTAGAGTGCCTGTCTTATAAGCAGGAAGTCCCAGGTTCAAATCCTGGTAGGCTCATGGCCCCGATAGTGCAGCGGCCAAGCATCCGGCCCTTTCGAGGCCGTGACCCGGGTTCGAATCCCGGTCGGGGCATTTTTCTAGTATAGAAATATTTATATTTGATATTTTCAAGAATAATTAATGGCAAAAGGAAAGAAATCATTTTTTAGAGAAGCAACAAAAGCTCAGATTAAAAGAAAAGAACTTGTAGAAGTAGCAGGATTTTTGGGAATCGCAAGCTTAGAATCTGATCAATATACTGTTATTCCTGAATTAATTCCAAGAGGTTTTGAATCTGGGGGGAAATTTATGAAACATGGTCGTGAAGTTAAACCAAAAAGAGTTTATACTCTTAAACAAGCACTAGAGAATCCGAGAACTCCTGTTCAACTAAGAGAAGAAGCTTTTGATAAGTTAAAAAGACATGATTATTGCGGGTATAGTTTTATGCCAATTGGGAGAGATGCAAGAAAAAGAAAAGTTTCTTTAATTGAATGCTTAGAAGGTGCAAGGATTTTTGCTTACGCACATCAATGGACAGGTATTAAAGTAAAGTCGTATGCGGATTCTAAGAGAGTTAGAATAGATGGTGCAGAAGTAGTTGTTGAAGTTCCTTCAAGAACTAAGAAAGAAAGAAAAGCACGGTTTAAATTTTTAAATGTTCCTATTATTGATAGTCCTGAAAAATATGCTATCTCATCAAATATTGGATCAAATCATTCATGCGGATCTAAAATGTTTAATATAAGGTATAGATATAGTGATGATAAAGAAAGTTCTTCGATTTTTAATATTTGTGCACATGAGATAGCTGGCTATTTAGGGTTAGTTGAACAAGCATGGGAAGAAGATAAAAATATAATTCCATTACAAATGTCACAATTTGCAATTCCAACACAAGAAACAGTTGATTATTATTTGAAATTGGGTAATAATGTTTTAGTTAAAGATGAAAATGTTAAGGATAAATTACGAAAACTAAAAAGGGGCGATAAAGAAATTGCGTTATGGGCTTTAGTTGAATGTTATGGTCATGATAGGACTTTTTTTGCTAAAGGTGACAGAGATGGTAGTTTAAAGGATTATAACTGGGGTGTTGATTAGTTTTCTTTATTTTTAATTATATAAAAGTTTATAATATCTTATTTCTGTTTTTTTAAATGGATGACGTTAGTAATTTTAGTAACTCTGAAAGGGATAAGGTTGAGAAAGTAAGTGAGAATAGTGGAGAAAGTAATCAGGGTAATGAGAATGAGAGTGAGAACAGCCCCAGTTCTGTAGGAGATGCTAATATTGAAGAAGAGACAGAAACAAAATCTTTAGGCAGATATGAAAAAGAAGGCTTTAAGGAAATAACCATGGAGAAGCCTAAGGAGATAGATGCAACTGGAATTGAAAGGCCTTGGAGATTAGACCAAAAGGGTTATTTTTTAATTAAAGTTAATAAAGATTTGAATAAGATTGAGGCAGCTTTTTGTGATTTAAAGGAAAATAAAGTTAGAATTATTATTAGGGGAGATAATCCTGTTGAGGTTTATACTGCTATTTTAAAAGAAGAGTTAATAACAAGATTAGACCATGCTGCAGATATTGGGGTTGAATTAGAGAAAGCATATATTGCTTTGAAAACTGGAAAAAAATATACTCAAGATTCAGAACTTTCTGAAGAAGAACCTGAAAGTTCTGACCCTCCAACTTCAATAGAAGTTGAAGGCAATGTTGATTTGGAAGATGAAGGAGAATAGTTAGATTATTTTATTAATCCAATCAATTTATTTTATATACCCACCTTTTTGCAAATTCCATAATTTTCTGTATTCTCCTGGTTTGCTTATTAAATTATAATGTTTTCCTTCTTGGACAATTTTACCGTTTTTCATTACAATAATACGATCAGCATTCATTATTGTAGATAAACGATGAGCGATTATTATGGATGTTCGGTTTTCTAATAGTTTTTTCAAGCTTTTTTGGATTTCACTTTCTGTTTCGGAATCTAATGAAGATGTAGCTTCATCTAATACAAGTATTTTTTTGTTTGCTAATATTGCTCTGGCAATAGAAACTCTTTGTTTTTCTCCTCCTGATAATCTGACTCCCCGTTCTCCAACAATTGTTCTTTCTTTATCTGGAAAATGTTCAAGTATTTTATCAAGTTGTGCGAATCTTATAGCACTCATAACTTGTTCTCTTGTTGCATATGGATTTGCAAATTTTATATTTTCATATAAAGTGTCATCAAATAAAATACATTCTTGAGGCACAATTCCTGTTTCTGATCTTATTGATTTTTGTTTGAAATCTCTGATGTCTTTCCCATCTATTAAAATTTTTCCAGAGTTTAAGTCGTAGAATCTGTTCAGCAGTTTTATTAAAGTTGTTTTTCCACATCCTGAATGGCCCACTAAAGCTATTTTTTCATTTTCTTTTATTTTCAGATTGAAATTTTCAAAAATCTTTCTTCTACCATATTTAAAATCTACATCTCTAAATTCAAGAGTCCCTTTTTTTATTCTTAAGTTTGTTGCATTTGGTTTATCTTTTATTTCATTTGATAGTTTATTGTACTGGAATAATTCTTGGAAGTCTGCCATTGATCTATATAGGCCTCTAAGTCCCCCTACAAATGCAAACATATATAATAGTACAGTGCCATATGCTGTGTAGATAAAAGCTACCGTTCCTAGTGTTATTTCTCCTGCTAAAAATTTTAAGATTACAGTGTAAATTAATAGGATAGTTCCTGATCCTATTATAACTGCTTGTCCAATTCTCATCCAACGGAAATAGTCCCAGTTCTTTAGAAAAGCTTTTCTTGTTTCCTCAGATAAATTTGAGTATTTTTTGTTGATAATTCGTTCTTTTCCATAATATTTTATTGAATCTACGTTTGTAAAAAAGTCTGCCATGTTTCCTTTTTCTTTGTCCTCTGTTTTGTTTGCAATTATACTGGATGATTCTTGCAGTCTTTGAATGATAAAACTGTAACCTAGTAATATAAATGTAATTCCTATGATTATTGCCACAGCAGTAAGGTCAAAAAAAGATACAGTTATTGTGACTACGATGATTTGTATTACTAAAGGTAAGAAGTTGAATGCTATGATGTCCGTCATTCTTTCTATAGCTCCTGAACCCCTAGTTAGTCTTGAGATTAAACTTCCGGTTTTATGAGTTGTGTGGAAATTATAATCTAAATCTAGAATATGTTTGAAAAATCTTCTTTTTAAATCGGTAATTATTCTACTATTTAATCTGTTAAGTATATGTGGTCTGAACCAATAAAATATGACTAGAGTTAATGACATTAGTATAAAGTAGAAGGCTATTGTAATCAGCGATTGAATAAAAGCTGCTTTTGACAAGGTATTTGCAGAAAATTCTGCCCCCTTATCTATTATTAATTTAAATAAGAATTTTTCTGTTAGATGTAATGATTCCATTAGGAATATTATTAGAATCATTGCAATGAACATTACTTTGTATTTTTTAACAAAAGAAAAGTAAATGCCTAGATTGTATCTGAATTCAATGTCTTTTATTGGTGTTGATCTTGCTGCCATTTCTTTTTGATTTTGAGAGTATGATAATACTTAAATATCTCCTTTTCTTGGTATTTTTATGATATTTGAAGGTTTGGAAAACCCTAAATCTTATGAATATGAGGAGGATGATTATGATAGAGGAGATTATGATAAAGATAGTGAGCGTTCTTTTATTAGTAGAGAGGATTAATTGATTAAAAAAGGTTTCTGTGTTTTTCTAAGAAGTAAATAGTTTCATAATATCTCAATTCGACCATCTGATTTCTTATTTTAGATATACTAAAATCAGATAATCTCACCAAATCCAATCAATCTCCAGTGGCCCTTAAGATTTCTAGCAATACCAACAGAATCCCCTTTGATTGGCACTACTGGGATTTTTAGTGAAATTATTAGTTGGTTATCTTTTACTTTTGTTATTTTTCCAACTGTTGTAGTTGTGTTTACAGAAAGCATAATAGGTTCACTTAATTTCAAATTTTCAATTTTAGATTTTTTCTCTTCTCCAAGGATTTCTGGGAATAATTCATATTTTAAATTAATAGTATCAGAAGTATCTGGAAGCTTATTTGGTTTTGAAGCTATGTTTCCAGATAAAGAATCTGTTTTTGTTAATACATTGTCCAGTCCTGTTTCAAAAGCTAAACTTCCTCCAGGAGTTGCTTGCTGAATTGGATAGGTTCCCCTGAAGATTGATGTTATTTTAGTGGTTACTGGTTTATGAGTAATTTTGTTTGCATGTTTTTCTGTTATTCCTGGTTTGATTTCAATTTCATCCCCAACTTTTAGAGTTCCTTTTTTTAGAATTCCAGCTAGAACTCCTCCATGAAGATCTTTGATTTTTGTTCCCGGTTTGTTAATATCAAAACTTCTAGCTATTAAGAATTCTGGATTTGAAGATAAGTCTCTTTTTGGTATGGGAATTTCAAGTAAAAGGTCTTTGATTTTTTCTATGTTAATTCCTTGCTGAGCTGAAATAGGTATAATTGGAGATTTTTCTGCTATCGTTCCCTTAATGAAGGTGTGGATTTCTTTGTAATTTGAGATGGCCTGTTCTTTACTGACTAGATCAATTTTATTTTGAACAATAATTATGTTTTTTACTTTTTTAGCTTGTAATGCTATTAGATGTTCTCTAGTTTGAGGTTTTATTCCTTCATTTGCAGCGATGATGAGAATTGCAGCATCAATTAGGGCTGCTCCTGAAAGCATTGTTGCCATAAGCATTTCGTGTCCAGGACAATCTACAAAACTAAAGTATCTTTTTTTACTTCCTTTTTCTATAATAGTATCGGCATAACCTAATTTTATTGTAATTCCCCTTTTAAGTTCTTCTGAATGAGTATCTGTAAACTTTCCAGTAAGTTTGGATAATAATGTAGTTTTTCCATGGTCAATATGCCCAACCATTCCAATGTTAAGCATATCTATATTTTCAAAGTCTTGTTTTGGGTTTTGTGTTTCTTTCGCCATTAATATTAGAAATATGGGGGGTTTAAAAACCTTAGGGGAGGTTTTTTAACTCATTCAAAATTAAAAATTTTGAAGATTTTTAAAGGTTTATCCAACAACTTGTTCTGGCGCTTCTACAGCAACCATATAACCAGAAGGATTCCAACGGCCACTATTTGGATAAGGGATTATTCCACTATCGGCCATTGAGATGTTATGATTATAATTGGCCAATTTTATTTGGCATTCTATTTCTATCCATCCCTTTTTAGGAGAATCTATTTTTAATAATTTGAAAATTCCTAATTTTCCCCTTATGGGCATGCTTTCATAGAATTTTCCGATTTCTAACTGGCTTGGGTTTCTTACTTGTCTGTCATCATGGACTACTTGTTTTGGGACAAGAACTGTTCCCATATCTAAATCTTCTATATGGGGTCTTCCCCTATCGTATTCTGGTCTTTCTATCATTTTTCTTCAAGTTTTCTTTTTCTAGTTTCCCACGTATTAAGACAGCCTTCTAAATGAGGCAGTTCTCTTTCTAAACTTGGTCCATGAGATGAATAAATTGCAGCTCTGATAAAATCCATGTTTGGCCAATTACAACTTGCTCTTAAATAATTTAACTCTTCTTTGCAGATTTCTAAGCTATCTCTTAATATGCCACACATAAAATAAATCCTTCTTACTTCTTGAGAATTATAATTAATCATTTAATTTATTCAGATTTATTTTCAGTAGCTTCTTCTTTTGGCTTTTCTTCTGCTTTAGTTTCTTCTTGTGTTGACTTTTCTTCAGTTGGATCTTCAACTGGTTTACTAATAAGCTCTTCAAACTTTTTGGTTCCTTCTTTGACAACTTTAGTATTAATCTGATGGGTTTTTGATGAAATTTCTTCTCCACGATTTGTTTTTCTTAATCTTAAGCCTTTTGAGGTATTTTTCATTCCTGGGCCCCTAGTAAGTAATCTTCTATGATAATTAGAACCTTCTAATCCTTTAAACCCAGGTATTCCAGATAAGTCTGAAGTTCCTGTAATAAGTAATTCATAGCCAGTAAGATTTGAATCTATATCACTACCTTGTATAGTTTCACCTATTTTTTTACCTACAAGTAATTCCGATTCTGTTTCTGCCTTGTATGTTTTTCCTTTGTCTGATACATTGATTTTGAATGCCATTTTTGATAATTTAATGTAAGGAAGGGGGTTTTTAAAACTTATGCACAATTACGAGGAGGAGTTTGATGATTTGTATTTTTATCTTCATTTAGTTTATCTCTTAATTTCCACATTGCTTTTGCTTCTATCCTTCTAATTCTGTCTCTAGGAACCATAAAAATGTTTCCAACTTCTTTTAAAGTATATGAAAGTCCATCTGCTAATCCATATCTTAATTTAATTACTTCTCTTTCTCTATTAGTTAGTCCGTTTAGTAGATTATCTACTAAATCAATGCTTTGTATGGTTTCTGTATGATCTTCACCAGAATATGGTATTTGTTTAATCATTTTTTTAGTTAATGGAATAGTTTCATGATCTAAAACGTCCTCTGTACCATCTTTTTCTTTTCTTCTGTATTCTCTAACTTCTGTTGTGATGGCTTCTAATGTTTCTGGAAATAATCTTTCTGTATAATCATCTAATGAGTCTGTTCTATCTAATGCTTCTCTTAAGCCAGCTGCTATTATCCTGGCTGTAGATGGACTTGGCATAATTCTTAATGATTCATAACCTGAAATTGTTGGTGATGTAACTCCAACTAATTCAGCCAATTGACATTGAGTATAATCTGCCTCTAATCTGGCAGCTATAAAGTTATAATTATGATAGTTGTCCCCCTTTGATCTTGGTTCTTGATTTGGTTTTCTTTTAGTCATTATTTTTTAAACTCCCCAAGTTACTTTTTCTTTTCTTTTGATTTGAGCTATTTTTTGTAATGTTTGTATTTCCTCTTTTGTTAATAAATCTTTGTTTTCTTTGAATTTTTTAAATTGGTTTTCTGTAAGATCAGAGTAAAGGTAATCTGTGTCTGCTAATACTCTATCGAACATTGTTCCTGGAAGGCTGATGGCTATTTCCTTTCCCTGTTCTGCTAAATCAACTGATTGATTTTGTTCTTGGATGCCCTTAACTTTTGCAATTTGTTTTCCATCTGGATCTATTAAAGGAGTTCTTGGGGTTAGTTTTCCAGCTTCTATATTTACGCCAAAAACAGCTGGATTTGAGTTTCTGAAGATAAACTGATGAAGTATTTTTAGTTTGCATAAACTTGTTAACTGAGTAAGTTTCTCTTTTTTTAATCTATCCCTAGTTTCTTCTTGAAACTTAGTTAGGTCTTCTATTAATCTATAGATAACTTCATTTCTTATAATCCTGATTTTAGAACCTTTCATAAGAGGTTTAACCTCGTCATCTAAATTTACATTAAATCCTAATATAGTTGCATTTATTGGATCTTCTCTTAAATTAGTCTCAGCTGAAATAAAGTCTTTTTTATTTATTTTTCCAATTCCAGCATTGATAATTTGTATTTTTTCTTGTTTTAATAAAGTAATAAGAGCTTCTAAGCTTCCTAGAGAATCTGCTTTGATTATAATGCCTTGTTTATCTGTTTTTAATTTTTCTCCAATGTCTTTTTTGAATTCTTCGGAAATTTCTTTCAAATTATTTTTAAAAATTGTAAAGGGCATTCCTGGTAAGATTCCTTCTGAATTAATAAGTTGCATTCTAATACCTGTTGCAGCAATTATACCTTTTGTTGGTTTGAATTTATTGGAGATTGGAAGGATTTCTTCTAATACTCTTATCTTACTTACTATTGGTTCGTCAAAACTTGCTATAGCAATTTCATCTGTTGAATTTAACTGGCCATCGTAAAGAATAGCTTCTGCATATTGCATGTCTTTTTCTTTTTTAATTTCTAGAATAACTCCTTTAGCTTCTTTTCCTAGTTTTAATCCTGTTTTTAGAAATTTTTGACTTATTCCTGAAAGCATTAAGATTAATTCTTGAATTCCTTCGTCTTTTTTTGCTGAACAAGGGACTAAAGCAAGTTCTTTTGAAAAATCCTTAATTTCATAGAATGGTTTTGCATTAAATCCATGATGATGTAAACTGCCAATTATGGTTAAAAGTTTTTCTTGGTAAATTGCCTTTACATTAGCAGATTGCATGTCAAGGTTTTCTTTCAAATTTTCAGATTGTTTTCTCCAGCCAGAAATATTATCTATTTTGTTTAATGCAATAATAAATGGGATTTTATTTAGTTTTAAAATATCAATAACTTCTTTAGTTTGTGGCATTATTCCTTCATTAATATCCATAACTAGAATAGCTAAATCTGCTAAAGAACCTCCACGTTTTCTTAAATGAGAGAATGCTGCGTGTCCAGGAGTGTCTATAAATAAAAATCCAGGAAAGTCGAGTTTAATCTTTTGTTTTTCTAATAAGGGGCATCTTTCTTTTATTTCTTTGATTGGAACTTGTGTAAAAGAAATCTTTTGAGTTATTCCTCCAGCCTCTGTTTCATAAACGTTTGTTTTTCTTATACTATCCAGTATAGTTGTCTTACCATGATCTACATGGCCTGCTACTGTAACAATTGGTTGTCTTATGTTTGTCATTTTCTTTCATTTTGTATTTTAATATGTTTTAACCAGAAAAAGATGGTTTAAAAACCTTAAGGGTTTTTAACTCATTCAAAATCAAAGATTTTGAAGATTTTAAAAAGTTTTTGATTGGTATGATTTTTGGTTTTGGTTAGTTTAACCTACTAGTAATTTAGCAGAGATTAATATTCCTAAACCAGCAAGTATGAAGATTAAATTAAGAATTATTTTTCCTAAATTTCTTTCTTTGAAAATTTCTGGAATTAAATCTGCAACTGCTATATATATGAATCCTCCTGCTGCGATAGGAAGGATAAAGGCCGAATTTTCTCTTAGAGGGGTAAGGAAATACCCTAGAATTCCTCCAAGGACAGCAGTTAGTTGAGCTAAGAAATTGTAAACTAATGCCTTTGTTTTTGTTAATCCTCCATAAACTAATACTCCAAAATCTCCTATCTCTTGAGGAAGTTCATGAGCTAGAACTAAGAAACTAGTTACTATACCAAAAGGTATACTTATTATGAATGAACTTGCAATAATTAGGCCATCTATAAAATTATGTAAAGCATCTCCGTACAATAGTAAGTATGTAAATGGGTGTTCTTCACAATGATGGTGGTGGCAATGATGCCATATTGTTTTTTCTAAGAAAAGGAAAAGGACAAAACCAGCAATGGTTATGATTGTAGTACTTGTTATGTTTATTTGTTTGATTGCTTCTGGAATAAGGTGGAAAAAAGCCCCTCCTAACAAGGCCCCTGTTGTGAAAGAAACTAAGAAAATTAATATTTTATTTAGATTTTTTTTTGAGAGAGTAAGGAATAATGCTCCTGAAAAAGCTAACAATCCGTTAATTAAAGTTACTAGTATAATCCAAGTTAGTGTTGATAATGCCATTTGTTCTTGTTAGTTTTTATATTATTTATTAAAAGAAAAAATAACTTATAAATTCTGCCTTTTTAAAATTTCTCTGACAGTTTGCTCATCTTCGGGATTTGTTATGCCTAAATGTTCTCCTAGTCCTTCATAATATTTCAATATGGCTTGGTTATTTTTTACCAGATTTCCTAATTCAACATTTAAATAGCATTCAATAGTTCTATTGTCTTTATTTTCTTCTTTAAATTCTTCTAAAATTTTATTTATTTTATTTAGGGTTTCGCGTTGCAAAAGGAAGATCCCTACATTGCAAGGAGTATCTAATGTTACTCCTTTTTCTTTATAATTTATTCTAGAAATTTTATGTATTTCATCAGAAGATGTTACAAATCCTTCTTTTACATGGAAGATTCCCCGATTTACTTCACCTTCTTCTGGCAGATGGTTAGTTAATGGATATCCAACAGTAGCATTAGTTGTTTCATTATTTAGATGATCGAATAGTAGTTTGAAAGTTTCCTCAGAACATAAATCATCTCCCGTACATACAAGAAAAGGTTCATTCAATAAATGTTTTGCAGAGCATACAGCATCAGCAGTTCCCCATGGTTTGTCTCTATTTTTTAGATTAAAAGTTTGGAAAGCATATTGAACTGGAACTCCTTTGTATGAAGCTCCAAATTTTTCTTTAAATGGTAAGAAAGTTTTTTCTCCAACTACAAATATTATATGATTGAATCCCGCATTTATTGCCCTGTTTAATGAGATTTCAATAAGAGTTTCTTTGTTTGGGCCTACTTGTGCAAATTGTTTAATTTTTCCTTCAAATCTGGCTGATAAGCCAGCAACTAAGTATACTATTGATGCCATTAAAAAAACTATTGATGGAGTTATATAATTATTTGGGTTTTAGAGTATATTTTTAAACTTTGTTTTTTTAGTTATTTTATGCCAAAAAGTAATATGTTAATTGGATTAGAAATTCATGGTTATATAGAGACTAATGAGAAGTTGTTTTGTACTTGCCATAATTTTCATGATATGAAGCAAATCAAACCGAATACTAATATTTGTCCTGTTTGTACGGGTCAACCTGGGAGCAAGCCAATGCTGCCAAATGCAAGTGCTGTTAGTAAGATTCTTCAAATTGGTTTGATGTTAAATTGTAAGCCTAATTTAATTGATGATGGAAAAAGTTTGGTTTTTCAAAGAAAGCATTATAATTGGCCAGATATGCCAACAGGATATCAACGTACTATTTCGGGAGCGCATTCAATTCCTGTTGCTGAGAATGGAAAGTTTTTGGGAATAAGGATTAGAGGAGTTCATTTAGAAGAAGACCCTGCTGCATGGAATCCTGATACGGGCAAGATAGATTATAATAGGGCAGGCAGTCCTTTAGTTGAAATAGTTACGGAGCCAGATTTTAAGTCTGCTGAGGAAGTGGCTAGTTGGTTAAGAAGGTTAGTTTTGACTTTATCTTATATAAAATCTTTAAATAAAGATGCAGGAATTAAAGCTGATGTTAATGTTAATATTAATGGAATAAGTGAAAGGGCTGAGATTAAGAATGTTAATTCTATTAAAGAGATTGTTAAGGCTATTAATTCAGAGATTAAAAGACATCAGAAAGAGAAGCCTAAAGGCATGGAGACAAGAAGATGGAATTCTGAACTTGGAGTTACTGAATTAATGAGAACTAAAGAAGAACAAGCTGATTATAGATTTATTCCTGATCCTGATTTGCCTGTTTTGAAGATTGATTTGAAAAGGGTTGCTGGTTTGGAGAAAGGGTTGCCAGAGAGTCCTATGGAAAAGTTAGATAATATTATTAAGAAACATAAGATAGATAAGAAGAATGCTGAAATTTTGATTAAAAATTTAGAGATAGCTGAGTTGTATGAGAAAGTTATTGAAAAGATAGATGCTAGATTTGCTTTGCCTTGGATAACTGTAGAATGGTTTGGAGTTTTGAATTTTAATAAGAAGGCCATGGATGATGTTAAGGTAGATCCTGCGCATTTCGTTGAGTTGTTGCAGTTGTTAAAGGCAGGTAAGATTACTCCCTTGAAAGCTAAGGATATTTTGAGGAAGTTTATTCCTAAGAGTTTTTCTTCCGAAAAACTTATTAGTAAATCTAGTAGAATAGATAATAAGAACGAGTTAAGTAAGATAATAAAGAAAGTTTTGTCTTCTAATAAAAAATCAGTTGAAGATTATAAGAAAGGTGAGAAGAAGGCCTTTAACTTTTTAATGGGGCAGGTGATGAGGGCTACGCAGAAAAGGGCAGATTATCAAGTTGTTAGGAAAATTTTAGAGGAGGAGTTAAGATAATGACTAG